>Ga0315907_10001833_pt1 | contig 28021 bp, 25 predicted proteins | sample LakEriMetagenome_3_FD_203525 | JGI IMG/M metagenome (GOLD analysis project Ga0315907, IMG submission 203525) | Freshwater fungal communities from buoy surface, Lake Erie, Ohio, United States - Buoy 12 MA123 | ecosystem: Environmental > Aquatic > Freshwater > Lake > Lake biofilm | place: USA...
AGCGTAGTCCGTGTCCTGCAGACCCGACAGCGCCTCGTTCAGCCGCTGGCTGACGTTCTGCGCGTTGGAGAGCGCAAAACCCAGACGGTTGATGTTCGAACCCGCCGTGGCGCGCGCTGTCGACACCTTCGAGAGCGCGATGTCGATAGCGGTCAATGAAGCAGCGGCGTTGGCGGTTGAGGTGCCCGTTGTCGAACCGGTAATAAAACCGTTCGCTGCAACGGTACCGGCCACATTTATAGCCGCTGTGCTGCTCAACGTAAAAACCCCCGATGCCGCGTCGTAGGACGCATTGACAGCAGTCGCGGCACCCCAAGTTGCGCCATTGATTGCCGTAACCAACTGTTCCGCACGTGCCGCCCCCGATGTAGTCGCATCCGCTGTGAAAGCTACGCCATTGAGCGAGAAACTTGTGCCAGCTATCGCTGTCGCGAAGCCTGTCATCGACGATGCTGCGACAGTCGCCACAAACGTATTTCCAATCGAAATCCGGTTGGTGGTCAACCCCAGCGTCGCCGCTCTTAGATCTGCGTTGCTAAACGTAACCTTGTCAGCGCCCGCTGCGCCGAGCTGGATCTGGAACCCACTGGTGCCGTTTGCGATGTCCGTTCGGTTGAACTCAGTGTTGTCGGCGATGCGGGTGATTTCGGCGGTAAGTGCCGTGAACTCCGTGTTGGCAGCGGTCGCGTCGGCACTCGCGTAGGTGCCGTTCGACATCTGCGAGGCGAGCTCGCGCATACGGACGAGGATGTTCTCCACCTCCGAAGCAGCGCCATCCATCGTCTGGAACAAGGAGATGCCATCGTTGATGTTGCGCACGGCGACATCACCGCTCGCGATATCCGCCTTCATCTTGAGGGCGACCGACGCAGCGGCCGCGTCATCGGCTGCGGAGTTGACCCGCTTACCAGAGGCAAGCCGCGCCATCGCCGTCTCGAGATCATTGCGGTTCGTCGAAAGCACTCGCGATGCGTGGATCGACGAGATGTTCGTATTGACAACTACACCTGCGGCCATAACTCCTCCAAATCAGTCAATCGTGTGGTGCTTCAATTCCTGATCGAAGCTTTTTCGGAAGCTCTCTCAGCGAACAAGGTCGGTCGGACTCGAACTTTCTTTAGCGGATCGCTGGTCTATTTATCCGTAACAAGCGCTCATTCATCATGAGTCCGGATGACACAGCAGCTCAGCCGACCCGCTGAGCAATACCGGCGACCGTCCGCTCGAGAGCGGACCCCCGCGGCACCTCGACGACCGTTCGACCGGTTATGGGATCGGAGATGATCAGCTGCGGCCCACCCCCGTCGGGATTGACGCGATAGCTCACCTCGAGACCGCGTGTCTCCAGATAGCCGGCTAGTCGTTCGACCTCGGTGGTGGCGACCTCGGGTGAGTCGACTGGGTCTTCGCTCTGACGCGCCGGCGTGGATGGGACGGGCTGTGCGGTGCGCCCGCGTTGCGGGTTGAAGAAGTCTTGGTTGGACGCCACCCGCCCCTCAAGTCCGATTCGCTCAGTCATGTTTGATACTCCTGACGGACTGCCGTGACAGATCGATAGCCTGCCCCACGGCAGAGGTCGGTCCGCACAACGATTGTTTTGCTACTGGCTTATGAGCGCAAAAGGGCCAATACATACTGCGGCGCTTGGTTGGCCTGGGCGAGCATGGCGGTTCCCGCCTGCGCGAGCACCATGCCACGGGCCAGATTCGCGGACTCCGCAGCGTAATCAGTATCCTGCAAGCCCGACAGCGCCTCGTTCAGCCGCTGGCTTACGTTCTGCGCGTTGGAGAGCGCAAACCCCAGACGATTGATGTTCGAGCCTACCGTAGCTCGATTAGTTGATACCGTTGCAAGCGCAGTGTCGATGGCTGTAAGAGCCGTGCCCGCGAGCGTCGTCGTGGTGATTGTATTTGTGCTCACACCCAAGGTTGCAGCCTTTAGATCCACGTTGTTGAACGTCAACTTGTCAGCGCCCGCCGCGCCGAGTTGGATCTGGAACCCGCTTGTACCGTTTGCGATGTCCGTTCGGTTGAACTCAGTGTTGTCTGCGATTCGGGTGATTTCGGCGATGAGTGCCGTGAATTCCGTATTGGCGGCGGTGGCGTCGGCACTCGCGTAGGTGCCGTTCGACATCTGCGACGCGAGTTCACGCATGCGGACGAGGATGTTCTCCACCTCCGTTGCAGCGCCATCGAGCGTCTGGAACAAGGAGATGCCATCGTTGATGTTGCGCACAGCGACATCACCGCTCGCGATATCCGCCTTCATCTTGAGGGCGACCGAGGCAGCGGCCGCGTCATCGGCGGCAGAGTTGATCCGCTTGCCGGACGCCAGACGCGCCATCGACTGCTCCAACTCACCACGGTTCTTCGAAAGCACCCGCGATGCCTGGATCGAGGGAACATTTGTATTGATTACCACGCCTGAACTCATTACAGCTCTCCGGCGCAAAGGTCGCCCAAAGACACGGCTGACGCTAAGCGCTTGATCGGGTCGGCAGATACGGCGTGGTGCGGGAAGCTGCCTTTTCCTCCCAACCTAACTGGTCGACACAAGGGGTCTGACCTTTAGCGTCGATGGAAATCTTTTTTTCGGCCGCTGCGGTACTACGCTATTAATAAGCCACCGTGGCTGGCCAAGTCACTAAACAGGAACTAAAGATCACTGTCGGAATTATGAAAATTCCATGTATTTCAGTTGCTTGGCTATTTCTGAGCCCGGCTCATGATTGCCCCTGTCCCACTGACAAACGGCATGGTGAGAGCAGAGTCGTCTCTCAGCCCTCGCTCTTTAGCGACGCGATGGCGCAGCAGGATATGCTGAATCGGACTATCCCCACGGACGCAAGACAGCAGGCGATAGATTCCGAGGTCGTACGTTCCGTTACTGAGCCGCTTTTAGCCTCGGTTAATCTTTATTATTTAGGTTCAGCGACTTCTCAAGCTGCGCGGATGTGCTCTTGAAGGCTGCTAAAGCACTGTTGAGTGCGGTGAACTGATTCTCATAGTTCGCGGTGATGCGTTCGACGTACCGATCAAGGGCGGTCTGTTTCTTCTCCACCCGCGCCAGCATGTCTTCGTAACCTTTCGTCATCGCCGGTAGCGTGCCCCTCGCGGTTGACGCCATCTGGTAGGACATCACCGCGATGTCGCCAGCGACACCACTTTTCAGACCAGAAGTGACATAGGGGGTCGGGGCACCATTGCTCAAAAGCTTGATGACGTCCTCTGGCATCTCTTCGAAGGCAGCGGTGAACCGGGACTCATCGTCGAATGTCAGCGTTCCGTTGCGATCGAAGGTGATACCGAGGGTGCTCAAGCGGGTGACCGCGCTCGGCTGTGCGTTGTACTCGGCCATGACAGCCGCACGCAGTCTCGAGGAGATGCTCCTGGCGGCCGAATCGTTCTGTAAGCTACCGGCTACCGGATCGTCCTTGATCTTCGGACCGGTCGCTTTCCGAAGAAAATCCGACACCGCGTTGTAGGTCGCAACGAACGTCCGTACATTCTCAAGGACCGCCGTCGGATCCGGCTTCGTGGACACCGTCACGGCATTCTGCGTGACCGACCGAAGATCTAGGGACAACCCTTCGATCGCGTCGGTCACGGTGTTCGAGGGTCGTTCGATCGTCAGCCCATTCACCTTGAAGCGCGCGTTAGCCGCTGGCGTGAGTTCGGTGAATCCGAGCTGCGCCGGTTTATCCGAAGCAAGAGTGATCGCGTTGTCAAGCCCTGATTTGCCCTGAACGACGATCGTCAGCGGCGCTCCTGCAGCACCGGTGTTCAACAGCGATGCCTGTACTCCGGACCCTGCTGCGTTGACGCTGATCCAATCGTTGATCGCCGTGACGATCTGCGCCGGGGACTTTCCGATGCCGACGACGATGTCCTCCGAACCCGCAGCGACGGTGACACCGGGGATGCCGAGTGTCAGTCGCATTTCTGCTGACGTCGTAAAGCCAGAGGCCATCGCCGTGCTTTTCAGCCGTCTCGGTGCAGCCAGAGTCTCTACTTCCAAAGAGTAGTCGCCGGTCTTTGCGATCGTCGTCGTGAGCTGTGAAGCTCTGACGACCGTAGAGTCGGAGCTGATCACCTGGGACGCCCGGAGTTTCGAACTGCTCGCGATCGCAGTGGCAGCCTGCTGAAGCGATGAAAGTCCGTTCTTGAGCAGCGCGATGTTCGAGATGGCCACATCGGCCTTGGTCTTTTCGAGATCGATAAGCTTCTGCCGCGGCCCTTTAGTGGCTGCGACGAGATTAGTTGTCAGTTCTTTCGTATCGATGTCTGCAGCACCCATCGATTTGATGATGTTAGTGGTCGTCATCGTGCGTCACCGCCACTCAACGCAAGTTATCGAGCAGCGACAGCTGCGACAACCGGCCAAGCATGCTTTGCGTCGCTTCCATCAACAGCTGTTGCTTCTGGAGCGAGGCGAGCGCCGCCGCGAAGTCGAGGTCCTTGAGTTCGGAAAGCGCCTGCTGCGCCCGGATGGAGGTCTCCTGTGCCTGGCGCTCGCTGATCTCCAACCGTTGCTGTATGCCACCGGTCCGGGCGATCGCGAGCCCGATGTTGTTGGCGATAGCGTTGACGTCTGCGAGGCCCTCTGATCGCTTCCCCATGTCCCCTGAACGATAGGCTTGCTCGAGCTCGGTGAGCGCCGCGAACAGGTCGATGGATTCGCCGTTCCGCGGGATGCCCTTCCAGACGTTCGGTCCCGGGACGCTGACATCCTCATAGCTGACATCGCTCACGCGGACACGCAACGGGGTCCCCGACCCCATGTACTCGACGGTACCGTCGGGGTTCTGTCGATAGGGCGGCTCACCGCTGCGCACACCCCCGAACACATACCGGTCGTCGGAGTCCTTGGAGTTCGCAAGATCGATGAGACTGCGCCTCATGCTGCCCACTTCCTCGGCGTAGCCGTCGAGGACGGATTGGCTGGTGGCCGAATTCGCGCCTTGGAACGCCAGTTCTTTCAGCCGATCGGTGATCTCCGCCGCCACCTCGAGGGCGCGCGCCTGCGCATCCACCCCGACCTTGACCCGCGAGACCGACTTGGCGTCGGTATCCAGCGTCTTCAGTCGGCTCTCGACCGCCTGCACGCGCCCCACCAGATCCGGCGCCTCGGAGGGCGCGCTGTACTTGAAGCCCGTCGACAGCTGCCCCTGCAGCAACTTCATGCCTTCCGAGTTCTCCGACAGCTTGTCGGTGAGTTGCTGGAACATCATGGATGTGGACACTCGCATCGAACGTTCTCCGCAATTACAGACGCTGCATCAGCGCGTCGAACAACCGGCTGGCCGTCTGGATGACCTGTGCGTTGGCCTGATAGGCCTGCTGGTATCGCAGCAGGTCAGACAGCTCCTCATCGAGGTTCACGCCAGAGGTCCGATCCCGACTCTCTTGCGCTTGATCGAAGACCACCTTCTGCGCATCGCGACCGATCTCGGCCTGGACCGCCTGCACACCGATCCGGTTGACGAGATCCTCGTACTCTTGCTGCACCGTCTGATTGGACGGCAGCAACGACCGGTCGTACTGCAGGTTTGCGACCCGCGAGATGACCCGGTTGTCTCCAGAGGCATCATCGTTCGGCAGGATCGTGAAAGAGTCGCCATCACTCGGCAGGGTCTGCAGCGCGACCGACCAGTTGGCGTACTGCACGCTCCGCGTGTTGGTATCGAACACGCCGGCAGCCACTTGGGTGCCGGTGGCCATATCCACCAATCGATAATTACCGCGCTCGAAATTCAGCGAGTAGGTCCGCGAGTCCGGCAAGAGCTCGGCAGGCGGCGTACCGACTGCGTAGGTGCCAGAGAGCGACACTGCAGCCGCCGTACCGCGCGAGTCCACACCGAACACCAGCAGATCCTCGGCTAACGGCTCCCGCATCACGAACCCCGACCGGAATCCGAGGCTGCCGAAGATGTCCCGGTCGGCACCCACCGCGAGATCGATCTGTATGGCACGGTCATTGAAATAGGTTTTCTTCGTGAGTCCAACGGTGTTCGCGCCGATGACGATCGGAGCGCCCGACGCCGCGGCACGGTTCGTGAGCTGGACCGCGCGGGACAGCGTGCATCCAGTCTTGTCGGCTTCCTCGGTCAGAGTAGAGCCGTCGACGGGCTTGCAGGTCAGGATGTTCCCGGACACCGCCACGACCATCAGGTCCTTGTTCTTGTTCCCGCTGCTCGCATTCCCCGCCGTGATGCGCACGAGATCACCGACCACGAATCCCTTCGCACCGCTCGGTCTTGGATCAGCGAGGCTTTCATCGGCTGCGAGGGTGTACGCGCCCGCGATGTCGGCACTGCGAGCGATCGTCAGTTCGAGATCGGCTGCGACGATGCCACCGGTTGCGACGACACCGGTCCCTGCGGCATTGATTGACTGGACGAGTCGATCAGTGATCTGCTGCCGGGTTAACGTGACACCACCATCCTGATACGGGACTGTGTACTCGCCCCCATTGATGGTCACCGAAAGGTGGTCGCCTTGTGCGAGGTTAACCGCATCAACTTCGAAGCGGACCGTGTTGTAGGCGCTCAGCACGAGCTTCCCAGCCTGCTGCTGCGCGATCACTCCGGTCGCTTCCCGCGCGGCGTTGATGTCGTCGACGATATTGTCGGCGCTCGCCGGCAGTCCGGTGAGCGTCACGGGTACCGCTCTGCCGTTGATGATCAATGTCTGCGGACCGGCCTCGGACGCCCCGATCGCCTCGCCATAGATACGCGACGGCGTCAGGATGACATTACCGTCGATGTCGAGCTGCTGCCCGCTCTCTGCGAACAAGCCTCGGCTCACATCGCGGTCGAGATACGCCTCGACACCGGTCTTGTTGAGATACCCATTCGAATAGGTCGCGCCTGCGAAGAACCCGTTGGCAGTCCGTACGACTCCAGGATCCATCTCGGGTCCCGATATCTGCCGACCGTCCCGGGTGAACACCGCAAGCTCCGACCCCTCGCCGATGGCAGTGTTCAGTGCGATCTTCGAGTAGCCCGCCGGGATGACCGCGATAGGCGTCGAGCGGGCGGCCACCAGGGTGTCTTGGTACGACACGGCACCGTCGACAGCGAAGGACTGCTCGCCGATCGGCTGCTTGGGCGTCGGCAGGATGTCGGTGAGCGACCGCGTTGCGACGCTCTCACGAGGTGAAGTCAAGGTCATCTCGGCCGCGGTCGCACCGAGATTGCCGGTGGAGGAGCGGACGGCGAACCGGCCGGCACTCGCGACCTGCGATCCGTCTTTGATGAGCGCCGTGAAGGTGGCGGAGGGATGATCGTCGGGGCTGACGAGGAACGTGTCGCCGTCGCGGGGCAGCCCCTCGACGGTGAACCGCAGACCGTCCATCTCGAGCGGCGCACCGCCCGTGACCGTGCGTCCGCTGCGCACCTCCCGGACCTGGTAATTGCCCGCGGAGGCATTGAAGGTGACCTGATAGGAACTGGCTTTCACGACTTCAGGGTCGACCATGGAGACGCTCAGTCGACCACTGCCGCCGTTCGCGCGGGCGTCGACGCTGAATTTCGGGCCGACATAGAACAGGTCTTCACCGGGTCGGCCCGCCGAGTCGAGGCCGCTACGATGCAGCTTGTTGACCGCCCGCCCGAAGGACAGCGCCAAGTCGTCGAGCTTGTTGATCGCAAGACCGAGCCCTTCGCGGCGGAAGCCGACGAGACCACCGATCTGCCCGGTCTTGATGCCCGGGATGCTCACGGGTCGGCTCGCTGCATCGAGGACGAAGTCCGCCTTCCCAAGATCGTAGGCGTCGAAGGAGGCCGTGATCGTCCGGGCGACGCCGCCCTCGACCAGGGCGACACCTGAGGCGCTCTCGCCCGCGTAGATGCTCGCGGTGCCGTTGTCGCTGATGACCGCTGTCACGCCGAGCCGCTTCGAGAGTTCGCGGATGGCGTTATCACGCTGATCGAGCAGTTGCATCGGCTGTTCCGACGCAGATCCTCGCCGCAGCAACTGCTTGTTGAGTGCCGCGAGCTCCGACAGCCTCGTGTTGCTCTCGCGTACCGCTTGATCGATCTGGGCTCGTGTCCCGTTGTCGAGATTGGTCGCGGTGGCGGCGAGCCCACGGAATCGGGCAGCCAATCCCTCGGCCTTGGCGAGGAATCCCGCACGGGCGCCTGCGGAAGCGGGAGCCGCTTCGAGCTCCCGAGCGCCGTCGAAGAAGTCTTGGAACGCGCCGTGAAGTCCGACCTCGGAGCTTCCGATGGCGTCCTGCAAGGCCTGAAGTTCCTTCAGCAGACCCGACTCCGCTTCCAGCAGCGAGCCCGCGCGTTGCAGGTTCTCCTCGGCGAAGCGATCGTAGAGACGCTGCACCTCTGCGAAACGGACCCCGGTCCCGATGCTGATCGCCGATCCACCGTCTTGCCCGGACGAGGCCAGGACCGCGCGCTGGCGGACATACCCTTCGGTCTGCAGGTTGGCTACGTTGTTGCTGGTCGTGGCGAGGGCGCGCTGATAAGCGCTCAACCCCGATACGCCGATGCCGATGAGATCGGTCATCTCAGCGCTTCCCGATCTCGAGTCCGCGACGCTGCAGGACGCTGTCGGTGGAGATCTCGAACGGCGCGGTGCGCTTGGCCTGCGGTGCCTCGCCCTTCTGCAGCTGTCGCTCGATGAACGGTGCCAGGCCGATACCGCCGGCTTTGGCCATCCCGACGGCGATCTGCTGGTCGAACATCTGCTGGTAGGTGTCCATCGCGTCCGAACCGAGCAGCTCACTGCGCCCGACGGTCTTGCGCATCTCCTTGAGCATGATGTTCAAGAAGAGTGATTCGAACTGCTCGGCGACGCTCTTCGTCGCGTCGTCCGGACGCGCCCCGGCCTTCGCCTTGAGTCCGGCGAGCGAGTTGAAGTCGTACCAAGATGAGGGGCTGTCGATCTTCATGAGAGTCAGATGACGATCAACTCCGCCTGCAACGCACCGGCTTGCTTGAGCGCCTCGAGGATCGAGATCAACGCGGTGGGCGAGGCGCCGATCTCGTTGATCGCGTTGACGATCTGGCGAAGTTCAGCACCCGGCTTGAAGAGCACCATCTTCTTGTTGTCTTCACTGACCGTGACCTCCGCATTCTGGATCGGCGTGGTCACGCCATTGCGCGAGAACGGCTCCGGTTGACTGACCTCGTTGGTCGCCTCGACGGTGACCGTGATGTCGCCTTGGCTGATCGCCGCCGCCTTGACGCGGACGTTGGAGCTGATGACGACCGTTCCGGTGCGTGAGTTGACGACCACCCGGGCGGAAGGCTCCGAGGTCTCGATCTCCAGCTCTTCGAGCATGCCGACGAAAGCGACCCGCGCCTCCGGCGCGAGGGGTGCGCGTACCTTGACCGATACCGCATCGACCGCCGCAGCGACACCCTCGCCGAAGCGGTCGTTGATGGCTTTCATGATCCGGGCGCTGGTGGCGAAATCGGGTGCCGCGAGGTTCAGCGTGACATGGTCGCCGACATTGAGCGGACCTTCGACCTCACGCTCGACCAGCGCGCCCCCCGGGATCCGTGCCGAGGTCGACACGCCCACGGCGACCGAGCTTCCCGCGGCGTCCGCGGAGAACCCTGATGCGGCAAGCGGCCCTTGGGCCACGGCATAGGTCGCGCCATCCGCACCCCGCATCCGGGTCATCAAGAGAAGACCGCCTCGCAAGCTCTTCGATTTTGCGATGGCCGCCACATTGACGTCGACCTTCTGCCCAGGCTTGGCGAATGCAGGCAGCTCGGCAGTGACCATCACCGCCGCGACGTTCTCCACCTTGAAATCCTTGACCGCCGTCGGATCCAGGTCGTAGCTCGAGAGCGGACCGTCGACCGAGGCGCCCATCCGTGCGAGCGTCTCGCGCAGGGTCTGGATGGTGAACGAGATGTCCTTACCGTCACCCGTGCCTTGCAAGCCCACCACCAGCCCGTACCCGATCAACTGGTTCGGCCGTGCAGCGGACAACGCCGCGATATCTTTTATACGCGCCGCTTCAGCCGGAGCGATTGCTGCCGACGATAGGGATAGCAAGAAGACCGCGCAGGCTGTGCGAAGCTGGGCTGAAATTTTCATCGGTCAGATCCTCAGAACGGCCAGAGCTTGAGCAACGCACGGTTCATCCAACCTGAACGGCTGGCGTCTGCGAGTTCACCCTTAGAGGCGAAGCTGATGTCGGCGTCGGCGAGTCGTCGCGAGCGCACGGTGTTGTCGGGCTGGATGTCGGAGGGCCGGACCAAGCCGGTCAGACGGATCAGCTGCACGCCGCGCGTCAACTCAAGCCGCTTGTAACCGCGGACCGCCAACAAGCCGTTCGGCAGGACCTCGGTGACCACCGCCGTGACCTCTGCGGCGATCCGGCCCTGCTGTTGGGCGCTGCCGGTGCCTTTCGATTCGATCGTGCTGTCGCCGGGGTTGATGTCGGCGGGCCAGGACAGACCCAACTTATCGAACCGCTGATCGATGGCGCTGAGCGCGTTGACGGTGAGCGCCGTCGTCGCCGAGTTCCGCGAGGCGTTGTTCGAGGCGGAACTCGAGGCCGACACCTGCTCTTCGATCAACACCGTGACGATGTCGCCCGGCTGACGGGCGCGGTCTTGCCCGAGAAGCCCGCCCTGCCCTGCAAGCGAAAAGATCGAGCCATCGCCGGCGCTGTTCGCGGAGCGCTGCTCGGACGGGATATAGACCCGCTCGGGCGGCAGATCGCGGGTGCTGACGTCCGCGCAACCTGTGAGCGCCACGCCCAGAGCCATCATCAAGATGATCGTCCGGATCACAGGTCACCCGAGGTTGTTGTTCGCGAAGCGCAACATGCCATCGACCGCCTCGATCGCCTTCGAATTCACTTCGTAGGCGCGCTGGGTCTCGATCATGCTGACCATCTCTTCGACGACGTTGACGTTCGAGCTCTCGAGAGCGCCCTGGATCAACTGACCGTTGCCCTGCTGCGAAGGGATGCCGACCTGCGGCGGACCACTCGAGGTGGTCTCACGGAAGAGGTTCTCGCCGATCGCCTGAAGGCCGGTCGGACTGAGGAAGCGCGCGAGCTGGATCTGACCGATGGTCTGCGCTTGCGCCTCACCGAACGCTTGGATGGACACCGTGCCGTCTGCGCCGATGGTGATCGTCTGTGCGTTCTGCGGGATCGCAAGTTCGGGCTGCAGACGATAGCCGCTGGAGTTGACCAGCACGCCTTCGCCGGAGACCTTGAATCCGCCGTCCCGGGTGTAGGCAATCGTGCCGTCCGGCTGCAGGATCTGGAAGAACCCTTCACCGCTGATGGCGAGGTCGAACGCGTTCTGCGTCTGGATCAGGTTGCCCTGGGCGTGGAGCTTCTCGGTCGAGACGACCCGCGTGCCGGTGCCGAGCAGGAGCCCGGTCGGTGCAGCGGTGTCCGCGGAGGTCTGAGCGCCGCCCTGCCGTACGTTCTGGTACAGCAGGTCTTCGAAGGTCGCACGGTCACGCTTGAAGCCCGTCGTGTTGACGTTGGCGAGGTTGTTGGCGATGACGGTCATGCGCGTCTGCTGCGCATCAAGTCCGGTCTTCGCTACCCAAAGAGCTGCTTCCATGTCTCAAACTCCCCTTACTGTTCGGATCACTGGGTCAGGCGGGCGAGTGACTGGCTGCGTTCAGCCAGGTCGCTCGCCTGCTTCATGACCTTGACCTGCATCTCGTAACGACGGCTCATGCCGATCATGTCGACCATCGCCGAGAACAGGCTCACATTGCTTCCCTCGAGCGCGCCGGACTGCACGGCAGGCGTCGTCGCCGCGTCGAAGGGCGTCCGGTCCACGGACTCGAACAAGCCATCGGTCCGGATGACCACTTTGGTCGGGTCCGCATCGACGACCTTGATGCGCGCCAAGGGCTGGAAAACCACCGCCTCGCCGCCCACCTGCTTCCCGAACACCGTGCCATCGGGACCGATCTTCACTTCGGTCAACGCCGGTACCGTGATCGGTCCACCGGCGTCGCTCGAGAGCTGCTCGCCCGAGCCGATCCGCAGCGTCCCATCGCCACCGATGACCAGATCGCCGCGCCGCGTGTAGGCGGTGTCCCCTGCCTCGGTCAATACGCCGAACAGCTGATTGCCGCTGACTGCGATGTCGAGGGGTCGTCCGGTGCTCTGCATCGGCCCGTCCCGCAGATCGACCCGCCGGGTCGCCGTGACCACAGGGACGATGCGGCTCGGATGACCATCGCCCTCGTAGCGATACGCCTCGGTCGCCGCCGCAAGCTGCTGCTTGAAGCCGGTCGTGCTGACGTTCGATATCTCGTTGGCGAGCTGCTGGACACGTTGGTCGACGTGTTTGTGCCCGCTCAACGAGGTGAAGATCATCTTGTCCATGGATCAGTCCCGTCGATCATCAACCGCGGATGTTGACGATCGTGCTGGTCAAGTTGGTCGCCGTCTCGATCGCCTTCGCATTCGCCTGGAAGTTTCGCTGCGCCGTGATCAGGTTCACCAGCTCCTCGGTCAGATCCACATTCGCGCGTTCAAGCGCGCCACCTTGGATCGAACCGTAGCCGTCTGCGCCTGCGACACCCACCACCGCCTCACCGGAGTTCGAGGTGGACACATAGTTGGCGTTGCCGATCTGCTTCAAGCCGTTCGGGCTCGCGAAGTTCGCGAGGATCAGCTTGCCGAGCGCCTGCTGCTCTCCGTTCGTGTAGTTGGCGCGGACCGTTCCGGCCGAGTCGATGCTGATACCGTCCAAGCGACCGGAGGTGAAACCGTCCTGGGTCAACGACAGCACGGAGAACGGCTGCGAGAACTGGGTCGAGAACTTGCCGTAGTCCACGTTCAGCACGATGAGATCGGCGCCGTTCTGCGGATCGAACGGCGTGTAACGCGCGCCTTCCTTCGGCGAGATCAGCTTACCGGCCGTGTCGAAGGTCAACTGACCCTTCGTGAGATAGATCGGGGCGTAGTTGGGCAGGTTCTCCGGCTTCTTGGTGGTCTCTTTGCCGTCCTTGTCGATGTAGAGCAGGTTGCCGTCGGCATCCTTGGCCTGCACCAACACGGTGACCTTCGGTACGCTACCGCGCTCCTGCGTCGTCGCGCTCAAGCCGAAGTTCGGATGTCCGTTCACGTTGATGAACGACTCTTCCAAAGTCGTGCCGGAGGTGAACACAAAACGGGAGTTGTTCGAGTCGAAGTTGACCTTCACGCCGCCGACCGACCGACCGTTGCTCGCCGCGATCGCGTTGATGCGGGTCTCGAGCGCCGAAGCGAAAGTCGCACCCGTGTAGGCTCCGGCAGGGACCCGGAAGGATCCGTCGATGCCATCGATCGTCACGTTGACGGTGTTGTCGTTGGCGGTCACAGAGAACGTGCCGCTGACATCGATACCGGCCTTGCTGCCGGTCGTCACCGCGGGCTTCGACTCCAAGCCGCTACCGACGGACTTGACGATCTCGGCCGTGTAGGTGTCCGAGATGCCGAGGAGATCTGCCGCACGGGTGTTTTCACCCACGCTGACCGTGATCAACGAACGCTCACCCGTCGTTCCAGAGGAGAACACGAACTTGCGCTGATCCTTCAGGTAGTCGACACGGATGCCATAGCGACGCTGGTCTTCGTTCTGGATCTCATCACCGTTCGGCAGGATCTCACTGCCGCGGAACGCGCCCTGGGTGGTACCCGCGCCGACCGACACGAGTGCCAGCTTCGCCGGGAAGCCCAGCACATCGTTGGCGTTCTCGGTGCCCGAAGTGACCGGTCCCGTGACGCCGAGACTTGCGATCTTGAAGGCGTTGTCGCGGGGCTTGAAGGTGATGGTACGGGCTCGTGGGTCGTATCCGACCTTCAATACACCGGCACCGATCGCCTGATCGACCTGGGTCTGGATGGCGCTGATGAGATCGTTCTCCTGATCCACTGCGGAGGGGCGATATCCGTTGTTCTCCGGCAGTCGCAGGCGGATCCCGCCGGTCAAAGCCTCCTTGATCGTGGTGCCCGGGGCATAGTTATTCAACGGGTCATCCACGAAGTCGTCATTCAGCGTATTGGTGTTGTCCACGAACGTCGCGAACAACGTGAAGTCCGAGACGGTGGGATCGGACGGCGCGCGGGGCGCGGGGGGCGTCCCGGAATAGAGCACCTCAACATTCTGATCGTCGCCGAATCGGGTGTTGATCGCCTTCGTCAGTTCAGCGGCGAGTTCCGTACCGCTCAGCTGCTTTCCGCGGAGCGAATCCGGGAGGCTGATGGGGACGGGATCGGAGTCATCGACGCTGATCCGGAGCAGGTTCAGATTCGACAGCCCTTTCTCCGGCTCAAGGCTCGAGCCGACGGCGACCGCAGTCGCCGAGTTGAAGTCTGCGCCGGTGAATCCGCCGCGTGTAGTGGTCAGGCCGTTGCTGACTAGCATCGTGAAGGGGACGCCATCGTCGCTGTAGAAAGTCAGGTTGCCGTCGACGGCGCTGCCGGTGAATCGGATGCCGGCATCTTTCAGATCATCCGCTTGGGCGGCGAGCGACGCATCGAACTGCGCAGCGGTGAGCGTCAGGTCACCCTCTGCCGACTTGAAGATCTCGAACTCCTCGGCGTCAGCGGTACCGACAGTGAACGTGATCGAGTAGCTTTCATTGGCCTCTGCCGCGATTCCGTCGTTCCAGGTGCCGCTGTTGGTGGTGCTGGCTTCAGAGCCGCCGACCGTGACCTTGTTGTTGTCCGTGCTTCCGAAGTCGAAGCCGACGTCGTTGCGGTCGATGAAACCGCCGGTCAGCCGCGCCGGGGTGGAGTCGACCTTGTTCGTCTGATCGTTCAGGAAGTAAAGAGGATGCGGTGCACCCGCGTTGAAGGTCGGATCGAACTTCGACGGGTCGGTCGTCTGCTGACCGAACTTGTCGATGAAGAGGTTCTCACCCTTGTCGGTGTTGGCGTTGAGCAGCGCGGGCTCGATCTCACGGTCACCGACGTAGATGTACGTCTGCCATTTGTTGGACGGATCCTCGACGGTGGCGTTCGAGACCTTGACGTAGTAGATGGTGGCGATGGAGGGGTTACCGAGGGAATCGAACACCGTGATCGAGGTCGAACGGTTGAAGGTGTTCGGATCGTTGCGGTCGAACCGGTACACGGCTGCACCGCTCGTGAACTTGTCCTGCTTCGGGATGATCTCGGCGTCCGCCGGCAGGTTCACGCCCAGGTCGATCTTCGAAGAGGCCCGGGGCAGACCCGCCGTGCTCGGCAGCTGCAGTGACTTCGCTGAACTCAAGCCGGTGGCGACGACGGATCCGTCGTCGTTGACCGGGAAGACTTGGACGAACTGTCCTGACGAGTCGACCACATACCGGTCGTTGTTGACGCGGAAGGATCCATTGCGCGTGAACACCGACTGGTTCGAGGTCAGGTTCGGCTTCAGCACGAAGAAGCCCTGACCCTGGATCGCCATGTCGAGCGAGTTCTGGGAGAACGCGACGTTGCCCTGGGAGAACTCCTGGGCCACGCCCTTCAGCAGCACACCTTGACCGATCGAGCCGGAGGCGTTCTGCAACGGCGAGGTGGCGAAGATGTCACCGAACTCGGCACGCGCCTTCTTGAAGCCGATGGTGCCGACGTTGGCGATGTTGTTGCTCACGATGCCAAGTTCGGCTGTCGCAGCGTTGAGGCCAGTGAGTGAGGTATAGAAGGACATGGGTGCAGTTCTCCGGCTATATGTCTTTGAGTTCTGTTTCTAGGGCCGCTTCAACGAAGCGTGCTGACTTGGGAGAGCGGGACGTTCGCGCCGTTCTCGAGGTTCAGGACGATGTCTTGTCCCCGCATCGATACGCTGTTGACCGGGATGTACAAGAGCGCCTTGGCGGCCTCCGTCTTGCCACCGCGCATCACGGCGACATCGACCTGGTAGCGTCCGGGCAGGGCGTTCATTCCACCGGCCAGCGCGCCATCCCACGAGAACGGGTAGTCGCCCTTGCCGACCGGTCCGAGTTCGAAGGTCTCCATGACCTGTCCGACCGCGTTGCGGATGTAGACCACGGCGCCATCGACGGGCTCGGTCAGGCGCACCGCACCATCGAGCGGTCGCCCTTCGGCGAGCTCACCGTAGTTCCCGCTCGAGAGCACCGATCGACCGATCAGACTGCCGCTTGAGAGCATGCGGGTCGAGGCCATCTGATCGGAGAGGCCTTTCAGTTCCTTGGCCATCTCACCGACGGAGTTGACGGTGGAGAACTGGGCCATCTGCCCGAGGAACTCGCCGTTCTCCATCGGCTGCATCGGATCCTGGTTCTTGAGCTGCGCCATCATCAGCTTCAGGAATTCAGCCTGGCCGAGCGAGTCCGAGCGCTCGACCTCTTTCTGCTTCTCCGCCTCGAAACTCGTGAGTCCGGGGGGCAACTCGGTGCGGCTCGAGGAAGGTATCGTGGTGCTTGCCATGGTCGTGCGTCTTACTTGGTGTTCATGTCGATCGTGCGCATCATCAGCTCGCGCGCCGTGCTCGCGGTGGTGATCGCCGTCTCATAGGATCGGGCTGCGTCGAGCATGTCGGTCATCTCTTCCATCGGATTGACGTTCGAGCGGTACACATACCCCTCGGCATCCGCCAGAGGATTGGACGGATCGAAGACCTGCGGCGTCGCGCGGTTCGTCTCCGAGATCCCCTTGACCTCGACACCGAAGCCGCTCTGCAGCTCATTGGTCGCCTGCAAGAGCTCGGTGGCGAAGACCGGGCGTTTCGCGCGATAGGCCCCAGCGGAGGACCCTGCAACGGTCTCGACGTTCGCGAGGTTCGACGCGATCGTGTTCAATCGGACCGTCTGGGCGTTCAGTGCACCGCCCGCGAGTTTGAGGATGTTTGATAAAGACATGATTTATCTCCGGTTCTACGTCGCTCAATCGCCGCGGTAGGCTTTGCGCATGCCAGAGAGCGCTCCTTCCGCGAAGCGCAACGCAGCGAGGTAACGCCCAGCAGCATCGCCATAGGCAGCTTCTTCAATGTGGGTCTCCACGGTGTTGCCGTCACGGGACGGCGATAGCGGGATGCGGAACATGAGTGCATCCCGGGTCAATTGCTCAGGGGTGTCGATATGCCGAGGGTGGGTCACCGCAAGACGGGGCTGATCGCCCGCATCGGCCAACACTTTCTTGAAGTCCACGTCACGCGCGCGATACTGCGGCGTGCTCGCGTTCGCGATGTTGCCGGCGATGATCTCCAATCGGCGCGCTTGTACAGCGGCTGCCGTCGGAAACACTCCCAGTGCTTTGTCGATGATGGACATCGTCGTCATGCGCTCCAAACTGTCGGAAATCCACTTTGCCGGTAACCCCGAAGCAAGAGGTGTGCCAACACGGCGCAAACCGATGCGAGAGACGGGTGTGATCGAGGCGGATGCAACGATCACTCGCTACGCAGTCGCTCCTTTACGCAGTCGCCCCATATGAATGCCCCATATAGATAGATGCGACGCAGATGCGTTGATGCCGCTCGATGCCGCCCGTCGCGACCGGCAAGGTCCCGTATCGGAGACCCTGCCTACCGGCAAAGCTTTGCCGCCCGTGACCGCCGGTATGGCCGGTCGGTCCCCCGACATTCCCCGCCCTCAACACCCTCTAAAGGATGGCTGCAGGGATCGTCCTGGATCGATCACGCTCGCCGTGCCTGAAAAACCGCGGAATACAGGGAATTCCGTCTGTGTGCCGCGCGCCCTATCGCTTTGCCGGACCGCGTTGGCCCGGACCTTGCTTGATCCCGATCTGGCAATGGACAGCAGGTGTCGCGATCCGGTGGCACGCAATCTGCATGTCCCCTGTCGACGGAATTTGAACCGACGAACTTTCGACGGAGATTTTCATGGCTCTTACCATCAATACGAACATCGCTTCCATCCAGTCGGAGCGCGCCTTGGCGGCGAACCGCGGCAACATGGAGACTGCGATGCAGCGGCTGTCCTCGGGCAAGCGCATCAACTCTGCCTTGGACGACGCCTCAGGTCTTGCGGTCGCCAACCGGATGCGCAACCAGATCGAGGGCCTCAACATGGCGATCCGCAACGCCAATGACGGCATCTCGCTCGCTCAGACGGCCGAAGGCTCGATGGAAGAGCTGCAGAATGTGCTCCTGCGCATGCGCGAGCTCGCGATCCAGGCCTCGAACGGCACCTACACCGACGAAGACCGCAGCTACATCGCCGCGGAGTTCGACGAGTTGATGAAGGAGATGCGGCGGGTGTCCAACCAGGCCGCTTGGGATGGCGATGTGAAGCTGATCGCCGAGGGCGCGAAGCCGCAGCAGGTCCAGGTCGGCATCGATGCGGCAGACTATATCCAAGTGCCGCTGCAATCCTTGACGGTCGAGGACCTCAACCTGTCGGATAAGACCTCCCTGACGAGCAGCGCAGGCGCCGCCATCGAGACCTTCAAGTTCCACAACTTGACCACCGTCTCAGAACCCGCAGTCAATTTCGTACCGGCGAGCTGGGACGCCACTCAAAGCAAGGGTCTACTCACGGATGTCAGGTTCATCGACAACCCGAAGCCGAATTTCGAGCTCAGGCTCTGGAACGGCGCGCGGGATTCCGACGGCAATCCGGAAGGGCTGTCCAGTTCGGCCAACGTCCTCAGCGTGACCGGCGCGGCGTCGGTCAAGGACCTGATCTCGCAGCTGAAGGCGCACCCCAACTACGACAGCACCGTCGCAGACATCAAGTTCGCGAACGGAGAGCTGCAGATCATCTGGAAGATCGCGGGTCAGCCGGATCCCGACTCATCGCTCACGATCACCAATCCGGTCGATCGGGGCAACCCTGTCGCCATCGCGGCGGGCGACAATTCCGTCGACTACGGCGCGGATCTGGTGAACGGCCGCGCGGGCGATCTCACTAACTATCCTGATCACTACAAGCAGGAATTCGACCTCAGCAACCTCGTATTCCATCGTGATACGGTGCCGAAGTCGGCGGGCAATTTCTTCGCCATCCAGATCGGTAGCCGCGTGCTGACGGCGGACAACGCCACCAGCGCGGCGGATCTCGCCGCCAAGCTCAAGAAAGACTCGGACTACGCTTTCGTCCGTGATCAGGTCGGCCTCGGCTCGAGCAAACTCGAACTCTTCGAAGTCATCGACGTCCCCGCTGGATACGCCAATGTCAGCGGCAATCCCATCACCCAGGTGGCGGCGAATGCGGCCACCGATGATCTCTACACGAGTGCGGACGGCAAGACGTACCTGGTCAACAAGGCCGCGCCTGCGACCGACACCTACGCCGGCAACGTCAGTGGCAACCCCATATCTCAGGGCCGGACTGCGGCGGCGGTGGGAGAAATCTACCTCGTCTCGGGCTCCACGTACAAAATCAAGGTTGCCGGGGACGGGACCGGGGTCGGGAGCGGAAATCCGCTGGATACCGCAATCACCGCACCCATCTCGGACGACACGGCTTTGCTCACGGCCGCCCAGTCCTCGGCACGGGTCCAGAAGCTCAAGATCAATTTCGGCGAGGACGCCACCGAGCGCGGGTTCATGTATCAGTCGACGCACAACGTGACGATCTCCGACCCGGAGAGCGCGGTGTCCGCCTTGGACTTCGTCGATGCCGCGGCGAAGGTCGTCAACGAATCCCGCGCGCGCATGGGCGCGACGATGAGCCGGATCGAGTTCACGATCAACAACCTCATGAACGTGGTGGAGAACACCGAAGAGGCGAAGTCACGCGTGCTCGACACCGATTATGCGAAGGAGTCGGCTGAACTCGCCAAGGCGCAGATCCTGGCCCAAGCCGGGACCGCCATGCTCGCGCAGGCGAACCAGTCGCAGCAGTACGTGCTCAATCTGCTGCGTCAGGGCTGACCGGATCTCCGATCGATCTTTTTAATCGCACTGATGAACAGATTCACGACAGCCCTCTTTTGCTTGCTGCCGATCAGCGCCTGGTCCAGCGAACGGGTTTCGCTGGCCGACGCCGCGGAACGCTTCGCGGAACGCAGCGCCTCGTTGCCCGTCGGCAGCGTGAGGGCCGTCGCCATCGATCCCCAGATACCGCTCGGCAATTGTCCATCTGGTTGGCAATGGTCATTCCCCTATGAGGCGCGCACCACCGTGCAGGTCACCTGCACGGCCTCGCCTACCCCGTCCCGAAGACTCGTTGCCGTGCGGTATCTGGTGGATGAGACCGGCCTCGAGGCACGACAGACTGTGTCGACGCCCCCCAAGCGCCACCTCGTGGCGGCCCGGGACATGGCCATCGGCGCAGTGATCTCGGCGGACGATCTAGAGCTGCAGGACCTCCCGGCGAAAGGTCGGGCCTTCTCTTCGACCCTGTCGGACCCGGATTCGCTGGTGGGTCTGTCCCTGACGCGTTCGGTCCGTAAAGGCGAGAGCCTGGGTCGCGCCGATGCGCGCAGCGCGCAGGTGATCAAGCGGAACTCGCCGGTATCGGCCTGGAGCGCCTTTCCGGGTGGTCGGGTGGTCACCCGGCTGGTGGCCTTGCAGAACGGCAAAGCCGGCGAATGGATCACCCTAGAGAATCCGCAAAGTGGCAGGAAAATCAAGGGGTTGGTACAGGACGACGGCACCGTAAAGGTCGGCGGCGGTATGATTTCGGCCGAGGCGGCTCAAGTTGTCGCCGCGGTCGTCGACTAAGCCGTCACTAGGTACAAGGTACGCAATCATGTCCATCGACAAGATCTCCCTGAACGGCGCCCATCCTGGCCGCGCCGTCAACGACAGCAAGATCACCCGGCTCGACCCTCGGGTCGCCGGTCAGAGCACCCAACAGGCGGCCCGACGCGCCGAGGCGGCGGCACTCGACCCCGTGCGCGTGTCGAACATGTCGCGCGAACTGTCGGCGGTCTTGGGCCCTGCGGCCATGGACGATACCTTCGATCAGGACAAGGTCGACAGCATCCGCCGTGAGATCCTCGAGGGGAAGTTCCCCATCGATGAAGACCGGCTGGCGTCCAAGTTCCGGGAACTCGAAAAGGAGATCCGCGGCTTCGGGGACTGACCCGACGCGGCCTCGAGACATGCACCACGCCACGCCGACACCGAGCCTCGACAGTCTCGAGGCGCTGTGCTCAAAGATCTGCCAGACCTTGGACCGCGAGCATGCGGTGTTGCGCGGATCGAACGGTCTCATCGGTCGTGGTGTCGATGAGCTTGAAGAGATCCACTCGGAGAAGTCCGAGCAGATCGCGCGCCTTGAAGGTCTCTCCAGGGCTGCAGAGACCAGCGATGAGAAACGGGAGCACCCGGGCCGCGCGCAAGGGGTCAGGGAACACATCGAGCGGTGCAAGCAGCTGCAGTACCGCAACCATCAAGTGTTCAGTCGTATCGTCGCTGCGCAACACCGGATCATCTCGGCGTTGCGTTCCAATGATGACGATATCAGCCTGTACGATCGCGCCGGCAGGAGCCGTGATTTCGGCATGACCCGACTGGGCGATCGCGCCTGAGCCGTCAGGTCTGCTCGCCCGAAGACGGGCGCCTCTCCGGTTCCCTGCCCTCCATCCAGTAGACCCACGACAGCACCACCGCGACCGCACGATACACATCGGGCGGGATGCTGGAATCGACGGGCAGTTCAGCGAGCCTGGCGGCAAGCAAAGGATCGCGCATCACCGGCACACCTTGGCGCCGCGCTTCTTCGACGATCTCTTGGGCCATGAGCTCGCGCCCGGTCGCCACGATCAGCGGCACCGGATTCTCTCCGTACTCGAGCGCGATCGCGCGATGTGTCCGATCCGGCGTCATCGTCCTTGCACCTCAGACGCGGATGGACTGCAGCCGACCAGGATCCGTCGGCGGCTTCGAGTGGAGATGCGGCTCGATCACCGTCCAACGCGCGAGCTCGAGCTGTGCGTCCTCAAGGCGTCGGGCGAGTTCCTGGCGTGAATCTTCCCAGCGCGCGCCCTGATCGGCCGTGTCGGTGAGCACGGTCACGCCTATCCCCGTCTTCCCGACCTGTTCGATGCGGATGTCGATCTCACCGAACGGCAAGCGTATGCCCACCAGGCGCGTCCGCCACGGTCGCTCTTGGTCCTCGCGACGACCGTCACCGCCCCGGTAGTCCGGCAGGTCGCCGGCGGGATCTTGTTGGAGCGTGATCCACCATCCGCCAAGGCCGTCCGGTGAGGTCATCACGAAAGAGACCACGGTGCCGCCGCTGCGATTCGCGGCGGTGGCTGCGCTCTGCAGACCGACGAGGTCGTCGAGTGCGGCCCACGCATCGTCCACTGCAGGCCCTTCACGCCGAGCATCGATGACCTCGAGCAGACGACGCTTCAGGTCGGAAGTGGATATCGGTCGGCGCTCACGGAGCTGGGACTCGAAGAAGAGTCCGGAATTCGACAGTGTGGAGGCGAGCGAATGCATCCAGCCGGACGGACTCAAGGGCGCGGGCTCCGCAAGACCTGCGGGCACTGCGGTAGCGATCGCAGGCCTCGCGGCGGAGAGCGTGCCCAGCAACCACCCTGACAAAGCGCTCGGCAGCTGCAACCGTGACGACAAAGCCTGTGTCGGACTGCCCCCCATGCGCGAAACCGCAGCGATGGCTGTGGATGTGGGCATCTCGGGGAGGTCCGGGACTTCCTCGACGGCCGGACCCGCGGCCTCGATCACCCGACCGGCAGGCGAAGGGGCGCCACCGATCCGGGCCACGGTCGTCCCAGCCAGCGGCAACAGCGGAATCAAGGTCAACGCCCCGCTCATGTCGCGAGATACCTGCAGCGATAGCCGCGAGTATTCAGAAACGCCGGGGATCGGTCGACTTGAGAAGAATTGGTCGCCGACCTTGAGCATCATCTCATCGCCCTGGAACCGTACGGTGGCGCTGAGCACCGACCCCACTTCCCAGCGCGCGCTGGTGCCCACCGACACAGGCACGGCGATGGCGCGGTCGGCCCGGGCGAGCAGTTCTGGCTCGCGCGGCAGCGACAGGGGCGGTGGTAAACCTACGGGGCTGAGCATGGCTTCAGGAAGTCGTCGCAGAGAGCGTCGGCTTGAGCGACGGGTCTTGAGAAACAGGTGGAGTATAGTGAGATGGACGATTGGGCATCGAATCTTGACATGAAGCATCCTGCGCGCTCCATCCTCACCGGCCATCGCCGGATCGCCGTGCTCGTGGGGGCACTGCTTGGGTCGTCTCTGTCCGCCGGATCCTGGGCGGCAGACTCCAGCGAGAAAGCCCGGCGTCCCACCCCCCCACCCCGCGTGAACACGCAATCGATCCCGGAGCTGGTCTGCACCGGCGAACGCACCGTGGCGATCACACACACCACGCTCGCCACCAACGAGGTGGCAGCCCCGCTGCGCCTGCGCTTGCGAGGCAACCTCCTCTACCTCGGCGCTGACTCCACCGACGAGAAGTTCTTCGGCCTGATCAACCGTTCCGATCGGCGGCGGTGGATCTCCGGCACTTCGACCTTGATGCTCGATGAGGCTCTTGGAACCGGCACTTGGGCGCGCTTGGACCTGGACTCGACGAAGATCAGTCCCCTGCGCTGCGAACCCGTCGTCCGGAAATCGCCATGATGACGCGTCTCTGCCGTGGCCTATCGATGGCGTGCGTGGCGGCAGCACTCGTCGGCTGCGGTGGCGGTGGCGGTGGTGACACTCCCTCGACCCCACTCTCACCCGTCCTCTCCGGCACGCTCGTCGATCTCGGCACATCCGGGCTCGCCTACAGCACGCCCACTCTTTCAGGTAACACCGGCGCCGCGGGCAGCTACACCTACCGCTGCGGCATCACCTGCGAAACGCTCACCTTCAAGATCGGCGGCATCACGCTCGGCACCGCAACCGGCGCCGCGTCGCTCTCCATGCGAGAGTTCCAAGGCGGTATAGAAGGCGGCGTGCTTTCGGATACCACCCTCCGCCGTGTCCAGGTGCTCATGGCGCTCGATGCGGACGCCGATGTCAGCAACGGCATCGCGATCCCATCTGAACTGGCCACATCGCTGTCCAACCGATCGCTGGATTTCGCTGCCTCGTCTTTCGATGCAGACCTCGCCTCGCTCATCGATTTCCTGCGCAGTGATAACCGCCTCTCCACGAGCTATCGAGGCAACCTCCAGATCCCCACGAAAATGACGGCACGAGCCATCGCCGAGCAGACGGAGGCGACCGCTCGCGGTGTGTTCGTCGAATCGCCGAGTTCCGCCGCCGTTGCGGTGGACGAAATACGGAAATATGTCCTGCGTTTTCCCGATTCGATGCTCACGCCTTACACCGGTCCGTCGACCCTACTCAGCACCGTCTTTCCCCGCGGTCTGCGTCCGTCGGTCGGCGCAGGGCTGTCGGTGTCCACAGGCGGCTCGACAGGGACCGTACAACTACGCACGGTGACGACACGCGGTGTCGCCGTACCGGCGCCCCGATATGTCGATGGCGCGACGGTCCGCACTGCCGACGTATTGGTCGCTCAAGGGACCAACGGCACACCGTCGGTCGGCACCCTCACACTCACCGCCACTGCCGCAGACATGGTCTCGCTGACCTCTCTGAAGGCCGCGGATGGAACCGGATACTCCGGCCGACCGACACCGACCGACTCGTCCGGCAGTGATGGCGCACGCAATCTCGATGAGGCGCTGCAACCCCGGTCACCGGAGTTTGATCAACGCGGACTCGACCCCGCCGGAGTCACCGACGGCGATGCCGGCAGCCTCTGGATCTGTGATCGACGCGGGCCGTTCCTCATCCAGGTCGATGCACAGGGCCGCTCGTTGCAACGCCTGGGTCCCACCGGTAATGCCGGCGCGCTGCCGGAAGTCAGCCGCCGATTGCCTGCGATCACAGAAGCCCGCCAACCGGGACTGGGCTGCGGCGGTGTAGCCCTACGCCCGTCGAGCGGCGAGGTGATCTTCGCGCTCGGTGCAGCGCTCAACATCAATGGCCGCACCGCGAACTCGGCCCGCCTGCTCCGGATCGTCGGCCTGAACCCGCGCACCAATGTCGTCCGACAGTTCGGCATGGCGATCCGCAGCAATGAATTCGGTCTGCGCGTGCTCGATCTCGAGACGCTGAGCGAAGATCGTGTGCTGGCGCTGGTCCGCTATCGCGACGGCAGCGCGATCGGTGAACAGCGTTGGGAGATCCGTACGCTCGACCTGTCGGTGGCCACCGAGCTGTCATCGCGGTCGCTCACCAACGGACCGAACTCCGGGCTCGCCCTCGAATTCGGCAGTGCAGCGGAGATCACGGCGAGCGGTGTAACGCTCGCGTCATCCAGCACCCTCGTCGAACTGGGTGCGCTGGGTTGGATCGCCGAAACCGTCGAAGGACTCGCGAGGGTCGATCCTCGGACATTGGTGGTCATCGGCCAGTCGAACGGTGGCGTGACCAGTCGGGTGCGCAACGGAGACGCGGCGCTTTCCGTCGCCGAGCATCAAGTCGACCGTAACGGTCTCATTTCGCCGCGTGCCGCCGGCAGTTCTTCAGCACCCGTATTCGAGCTGTTGCCGGCGGGCGTCGAGGCGCGACAGACCGTGCTCTGGACGCTTCGACTGCGATCACCGCTATCGTGAAGTCTCAGACCTGATGCACTCGGCGCCGCCTCTGCGAAGCGCGGCACACACCCGCTCGGCGTCTTCTTTGCTCTCGAGTCCGATACGCAGACGGAACAACGACGAGCCCTCGAGCGGCGTGGCGTCGATCAGCGGCTGAAGATCGGCGAGCTCGGGGTAGGACGGCTGCAAACGCCCCCAAGAACCGAGTGCGGCCTTGGCGGAGGAGAAGGCGCCAAGTTGCATGTAGTGCATCACGGGCTTGGATGCCTCCGGGACCACCGATGACGGCTCAGCCGATGGAGGCTCGTCCGCGGTCGCAGGGGCTGTCGCCGATGCCTGCTTCAGGAGCGCAGCCCGTCGCCGCGCGGCCAACTCGCTCCAGACGCCTTCAGGATGGACTTCGAGGTAAGCGCCATAGGCGTCTGCCGTCGCCCTGCGACGAGCGACGTTCCAATCACGATCATCGACGAGGGCGTCACGACGGGTACGAGCCAGCTCGGCTTGCTTGCTGCCGGGATGTTGCGTGATGAAGTGCTCGTAAGCGTCCGGGGTATCCGTACGCATGGCCTCTTCCCAAGCACCATCGGCTTTTGAGCACGCGCCCAAGGCGAGCAACGCCATCGCTGCAAACAGGGCTCGGGGGGTCGCGACGACCGTGCGCGCAGGGCATCCCTCCGGCCGGAGAAGCGCTTGGTGCCCTGTTGTTGAAAGCAGCTTATTCGTCCCGCTTCGCATGCGGGGAAGTGTATACCCCCACTACCACCCGCTCAACGAAGGTTGGTGCGAACCTGCACCCGACAGGCCGCGTCCGCTGCAATCCACGACCGGGGTGCCGTCCCCCCGGGCGCTGGTGCTGATGCGCGCCGGCTCGAAACCTGTAATACATTAACAGTTGCAAAAAACCTGTCTTTTGACAGGGGGTGTATATGGTCAAATATTTAGCGGCAGGCGCGATCCATCGTCCACCCGCTGGCGTTGCGACCGCGCTGGCGGGGATCTTCGGTGCGGACGCCCTCGCTGCCGTGCAGGTCCGCGAACGGGTGTGGTGGCTGAAACCCATGCCTTGGATCCGGGCGATCACCGGCCCGGGGCGTATCTGGTTACGCGGTTCGGGGGACGATTTCTTCGCCGACCCCGAGCTGGTGCTGCACGAGTACTGCCATGTGCTCGAGCAATGGGACCCGCGCCGCTTATCCGTGTTGCGCTATCTCGGCGAATCATTGCGCCGCGGTTACTGGCAGAACCGCTTCGAGGTCGAGGCTCGCCGCTTCGCCGCGCGTGAACTGCCGGGCTTCGAGCGGCGCTTGGCCGAGGCGCGGTGTCTAGCCGAGGATCGCCTCGCGCTCATAGAGCTTGCCCGCGATCCAGGCGAGCAGCACACCGAGCGCCAGACTCACACCGGCTGACAGCAGGATCTCCCAGACGAACGGCGCCTCGCCGCGCAGCACGCGGGTCATCAAAAAATGCTGGCTGAGCGACGGCGTCGCCATCGCGGCGACCGTCGGCTTGAGATCGAGCAGCCCGACCAACGCGAGCGGCAACGTCGGCACCATGATGACGACGCTGAGATAGGTCTGCGCCTCGCGGAAGCTGCGCGTGAACGAGGCGACGATGGTCATCAGCCCCGCGCCAGCGAGCGCGAGCGGTGCGGTGAGCAGCGCCATGGCAAGCGCCTGCGGCGCGCCGAGGTTGACGCTCATGCCCCAGTCCTCGAGCCGCGTGAAGCGCAACGCGATCGCGAGCGCCGACAGCGTCACCACCAGCGAGATCAGCATATAGACGGTGGTCGCGAGGATCTTGCCGTAGATGATATGCGCGCGCGGCAAAGGCGTGGTCAGCAGCGCCTCGAGCGAACCGCGCTCGCGTTCGCCTGCGGTCGAGTCAATCGCGAGATAGAGACCGCCGGTGAACATCGCGAGGATCACGAGGAAGCTCAAGGTGCTGAGCGCGAGCACCGCGCGCGCCTTCGGCGTCGAGACATCGACCGAACGCACCACCGCGGGCCGCATGATCGAGGGGTCGACGCCGCGCAGCATCAGCCGCGACTGCGCGATGCGCTGGCCGTATTCATTGATGGTGGCGCGCACACGACCGACCGCATCGCTCCCACCGACCTCGCTCGAGCCGTCGTAGAACACGCTGACCTGCGCCGGACGGCTCTGCGCGAGCCGCGTCGGGAACTCCGCCGGGATGATCACCACGGCCTTGTGGTCGCGCGCCGCGATCGCCCGCCGCGCACCCGCTTCGTCGAGCTGCACCGGCTGTACCACGATGCCGCGCTCGACGAACAGCGCGAGCAGCGTCGGTGCGCGCTCACCGCCCGCGACGGCGACCTTCACCGACTGCTCGTCGCGCGATTCAGCCTGCTGCTGCACGATGTTGAGCATCAGCGTGAACACCAAGGGACCGAGCAGCGGGCCGAGCAGCAGCGCGGTCAGGATGGTGCGCCGGTCGCGCAGGTTCTCGAAGAATTCCTTTCGGAAGACGGTGAAGATGCCGCGCATGTCAGCCGAGCCCTTCGCCAGAGCCGATCAGCTTCACGAACGCATCCTCGAGGCCGGGCTCGCCGGCACGCTCGCGC
>Ga0315907_10001835_pt1 | contig 27981 bp, 23 predicted proteins | sample LakEriMetagenome_3_FD_203525 | JGI IMG/M metagenome (GOLD analysis project Ga0315907, IMG submission 203525) | Freshwater fungal communities from buoy surface, Lake Erie, Ohio, United States - Buoy 12 MA123 | ecosystem: Environmental > Aquatic > Freshwater > Lake > Lake biofilm | place: USA...
TCTAACGCTGCGCTTCCGTCGCTGCAATCGAAAAAAATTCTCGACCAAGTTCGCGAGCGAATTCGTTATCTCCACTTCAGCATCCGAACTGAACAAGCGTATCTATACTGGATACGTTTCTTCATTCTGAAACACTAGTGGTCAGAGTGACATTGTTTTTCATCGAATTCATCGAATTCATCGAGTCAATGTACGAAATCAGAAGGCGCTCGCAAACTGCGGCTATTGGCCCGAACCGTCATCATCAATCCACCAGCAAATACGCAAGGTGCGCCTTAGCAGCCACCTCTGAAATTCACTTTTACACCTATCCATGCCTCTCGAGCGATTCCACACTAAATTCCAGATGCCCGTTTTCTTGAGGCTTAGTCCGCTTAAAGCAGATGAGCAACGCCCGCGCGCTCTTCCTCAAGCTCCTTCAGCGTGGCGTCCATTTTGCTGCGAGAGAAATCATCTATTGCCAAGCCGGTGACACGCGTGTATTTGCCATCCGCACAGGTTACCGGCACACCGTACATTACCCCATCGGGAATGCCATAACTGCCATCCGACGCAATCCCCATCGTTACCCATTTGCCGTTGGTGCCGAGCACCCAATCACGGACATGGTCAATCGCGGCATTCGCAGCGGAAGCGGCTGAGGACAAACCGCGCGCTTCAATAATCGCCGCGCCGCGCTTGCCGACGGTCGGAATAAATGTCGCCTTGTACCATTCTTCATCGGCGACGACCTGCGGTGCCGACACGCCATCGATGGTGGCAAAACGATAGTCGGGATACATGGTCGGGGAATGGTTACCCCAGACGATCATTTTTTCAATCGAATCAACCGGCTTGCCCGTCTTGGTGGCCAACTGTGACAACGCACGGTTGTGGTCTAGCCGCAACATCGCGGTGAAGTTCTCACGCGGCAGATTTGGCGCAGACTTCATTGCGATATAGGCATTGGTGTTTGCCGGGTTACCCACAACCAATACTTTGACGTTGCGTGAGGCGACAGCGTCGAGTGCGCGGCCTTGCACGGTGAAAATTGCGCCGTTGGCTTCGAGCAAATCTTTGCGTTCCATACCGGGGCCGCGCGGACGCGCACCCACCAGCAAAGCAACATCGACGTCTTTAAAAGCGGTCATCGCCTCCGAATGCGCACTCATTCCGGCAAGAAGCGGGAACGCGCAATCGTCCAGCTCCATCATCACGCCCTTCAACGCCTTTTGTGCCTTTTCGTCGGCAATCTCAAGCAGTTGCAATACGACCGGCTGATCTTTGCCCAACATCTCGCCCGAAGCGATGCGAAACAACAACGAATATCCGATTTGACCGGCGGCACCAGTGACGGCGACGCGCATGGGCTTCTTCATTTGGAACTCCTGAGGCGTGGTAATGTGATAAAGGTGAGAAACTGAGGTTGAAGAACTGACGATGAGCCAGCAGCCAAGACGACCATCGCTCGGGCTGTAGCGCTGAAAACAAGCCTCAGATTATACAAAAGCCTTAGCCGAGAAGGCGAAGGAAACGTTCGCCGAGGGACTTGACACACTCACAGGTTATAATGCGCGACGACTCACGGAGCAAGCCTTTGAGGAGAGGTGGCAGAGTGGTCGAATGCACCGGACTCGAAATCCGGCATACCGGTCTCCGGTATCGTGGGTTCGAATCCCACCCTCTCCGCCACCCAAGAAGCCGAGTTTCATGCAGAAGATGGTATTTCTTTCCCTTCTACCGCTAGACCGACGCCGAGCCTTCATTGCCGGACATGCGATCAAAGAAAGTGCGTAGAATTTGCGCCGAGCCCTCGTAGCTCAGTGGATAGAGCTACCCCCTCCTAAGGGGTAGGTCGCACGTTCGATTCGTGTCGAGGGCGCCAGCTTCCTTGCAACTGTCTGTTCGACGCTAACAATCGGGGTTTGTGGTGCAGACGAGCGGAGCCACTTCTGGTCCATCATCAGTCCCGCCAAAATGGGCTCTGGCAGGTATCAGCAACAGGTGCACCTGGTCGGTCATCAGCACGTAGGCGTGAATGGCACCGCCGAATTTGTCAGAAAACTCGTTGAGGTAGTGCAGGTAGAGTTGGTAGTCTTCCTCGGCATGGAAGCACACAGCGCGATTGTTGCGGCGTTGGATAATGTGCCAGTGGATGCTAGGGAGAGCCAGTTGCGCACGGCGGGGCATGGGGCGTTCCTAAGGCTTGAGAGACGCCGGGACAGAAAAAAATAATCGTGGTGCCCAATTGTGCAATTGTGCCCTTCGCCAGCAATGACCTTGGGGCCGTAGCCGTATACACTGCCAAAGTATCAATTTCTTCGACGTAAAAACTCACTCGGTTTCAATCACTTGCCCTCCCAACACTCAACCGCCATCGAAGTTCGTCTCCATCAACTCAAGCAAGAGCACCGTGACCTGGATCTTGCGATTGAAGCGCTGCTAGGTACGCAGCTACACGATGAATTGAGCGTAAAGCGCATGAAAAAACGCAAACTTCTGCTGAAGGATCAAATTGCGTTTTTGCAAGCACAGTTGTATCCGGACATACCAGCTTGACGCGGAATATCGGTGCAGGCCGTGCCGTTGTTTGATCTCTTGGGATCCATGACCAACAGCGGGTACAAGTCACTAGGTACAAGGGCTTTTCCACGCCGAGAAATACGAATCGGTGGATAATGTTGATCCTAACGCAAAGCGGAGTTGTGTTTCATGAAGAAGGGTGTTTGGTTTGTGCTCGCATTGTCGGTAGTGGTGGGCATTGCGGCAGGGGCTTTCTGGTTGGGCGGGCGGTCACAGTTTTCAAATACGGCCGGCTCGCAGGCGGGTTCAGCGCAATCCGCAGTAGCGCCGAAAGCACCAGCCATTGCCGCCCCGCCAATTCCGGTGGATGCATCGCGGGTGAAGCCTACCGCATTGGCGAAGGTAATCACGACGGTAGGCTCGTTACGCTCTGACGAAACGGTAATCGTTCGTCCAGAGGTGTCGGGGCGGATCGCCGAAATTGGGTTCCGCGAGGGCCAGCAAGTTGCCAAGGGCACGACGCTGATTCGTCTAGACCAATCGATCCAGCGCGCCGAAATGCAACAGGCTGAGGCAAATCTCGCATTGGCCAAAAGTCGCATCCAACGTTCGCGCGATTTACACAGCAAGGGATTCATCTCCAGTCAAGCCAAGGACGAGGCAGAGAGCAGCTACAAAGTGGCGCAAGCAGCGTTTGAACTCGCGGCTGCGCGCCTGACCAAACTTGAAATCAAGGCGCCGTTCTCCGGCTTTGTTGGACTGAGAATGGTCAGCGTTGGCGACTATGTCCGCGAGGGGCAAGACATGGTCAATCTCGAGGCCATTGGAGTTCTGAAGGTGGACTTCCGCATTCCCGAGGTCTTCCTCAAGGAAGTAAAAGTGCGACAGGCGCTTAAGGTAACGCTGGATGCGATTCCGAACCAAACATTTGATGCGTTGGTCCTCGCGATCAATCCTCTGCTCGACGCTAACGGTCGTGCGCTCGTCGTACGCGCTGGCCTAAAGAACGTCGGTACCCGGCTCAGGCCCGGCATGTTTGCGCGCGTGAGTCTTGCCAGCAGTGAACAACAAACTAGTCTGACGGTTCCAGAACAGTCGCTCATCCCGGTCGGTGATGATGTATTTGTTTTCAAGATAGTCGACAACAGGGCGCTACGTACAAAGGTTGAGGTCGGCCAGCGCCAGACAGGTATCGCCGAGATTACCCGCGGCCTGCGCGATGGCGATGTCGTTGTTACCGCCGGTCAGCCCAAGCTGCGCGATGGCGCCAGCGTGAAACTTGCTACAGTTGACGGGGCTTCGGCAGGACCTGCAGCGCCCACAGCGCCCTCCCCAAGTCCCATTGAAGTGCCCCCTGCCGCATCGGGCGCTAAAAAGTCCTAACGAGGCAATCACACGATGGTCCTGTCCGACGTTTGTATCAAGCGCCCCGTATTCGCCGCAGTATTGTCACTCGCCATTCTGTTGGTGGGGATGATCTCGTATTCACGCCTCGCCGTGCGTGAGTTACCGAAAATCGATCAACCCATTGTGACGGTAACCACCACCTACCGCGGCGCGTCTGCAGACGTGATGGAGAGTCAGGTTACCAAACCGCTGGAGGATTCTTTGTCTGGGATCGAAGGCGTCGATATTCTGACGTCTAGCTCACGCGCGGAGCAGAGCGACATTACGATAACTTTCAAGCTGTCGCGCGATCCCGATTCGGCTGCCGCTGACGTACGTGACAAGGTATCGCGAGTGCGTGGGCGGTTGCCGCAGCTAATTGATGAGCCGGTGTTGGCAAAGACCGACGCAGATGCTTTTCCCATCTTGTTCATTGCTTTCTCCAGTGATCGGCATACACAGATGGAGCAATCGGACTACGCAAATTTGTACATTCGGCCAAGACTCGGCACCCTGCCAGGAGCAGCAGACGTACGCATCAACGGCGAGCGCAAATCTTCCATGCGCATCTGGCTGGATCGCGGCAAGCTCGCTGCCTACAAAATCACCACAGGCGATGTCGAAGATGCCATCCGCAGACAAAACGTTGAGATTCCAGCGGGGCGCATCGAAAGCGCAAAACGTGAATTTAACGTGCTTTCACAAACCGATCTGGCGACGCCAGAGCAATTCGGTGCAATCATCGTCAAGGACGCAGGCGGGTACCAAGTCCGCGTGCGCGATGTCGCCAAAGTGGAAGTCGCGCCGGCTAATGAACGTGTCATCACGCGCTTTCGCGGGATGCCAGCGATTTCGCTGGGTGTGATTCGTCAATCGACGGCCAACACACTAGATCTCGCCGTTGCGGTCCGTCGCGAACTTGCAGAAATCAATAAAACCCTGCCGCCGGGAATGAAGCTATCCATGTCCTATGATTCAGCGGTGTTCATTGAAGAATCAACCAAGAACGTGTTCCGGACAATCATCGAAGCGATGGTGCTGGTTGCACTGGTGATTTTTATCTTTCTACGCAACCTGCGGGCGACCTTGATTCCGCTGGTGACCATTCCGATTTCGCTTATCGGCACTTTCACACTTCTGTACGCGGCGGGATTTTCGATCAACGTACTAACGCTACTGGCGATGGTGCTCGCCATTGGATTGGTGGTTGACGACGCAATTGTTGTTTTGGAAAACATCTACCGCAATATCGAAAAGGGTATGGAACCGGTCCAGGCCGCCTTGCTGGGCTCCAAGGAAATTGGCTTTGCCATTATCGCGATGACGCTGACACTGGCCGCAGTGTTTATCCCTCTCGCCTTTGGCCAGACCCGCACCGACCGACTATTCATCGAGTTTGCGCTCGCCCTGGCCGGCGCCGTAATCGTGTCTGGATTCGTCGCGCTGACGTTATCGCCGATGATGTGTTCAAAGTTACTACGCCATGAGCCCAAACACGGCAAGGTCTACAATACCATTGAGGCTTTTTTTGAATGGCAGACGGAGGCCTATAAACGTCTATTGGCAGCCTCACTTGACAGGCGATGGATCGGCGTAGTGATTTGGGCTGTTTTCGCTGGCGTCTCCGCCCCGCTATTTCTAAATCTGAAGTCTGAACTCGCACCACTCGAGGATCGTGGAGTGATCTTTGGACCGTTCTCCGCTCCAGAAGGGTCGACAATTGACTACACCGCTCAATATTCGCGGCAAATGGAAGCTGTGTATGCCGGCGTAACGGATGCGACGCGCTATTTTGTCAATAGCGGCAATCCATCGCCCGACGCAGGCTTTTCGATTCTGATCCTGAAGCCGTGGGCGGAACGCACCAAAAGTTCTGCCGAAATCGCCAATGAAATTCGTCCAAAATTTAGGGCGATTCCAGGCATCAATGCCTTTCCGGTGACCCCGCCTTCACTCGGCGGAGGCCGAGACAAACCGGTTCAGTTTGTGGTCATGACCCAAGCGCCCTACCCTGAGTTAGCGTTAATGGTTGCGCGCCTGCAAGACGAAGTACGAAAAAGCCCCGTATTGCTAAACGTCGACTCTGACCTTCGGTTGAGCCAGCCGGAGTTGCGGGTAAATGTGAATCGCGAGAAGCTCGGCGACTTAGGCATCCCGGTTGATACGGTTGGCCGTACCTTGGAGACGATGTTGGGTGGTCGCGTTGTCACTCGATTCAAGCAGGACGGTGAGCAATATGATGTGATTGTTCAAGTCACGCCGGATGATCGCAATACGCCAACCGACATCTCCGATATTTTTGTTCGCTCGCGCAGCGGTGACATGGTGCCTTTATCCAACGTAACAACCCTACGCGAGGGTGTTAGCCCGCGCAACTTGAACCACTTCAATCGTCTTCGTTCAGCCACAGTGAACGCCGAGATCGCCCCGGGGTACAGCCTGAAAGAAGCGTTAGACGTGATGGACGCAGCCGCCACCAAGGTGTTGCCCCAAGTGCAAACGGATGTATTGGGGCAGTCGCGTGAATTCAAGGAAGGGGCGGCAACGCTTCTTACCAGTTTTGCCCTTGCGCTCTGTTTTATCTACTTGGTGCTCGCCGCGCAGTTTGAAAGTTTCGTTGACCCGTTCGTCATCTTATTGACTGTGCCGCTGTCTATCACCGGCGCGTTGATGGCACTATGGCTGACCAACAACTCCCTCAATGTGTTTTCAAAGATTGGCCTCATCACGCTGGTAGGGCTGATCACGAAACACGGTATTTTGATTGTCGAATTCGCCAACCAGTTGCAGGAGCAAGGCAAAAGTGTACGCGAGGCGGTGATCGAAGCCGCCGTGCTCCGTTTGCGACCGATCTTGATGACAACCGGTGCCACCGTATTGGGAGCGCTGCCGCTCGCGATTGCCTCTGGCGCAGGCGCAGAGTCGCGCCAACAAATCGGCTGGGTGATCGTCGGTGGAATGACCCTCGGCACCCTGTTGACACTGTTCGTGGTGCCGACTTTCTACACCGTCTTCGCACGTGGCCATCAACGCACAGGGCATCCAAGTATCGCCGATCAAGCAAAACAAGACGGCCTAAAGCCCACCTCGCCGGTCGGCCAACAAGGCGATTAGCGTTTAGTCGCCTTGTGTTTGTGTAAATGCCGCCTCTCCCGGCCGCGATTTCGACGAGGATAACGTATCCCCGCCCGCCAGCAGCAAGTCGCTGGGCATGGGCGCGTCGTCCACCGCCACTACTGGAATCTCCACCAGTACGCTGCCGTTGTCGCTCGGACCGCTAGCAGAAGGGTGACGGTCGATGCGCGTTCGCGGACTGACACGGGGTGGACGATCAAGATAACGCACTAACTGGTGTAAGGCCTTGCGGTATACGTCCCGTTTGAACTCAATCACCGAGTCCAAAGGAACCCAGTAGTCGTGCCAGCGCCAGGCATCAAACTCGGGATGTTCTGAAGCACGCAGGCGAATATCGTTGTCGCGCCCCGTCAAACGAAGCAAGTACCAAATCTGCTTCTGCCCTTTGTAGGTTCCGCGCCATTCGCGCTTCACCCAATGGCTGGGCACGTTGTAGTGCAGCCAGCTTTTGGTCCGACCCAAAATTCTGACGTGCTCGCGCCTCAGTCCTGTCTCTTCTTCAAGCTCACGGTACATCGCGTCTTCAGGTGCTTCGCCATGTTTGATACCGCCTTGCGGAAATTGCCAGGAATGTTCGCGGATTCGCTTGCCCCAAAAGACCTCATTCTTCGCGTTACAAAGAATGATGGCGACATTTGGGCGATAACCATCTTTGTCAATCATGGCTCAAGCCCCTCTAAAGCTAAGTTACGACGATTGTTTCACAATTTACTTTAATTGAATAGCAGAACTCGGCACCGCTGCTTCCCCAACGTGTAAAATGACCTGCAATACGACACTAACCCATTGAAAAGTAAAGATAATGCGCGCCTCAACGTTTTTCATTTCCACCCTCAAAGAAGCCCCCGCTGATGCCGATGTCATCAGTCAAAAACTGATGTTGCGCGCCGGCATGATCAAAAAACTGGCGGCAGGCATCTACAACTACATGCCGATGGGACTGCGTGTGATCAAGAAGGTCGAACGGGTGGTGCGCGAAGAAATGGAGCGCGCCGGTGCCATCGAGCTGCTGACACCGTTTGTCCAACCCGCTGAGTTGTGGATGGAATCGGGACGCTGGGACAAGATGGGGCCGGAAATGCTGCGTATCAAAGACCGGCACGAGCGCGACTTCATCCTGCAGCCAACCTCGGAAGAAGTACTCGCTGACATCTTCCGTCAGGACATCCGCAGCTACCGGCAGCTACCGATCAATTTCTACCAAATTCAGACCAAATTTCGGGACGAACGCCGTCCGCGGTTTGGCGTCATGCGTGGCCGCGAATTCACCATGAAAGACGCCTATTCGTTTGACCGCGACGCAGAGGGTGCGCGCAAGAGTTATGACGCTATGTACGATGCTTACGTGCGCGTTTTCAATCGCCTTGGTTTGACCTTTCGGCCAGTCGAAGCCGATACCGGCAACATCGGCGGCGAACGTTCACACGAATTCCAAGTGATCGCTGACACCGGCGAGGATGCGCTGGTGTACTGCCCGACCTCCGACTACGCCGCAAACATGGAGAAGGCGGAGTGTGTTGCGCTCAATGTCACACGCGCAGAACCAACCCAGCCGATGGTAAAAACGCCGACACCGGGCAAAACCAAGTGTGAAGACGTTGCCACACTGCTCAATATTCCACTGGCTGACACCGTCAAGTCAATTGTGCTTGCGACCGAGAAACGCGATGAAAAAGGCAATGTGGTTGCCACCACAATCTGGCTGCTGCTGATTCGTGGCGACCACGAGCTAAACGAAGTCAAGGCCAACAAAATCAACGGCCTAAACGCGGGATTTCGTTTTGCCAGCGAAGCGGAGATTGAATCGAGCTTCGGTTGCAAGCCCGGCTACCTTGGCCCGGTTGGCTTGTCTGGCGTCATCGTGGTTGCTGATCGTAGCGTCGCGAACATGAGCGATTTTGTGACTGGTGCGAATACAGTCGACTTTCATTTCACCGGTGTCAACTGGGGACGCGATCTACCAGAGCCGGCCGTGGTGGCTGATATTCGCAACGCTGTCGAAGGCGACCCGTCACCAGACGGCAAAGGGGTGTTGGCGATTCAGCGCGGCATTGAAGTCGGCCATGTCTTCTCCGGTCTACCCTATCCAGCAAAGATGGGGATTACTTTCCTTGGCGAGAATGGAAAGCCACAAACTCCGCTGATGGGTTCGTATGGCATCGGTATCACCCGCGTGGTGGCCGCCGCAATCGAACAAAATCATGATGCGCGCGGCATCATCTGGCCTACGGCAATGGCACCGTTTTCCGTGGTGGTCGCGCCGATTGGTTACGCTAAATCCGAGAGCGTGCGCGCAGTGGCCGATTCGATCTACAACCAGCTCTTGAGCCGCGGTATCGATGTGTTGATCGATGACCGGGACGAGCGTCCCGGCGTCATGTTGGCTGACCTTGAACTAATTGGCATTCCGCACCGTGTTGTCATCGGCGAACGCAGCCTCAAGGAAGGCAATGTTGAGTACCAGCAGCGTCGCGATGCTGAGCCAAGGATGGTGAAGGTTGCAGAAGTCGTCGACCAACTGGCCGTCAAATTGAGGCCGCTCGAAACCTAAAGTCTAGCAAAGACGCGGGTTTTCAAGCATTTATGCTTGAAGATAGCCGTCAATTCTAGGGTTTTGTTCGCGGCGTTCAGTTACGCTTATCCGACGTTTACTCTGGTCGGCCACAAAAATCTTGTGGCCCACCACCGCCCAGGTGCCCGACAATTTCAAATGCGGGACTGCTGCGCCTGCAAACGTGCAACCTCCAACTCAAGCTGGCGTATCTGCTCAAGCAGCGACAGCGCCACCGCCACCGCGTGTGGGTCGAGCTCAAGCTCGTCGCGCAGCCGTGTTGCCCGTCGTACCGTCACGACACATTCGGCACTGAAAGTCCAAGGCACGTGGCTTGGGTCGGTCGGCTCTAGCGCACCGCTTTCCACCAGTTCGCCGATTTCGTCGGCGTTCAGGCCGGAGAGTTCAACGAGGTCGTGGAGCGATACGTGTTGTGAGTCACTTAGCCATACGATGCCGGAAGGGTCAGTTTGCATGAGTGATCTCCTTGTTGAAGTGCTGACGCGGCTCAAACTTGCTGTTTTCTGCCAGCTCCTTGAATAATGCGGTCTCGCGTGCGGACAGCGTCTGGGGCATGACAATGTTGACAATGGCAAACAAATCGCCCTCGTTGCCCGCCTCACCCGGCCTCGGCAGCCCGCGCTTGGCAAGACGCAATTTTTGACCACTACTGGTGTTGGGCGGCACTTTCAAATTGACCGGTCCGGCCAGTGTTGGCACGGTCACGGCGGCCCCGAGCGCAGCTTCCCACGGGGCAATCGGCAAATCCAGATACAGGTTGTGGCCATCGACCCGGTACAGCGCATGTCGATTGAGACTGATGTTGAGGTAAAGGTCGCCATCGCGCCCGCCGTTGAGACCCTTGCCACCCTGCCCACGCAAGCGCAAGCGTTGTCCGTTAGTGGCACCTTTCGGAATCCTCGCTTCGAAGGCGCGCGCCTCGCGTCGTATCGGGCCAGTATCAAGCAGAAACTTGGGTTGCGAACCGGCGCAGCGGTAGGTATGGCCGCACTCGGTTTCGTGAGAGCCCAGAAAAACTCAAATGCCGAACGGATCAAACCTGAGGCCGCCCCCGCACTCTCCCGCCAAGAGGTACAATAGTGTGTCGTTACTTCGCGGTGCGATCAGAACCTGTTCAAATCGCTGCCACTCGGCTAACACATGCACATGCATCACCGCGTCCATGCCCCGAGCCCGCGTAGCGCACAAGGGGTCGTACATCAATCCGTGTTAAGTGAAGTTTTGTTCTAGTGTTCCCACTGACGGCTTCATCACTACGCTGCGAATATGCTAAAGCAAGAACTAGATCCGATTGCTGATCCCCAGCGTCCCGATCGTTTCCTGCACAGATTGTGCAGGGTTCCGTCGTGCCTTACATTTCCCTACTTCTCGTTCCCTATGAAAACACTACCAAGTTTCCTTCGTAGCGCGCAACTCACAATGTTGTCGCTGGTATTCGCATTATTTAGCATGGTCGCTGCCGCTGCCCCAATCGATGAAGCCACTGCGCTTCGCGTGGCGCGCAATCAGATTACCCAACACATTGTGTTACATGGTGATTGGGGCGGCGCGTCAAGCGCACAAATTGCAAGTGTTCGTCCGATCGAATTCGAGGGAGCGAAGATTGGATACTTGGTTACGGTGGCCCCAGGCGGATTTCTGTTAATCGCGCAAGATGATGACCTGCCGCCGGTTCCATTCTACGGACCCACCGGTACGTTCAAGCCAGAAGATGTTGCCAAGCCCCAGTCATCAGAGTCGTGGATCATGCCGGAGGTCTTCGAGCGACAGGTCGCGACATCTGCCGGTCGCATAGCACTCGAACAAACGAGCGACGAATCTACCGTAGCGGCACTACGTGAAGATTCTGACATCGGCCGCGCTTGGCGCTTCCTTAATGTGGAACCAGACTCTTTTGTGCCGTTTCAGGCAAGCGGCAATCCATCAGGAGTGTTTCTCAAGGACTCACAGAGCGTTGCCAGCAAATTAGGGCCACTACTAGCTGGCGTAACTTGGAACCAAGGCGACCCCGATGATCCTACGCGAACCTACAATAAGTATTCACCAAGGCTCAGCAGCTGCACCCCGGTTACTGGTTGCGTATCAACTGCGATTTCCCAACTGCTGAAGTATTGGAAGTGGCCGGTCCGTGCCGCGGGTAGCTCGTCCCTCACGACGGTTGAGGGCAGGGTTGAAACCGTCAATCATGATGCTTATGCGTTCGACTGGGACAACATGCCGCCCAGCCTCGAAAGTGGCGGCAGACCGACGGCCCAGACGAATCAGGTGGATGCGGTGGCCAAGCTGATGCAACACGTAGGTTATGCCATGAACATGAACTACACGTGTACAAGTGCTGGATCGAGCGCCAGCACGAGAAATGCCAGAATGGTACTCCCGGCAAAGTTTGGCTATCGGGACACTATTCGGGTGATCGAAATGAAGGAAACCAGCGGATATGACAGTTTTTTCAGCAGCATTCGCGCTGAGCTTGACGCATCGCCACCCCGACCGTTGCTGATGTCTATCCGCGGCGACGCTGGTGGACACGCCATCGTCGTCGACGGCTATCAAATTGTGGGCTCTACCAAGCAAGTAATGGTGAACATGGGATGGGGCGGACAATCTAATGGCTTCTACAACATGTCCAAAAGCTGGACGACGGGTTCATTCACATGGATACCAATCGAGACTGGAATTATTGTTGGCATTCAGCCCGACAATGCTTGCTCATTCACGCTGGCCAGCTCCTCCATCAGCGCACCGTCATCAGGGACAAACTCGAGTGTGAGTTTGACGACGGGATCGACGTGCTCGTATTCAGCAACGAGCAACAATTCTTGGATCTCAGTTTCGCCTGCCAGCGGCACGGGGCCGCGCGCAATTAACTTTACCGTCGCGCCGAATGCGAGCAGTGGCTCGAGAAGTGGCTCATTTACGGTTGGCGGCAAAATTTTCAGTGTGAACCAAGCTGGTACGGCCGCTTGTACCTATAGTGTCAACAACAACAATCTGTCCTACGACTCGGCAGGACGTTTTGGCGCCTTCACCATATCTACTTCATCAACCTGCGGCTGGAGCATCGCCGCCTCAGATGGATGGGTCGGCCCGAACGCTTGGATCACCTTTGTTTCGCCCACTACGGGCACGGGCTCCGCGACTGTTAGCTTCAGCATTGGCAGAAATTCCGGCGCTCAGCGGTCGACCCAACTGCTGGTCGGGGGCCAATCGGTGCGAGTTACACAAGGCGGATCTTGTGCGTACGAGCTCACCCCCGCGGTACAGTCCATCACCTCGAGCGCAAGAACCGGTTCGATCTCGATAGATGCCGGCGCTGGGTGCGCTTGGGCTGCAGTCAGTAGCGCCTCATGGCTAACAGTCACGCCTTCGACTGGAGCGGGATCAGCTACTGTCAACTATTCGGCGACGGCAAACACTTCATCCTCGTCTCGAACCGCGACGGTGACCATCGGCCGGGAGCTCTTTACGCTGACCCAAGCGGCAGCCGGCGTTGTTCCTACCGGTATCGTCAACGGCGGATTTGAGCAGGGGAACGCAAACTGGACAGAGCAAAGTTCGCGCGCGCTCATCTTCAACAATCTGCGTGACGCCCGCTCCGGCGCTTGGTACGCGCGGCTAGGCGGAACTAACAATGCTGCTGACGTACTGTCACAGACGTTTGTCGTGCCGACGAATGCCGCAACAGTGAACGCGAGCTTTTGGTACAAGATCCTGACAGACGAGACGACTACCAGCGGCACCTTCGACACTATGAAAGTCGAGATTTGGAATGCCGCTGGCACATCCAGATTGGCAAGCCTTGGAACTTTGTCAAACCTCGATGCAACAAGCTCGTGGAAACAGTCCCCGTCGGCTGACTTATCTTCCTTCAAGGGGCAAACCATTCGGTTGGTCTTCACATTGGCGACGGACGCCTCCAACATCACCAACTTCTATTTGGATGACGTGGCGATCGGGGTAGGAGGATCCACCTGTACTTACTCCGTCACGCCATCCAGCCGGAGCGTAACCAGTGGCGCGTCAGCCGCTTTGTTCACCGTGACGACGAACCCGCAATTTGGCTGTCCGTGGAACCCAACCACCAACACAACTTGGCTCGCAGTGGGAAATGTCTCCGGCGATTTGGGCAGCGGCTCGTTTATCGTATCCGTCGATGACAACGGTGGCGGTGCTGCCCGCACTGGCACGGTGACAGTCGCCGGACAGACAATTTCAATCAACCAGGCGGCGCCTGTAGTAACGCCCGCCATCAGCAACACCGCAGGCGTAATTCAAAACCCAGACTTTGAACAGGGGCCTGCGTTCTGGACGCAGTCATCAAGTGGCGGGTTCAACCTCATTGGGGCTGATCCTCTTGTTCCGGCTAAAAGCGGAAGCTCGTATGCCCGACTTGGTGGATATCGAAATGCCAACGACACGCTGAGTCAATTGGTGAACATTCCTGCTAATGCGACTGGCGCAGTGCTGAATTTTTGGTACCGAATTCGGACTGATAAGACGAGTAACACAGCGGTCGATTTTGCGACCGCTCGCATCGTCGATCCGGAGACGGGAAATTTCGAGGAGCTAGACTCAGTATCCAACTTAGACGCGACCAACGAATGGCTGAAGAGCCCGGACTACATCGCGACCCCCGATCAGGTCGCCTTCTTCAAAGGCAAAACACTCCGATTTGAGGTGACCGCACGCACGGACAGTGGTGCAATCACGGCTTTTTATATTGATGACATCCGCGCAGAATTTACGCTGAGCAACGCAACAGCTGCCTCGTCGTTACTAAAGCGCGGTGGCGTCGACATCGACGGCGATGGGCGTGGCGAAATTGTTGTGCGCTCATTGGAAGGTGGCCTCTGGGCCGCGAAGCTGAATGGTCAGCAAGTCAGCTGGACGCAAATAGCGGATCCCGGCCCGAACTATGCGGTCATGGGCGCGGTTGACCTGGACAGCAAAGGCCGGTCGGATCTGATCATGCTGAATACGGCACAAGGCGACATCGGTGAAGCGCGGGTCTGGAGTGCATTCAACGCCGGCATTCCGAAGGTGCTGCGCAATGTGCGTACCGCCTGGCGAGTAGATGCCGTCGGCGACCTTGATGGCGATGGGCGCGGCGATATTGTTTGGCGGTTTACGGGCATTGGCGCAAGCCCGAATGACACCGGTGTATCCTATATTTGGTTTACGGACGGCAATGGCGTTACCCAAGTACGCAAACGTGGGGGTGCGCCCCTAAGCTGGACGTTGCTGGGTGCTACCGATCTCAACGGTGACGGTGCCGCAGACATGATATACATCAGCCCAGATTTGCAGATTCGCGCCTTAATGGCCACCGCAAATAGGACGTGCGCAAACCTTTCCGGCGGCGCGCTTGATGCCGGGTATATGGCATTAGCGCTTGGTAGCTTTTCTGGCGTTGGCAAGGGCGAAATTCTGGCCAGAAATACCTCTGGGCAGGTACAACTGGTACAACTCGATGCGAGAGGCGTTTCTCTTCCCGCGTATACCGGTGCCCCTGACGACCCCAATGCGTCGTGCACGTCCAGCTCGATTGTGCTGCCGAGAACTGTGACCCGTTTGTCGCAGACGATGGATTCTGCCTGGGAGTTCTTATCGTCGGTCGATATGAACGGCGACGGTATCAATGACATTGCTTGGCGTCGTATTTCGGATGGCGTCGTGACAATTTGGTTGATGGGTGCGGGCGGACAAGTCACATCGACTATCAATGGTGGAACCAGTCCTGCTAGCTACATACCGATACAGCGGTAGGACTGCGCAAGATCCGCAACGAACAGGGGCGCCATCGGCGCCCCTGTTCGTTTATACAATTGACTTACACTTTTTTGCTGTAGCAAGCTCTTTCAGCAATTCTTGACGCTTCTTTGCCGCGTTGATCGCTTCTTCCGTGTTTGCGTATGTCCCGACTAAACCTGGCCAGAACAACAACGCGGCAGCCACGTTTGTACCGGTAACGGTGCGTTCTTTTCGCGCTTTCGCTTCAAAATCGAGTGCATCCGCATACTCGTTCTTGAGCTGCGCGCAGTTTAGGTCTGCGTCACCAGGTTTACGTACGGACACCACCTGCGGCGATGCACACCCCGCCAGTGTAGCCACTATCAAGGCCCCAAAAATCCACTTCAAATTGCTCTCCCGGTTAGTTAGATTGAGTTGCGCCACGACGTCGAGTTGAGATTCAGTTTTATGCGAAAACAAAGCGCACTCTGAACTTATCAGCTTAATCGGCAAAGAACTATCCGTAGTCCCCGCACGTTGTGATTGCGGGGACCCCTAATGGATGCCGGTATAGACAGCCCTTTTAATCAGCAGGTTGCTTAGCACACGGGCCTCGGCATGATTTCGCCTGAGAGCGGAATACGCATTTTTTCTACAGCGAGGCCGGATGAATCTTGAGACCGCCCGCTAGGGCTCTTACGCACCAGTATTACCGGGTCTTTCCAAGCGTTCATGCCCCAAGACCGTCACCAATGCTAGGGTTTCATCCCTGACAATCAATGCGCCTACTCGATGTTAACTGCGGTCAACCAAAACAACTCATAAGGTCCACCGCCAGCTCCGTCGCGCGAGTTCGGTGATAGGCACTACCAGCCGTCTGGATCCCCGATAATTTCAAATCCGGGACAGCTGCGCCTGCAAACGCGCAACTTCTAACTCAAGGTGGCGAATCTGCTCAAGCAGCGACAGCGCCACCGCCACCGCGTGTGGGTCGAGCTCAAGCTCGTCGCGCAGCCGCGTTGCCCGTCGTACCGTCACGACACATTCGGCGCTGAAAGTCCAAGGTACGTGGCTTGGGTCGGTCGGCTCCAGCGCACCGCTTTCCACCAGCTCGCCGATTTCGTCGGCGTTCAGGCCGGAGAGCTCAACGAGGTCATCGATCGATACGTGTTGTGAGTCACTTAGCCATACGATGCCGGAAGGGTCAGTTTGCATGAGTGATCTCCTTGTTGAAGTGCTGACGCGGCTCAAACTTGCTGTTTTCTGCCAGCTCCTTGAATAATGCGGTCTCGCGTGCGGACAGCGTCTGGGGCATGACAATGTTGACAATGGCAAACAAATCGCCCTCGTTGCCCGCCTCACCCGGCCTCGGCAGCCCGCGCTTGGCAAGACGCAATTTTTGACCACTACTGGTGTTGGGCGGCACTTTCAAATTGACCGGTCCGGCCAGTGTTGGCACGGTCACGGCGGCCCCGAGCGCAGCTTCCCACGGGGCAATCGGCAAATCCAGATACAGGTTGTGGCCATCGACCCGGTACAGCGCATGTCGATTGAGACTGATGTTGAGGTAAAGGTCGCCATCGCGCCCGCCGTTGAGACCCTTGCCACCCTGCCCACGCAGGCGCAAGCGTTGTCCGTTAGTGGCACCTTTCGGAATCCTCGCTTCGAAGGCGCGCGCCTCGCGTCGTATCCGGCCATGTTGATCATGCACCGGTACATCCAGCTTCAGCGCTACCTGGGTGCCACGAAATGCCTCTTCCAGGGAAATGGTCACCGCGACCTCGAAGTCCTGACCTGCGATCGGCAACGCAGCGCCTTGCCTACCACTTGCCGCATTGCCCGCGCGATGTCGCGCGAAATGTGCAAACAAGTCCGACAGGTCGGCACCTTCAAATGAGCTTTCACCGCCGTTGAAGTGGGTGTTGAACGCCTCCGCCCAATCTTGAGAGGGCGCAAATTCTTCGCCGGGCCGGTGGCTTCCCAACTGGTCATAGGCAGCCCGTTTTTCTTTGTCTTTGAGCGTTTGATAAGCTTCCGATACGTCCTTGAACTTGGCCTCGCCCTCGGACTCCTTGGAAACATCCGGATGATATTTACGCGCGAGTCGGCGATAGGCCTTCTTGATGTCGTCTTCGGACGCATCCCGCTTCAAACCAAGGATTTCATAGTAGTCTTTGTATTTCATGGGACACCTGATGATTGAGTCGATACAGAAGTGACGCTACGTGTGCCGAATGGTCATGCCGTTTTTTTCTGCCAGCGTTTGCTCGATTGCGCCCGCAGTGGCTTAAGACCTTTCAAGTCACGAATATGCCGCTCGATTTCGGCCAATTCAATGTGCCTGATTGCCGAAAGCCAGCCGTCGGCAAAATGCATGAATCGTTCAGTTGGCGCAATATTTTTTATCAGCGCGGACGCCACAACGGCGTCGTTCGCCGTGCCGAGCAAATCCTGTAGCCGTGCAAGCGTGTTTACGTGCTGTTTGATGCGTTTGTCGTCAAACAGGCTGGCAACATGGTCGATGGTATAGCGCAACCGTTTGGCATCAATGCGTACCCTGTGTAGCTCAACTGGCGACAATTGTGTCATTGCAGCGGCGCGGCGTAGCAGGTGATGGCGGCGGCGGCGAATTTCGGCAGCGGCAAACCCAGCAATACAGAGCGCTCGCCTGTCGCGCGGGGGCTTGCTGCCAAGATCGCGTTGTGCATCGTCCGCTGTGGGCACCTCGCTTGTCAGCCGGGTGAACGTGCCAGGCACGCTGGCCAAGCGACCGAGCGCGAGGTGTAACCGTGCGTAGCGTCTAGATCGCAAAGCCACGCGCACTGCGGCACGAGCTATGTCTCGGCTTTCTCTTGCCGACCGCATCACCGCGTCGGCGGCATCAGCCTCCGCGTAACCGTCGATGAGTAATGGCAACGTATTGGCCACCAGCACATCCCAGTCACGCGCCTGGCCCAGCACATTCGTCAACCATCGCAACTCGCCACCGATGTACTCCGCATCGACCGGACAGAACAAACGAATGGCGGAGCGCAAACGCCGTAATGCCACGCGCATTTGATGGATGTACTCGGCATCATCGGTTGTAAGCGCACCGTCGACATTTGCGGCAAAGTGGGCGAGGCAGGCTGAAACAATCACTTGCATCGCCTGATCCACGCGCCATTTGCGTTTGAGTTTGACCGGGGTCGCATAAGCCGGTGCCAGAGGAGGCGCATTCAACAGTTGATAACCACGGCTGGCTTTACTCGCGTTATCCGGTCGCAAGGCGGTATGTTCGAGCAAACTCTCGGCGGCATCAAATACGGCGACTGGTTTCCCCTCAACCAGCTCGATCTCGACTTCCGAAATCACCAACGACTTCTCACCACATCTAACATTGCCCTGATCGAGGGCAATCTCGACCCGCTGACCGGGCGAAAGCTCAATCAGCCAGACGGTGCGGTTGAACACCGTGGTGAAGACCGGTATCAGCGTAAGGTGCAAACGATCTCTTCCAGCGAGCTCGGCAAGCGGCGTCTCGCGAAGCAGCGAAAGATCCAGCTGCGGGCCAGGCAGCACCGCCTGCCATTCGCCGCGTGCGGATAGTGCACCACTTGCCACACCGGCAGTCTTGAGCGTCTGCGACCACTGGCCACCTGACCGGCGTAAGCGCAACGCCATCCCGTTTTGTCGAAGAGTATGCTCGGCGGTGTCAAAGTAAACGTTGAATACCTTGCGCCGCGCGGGGCCGCTGATGCGTTTTTCACGCAGCAATGCCGATTGGCGCAGCGCGCCGACGTCGCCGGGCGCAATCGCCAGCTTCAGCTCAATTTCACAGTTGGCGTCGATTTTCATATTCGGTAGCGACATTTTGCGAGTTGGATCAGATTGGTCTGGCCGACTGATATCGTGCAATCAGAGTGTGTGCTTTGAGGGCACGAAAGACGTTCAGTCGAGTTCATGACAGCATCTTTCGAGCCGCTAAACCGACACGCGGCCACGCCGCGAACAGTCAACAGCGACGGCATAGCCGTGCTGTGCAACATGCCGCCAGAACCGCCATAGACAGAGTTGCGCGCGTTCCTCGCCGGTCGATGATTCGCGCACAGCCAGCCCACACACACCAACAAACTCGGCTTTTCTTTGCCTGCGACCGATCTCGGCGGATTCAAACATGGGTTCGCTCCCGAAAGGATGGCGTTGGATTGCCCACTGGATGGTTGAAGTCTGGCGCAGCTTGCCGCGCCCAACGTTGACCTGCATCAGGCGATTGTCATTTACCAACCTAGGTGGAAGCATATACGATGCCAAAATACGAATATCGCCAATTGCCTGAGCAATTTGATGATAAGCGTAATCGCGCGGGCCATTTTGCTTGTTCGGCTTTAACCGGCTCGCGCTCTGACCAAGCGTAGGCGCACACGCCAAATCACGCAACTCAGCTTGGCCGCGGGCATCGGCGTTTATACGCTGATGTCTCGCACGAATTTTTTGCTCGGGCCCGTACCTTTCGGGCCGTCTGGTCGGTTCTGTTTGCGGAGGGATGAATGACTGCTGTACTTGATGCACAATCGTTGCTCTCGGTCTGTGTCGCGCTCGGCATAGGCCTGTTGATCGGTGCGGAGCGTGAACGTCGCAAAGGTAGTGGGCCCAATCGAAGCCCAGCTGGTATTCGCACGTTTGCCGTGGTGGCCTTCGCCGGCGCGGTGGCGATGCTGCTTGGCGACGTGCTATTGATGGCAGTGGTGACGCTGCTCATCGGTGCATTTACCTTGGTCGCCTACCGTCGCGCACCAACCGACGACCCGGGCATTACCACCGAGATCGCGCTGATCCTGACCTGTCTGATTGGTGGTCTGGCCGCAAGGCAGCCGTTGTTTGCCGCCGCGATGGGCGTAGCCCTTGCGGGCTTGCTGGCAGCAAGGGATCGAATCCACCATTTTGTGCGAGGTGTGCTCAGTGAACATGAATTGCACGACGCGCTACTTTTCGCCGCAGTGGTACTAATTGCGCTGCCGCTTGCGCCGGATCGATTTGTTGGTCCATTCGGCGCAATCAATCCGCGCACCCTGACCGGCATTGTCGTGTTGGTGATGCTAATCAGCGCAATGGGGTACGTTGCCCTTCGGCTGCTAGGGCCGCGTTTTGGCCTGCCTGTTGCGGGATTGGCGGCGGGATTCATTTCCAGTTCGGCGACGATTCACGCCATGGGACGCCGCACTCGTGAAGAGCCCGCGCTGATGTCGGGGCTGGTGGCGGGCGCGGTGCTGTCGTCGGTCGCAACCATTCTGCAATTAGCCGCAGTGCTCGCCTTTCTGGCGCCATCGCTACTGCTATTGATGATCAAGCCGCTGCTATTTGCCGGTGCCGCCGCCGGCATTTACGCCGGCTGGTTCACTTGGCAGGCCATGCAAACGCCATTAGCTGCTCATACCAGCAGCGGTCGCGCGTTTGATCTACTCACTGCACTTGGATTTGCCGGACTGACCGGCGCAGTATCGGTGATCTCTGCGGCGCTTAACGCCTGGACCGGCGATGCTGGCGTGATGTTTGCCATATTTGTTTCCGGCTTGGCGGATGCGCACGCGGCTGCGGTGGCGTCGGCATCATTGCAACTGGGGGGCAAAATAACCGCGCCCGTGGCGATGGTCGCCATTCTGACCGGTCTTAGCGCCAATACCTTGGTCAAGGCCATTCTCGCAGTAACCGCCGGCGGATGGCCCTATGCGCGCCGCATCATTCCCGGCCTAGGGCTGATGATTGCAGCTGCGTGGGTGGGAATTTGGGTATGACAAACTCCCGGATATGTCTGGTCAACATGCGCATTCCACGGGCTGCTCCACGGGCTGCTTCAGGCAAAAATGTCCTAAACAGCCCGTCCATACTGGACTTTACTCGACGCTAGCCTCAGTCACCCACAACAGCTCGCACGACCCGCCGCCGGTATCGTCACGCGAGGTCGAAGAACGCCAGCGCCAGCCGTCTGGATGTTCGACGTTAACCAGCGATCCAGCTAAACGCACCACGCTCCCCTTCTCCACTTTGGCGAGCGTGCGCCGAACATCGTCGTTCGCCGGAATCAAGTGCGTGTTGGCGGAGTGTTTCGCAATCTGCGCGGGCTCAATCGGCGGATTACCTTTCCAGCGGTATTGATACCAACGATTGCCCTGCGAAATTTCAAGCTCTTGCAGCACGGCTGGGTCTGACATCGGCCCCCAGCCGAGCGCGAAGTCCAAGGGCGATAGATCCGCTTCGCGACCAAATCGATATGATTCAATCGACAACACCAGCGCGCGAATTTCGTAACTTGCGACCGGCTGAATACGATAGCCGCTGTGCGCAAAACTGTTCTGACTGGTACCGCCCTGTTGCGGTGCCACGACAATCGGTGATGCCCGCAGAAGACGGTTTTCAGCTGAGCGTTTGCTTGCGCACTGCGAAACGCCAAAGGCGATGACAACGACAAAAATCCAAAACTTGACCGACTTCACCATATCGGGACCTCGCGCCATTGAGTCTGCGGCGACTGGTTGATGGACGCGAGCATGTTAAAAAAATCTCGGGGCGCGCTTGAAGTCAAACTACGGCCGACCGCTCCCCGCCGAACACCATCCGAGCATGGCAAGCCAAAGGGTGGTGCATCGCTAGCGCCAATAAGCGGCGGAATAATCACACTGTCGATCTTGGACATATCACTCTCTGAAAGTCGATAGCTCTAGGTCGAAGAATGAAGCCTTGCCTGAAGCAGCCGCGCCGTTGGAATAAACGTCAGCCAAGGCGTCACGTAAAACACAGTCAAGTACCAGTACCGCTCGAGATAACCGGCACCGTAACCCAGGTACAAGCCACAGTACAGGTAATCGAGCACGCCAAAGGTAACCGTGTAATACAACGAACACCAGAACGCACGTCGGGCGCGATTCTCGGGTTTGCTGCGCAAGAGGATGCGAAGCGCCGCGAGCGAAATCAACACCGAGAGAATCGTACACGCGACCCCCAACGCTTTAGTCGAATATTGTTGGTAGTAGTCGGGAAGTCCGCCAATCCAAAACAGTGCCCAGATCACGACGCTTTGAAACAACAACTTTAGATGTTTAGCGCGTGACATCACAGACCGCCGAGGTGCCGAGGAAACGTGTAGTGGTATTCATGACTGTGCTTCCCACTACTGAGTGACTATCTTCAAATGATTTCCTTGAGGCATTTCTCCTCGCCGATTCTATCCTGACCGACCAAGCCGAAATTGGTTGTTTCACTACCGCCCGATCAGGCCTGACACTTCAACCACCCGCCCATCCGCTGTCACAAACACCCGATCTCCCGCCTTCGGCTTCACGGTGTAGGTCCCGGTGAACTCACCGAAGGCCGGCAACACCGCCACCGACTGGCCGAACCAGAAACACGGCAAGCGCAAGCCGTCGCTCGCCCGACCTTGCAGGCGGATCGCCGGATGAATATGTCCCGCAAGTACGTAGCCTCGTTTATCAGGCTCGGGATGATGTGCCAGACAAAACGGCCCGACCAGTTCACCCTCATCCAGACAATCGATTCGCCAATCGCCGGGCGGATCCCCGGCCTTAGCATCGTGGTTACCACGCACCAAGGTGATATCAAGCGCCGCACGCTCGGAACGCCATTGGGCAAAGCAGGTAAGCGTCTGCTCGGCACGTGCATCGCGATTGTGCAAAAAATCACCGAGAAACACGATGCGCTGTGCGCTGGTATCGGCAATCACACGATCAAGCCGACGTAACGCCGCCGAGGTCGACCCGGGCGGTAATGGTAACCCGGCGGCGCGAAAGGCGGCGACTTTGCCAAAGTGAATGTCGGCAACAAATAATGTCGATTCGTGCGGCCAAAACACCGCCTTTTCCGCATGCAAGCGAAGCGACTCACCCGCAACCTCAATGGGCATCATCTTCACTACCCAACCTTCTCGAACACGGCCTGCATCCGTGCGATACGATCCGTGAGACTTTCGGTGCTGAGTTTTTCGCGCAGGCGTGCGACCATCAATGGAAAGGCAAACGGCGTCGGCCGATCCGAACGAATGATGGTCATTCGTTGATGACGCATCGCCTCCAGCACATCTTGCAGACGTTGAAACTCCAGCTCACGCTCCAGCACTTCGCGCGTCGATTGCGCGAGCAACGGATTGTCATGATCCCATTTTGCAAACACATCAAAGATCAAGCCACTGGTGGCTTGAAGTTGTTTGTTGGATTTGCCGGCACCGGGAAACCCCGTAAAGATGAGCCCGGCCACGCGAGCAATCTCGCGAAAGTGCCGCTTCGAAAGTTCGGCGGCATTCAGACTTTGCAAGACCGAGGCAAGCAGTTCATCGGAAGAAAACAAGCCATCGAGTAACCCGCGCGACAACACAAACGGCGTCTCCGACAGTAATTCGAATCCGTAGTCATTTACCGTGAAAGAGAAAGTTGCCGGGGTGAGCTGGCCCAAACGAAAGCCAAACAGCGCCGCCAAACCGGTGTGCACATGGCGCCCTGCAAAGGGGTAGAAATAGAGGTGATATCCCTCACGTGTTTCGATTTGCTCGATGAGCAACTCATCCCGCGCCGGAATACGCGACATGGCGCGCTGCACACGAAACAATCGTTCGATCACCGCTATCTCCGGCGGCACCGCAGCCCCCGCACGTGACTGGCGAATGTCTTCGAGTACATCACGCACACTATCAGCCAACTGTGTGGATAGCGGCATTTTGCCTCCCGCCCACTGCGGCACAAGATTCTTGATCTTCTTCGCGGGTTTCACGAATGCGGTCATCTCGCGCACACGAATCAGCTCGAGGGTTTTACCCGCGAAGGTGAATGCGTCGCCCGGTGACAGCCGCGCGACAAAACTCTCCTCCACATGCCCCAAACGCGCACCATTCATGTACCGAATATCCATCGACGCATCCGACACGATGGTGCCGATGGCCATTCGGTGACGACGTGCGATCGCAGCATCGGTGACGACATAACGCTCCCCGCTTTGCTCCACCTTCCGATACTCCGGGTAGGCATGTAGTGCCTCGCCACCACGCGTCACAAAATCCAGCGCCCAATCAAACTCTGTTTCGGTGAGTTCGGCGAACGCGTGTGTGCAGCGTACTTCATCGAGCAACTCTTGGTAGACAAATCCCTGCGCCGCGCCCTTGCCGGCCAGCGCAATGCTGACCAAGTGCTGGACGAGTACGTCTAGAGGTGTGTTTACCGGTCGCCGCGCCTCGATCTTGCCGGCACTTGCGGCACGCTGCGCGGCAAGTGACTCGACAAATTCAAAGGCATGGGTTGGCACACAGGTTACCCGCGACACCTGCCCTGGCGCGTGCCCCGAGCGGCCCGCCCGTTGCAGTAATCGCGCGACACCCTTCGGCGAGCCGATCTGCAGTACGCGGGCGACGGGTGAAAAATCCACACCAAGGTCGAGGCTCGACGTCGCCACCACCGCCATCAACATGCCTGACCTCAGCCCGGCTTCCACGTAGTCGCGCACATCGCGGTCGAGTGAGCCGTGATGCAACGCAATCGCCCCCGCCCAGTCAGGCTTGGCGGCGAGTAATGCCTGGTACCAGAGTTCGGCCTGGCTGCGGGTGTTGGTGAAGACAAGTGTTGATCCGCCTGCCTTAGCCGTGGCCTCGATCTCGTCGGCGACCTCACCAATCATGGCAAAACCCAAATATCCGGCCCAGGGAAACGGCTCGGTGCCGGAAGGCAACAAGGTGTCGATGACAATTTTTTTGTCACGCACACCCTCGATGATATGTCCGCCACCGACAGTGCCCATCATCACAGCCATTGCCTCTGACATGTTGCCGAGTGTCGCCGATAGCCCCCAGGTACGGAGCTGCGGTCGCCAACATCGCAGACGCGCCAACGCCAGCTCAACTTGCACACCACGTTTGTTACCGATCATCTCGTGCCATTCATCCACTACCACGCACTGCAAATACCGAAGCTGCTCCCGCGCATCGGCTTGCGTCAGCATCAGCCAGAGGCTCTCGGGCGTGGTGATGAGCACCGACGGCATACGCTTGGCTTGGCGCGCGCGTTCTGCACTTGTCGTGTCGCCGGTGCGCGAACCTATTGTCCAAGGCAGATTCATTTCGCGAATTGGCTTTTCGAGTGCTAAGCGCGTGTCGTGCGCCAATGCACGCATCGGCGTAATCCATAACACCGTCAGGGGTAGTGTCTCGCTTTGTTTACCGGCGCGGGTACCGCTGTGAACTAACACCGGTGCCAACCACGCTGCCAACGTCTTGCCGGAACCGGTCGCTGAATGAATCAATCCTGACTCGCCCCGCGCGTACGCCGCCCAAACCTCTCGCTGAAAATCAAAAACCGACCAGCCATTACTTAAGAACCAATTATCCACGGCGCTTTTCAGCACATTCGGGCTGGAAACGCCCGTGGATATTGGTGTTTCTATCGGAAGAAAACGGTCATTCACAACACACTCACAGACGCGCTCTGCCGCGTGTAAAACCGTTTTGCCGCAAGGACGGTATTTGTATGAATCACAACCGTATCTTCGATTTTGCGTGCGTAACCTCCCGCCATCGCAATGGCGACCGGTAGCCTGCGCGTGGCGCAAGCATCAAATACGATTTTGTCGCGACGACGTAGGCCTTCAATGCTCACTTTCAAGCGACCCAGTCGATCATCCAAATAAGGATCGGCACCAGCGAGATAAATGACAAGGTCCGGTGTGAACCGCCCAAACAAATCTTTTAGCCCTTCGCTTAACGCCTCAAGGTAGGCGTCGTCCGCCGTGCCGTCCGCCAAATCGATATCCAAATCACTGGCGAACTCGCGACGAAAAGGGTAGTTGCGTACGCCGTGAATGGAGAAAGTAAAAATGCTGTTGTCGCCGCTGGCGATTGCCGCAGTACCGTTGCCTTGATGCACATCGCAGTCGATCACCGCTACGTTGTTTGCGCGTCCTTCGGCTTGCATCGCGCGCGCAGCGATTACCGCATCGTTAAACACACAAAAGCCTTCACCACGATCATAAAACGCGTGATGGGTACCACCGGCAAGATTTGCGGCTGCACCGTCCTTGATGGCGGCCCGACACGCGCCGATGGTCGCACCCGATGAACGTTTGGAGCGCTCGACCATTTCTGGAGACCACGGAAAACCAATCAGCTTCATTTCCTGCGCTGACAACTCGCCGCGTTCGGCGCGCAGCACATAGTCGGGTGCGTGTGCACGGGTCAGCTCGGTGAAAGTCGCTGCGGGCGGCACACAGAAGTCATCAGCCAAGAATTCGCCTGAGGCCATCAGCCGCTCGCGCAACATTCGGTACTTCTGCATCGGGAAGCGATGGCCTGCCGGCAACGGCAAAACAAATTCATCGGCATAGTAGAGCTTCATGGCGGTATTATCGCCCGATGCACGCCGCGCCAGAGACCAAAGAGTGGCCGGAAGATAGTGTGAAATTCGCAGCGGGAACAGCAGCTTTGTAGCGTTGGCAAGGCTAGCGGCTAACCCAATGCAAAGGCGTAGCGGTTAGCCGAAACCGACCATCGCCAGTGAGGCGCAAAATGCCGCAGCGATTCAGCGCATATGGCTATCACTGATGACAATTTAACTCTAGCCTGAATATTTCATGGGTCGCCGGTGGCTTAGCAGGACGTTGCCTCTGGGCGATTGGCAAACCAATTTGGCTCGTTTCTGTTTTGCTGTGGATGCGGGCTGTAGGTTCGCTCGCGGGCAACTGGACGGCAATGTTCCGCCTTGCTGCCGAAGCATAGCCCGCTATGCTGTGGTCGGTCAGGCAAAAAATCGCTCGCCTGCTCACCTACTCGCCCGCTGTCGAACGCGCCGCCATGAAATGTTCAGGCTAGTTCCGTCCGTGTTACGCGATCTCGCGGCCTGCGCCGAATACCGCCTGCGCGTCACCTAGGTACCTTACTGACCGGTTCACACTTCGATCCGCGCCTCCACCCGCCCGGCACGCACTGCAGCAATCAGAGCGGCATGATCACGTTCGTTCTGGTCTGCATAGGCAGTGGCAAAGCCGGCCATGCCCGTTTCGAAGGCATCGGTGCTGCCAAGGTAGCCGGTGAGCACCACCGCATCGCCGGAACGCTTGTGGGCGCGCGCGAGTGCCCATCCGCACGCCTCAGCATAGGTCACCATAGCGAGCGGGGTCATGATCTCGACCATTGGCTTTACCTTCGCATCGCGCAACTGCCGGACATAGAAATGGCGACCGCTCTTCTGGCTGGTCATCCAGCCTAGAAAGATGTCAGCAGCCGACTGCAACAGTCGCTGCCCGAACACCACGCGCTCGCCATGGTGCTCTATCGGCACCCGCCCACAGTATGGCTCGAGCACCGATGCACGCGCTTCCTTGAACTGCAGGAACAGCGGGTCGCCATTGCCCGACACCATCAACGCAATGCCGCAGTAGGTACCGACACTGCCTACTCCGACCACCTTCACAGCGACATCGGCGAGCCGGTAGCGCTGCGCCAGCATGCGCCGCTCCGGTGGCAGGCTTCTGACATAGTCAGCGATCATCGCCTCGGCGAATAAACCTAAATCCGGCAGTTACCCTGCCGCTGTAAGTTGGGCTGACGGTAGCCAAGGTGGCAGTGGGCGCGTGATTTTGGCCACTACGTATTCCAGAAATGTCTTCCATCGATCCGTAAAAGGCAACTG
>Ga0315907_10001836_pt1 | contig 27980 bp, 34 predicted proteins | sample LakEriMetagenome_3_FD_203525 | JGI IMG/M metagenome (GOLD analysis project Ga0315907, IMG submission 203525) | Freshwater fungal communities from buoy surface, Lake Erie, Ohio, United States - Buoy 12 MA123 | ecosystem: Environmental > Aquatic > Freshwater > Lake > Lake biofilm | place: USA...
ATCGCCGAAGACCAGGCGCTCATCGCGTTATCCCTGTCGCAAGGTCTCGCGTTCGACGGTCACCTCGTCTGCGGGGTGGTCGCGACCGCCGAGGACGGGATCGCGCTGGCCCGGATCCACCGGCCCGACCTCGCGCTCCTCGACGTCCACCTCGCCCGCGGCAGCGACGGCCGGGACATCGCGCACGTCCTGCGCGCAGAACTCGGAATCCCCTCCATCCTCCTCACCGCCCAGGTCGGCCGCGAGGAGGCCCGCGGGCTGGAGGTGCTCGGCCTCGTCCCGAAGCCCTACGGGATCGAGGACGTGCTGCGCGCCGTCGAGGACGCGGTCGCCTTCGTCCGCACCGGCCGGGTCCCGGCCGGCGGCTCCCCGCATCTCTTTCTGCCGACCGCCGCGACACGGCCGCTCCGCGAGCAGGTGGCCTGACGCACCGGCGTCAGCCCGCCGAAAGCCTCTGCCAACTGGAGGCATAACCCTTCTCGGTCAGCTTCCAACGACCCTTCCGGTCGCCGGGACGGATCAGGCCGAGGGGAAGGGCCTCAGCCACGAACGAACGCGGCACGTCTGGCGGCAGCTCCCAGCTGTCCGGGTGCGCCGTGAGGAGCCAGAGCGCGAGTTCGGTCTTCAGCTTCAAGATCGACGTCCTTGGGGGCACCGGTCCGGGATCGGCCGGTCAGGTCGGGGGGTGATCATTGGCGCAACGTCCGCCGGTTGCAATTCTTTCCTTCAGTCTGTCCCGAGGGCCCTGGCACCCGTCCGCGCCGCCCGGCGACGTCGCCAGGGTCCGTTCTTAAGACAGCCGAGGCGCTGGGAGATGCCCGCTTCGCAGGCGAAGTCGCGCTGGCTCATCCCGCGAAGCCGCCGCCACCGCCGCAGCATGTCGCCCACCGTCGGGCTCGTATGCAAGAGCGTCATGCCGCGACCCCAGCCGAGAGCGCGCGCCGTCGGGAATGACCTCTCACCCAATCGACCCGATGACCGCGGACGCGGATCGTGGATCCACCGGCCGATCGCGCCGGTCCCCACGGAGGTCACCATGACGATCGACAGGTTCCCCGTCCCCGCCGACCTGCTCTGGGTGGCGGACACGATCGCCGTCACGGCGCTTGGCTGGATCGCGCCCACCAACCCACCGGGTTGGTGGTGGTCCTCGCGCAGGCCGTGCTCGTGCTAGGCTTCGCGGTAGCGAAGACGGTCGCCCTGCGCCGCGGCGCCTGAGCGTCCCCGATGGAGCCGCGCACGGCCGCGGCTCCATCGGCCGTCTCGCCTGTTCCGGAATGGCGACGCGGTGCGCGACGGGATCGAGGGCGGAGGGACGATGCGGTTCACGGGCAGGACGGTGACGGACGGCCTCGCACGCCTGCGCCGCGACATCGGCGTCGTGGCCGCCTTCGGCCTCGCGGCGGGCGGGACCCTCGCCTTCCTCGGCATCGCCGGCGCAGTGGCGGACGGCGACGCGACCGCCCTCGACGGCACCCTCCTGCGCCTCCTCCGCGCACCCGACGATCCGGCCGACCCGCTGGGACCGCCCTGGCTGGAGGAGGCGGTCCGGGACCTCACGACCATGGGCGGGTACACGGTCCTGACGGTCGCCGGCGTCCTCGTCGTCGGCTTCCTCCTGACGATGCGGGCGTTCGGGGCTGCGGCGTTCGTCGTCGTGTCGCTCGCGGGCGGAACGCTCCTCGGCGCCCTGCTGAAGGATCTCTACGATCGCCCGCGCCCGGATCTCGTCGCCCATCTCGTGGCGGTGGCGACGCCGAGCTTTCCCTCGGGCCACGCGATGCAGTCGGCGATCGTCTGGCTGACGCTGGGCGCGCTTCTGTCGCGGGCGGTTCCCGGGCGCCCCGCCCGCCTCTACGTGCTGGGCGCCGCCTGCGCGCTCGCGCTGGCGGTGGGATCGAGCCGGGTCTACCTGGGTGTCCACTGGCCCACCGACGTGCTGGCCGGTTGGTGCATCGGGTCGGCGTGGGCGATGGGTTGCTGGCTCGTCGCCGTGCTGATGAAACGGCGGGCCGCCGCCCGGACGCCGCCGGATCGGTTTCCCGATCCGGTTTCCCGATCGCCCCACCGGGGCAAGGCGAGGATCACCGCCAAGTGCTTGGAAAAGATGGTCGGACCGGCGAGATTCGAACTCGCGACCCCCAGACCCCCAGTCTGATGCGCTACCAGGCTGCGCTACGGTCCGACGTCCCCACGGGGGAGACGCTATATAGCCGCCGGCCGGCAGCGGCGCAACAGTTCACGGACGGTCAGCCGACCGGCTGGCGGAGCAGTTCTCGCAGCGCGCGCAGTTCGGTGATGACGGTCTGGATGCGGCCACGCTGTGCGAGCGTCAGACGGGGCGCGGGCGCCGCCTCGGGCGCCGCGACGACCGGAGCCTCCGCGACCGCCTCCTCCGCCACGTCCTCGGCCGGCGGCGTCGCCGGCTCGACCGGATCCGGATCGTCGGCGACGGCGCCGCCGCGCCCGCCCCGCTGGTCGCGCAGCAGTTTCTGCACGCCCTTGATCGTGTAGCCCTGGTCGTAGAGCAGGTCGCGGATGCGGCGCAGGAGGTCGACGTCCTCCGGCCGGTAGTAACGGCGCCCGCCACCCCGCTTGAGGGGCTTCACCTGCGGGAACTTGGTCTCCCAGAAGCGCAGCACGTGCTGGGGGACGGCGAGATCGGTCGAGACCTCGCTGATGGTTCGAAAGGCCGTCGCCGATTTGGCGACGGGCCTCGGCCGGCGGTCGTCCTGCGGTTCGGGTTCGGACATGAGATCCAGGAGCGCCGTCATCGGTTGGCCCGCGCCGCGTCAGGCATTGACCCGGGCACGCTCGCCGGATCGGGACAGTTCGGCATTGATGCGGTCCTTCAGGACGTGGCTCGCACGGAACACGAGGACGCGCCGCGGCATGATCGGCACCTCCTCGCCGGTCTTCGGGTTCCGGCCGACCCGCTGGCCCTTCTGCCGGACCACGAAGCTTCCGAAGGACGAGATCTTCACAAGTTCGCCGCGGGCCAGCGCCTCCTCGATCTCGCCGAGGACGGTCTCGACCAGATCGGCGCTCTCGTTCCGCGACAGCCCCACCTCCTGGTAGACGGCCTCGCTCAGCTGTGCGCGCGTGACGGTGTTCTGCGTCATCGGCGTGCCTCCCCCGCGTCAAGAGCGACGAGGGTACCGTGACGGGGCACATCGGTCAATTCTGACGAAGGCTCAGTTGCTTGGCGGGCGTTCTTGAAGCGCCCCGCGGGTCACCAGCGGACCAGCGCCGATCCCCAGGCGAGGCCGCCGCCGATCGCCTCGAGCGCCACGAGGTGCCCGCGGCGGATCCGACCGTCGCCCACGGCCTCCGCCAGCGCGAGGGGGATCGAGGCCGCCGAGGTGTTCCCATGATGGTCCACCGTCGTGACCACGCGGTCCGTCGAGAGGCCCAGCTTGCGCGCGGTGCCGTCGATGATGCGCTTGTTCGCCTGGTGGGGAACCAGCCAGTCGACGTCGGCCGCCGACACGCCGTTGGCGGCCAGCGCCTCGTTCAGCACGTCCGACAGGCGCTGCACGGCATGGCGGAAGACCTCCTGGCCCTGCATGCGCACGTGGCCCGTGGTGCCGGTCGCCGAGGGACCGCCGTCGGCGTAGAGGAGGTCGTACTGGCGACCGTCGGAATGAAGGTGCGTCGACAGGACCCCGCGGTCGGCCGGCGTCCCCTCGCCCGTCCCGCCGCGCAGGACCACAGCCCCCGCGCCGTCGCCGAACAGGACGCTGGTCGTCCGGTCGTTCCAGTCGAGGAGGCGGGAGAAGGTCTCCGCACCGATGACCAGCGCGGCCCGCGCCTGCCCCAGGCGGATGAAGTTGTCGGCGACGGCGAGCGCGTAGATGAAACCGGCGCAGACGGCCTGCACGTCGAACGCCGCCCCGTGCGTCATGCCGAGCGCCGCCTGCACCTTGGTCGCGGTGGCGGGAAAGGTGTTGTCCGGCGTCGTCGTCGCCAGAACGATCAGGTCCAGCTCGTCCGCGCCCATCCCGGCGTCGAGCAGCGCCGCGCGCGCGGCCCCGAGCGCAAGGTCCGAGGTCTTCTGGTCGGGGGCGGCGATGCGGCGGCTGCGGATGCCCGTCCGCTGGACGATCCACTCGTCGGAGGTATCGACCCGGCGGGCGAGGTCCTCGTTCGTGACGACGTCGGGCGGAAGATAGGATCCGATTCCGACGATCTGGGACCGAAGCACGCTCATACCGCGGCCGCCCTGTCCGGCGCCGGGGCGAGCCCCTCGCCCAGACGCTGGATCTCGTCGCGGATGCGGTCGTTGAACCCGTTGCGGACGAGGTCGACGGCGACGCCGACGGCGTTCGCGAAGCCCAGCGCGTCGGTCCCGCCGTGGCTCTTCACGCAGACGCCCTGGAGGCCGAGGAACATCGCGCCGTTGTATCGCCGCGGATCGGTGCGCCGTCGCAGCTTCTTGAACGCGTTGCGGGCGAGGAGATAGCCCAGCCGCGCGAACAGCGAGGCTTCGAAGGTGCGGCGCAGGAAATCGGCGTAGAGGCGGGCCGTCCCCTCCGCGGTCTTCAGCGCGATGTTGCCGGTGAACCCGTCCGTGACCACCACGTCGACGGTGCCCGCCGGAATGTCGTTGCCCTCGACGAAGCCGTGGAAGATCCCCGGAAGCGGCATCGTCCGGAGCATCTGCGCCGCCGCTCGCACCGTCTCGTTCCCCTTCATCTCCTCCGACCCGACGTTGAGGAGGCCGATCGTCGGCTGGATGACGCCCAGCACCGTCCGGGCGAAGATCGACCCCATGACCGCGAACTGGGTGAGGTTCTCGGGCGAGCACTCGATGTTCGCGCCGAGGTCCAGCATGACCGTCTCGCCGCGCGTGGTCGGGAGGAAGGACGCGATCGCAGGCCGATCGATGCCCGGCAGCGACTTCAGGACGATCTTGGCCATCGCCATCAGCACGCCGGTGTTGCCGCCGGAGACGACGCACCCGGCGCGCCCCTCGGCGACGCTGTCGATCGCGAGGCGCATGGACGACTTGCGGCCGCCGCGCAGGGCCTGCGCGACCTTAGCGTCATCGGCCACCGCGTCCGGCGTGTGGACGATCTCGGCGATGCGGGCGAGTTCGGGGCGGCCGTCGAGGAGCGGACGGATCAGCGCCTCGTCGCCGAACATGAGGAAGGTGACGCCAGGGTATCGGAGGCGCGCGATGTCCGCGCCGTCGACGACCGACCGGGGCGCGTGATCGCCACCCATGGCATCAAGGGCGACCACCAATTGAACGCTCATCGCACGTCGCTCCGACGAGGCCGGTCCTCGGAGAGGACCGGATGAACCGGATGACACGCGCCCCCCATCGAAGGGATCAGGCGCTCTTCGCCTCGGCGACCACTTCCCGACCGTCGTAATGGCCGCACGATCCGCAGACGTGGTGCGGCCGCTTCAGTTCCCCGCAATTGGGGCACTCGTTGTAGGCGCCGGCCTGAATCGCGTGGTGGGAGCGTCGCATGTCGCGGCGCGACTTCGACGTCTTCTTCTTGGGAACGGCCATCGCAGTGCTCTCTCGGGTTCGGCGTCACGTGGAATGTCCAAGGGCCCTGAAGGACGCGTCCGTGGACGGTCCCTCCGGGCCCGGAGGAGCCGTCTGACTTAACGGAAACGTGTCCGGGGAGCAAGCGGCTCCGCTCAGTTAGTCCGGGCGGCCCAGCTTTGCAAGCGCCGCGAAGGGGTTCCGTCCCGCATCCGACTCGCCAGCGTCCGATCCGACGTCCTCCGCCTCCCCGGCGCTGGCACCCTCGAAGGTGACGCCGGGCGCCTTGGGATAGGGATCGAGGGCCAGGGAGAGTTGCTGGGCGACCAGTTCCCCGAGGTCGATCCGCGTCCCGTCGAGGGGTTCCGGCACGTCGGCGTCCGGGTCGGCCAGCAGGTCGCCCTCCGGCATCCGGTCGGCCGGCGCGAAGAGCGCTGTGAAGTCCTCCACCACCGACGCCTCGAACGCATCGAGCGTGACGACGCAGGTCTGGGTGACGGTGGCGTGGAGGACGCCGTCGACGCGCACGAATCCACCCGCCATCCGCGTGATGGTGAGTTCGGCGGTCAGGGCGGCGAGCGCCACGAGACCGAGGCGCCGTGCGAGAGCCGCCCGCTCCTCGGGCTTCGCCTCGATCCGGCGGACGGCCGGGGTCCCGGCCAGCCCTTCGGAATCGAATGAACGGGGGAACTCCGGAGGGGGCATGGCGCCCGGCACGGTCGCGCGCGACATCGGGGCGGTCCTCGGCTGACGGATCAGGACCCGGCAGGGGCCGGATAGGTGAAGGCCGGAGCGAGCAGGGCGTCCATCGGCATCGCCGCGAGCGCGCGGGCGACGTCGAGGAGGTGGGCGGCGACAAGGCCGGCGCCGGGTCCGCCGGCGGCCACGCTGCCGAAGACGTTCCGGTCCACGGCCGCCGCGAGCGCCGACGGGTCGTCCGCGTCGAGAGCGGCGTCGTACGCCTTCGCGCGACCGAACAGGCCGCCCAGCGTGTCGTGGACCCGCTTGCCCACCGCGAGGTCGCCGATGCCCATCTCGCGCAGGTTCGCATCCATGTCGCTGACGAACAGGTCCATGAGCGCCTGGGACACGCGCTTCGCCCGCCCGTCGCCGTCCCGCAGGCGGCGGAGCAGCAGGTGCAGGTGCGCGACGAGCAGGTCGTACCGCCCGTCCACGGTGTCGGGAACGCCCGCCGTCTCGTAGAGGGACGGCCGGCGCGCCGCGGCGACCGCCTCGGCGTAGAGGCGGACGGCGACGTCGCGGTCGGTGCTGAGGGAGAGGAGGCGGCGGAGCAAGGTTGCGATCCCCGGGCGCGGCCGTTGACAGGGACGGCGGCGGCAGCGCATCTGTCTGCCGAGATGGGCGCCCGCGGGGCGCCCGTCAACGCCGCCCGTCCTTCGTCGTCGCACACCGGGACTCGTCATGCTCCGATCGAAGCCGTCCGTCGCGATCATCGCCCTGGCGCTCGCCGGCCTCCTCGGCGCCTGCTCGGCCCGGGTCTCCAACAACGGCAACATGGTCAACGACGAGCGACTCCAGGCGCTGCGTGTCGGCCAGACCTCCGAGGACGACGTGCTCCGGGAGCTGGGGACGCCGACCGCCGTCGCCACCTTCGACCGCAGCACCTGGTACTACGTCGGTCAGGTCACGTCGCGGCTGGGGCCCTTCCGGCCGGAAGCGATCGAGCGTCGGGTGGTGACGGTGCGGTTCGACGACGCGGGCGTCCTGTCGGGGGTGGAAACGCGATCGCTCGCCGACGGCAACCAGGTCGCGGTCAGCGACCGGGCCACGCCGACCCCGGGGACCGAGATGTCGCTCATCCAGCAGATCTTCGGCAACGTGGGTCGCTTCCCCGGCATGGCCGGCGGCGCCACTCGGGGCGTGCCGGGCCGCACGGGCCCCTGACGCCGCCAGACCGCGGGGGCACCCGTCGGGGTCAGATCGGGCGCTGCGTGATGCCGTGGATCAGCACCTGGTCCACGATTCCCCGACCCATCGTCCGGTCGCAGGCCGCGAGCAGGCGACGGCGCAGCCGCGGCAGATCGATCACCGAATTGCTCTGCACGGACGGATCCGAGAGCGCGGTGTAGAGCGTCTCGGTGAGCGCGTTCTGGAGGCGCGGCTGCATGGCCTGGATGCGGTCGAGCGCGACGGCGTTCGGGATCTCCAGCACGATGCGCAGCGTCAACAGCTGTTCTGCCTTTTCCGAGCCCATCATCGAAACCGTCACCGGGGACAGCGCCGTGAACAGCAGGATCGGGGCGGGCTCCGCCGGCGGCGGGCTGTCCTCCGGTTCGTTCTGAAAGTAATACAGGTAGCCGCCGATCCCACCACCCACGAGGAACGGAAGCAGGATCAGAAGGAAGATCAGACGACGCATCTGTCTCGGGCTACCACCACCGGGGCTACGGCTTCCAGTCTAGCGGGTTTGCCCCGCCCGCGCAGGTGGAATCAGAAGTGGGTCCAGCCGGTTCCGGCGAGCGGAACCGGATCGCCCCGCGCGTCGCGCACGGAGACCCCTCCCGCGGGGCCCTCCAAGGCGCGCCCGATCACGGTCAGCCCGAATCCGGCCGCCCGCGCCGCGGCGGCGAGCGCGGGAACGGCCGCCGGCGTGGCGGCGAGGACAAGCTCGTAGTCGTCGCCGCCGGTGATGGCGTCCACGATGCGGCCCGGATCGGCGGCGACCAGCCGGCGGACGGCGGCCGAGAGCGGCACCGCCGCGGCGTCGATCTCGATCGCGAGGCCGGAGGCGCGGGCCAGGTGCCCGGCGTCGGCCACGAGGCCGTCCGAAACGTCGGCCGCCGCCGTCGCCCCCTCCCGCAGCGCCGCCGCGAAGGCCGTGCGCGGCACGGGGCGGCGCAGGCGCTCCAGCAGCGTCCGGGCATCGTCGTCGGGCACCACGAGACGCCCCAGCCGAACGGCGAGACCGAACGCCGCGTCACCGATGGTCCCGGTCACGGCGATCGCGTCGCCCGCCCGCGCCCCGCCCCGCCGTACCGCGCGACCGGCCGGCACGGTCCCGACCGCGGTGACCGACAGCACGGGAACGCCGGGGACCGACACCGAGTCGCCGCCCATCAACGCGATGCCGAACCGGACCTGATCGGCCGCGAGCCCCGCGGCGAAGGCGGCGAGCCACCCGTCGTCGACCGACCGCGGCAACGCCGTCGTCAGCGTGTAGGCGAGCGGATCGGCCCCCATCGCCGCGAGGTCGGAGAGGTTCACACGCAGCAGCTTGGCGGCCACGTCGCCCGGCGGATCGTCGGGAAGATAGTGGACCCCCTCCACCATCGCGTCGGTCGTGACCACGAGGTCGCGGCCGGGGGGCGGCGCGAACACGGCCGCGTCGTCGGTCAGGTCGAGGGCGCCGGGGAAGCCGGCCGCGAGCGGCCGCAGGAGGCGGGCGATCCGCCCGAACTCCCCGAGGGGAGCGGACGACGGCGGATCAGCCGTCGCCATCGTCGCCCGGGTCGCGACCGCCCTCGCCGCGCGCCATCTCCTCCGGCCGGAGGTTGCGCGCGATGCGGTCCAGCACGCCGTTGACCATCGCCGGCTCGCGGCCGCCGAAGAAGCCGTGCGCGACGTTCATGTAGTCGTTGATGGCGATGCGCGGGTGCACGTCGGCGTGGGCCAGGATCTCGTACGTCCCGGCGCGCAGGATGGCTCGCAGCAGCATCTCCAGCCGCTCGAGCGCGTGGCCCTGGAGGCTCGCGGACACCATCGCGTCGATGTCGCCCTGGCGTTCGGCCACGCCCTCGACGATACCGTTCAGGAGCGCCATGTCCGGCTCGACATAGAGGTCGCCGTCGAGGTCCTGGCCGACCCGATGGGTCGCGAACTCGCCGAGCGCGACCCGCGGCGCCACGCCGACGAGGTCCATCTGGTAGAGCACCTGCACCGCCGCGAGACGGGCCGCGGTGCGACGGGCCTTGGCACTCGGCCCGGAACGGCGGCGACGGGGCGTGGCCGGTGCGGCCGGCCCGGATCTTGTGGGGCTGGACATGTCGTGCGAACGGGGGGTCAGCGGGGGTAGAGGCCGAACTGGCGCTTGACCTCGATCATGTCAAGACAGGCCCGGGCGGCACCGCCGCCCTTGTCGAGCCCGTCGACCTTGGCCCGGGCCCAGGCCTGATCGTCGGTCTCGACCGTCAGGATGCCGTTCCCGATCGCCAGCGTGAAGCGCAGCGCCAGTTCCGACAGGCCCCGCGCACTCTCGTTGGCGACGACGTCGTAGTGGGTGGTCTCGCCCCGGATGACGCAGCCGAGTGCCACGTAGCCGTCGAAGCGAGGCCGGATGGTGGGGAAGTCCATCGCCCGGACCGCGATCCGGATCGCCGCCGGGATCTCCAGCGCGCCGGGGACCGTGAAGACCTCCCACGTGGCGCCGGCCTTCTCCAGCTCCAGCGTCGCGCCCCGGATCAGCTCGTCGGCCAGGTCCTCGTAGAAGCGCGCGATCACGATCATCACATGCGGTCCGGCCATCGTCCCCTCCATCAGCGCGCCGCGGACGGATCGATCGGCGGAATGGGCCGCTGGCCCACGACCGTCAGACCGTAGCCGTCGAGCCCGACGATCGTCCTCCTGGTGTTGCTCAACAGGTGCATGCGACGGACGCCGAGATCCAACAGGATCTGCGCGCCGACGCCGTAGTCCCGCAGTTCGGGCGGCTGGTCCTGCGCGACGTCGCCGGCCGCCTGCAGGCGCCGGGAGAGGCTGGCCGGCTGGGCCTCGCGCAGGACAACAACGACGCCGCGCCCCTCGCGCCCGATCTCGGCCATCGCCGCCTGCAACTCGCCCCCGCGCTCGCTGCCCGCGTCGTGCAGGACGTCGTCCAGCACGCTGAGCGCATGCATGCGGACCAGCGGCGGCGGATCGGTCGTCACGTCGCCCTTCACCAGGGCCACGTGCTCGGCGCCGGTCACCGTATTGACATAGATCGACATCCGGAAGGTGCCGCCGAACCGGCTTCGGAACTCCGTCTCCAGCCGCCGCTCGATCAGCGTCTCGGTCCGGCGGCGGTAGGCGATCATGTCGGCGATCGTGCCGATCTTCAGCCCATGGAACTGGGCGAAGGGCACGAGGTCCGGCATCCGGGCCATGGTGCCGTCGTCATTCATGATCTCGCAGATCACGCCGGCCGGGTTCAGCCCCGCCATCCGCGCGATGTCGACGGCGGCCTCGGTGTGGCCCGCCCGCACCAGGACCCCGCCGTCCCGCGCGACGAGGGGGAAGATGTGGCCGGGGGTCACGATGTCGGCGGCACCCGCCTGCGGATCGATCGCCACCGCGATGGTCCGGGCGCGGTCGGCGGCCGAGATGCCCGTCGTCACGCCCTCCCGCGCTTCGATCGACACGGTGAAGGCCGTGTGGTGCCGGCTCGCGTTCTGCCGGGACATCAGCTGGAGCCCCAGCCGCTCGACCCGCTGGCGCTCCATCGAGAGGCAGATCAGGCCGCGGCCGTAACGGGCCATGAAGTTCACGGCGGCCGCGTCGCAGAACTCGGCCGGGATCACGAGGTCGCCCTCGTTCTCCCGGTCCTCATCGTCGACGAGGACGAACATGCGGCCCTGCCGCGCCTCCTCGATGATCTCCTCGATCGGGGAGAGCAGACGCTCGTCCTCGACCGGGAGCCGATGGCCACCCGGGCCGGTCATCGTGTCTCCACGAGGCGCTGCAGGTAGCGCGCCAGCATGTCGATCTCGAAGTTCACGCGACGACCCGGCCCGAAGGCCGGCCCGTCCGTGCCGGGCAGAACGCCCCTGAAGTTCGTCCATTGGAGGGTGTGCGGAATGATGTTCACGCCGAAGCGGGTGTCCTCCACTTCATTGACCGTCAGCGACACCCCGTCAAGCGCGACCGATCCTTTCGGGGCGACGAAGCGCGCGAGCGATGCCGGAACCTCGAACACGATCCGGTGGCTGTCGCCCTCGGGCCGAACGGAAACGACGGTCGCGACGCCGTCGACGTGACCGGAGACGAGATGCCCGCCGAGTTCGTCACCGAGACGCAGGGCCCGCTCCAGGTTGACGGGCGTTCCGACCGTCCAGTCGCCGAGCGTCGTCTTCGACAGGGTCTCGGCGGACGCCTCGACGTCGAACCGGCCCGGGCCGCGGTCGACGACGGTCAGGCAGGCGCCGTTGCACGCGATGGACGCGCCGAGGGCGATGCCGTCGGTGTCCCACGCTGTCGCGATGGAGAACAGGGTGTCGCCACGGCGCTGGATGGTTGCGACGTGACCGACGTCGGTGATGATGCCGGTGAACATGGCCGACAACATAGGCCGCCCGCGATCCCGAGGCGAGGATCGAACGGGGTCGCTACCGTCGCAGGTCGACCAGCGTCCCCTGCCCGTCCGCCGGCGGCTCGGCCGGGAGCCGCCCGCGGATCCAGGCGTCGAGCCGCGCCGGAAGCGCCGCGTCGCGCGGCCGGGTGGAGGCGACGACGACGCGGCCCTGGGTCAGGAGCGCCGCGTGGACCGACCGGTCACCCGGGCAGGCGACCATCCCGGCCTCCTCCTCCCCGCCCGAGTGCGGCCGCAGCCCTTCGAGGACGAGGCAGTCGTCGACCCACGACATCGGCCCGCGCACGCCGACGTTCGCCAGCAGGGTCACGCGGCGCTCGGCCAGGATCCGGCGGAGGATGGCGTCGACCTCGGGGAAGTAGAGAAGGTCGGGCGCGTCGTAGGTGCCGGCGAGGCGGGTGAGGCCGTCCCAGGTGGCGATCGGCCGGCGCGTGGGCGACGGGGGCTCCTCGTCGAGGCGGAAGGGCGCCCACGACGTGCCGTTCCAACTCCACACCGCCGCCACCATCTCGTTCGCGACGAGGCGGAGGTCGGTCACCCCATCCATGTTGCCGGGGCCGAGCCGCAAGCTGTTGGAGCAGACGATCGTCGTCGGCACCTCGGTCATGATGTCGCCGGCGAGCCGGTGGATCTCGAAGATGAAGGCGCCGCAGGTGCCGCTCGTGGGGGTGCGGAGCACGAGAATCCGGAACCCCTCCCCCACGCCGACCACGGCCACGCGGGCCTCGCGCCGCTCCCGGCTGTCGGCGTCGCGCATGCGTCGGTCGAGCGTCCGGCGGACCGTCGCCGACAGGCTCGACACCGTCCGCCACTGCGGCTCGGTCGGCTGGTCGGACGCGGTCGCCGGCCGGAACGCGACCAGCAGCGCGAGCGTGAGGACCGATACCAAGAGATGCACCCACGCCCCCGTCACCGCCGTTGCCGCGCGGGATCCTACACCGCTCCGCCGCCGGAGACGACCGTCAGCCGACGCGTTCGTAGCTCTCCCAGAGATCGTCGTCCGCGGCGCGCACCCCGGTGCGGCGGAAGGCGGCCAGATCGGCGAGCCGCTCGATGCCCCAGCCCGCCACCGCGGGGGTCCCGTCGCCGCCGATGACCCGGGGGCTGCGGAACCACTCGAGCCGGTCGACCAGCCCCGCCGCCAGCAGCGACGCCGCGAGCCGCGACCCGCCCTCGACCAGGACGCGGGTGATCCCGCGCGCCGCGAGGAGGCGCAGGCCGGCCGGAAGATCGAGCAGGCGGTCGGCGTCCGGCGGCACCGCGAGGATCTCCACCCCGGCGCCGGCGAAGGCGGCGACGCGCGCGGCGTCCGCGTCCGTGCGGGTCAGGAGCCACGTCGCCCGCTCCCGCGCGGTCGCGACGACCCGCGCCGTCAGCGGCAGGCGCAGGTGGCCGTCCACGACGACGCGCACGGGCGAGCGGTCGGCCATGCCGGGCAGACGGCAGGTCAGGTCGGGATCGTCGAGGACGGCGGTGTTCGTGCCGACCATGATCGCGTCGTTCCGGGCCCGCAGCCCGTGCCCCCAGGCGCGGGCGACCGACCCCGTGATCCAGCGGCTCTCGCCGCTGCGGGTCGCGATGCGGCCGTCGAGCGTCGTCGCGAGCTTCACCGTGACGAGCGGCCGGCCGTCGCGGATGCGCCGGAAGAACCCCTCGTTGAGGCGCATCGCCTCGGCCCGCATCAGCCCGACCTCCACCGCGAGGCCGGCGTCGCGAAGCCGTCGCACGCCGGCGCCGTCGACCCGGGGGTCCGGGTCCTCGCAGGCCACGACGACCCGGGCGACGCCGGCGGCGACGAGGGCGTCGGCGCAGGGCGGGGTCCGGCCGTGGTGGGCGCAGGGTTCGAGCGAGACGTAGACGGTGGCGCCGCGCGCGGACACGCCCGCGTCGCCCAGCGCCTCGACCTCGGCGTGGGGGCGGCCGCCCGGCTGGGTCCAGCCCAGGCCGACCGGCGCGCCGGCGCGCACGACGACGCAGCCGACCGACGGGTTCGGCCACACGCGCCCGAGGCCCCGCGCGGCCAGCCCGAGGGCCGCCCGCATCCAGCGGGCGTCGGACGCGCTCCCCCCGACGGCGGCCGGCATGGCGCTCAGTTGACCTCGCTCTTCAGCGTCCCGACGATCTCGTTGAAGTCGGAGACCTCGCGGAAGTCCTTGTAGACCGACGCGTAGCGGATGTAGGCGACCTGATCGAGGTTGAGGAGCGCCTGCATCACCATCTCGCCCACCTGCTTGGACGGGATCTCCGTCTCGCCCGAGGATTCGAGCTGCCGGACGAGGCTGTTCACGACCCGGTCGACCCGGTCGGCGTCGACCGGCCGCTTGCGCAGCGCGATCCGCATCGAACGCAGCAGCTTCTCCCGGTCGAAGGGCTCGCGCGCCCCGCCGGCCTTCACGACGACGAGTTCGCGCAGCTGCACGCGCTCGAAGGTCGTGAAGCGTGCGCCGCAACTGGGGCAGAACCGGCGCCGACGGATGGCCGAATTGTCCTCCGTCGGACGCGAGTCCTTCACCTGGGTGTCGTCATGTCCGCAGAAGGGGCAGCGCATCGGTCGCGTTCCCGCCTCAGAAGCCCTGGTAGATCGGGAACCGGCGGCAAAGTTCGCCCACCCGCGCCCGCATCGCCGCCTCGACCTTGGCGTTGTCGCCCGAGTTGCTGGCGGCGAGGCCGTCGAGCGTCTCGACGATCATGCGCCCGATCTCCCGGAACTCCGCCTCGCCGAAGCCGCGGGTCGTGCCGGCCGGCGTGCCGAGCCGGACGCCCGACGTCACCATCGGCTTCTCCGGGTCGAACGGCACGCCGTTCTTGTTGCAGGTCATGCCGGCGTGCTCGAGGCTCGCCTCGGCCGCCTTGCCGGTCAGGCGCTTGGGCCGCAGGTCGACCAGCACGATGTGGCTGTCGGTGCCGCCGGAGACGATGTCGAGGCCGCCCGAGACCAGCGTCTCCGACAGGGCCCGGGCGTTCGCCACGACCTGATGGGCGTAGGTCCTGAACTCCGCCCGCAGCGCCTCGGCGAACGCCACGGCCTTGGCGGCGATCACGTGCATCAGGGGCCCGCCCTGCAGGCCGGGGAAGACAGCACTGTTGAACTTCTTCCCGAGGTCGGGATCGTTCGACAGGATCATGCCGCCGCGCGGGCCCCGCAGCGTCTTGTGCGTGGTGGTGGTGACGACGTGGGCGTGCGGGAACGGCGAAGGATAGGCGCCCGCGGCCACGAGGCCGGCGTAGTGCGCCATGTCGACCATCAGCAGCGCGCCGACCTCGTCCGCGACCGCGCGGAAGCGGGCGAAGTCGATCGTCCGCGGATAGGCGGAGCCACCGGCGATGATCAGCTTCGGCCGGTGCTCGCGCGCCTGGGCCGCCACCTGCTCATAGTCGATGCGCGAGTCCTCTCGCCGCACGCCGTAGCTCGCGACCTTGAACCACTTGCCCGACAGGTTGGCCGGCGATCCGTGGGTGAGGTGGCCGCCGTGCGCGAGGTCCATGCCGAGGATCGTGTCGCCCGGCTGCAGCAGCGCGAGGAAGACCGCCTGGTTCGCCTGGGCGCCGGAGTGCGGCTGGACGTTCGCGTAAGCGCAGCCGAAGAGGGCCTTCGCCCGCTCGATCGCAAGGCTCTCCGCCACGTCGACGAACTCGCAGCCGCCGTAGTAGCGGCGGCCGGGATAGCCTTCCGCGTACTTGTTCGTCAGCACCGATCCCTGCGCCTCGAGCACGGCGCGCGAGACGATGTTCTCGGACGCGATCAGCTCGATCTGGTCCTGCTGGCGAGCGAGTTCGTCGCGCACCGCGCGGAAGAGGTCGGGGTCCGCCTCCGACAGGGGCCGCGCGAAGAACCCGGCGGCGGGGGTCGCGGCCGGCTCGGGCCGGCGGGGGGCGGGCATGGTCATGATCTCGATCCCTTCCAGCGATACCGGCGCTTCATCCGAGCTTCGTCACGCGCGCCGCGTGACGTCCGCCCTCGTACGCCGTGCCGACGAACGCGTCGACGCAGTCCTTGGCCACCTCGGCGCCGATCACCCGCGCGCCGAGGGCGAGGACGTTGGCGTCGTTGTGGCGCCGCGACAGGCGGCTGGTCGTCGCATCGTGGCAGAGCGCCGCGCGGATCCCGCGGTGACGATTGGCCGCAATGCTGATACCGATCCCCGTGCCGCAGATCAACACGCCGCGCGCGGCGCGCCCGTCGAGGATGGCGGCGGCCAACCTGTCCGCGAAGTCCGGATAGTCGACCGACTCGGGCCCCTCCGTGCCGAGGTCGAGCACGGCATGGCCCGCCGCCTCCAGATGCCCCCGGATCTCGCGCCGCAGGGTCACGCCCGCGTGGTCGCTCGCGAGGACGATGGGCAGGGCGGAGACGGCGTCGGTCATCGTTCGGGTCCGGAAGGTTGCGGTCCGAACCCTAGCAGACCGGGCACGGCGACAGCCACCGCCGACGGTCCGACGGACGACATGCCGTTCCCTCAAGGCGAGAGGTACAACGATTACGTCAACCGTTACCGGTCCGGTCGCACTACTCGGCAGGTTTCGGCAAGATCGTCCGACCCAAGTTGGGGTCTGCGGACCCAGCCGACTTTCCCGGTTGTAGAAAGCAGGATAATTCGACAGCACAACGGAACTAAGGGCATCGCGAAATTTATTGACAGCGTTAATCACGTGTGCGAGTTGGACCTACGGGAGAGCAAAAGTTTTGCTAGGATCGGATCAATGAGTGAAGACATGGAACTGAATGAGGGTGAAGGAACGCTGCTGCGTCTGACCGCCGAGATCGTGGCGGCTTACGTGAGCAAGAACCCGTTGCCGGCGCAGCAGATCCCCGAGGTCATCAGCACCGTCTACAGTTCGCTGACCGGGCTCAATTCTGCGCCGAAACCGGTCGCGGCCGAACCGCCGAAGCCGGCAGTGCCGATCCGCAAGTCGGTCACGCCGGAATACATCGTCTGCCTTGAGGACGGCAAGAAGCTAAAGATGCTGAAACGGCATCTCCGCTCGACCTACGGCATGACGCCGGACGAATACCGGGCGAAGTGGGGCCTGCCGGCCGATTATCCGATGGTGGCGCCGAATTATGCCGCGCAGCGCTCCGACTTCGCGAAGAAGATCGGACTCGGCCGGACCTCCGGCCGCCAGACCCGCCGTCGCGCCTCCTGATCCGAAACCCGGGGCGGGCTCCGACCCGTCCCGGCAGTGCGGCGGCGCGCGGACGGTGGTTCAGGGGATCATCCCCTTTCGCCGCATGACGAATTCGAGGCGCCGCGTCGCGTTGATCCGCAGCAGCGCCTCGCCCGCCGTGACCGGCCCGTGGATCGATGCCTCGATCCCCGTCTCCGCGTCGATCGCGGTGACCTTGACGACGTTCCCGACCCGTTGGAACTCGAAGAGAATCTCCCGCCCGCGCATCGCGACCACGCCCGCCGTTGACCCCGCCGAACGATCCGCGGGACTGATCATCCGTAATATCGGGTAAGCTCGCCCTTCCCGGAAAGGGTTTCCGCGCGCACGGCATCGGGCCGTCGGCGGGCTCTGGACTGGAGGCGGTATGCTCCCGGCGATCACGCTCCTGATCGTGCTCCAGCTCGTCGGCGAGGTGATCGCCAGGGGTCTGGCCCTCCCCGTCCCGGGGCCCGTGATCGGCCTCGTCCTTCTTCTCATCGGACTGATGGTGCGCGGCGCCCGCGGACATCCGCCGCCGCCGGCGCTGGAGGACACGGCGCAGGGGCTGCTGCGCCATCTCTCTCTTCTCTTCGTTCCCGCCGGCGTCGGCGTCACGACCCTCCTCGCCACCTTGCGCGAGGACGGGCCCGCCATCCTCGTGGCGCTCGCGGTCAGCGCCGTCGCGACGATCGTCGTGACCGCCCTCGTCATGCGCGCCCTGGCGCCGTCGCCCGTTGCGGGCGAGGAGGGGCGGGCCGGGGACGCCTCCCGATGAACGAGCCGCTCCATCGGGTCTGGGTCTATCTCGAGGCGACGCCGCTCCTCGGCCTCGCGGTGACGCTTCTCGCCTACCTCGCGGGCGACGCGCTCTATCGCCGGCTGCGGCTCAATCCCCTCGCGAACCCGGTCCTCGTCGCCGTTCTGCTGGTGAGCGCGTTTCTCTGGATCACCGGTCTCGACTATCGCCGCTACTTCGACGGCGCGCAGTTCATCCACGTGATGCTGGGTCCGGCCACCGTCGCCCTCGCCTTCCCGCTCTACCGCAACCTCGCCGCCGTCCGGCGGTCCGGAATCGCGATCGCCGCCGCGATCACCGCGGGGTCCCTGACCGCCGCCGCCAGCGCGGTCGTGGTCGCCTGGGCGATGGGCGCGGGCGGGACGACGCTGCGTTCGCTCGCGCCGAAGTCGGTCACGACGCCCATCGCCATGGGCATCGCCGAGCAGATCGGCGGGAATCCGTCCCTGACCGCGGTGCTGGTGATCCTGACCGGCATCATGGGCGCCGTGATGGGGACGATCGTCCTCGACGCGATGGGGATCCGCGACTGGCGCGCGCGGGGGCTCGCCGTCGGGACCACGGCGCACGGCATCGGCACGGCCCGCGCGCTCCAGGTCAACCCGGTCGCGGGCGCCTTCGCCGGCCTGGCCATGGGGCTGAACGGCCTCGCGACGGCGATCCTCCTCCCCGTCCTCCTGGCGCTCCTCGACTGAAAGCGCCCAGGTCGGCGGGATCAGGCGGGAAAGGTCAGATCGCCGCCCGCAGGCATCGCGAAATGCGCCTCGACCAGGGCATCGTCGACGCCGTCGAGCGTCGCCGGGGACCATTTCGGCGACCGGTCCTTGTCCACCAGAAGCGCCCGGATCCCCTCGTAGAAGTCGTGCCGGGCCATGCAGGCCTGCGACAGGCGGTACTCCATGACCAGACACCCGTCGAGGTCGCGCGTCGCCGCCCGCCGGATGGCCGCCAGCGTCACCTTGAGGCTGGTGGGCGAGAGGTGGGCGAGCGCCTCCCGCTGCGCCGTCGCCCAGGGGTCGCCCGCGGCGTCCAGCGCGGCAACGATCGCCTCGACCCGCCCGCCGGCGAAGCAGGCGTCTACGGTGGCGCGGTGGGCGGCGAGCGGCGCTGGCCCCGGATCCGTCGCGGCGGCGGCGAGGACGGCGTCGACCGCGGCCCGGGCGTCGCCGCCCCCGTCGACCGCCGCCGCGAGCGCGTCGACGAGGCCGGACGCATCGGCCACGGAATGGGTCGCGGCGCCGAGGTGGAGGCAATCCGCCATGCCGATCCTGGCCCCGGTGAGCGCGAGATGGGTCCCGTACAGCCCCGGCATCCGCGCGAGCACGTAGGTGGCGCCGACGTCGGGAAACAGGCCGATTCCCGTCTCGGGCATGGCGAAGAGGGTGCGCGGCGTGACGACCCGATGCGACCCGTGGACCGACAGGCCGACCCCGCCGCCCATCACGATCCCATCGAGGATCGCGACGTAAGGCTTTGGGAAACGGGCAATCTTCCGGTTCAGCCGGTACTCCTCGCCGAAGAAGGCGGCGGTCAGCGACCCGTCGCCCCGGCCGGCCCGCAGGGCCATGCCGGCCTCCCACGCCGCCCGCACGTCGCCCCCGGCGCAGAACGCCCGGTCGCCCGCACCGACGATCGCGACCGCGCGTACGGCGGGATCGGCCGCCCAGCGGTCGAGGGCGGGCGACATCGCCTCGATCATCGGCAGCGTCAGGGCGTTAAGGGCCTTCGGACGGTTCAGCGTGACGAGGCCGAGGGTGCCGCGGCGTTCGATCAGGATGTCGTCGGTCATGGGCGTTCCGTTGGCGGCGGCGACGCGCGCTCGGTTCCCGAAGGCGCGCTTTTGCGATCATAGTGGGGCGTCGCGGCCCGTCAACGCGCCGCACCCCGGGCGGAATGGCCCGGAACAGCGTCCCCGCGCTGCGGGTTCGCGTGACGATCGAACCGCGTCGGGCGGTGCGACCAGCACGGGAGCGGATCGGTGCGGATCACGGTGGTCCTGAATTCCTCGGCGGGAACCCTGATGGGGATGTCGGTCGAGGAGGCGCGCGACCGGATCCGCGACGGCTTCGTCGCCGGCGGGCACGACGCGACCGTGCACGTGGCGGCGGGCGCCGACATTCCCGGCGAACTCGCCCGCGCCAGCGAGGGCGGTGCCGACGCGGTGGTGGTCGGTGGCGGCGACGGGACGATCGCGACGGCGGCGCGCCATCTGGTCGGCCGCGACATCGCGATGGGCGTCCTTCCCCTCGGCACGATGAACCTCCTCGCCAGGGACCTCGCCATGCCGATGGAGCTGGACGCGGCGGTGAACGCGCTGGCGGCCGGGCGGATCCGGGCGATCGACGTATGCGATGTGAACGGACACGTCTTCCTGAACAACGCCGTCCTCGGCCTCTATCCGCGCATGGTGGAGGAGCGGGAGCGCCAGCGCGGCGTCAACAACCTGCGGAAATGGCCGGCGATGGTCGTGGCCGCGGCCGAGGTCCTGTGGAGCTACCGCCGGCTCCACGTGGAGATCGAGGTCGACGGCAGCACGCGCACGATCCGGACCCCGATCCTGGCGGTCGCGAACAACGTCTACGACGAGGGGTTGGGCGTGTTCATGAAGCGCGGCCGGCTCGACGCCGGGGAGATGGGCGTGTACGTGGCCAACCACACGTCCCCCATTGGGCTGGTGACGCTCATGGTGCGCCTGTTCATCGGCGGCTGGCAGCGCGACACGCAGCTCGAGACGTTCGTGGTGCGGGAACTGACCGTCCGCGCCCGCCGGCGTCGCATCCGCGTCGCCATCGACGGGGAGGTACTCCGCCTTCGTCCGCCCCTCCACTTCCGCATCCGGCCCGGTGCCTTGCGGATGCTCGTGCCGGCGGAGGACTGACGCCCGACATGCGGACCATCGCCCACATGTCCGACCTGCACTTCGGGCGCGTCCGCACCGAGATCGTCCAGGCGCTCCTCGCGGACGTCGCCGCACTGTCGCCGACGCTCGTCGTCATCTCCGGCGACCTCACGCAACGGGCCAGCCGCGCCCAGTACGAGGCCGCCGAGGCGTTCCTCGCCCGCATGCCGGTCCCTTGGGTCGCCGTGCCCGGCAACCACGACATCCCGACGCTGAACCCGATCACCCGCTTCACCCGGCCTCTCTCACGGTTCAGGCGCCACGTGAGCCGCAACGCACAACCCTTCTGGATGGACGAGGAAATCGCCGTCTGCGGAATCAACACCGCCCGCTCCTGGGTCTGGGACTGGTCGCACGGGCGGGTGTCGTGGAGCCAGATGGAATCGGTGCGCGAGGCGATGCGCGACGTGCCGCCGGACCGCTTCCGCATCGTCTTCGCCCATCACCCCTTCCTGCCGCCGCCCACCGCACCCGGCACGCGCCTCGTGGGGCGGGCGGTGCCGGCGCTCAAGGCGTTGGAGGAGGCGGGCGTGGAGATGCTGCTCGCCGGGCATCTGCACCGGGCCTACACGGGCGACATCATGAGCCACCACACCCACGTGGCCCGCTCGATCCTGGTCGCGCAGGCGTCGACCGCCACCTCGACCCGGCTGCGCAGCGAGCCGAACGCCTACAACCTGATCACCATCGACGGTCCGTCGGTGATCTTCGAGGTCCGCAGCTGGGAGGGGGCGTCGTTCATGCCGGGGCTGGTGACCCGGTTCCGTCGCGACGGATCCCGCTGGATCCGCGTGGAGACCGATCCGGGGCCGGGCATCGCGGCGGGTTGAGCCACGCCTCACCGTGGGGATAAGGTGGCTGGCATCATCGATCCGGAGCCTCCCGTCATGTCCACCGCAGACCGGCCCACGCAGGGACCCCGCCATGCCGCCGGCCAGTATCCACGGGTCCGTCTGCGGCGGAACCGGGCCGACGGCTGGAACCGGCGTCTCGTGGCCGAGACCCGGCTGGGCGTCGAGGACCTGATCTGGCCGGTGTTCGTCACCGAGGGTTCCGGGGTGCGGGAACCGATCGCCTCGCTGCCCGGCGTCGACCGCCTGTCGGTCGACCTGCTGGTGGAGGCGGTGGGCGAAGCGGCGGCGCTCGGCATTCCCGCGGTCGCGCTGTTCCCGGTCACCCCGGCGCACCTGAAGACCCCCGATGGCCGCGAGGCGACGAACCCGGACAACATCGCCTGCCGCGCGATCCGGGCGCTCAAGACGTCCGTGCCGCAGATCGGCGTTTTCACCGACGCGGCCCTCGACCCCTACACCACCCATGGCCACGACGGACTTCTGGACGAGGACCGGATCCTGAACGACGAGACGGTCGAGGTGCTCTGCCGGCAGGCCGTCGCGGCGGCCGACGCGGGCGTGGACGTCGTCTCGCCCTCGGACATGATGGACGGGCGCATCGGCGCCATCCGCGACGCGCTGGACGGCGCCGGCCACGAGATGGTCCGCATCTGCTCCTACGCGGCCAAGTACGCGTCCGGCTACTACGGGCCGTTCCGCGACGCGATCGGCACCAAGGCCGCGCTGCGCGGCGACAAGAAGACCTATCAGATGGATCCGGCGAACACCGAGGAGGCGATGCGCGAGACGTCGCTCGACCTCGCCGAGGGCGCCGACATGGTCATGGTGAAGCCCGGCCTGCCCTATCTCGACATCGTCCGCCGGGTGAAGGAGACGTTCGGCGTGCCGACGTTCGCCTATCACGTCAGCGGCGAGTACGCGATGCTGAAGGCGGCGGCCGGCAACGGCTGGATCGACAACGACCGCGTGCTGATGGAGACGCTGGGCTGCTTCCGCCGCGCCGGTGCCGACGGCATCCTGACCTATGCGGCGGTGGAGGCGGCGCGCCTGCTGCGCAAGGGCTGATCCCGCAGGATCAACCGTCGCCCTGCTTGCTGGCGGTCAGACGGAGCATGTCCGGCAGGGCCTTCGGCGCCAGGATGCGGAAGCCCGACGCGCCGGGGAAGCGGAGCTTCACCCGGTCCTCGGCTTCCTGCGACGCGTTCGCCGAGATGATGAAATGGCGCTGGTCCGCCCATCGCGCCTGACGCTGGAACTCGTTGTCGGTTCCGGGCCGGTCTTTCTGGAAGGTGACGACCCAAAGACGGTCCGGCTTGATCTGCGTCCGGTCGAGGACGTGGATGCGGATCGGTTCCGCCTGCTCGGCCACGAACACGTCCTGCTCCGCCTCCGCGATCAGGCGGGCGTGCTGCTCCGCCTCGGCGGTCGCCTTGTTGCCCGCCTGCTTGGTCGAGGCGAGTTCGCCCCGCAGGCGGGCCAGCTTCACCTGTGCGCGCTGCACCTCGCCGGCGAGGCGGATGCGCTCGGCGCGCAGGGTGCGCACCATGTGGTCGTTCCGCTTGCGGAGCTGGACCGAGAAGATCAGCCCCATGCCGACGATGAAGATGAGGAGGAAGTCGCCGGTCATGTGGCTTCCCCGGGCTTTCGGGGGCCCACCACATCGCGCTCGAGCTTCGCCGTCCCGGGGGCGATGCCGTGGTCGGCGGAGAAGATCAGGTTCACCTGCCGCTGCGCCTCGTCCGGATCCTTCGCCCAGATCTCGGCCACGTTCTGGTACTCCCAGAGCGGGCTCTTGATCAGGTCGAGCAGAGGCGTGTCCTCGCGGTAGTTCGTCCGCCGGAGGGTCGCGAAGTAGATGTTCTTCGCCGCGTCGGGCATCCCGATCTCGTAGACGTAGGTGACGCGGCCGGCCTTCAGCTGCTTGAGGCGTCCACGGAGTTCCTCGAACCTGCGGCGGTGCTCCTCAGCCCGGCGGCGCGCCTCCTCCGAGGACGGAAGCTCCTTGTCGAGTTCTTCCTCGATCTCCTTCGCCTGGCCCCCGATCTCCTCGATCTCCTTCTCGAACTTCTCCTTGCCGCGCCTTTCGTTGGCGACCCGAATCAGCGCGACGATCTCGAGCGCGATAAGCCCGGACAGGCAGAGCGCCCCCACGATAAGTACGATCGGCGAGAAGAACATCGGCACCCATTCCCAGTGTCGGCCAAGGGACCTTAATTCGTTAGCTAACACGTATGGGCCGAAGGTGGAACTTCGGGCTTCAACCGAAAGGCAAACGACAGGCGAGGAAGCGGATCAGGCAGCGATCGTGCCACGCCCCCCCGCGATCGTGGAACCCCAGGTGGCCGCCGGACCGGGGCAGGAGGGGCACGAGGGCAGGGGTCTCGGGCCACGGGAAGGCGGTGTAGACCGTCGCCGGAATCCAGGGATCGTCGAGGGCGTGGATCACGAGGGTCGGGCAACGGATGCCGCCCATGTGGCGGACGGCCGAGCAGCGGTCGTGATAGTCGGCCGCGTCGGCGAATCCGTTGCGGGGCGCGATCACCACCTCGTCGAAGTCGAGCGTGCTGCGCAGGCCCGGGATCGCGGCGGCGATCGCGGGTTCGAGATCCGGCGTCGCCAGCGCCTCCGCCTTCATGCGGTCGAGCAGCCAGCGGTGATACAGGGCGTTGCGGCGCGCGAGGAACCGGCGCGAGGTGGCGGCGAGGTCGATCGGCGCGGAGATCGCGGCCGCCGCGCGCACCGGAACCGCGCTGTCCCGCTCGCCGAGGAACTTCAGCAGCATGTTGGCGCCGAGCGAATAGCCGACGAGGACGACGCCGTCCCGCGCGAGATCGGACGGCAGGCGTGCCACGACCGCCCGGAGATCCTCGCTCCGCCCCGCATGATAGGTGCCGCGGCACAATGGGCGGGAGGCCCCGGCGCCGCGCAGGTTGAGCCGGAGGACCGGAAGCCCGGCCGCCAGCAGCGCGGTCGCGGTCGCATGCATGTAGGCCCCGTCCTCGTCCCCCGTGAGGCCGTGGATCAGGATCGCGAGCGGACGCCCCGCCGTCGCCGTCGACGGCCGGTCGAGCGAACCGAGGAGGACGTCGCCGGACCCGTCGGGCATGGGGAACGAGAGCCGCTCCGATGGGCCCGCGAGGCGCGCCGGAGCCCGGCCGAACGCCTCTCGCACCGTGGTCCGCAACGTCTGGAGATCCCCGCCGAACCAGGGCGGCAGCGGGCGGAACGGCGGGAAGTCCGGCGCAGGGCGGGCAAGCGATCCCTCCCCGCCGTCCTTCATGCGCGCGGCTCCGCGCCGCCGGGATCGGCCTCCCCCTCGCCGGCTGCGTCGGCGTCGGCGGTCGCGAGGGCCTCGATCTCGTCGTAGTAGAAGGCGTAGCGGCGGTCCGCGCGCAGCAGCTTCTTGAACGCCCGCCAGTTGCCGTAGTCCGCGTCGATCCAGTCCCAGCCCGCCTTCTGGTGCTCCGGATGGGCGGACAGGATGTAGCAGGCCGCCTGCTCGACGCTGGAGACCCTCGTCTCGCCGAGCACCTCGAGGATGGCCCCGACATAGGCGGGAAGAACGTCGACGACGTCGAACTCCGGCACGTCGAGGTCGCCGTCGACGGTCCCCGCGTCCTCCGCCGGATCGTCTGGCCCCAGATCGTCGGGTGCGGGATCGTCAGGTGCGGGATCGTCGAGCGGCGGGTCGGCGTCGGGATCGTCGACGAACGCGGCCTCCGCCTCGCCGATCGCCATCATGGCGTCCAGCCCCTCGACGACGTCGATCAGCGCCTTCTTGCGGACCTTCCAGTTGCTGCCGGCGGCGACCTTGGCGGCGAGGGTGCGCAGCACCTCGCCCATCGGCTCGGGGATCTCGGCCTTGGCGAGGATGGGATCGGAAATCGCGTCGATCGTGACGACGGTCGGCTTTGCCATGGGGTCACTCCTCGCCGAGGAAGGTGCGGACGACGGCGATCTGCGCCGGGTCGAGAAGGGCGGGCGCATGGCCGGCGTCGGCAATCTCGACCACGCGCGCCTTGGGCCCGCGCGCGGCCATCGCGGCCGCCGTCCCGGCCGTCAGCAGGTCGGACCGCGCGCCGCGCAGCACCAGGACCGGGCAGCGGACCGCGTCCCAGAGCGGCCAGAGGTCGACATCGGCGATCGGCTGCGCCGTCATCGGCACGGCGATCGCGGGATCGAACGCGAGCAGCCACCCGCCGTCCGCCGCCGGCCGAACGGACCGGCGCGTCAGGTCCCGCCACTCGGCGTCGGTGAGGGCGCCGAAGCCGGCCTGTGCGACGCGGAGGTGGGCCTCGGCCGCAGAGAGGTCCGGGAACCGCGTCGGGCCGGCGACGTTCGCGGCGATCCGCTCCAGCGCCGCCTTCGGCACGAAGGGGCCGACGTCGTTGAGGACGAGGCGGCGGACCGGGCTGTTCGGCTGGACCGCGAGCAAGAGGCCGATCAGCCCACCCATCGAGGTGCCGACCCAATCGACCGCGTCGACGTCGAGGCGCGCGATCAGTGCGGTCATGTCGGCCAGGTACTGCGGGAAGCCGTACCCCAGGGGATCGGCCAGCCGGTCGCTGTCCCCGCGCCCGACGACGTCCGGACAGACGACGCGGCGGCCCCTGGCGGCGAGGTCGCCCGCCAGGGCGTCGAAGTCCCGCCCGTTCCGCGTGAGGCCGTGGACGCACACCACCGTCCGCGGGGCCGTCCCTTCGCCCCACTCCGCGTAGGCCACGCGGTGAAAGCCGCGGGCACTCAGTCCAAGCACCGTTCCCTGTCGCATGGGCCGCAAGCTAGGCAGCCGCGGGGCCGGTAGCAAGCGCGGCGGGGACTGGCCGTTCGCCCGTCGCGACCGCATCTGTTGACGGCAACGACGGCGGAGTGGTTCGGATGTGGCGGATCCTGCGGTGGACGCTGGGGTCGATCCTCGTGCTGGCCCTGGTTCCCATGGCGGGCGCCGTCGCGTTCTGGTTCCACCTCTCCTGGAACCAGCCGTCGATGTCGGGCAACGCCACGCTGGCCGGGCTGCGGGCACCGGTGACCGTGGTGCGCGACGGGAACGCGGTCCCGCACGTCTTCGCTGACCACGTGGACGACGCCTATTTCGCTCTCGGATGGCTGCACGCCCAGGACCGGCTCTTCCAGATGGAGATGATGCGCCGGGTGGGCGCCGGACGGCTGTCGGAGCTGATCGGCTTCCTCGGCGACTTCCCGGTGCGCATCGACACGATGATGCGAACGCTTGGCCTCTACCGCCATGCCGAGGCCAGCATGGCCCACCTCTCGCCCGAGGTCCGGGCCGGCCTCGACGCCTATGCGGCCGGCGTGAACGCCTGGCTCGGCGCGCGCACGGTGCCGCTCCCGATCGAGTTCCAGCTCCTCTGGCACACGCCCGAGCCCTGGCGGCCGGCGGACAGCCTCGTCTGGGGCAAGCTCATGGCCCTCCAGCTGTCCGGCAACTATGCCGAGGAGATCGCGCGGGGCCGGATGGCCGAGGTGCTGACCCCGCAGCAGCTCGACGACCTGTTCCCCGGCGACCGGCCGGGCACGCCCGCCACGCTCGCCGCCCGCCTCGTCGACTGGACCGGGCTCGCCCGGTCGCTGCCGCCACCGTTGGGCCCCTCCACGGCATCGAATGGCTGGGCGCTCGATCCGTCGCGGACGAGCACGGGCGGGGCCATCCTCGCCAACGACCCGCACCTCGGCCTCGAAGCGCCCATCCTCTGGTATCTCGCCCGCATCGTGACGCCGGGATTGGAGATCACCGGCGGGACGGTGCCCGGCGTCCCCTTCCACGTGGTCGGGCAGACGGGATCGATGGCCTGGGGCCTCACCACCACCGGCGGCGACGTCCAGGACCTCGTGGTCGAACAGGTCGATCCGGCCGACCCGATCCGTTATCTGGCGCCGGACGGCCCCCGCCCCTTCACGGTACGCGACGAGGTGATCGGCCGCCGCTTCGCCGAGCCGCTGCGGATCACGGTCCGGGGCACGCGCAATGGCCCCGTCATCTCGGACATGACCGGCCCCCTGGCACCGCGGGCGGCGCCGGGCAACGCCGTTTCGCTCCGCTTCACGGTGCTGACCGACGCCGACACCACGGTGGAGGCGCTCTACCGGATGCAGCGGGCGACGAGCTGGGAGGCGTTCCGCGAGGCGCTGCGCCTCTTCGTCGGACCACAGCAGAACATCTTCTACGCCGACCGCACGGGGCGGCTCGGCTTCATCGCCCCGGCCCGTGTCCCGATCCGCGGTCGGGGGGACGGCCGGATGCCGGTCCCGGGCTGGGATCCCGCCTACGACTGGAGGGGCACGATCCCCTTTGACGCCCTGCCCCAGGCGGTCGATCCGCCGTCGGGCCGGTTCGTGAACGCGAACAACCGGGTGGTCGGGCCCGACTACCCGCACCTGATCGCGGTGGACTGGCCGGACGCCTACCGGTTCCGGCGGATCGAACAGCTGCTGGAGCCTGGGCGGCGGCAGTCGCTCGACAA
>Ga0315907_10001838_pt1 | contig 27971 bp, 21 predicted proteins | sample LakEriMetagenome_3_FD_203525 | JGI IMG/M metagenome (GOLD analysis project Ga0315907, IMG submission 203525) | Freshwater fungal communities from buoy surface, Lake Erie, Ohio, United States - Buoy 12 MA123 | ecosystem: Environmental > Aquatic > Freshwater > Lake > Lake biofilm | place: USA...
CTTGACCTAACAGGAAAGGTATTAACTAAAGGGTATCAATCGATCTCGTCCTCCAACAATGGGTTTATCGTACAATCGGGAGGCTATCAGGGCTTACTCGATCGCAACTTCAAAGAATTATTCCCTACCATCTATGAAGATGTATCGGAATTTGAATCAGGGATATTTCACATCACCGATAAATATCAGAAGCATTGGCTGATGGATGTTGACGGTAAGAAACTTTGCCAAACCTTTGACAATATTGAACAAGAATACGACGACAATTACACGGAAATCGGCTACAAAGTAAGCAACAAAGGAAAAGATGGCTTTATGGATTTGAATTATGCGTTAATCATTCCAACAAACTATACAGAATTAAGTAAAATCACCATAGGTTGTAATGACTTCCTATTTAGTTATTCCGATAAAACCAACAAATACGGCTTACTCGATAAATCCGGTAAAAAATTGGGAAAAGCAATATACAGCAGCATTGGGAACTCCTATTTTGGGAAATACGTGTTGGTTGGTGTTGAAAAGAAAGCCAAGAAACAACGTAAGAAAAAATCAGACGACCTCTATTTCGAAGATGAATATAGCTATACCCCATCTACCTATGGGTTGGTAGATATCAGTGGTAAAATGGTATTAAAAGCAACCTATGATGACTACAACTACAGTTATGGTGAGACATCCATGATTGTGTTGAAAAAAGGATCGAATTACGTTGGATTGAATGAAAACTTAGCGCCAATTTTTGACAAAGAGTTTTCGGATATCGAATCATTAGGAGATTTGTATAAAGTGCAACTTGGTGGGGTGGACAATGGGTACGGAACCCCGGATGGTGGCGTTTTTGGTCTTTACGATAAAACTGGTAAAGAAATAATCCCTATTCAATTTGAAGACATCGCTCAAATTGGCTACGAAAGCAGCAATGGGTATATCATAAAGCGAAACGGTAAATACGGCATTTGCTCAGCCACAGGAAAAGTGTTGATGGAACCAGAATACAGTGAGATGAACTGTGAGGGGGATTTATGCATTGTGAGCCGATATATAGAGCAATCGGAACAAACGAAAATGGGGCTCATCAATCACAAGGCATTAAAGGAAGTTGTGCCAACCATTTACGAACACATTGAATCACTCTCCTATGAAGGGGATTACCTGTTCAAGCAGAACAACAAATATGGATTAATGTCGAAAACTGGTAAAATTATTCTTCCCGCGAACTACAACTTTCTGAAGGCTACTGATTTATATGATAACGACCAATGGGTGTTGGCAAATGCCTATGGCGAAGTAACACAAAGCTATTATGGCTCTGATGTTACCGGTGGAAATTGGGGTGTGATCAATAAAAAGGGAGATACGATATTACCGTTTAAATTCAAAGAAATCTCTTTTGAAAACGACAGCCTTGTCAACCTGCTAGATTACGATGGAAAAGCCTATTTAATGAACTTTCCCACACAGCGAATTCTGACCAATACAGAGGCAAATTACCTGAGTAAAGTTAATTATGATTATGAAAATCCCATCTTTATAATGGGTAAAGACGTAACACGCGGCGAATATGGCGATGCAACCGGAGGAACCTACGGGTTAGTTACTCCAACTGGAGACGAATTGGTTTCTTTTAATTATTCCGAAATCAAGATTGAAAACGATCACTATATCGCAAATTCCATAGATTTTAATGGGTACGACCTCTTAAACAATAAGGGAGAAGTAATCATTAAACGGGCTACCACGATTGAACCCTTAAGTGACAGTGTCTTTTTAGTACAAACTGACGGTAAAGCATCGCTCTTTCATGTAAATACTGGATCTTACAGCCTTACGTCCAACTATACGGATTTCGCAACGCCTGAATATTACAACAGTTGGGGTGCTATGTTTATTGGAATAAAAAACACCTCCGACAAATGGGGAATTCTCAATAAGCAAGGCGAAATCATCATTGAACCGCAATATTGTGATGTATTATCGAGCACTGATGCCTTTATGATTGTTGCCAAGTGTGGTGCGGCGGGTGATGCCTTTAAATATGGGGTGATTGATTTAATGAATAATGTAGTGATCCCGTTCGAGTATGAATCCATTGAATCGATTTACGGAGAAAGCTACGAATGCGTTAAAGATGGAATGATCTACACGATCACCCTTAACAATGAAGTACTTTCAAAACGTAAGGTTATCGAGGAGACACAAGATTAAATAGTATATGCGAATTACCACAAGAACGGAATCACTGCCTTTCGTTCTTGTGGGTATTCTGCAAATTTCTCCTTATACCATTTATGGTGAGAAATAGCCCGTGGGACTACATTAGCAAAGGTCCAAATGGCAAATACCAATCCCGGTAAACTCCAGGTTAAAATTCCAAAACCTACCCATTCGATGACTTCGCCCAAAAGATTTGGACATGAAACCCATTTGAACAATCCTCCTTGTGGGATTTTATACCCAGTTTCCCCCGGTTTACGAAGGTTAATTAAAATCGCATCTGAATGCCAATTGATGACCATTCCTGTAAAGAAAACTAGCATTCCGATAATAAACCGTGGGTCCGTTAACCAATCCATGGAGTAAGAAGCGAAATTCCCAAAATAATATCCCATGAAAAATCCATTCATGGTATTGAACAGCATGGCGGAGACCATGATGATCACCGGCATTTTTTTACCATTGGTCTTCAAACGTAGCGGGAAAACAATGGATCGATTAAAATAATGAAACACAAAGAGTCCGACCATGATTCCACTCACCACATTGAGGGGTTTCTTCGCATCCCATAAAAAATACGCAAGAATCACAAGCACAAAAACCTCCATAATGAACCACCCCCAGCGGTTGTCGATCATCGGTCCCCAACGCTCATTCGAATGCCTACCATAGGGCGCTGTTTGTTTAAACAAATACAAAAAGGTAATGATCCCGATAGCAATCCATGCCCAAGAAATCCATTGAAAATATTGTTCCGTCATATGCTATTATTTGATGTACCCGTTCGCCTTAAACCAAGCAATTAAATCCGTGATGGTCACTGTAAAGGAACGTGGGTTGTGATTTAATTCAAGTTTCGCCTTTTCGTGGCTAATCTTTGAATTCCCATGAAGTAAAATCTCGATGGATTCGTTGGTATACAAGGGCGCCTTGCCGGTAATCAGGGATTGCAACTTAACAAAGGGCAAGCCCATTTGGACCAACCAGACCGGTACATTGGCTACTCGTATTTTCTTTCCTTTTACCTCACTTACAATCGCAACAATATCCTTCATGGTATAATACTTACCCGACAACAGGTAATTCTCTCCCACCCTACCTATGGTGAGTGCATTGCAGATGGATGAAGCCACGTCGCGTACATCCACCCAATCGTATCCGCCTGCGAACATCGCTGGAATCTTACCCAAATAAATATCTAAGATGGCTTTTCCTTGAAGTGATAATTTGTTTTCGGGCTGACCAGTAACTGAGGTTGGGTTTACTATTAAGGCGGGTAAACCCTTCTTTACAAATTCTAATACCGTTAATTGCCCATCCCGCTTACTTTGATCGTAGGCAAACGCTGTATCATCCACAAAGTTCCGTGATTCATCTAACACAGCATCCTTAGGAAGCGGGTCGTACGCATGAATGGATGAAATATGTACCACCCGTTGAATGTTAAAGTCGAGGGCCGTTTGCATGACATTACGCACGCCATCTACATTTACCTTTCGTACGTGTCCGTTTTGTCCCCCATTGATTGAAATTACGGCAGCAGAATGAATTAAGGCATCACAACCGGTTAGCAGTTCCTCGATGGAGGCCCTGTCATTCACATGGCCTTTTACATATTCGATGTTGTTTTTAATGAAATAATCCACATCATTAAACCCCAAGGCTCGAACTTCATGGCCCCGCTTTAATAACTCTTCCATCAGGGCCACGCCAACGTGACCACTTGCTCCGGTAATTGCAACTTTCATGGTGCTAAAAATAAGTAAAGTTCCCGCAATAAGGTACTCTAAAACTTTGTTTATATGAATTCATACAAAACAAATTCCTGTTAACTTTGATAAAAAAATCCATGAACAACATTATTTGTCCAAATTGCAATCAGGCCTTCAAAATAGATGAATCAGGTTATGCTGAATTACTAAAACAAGTCCGAACCGAACAATTTAATGAAGAAATTGAAAATCGCTTAAAACTTGCTGAGCAGGAAAAAGTGAATGCTGTCCAACTTACAGCGGCGCAAGTGGAAAACAAAATGAAAGATCAAATCGCTGAGAAAGAACGACAACTCGCTTCAATGCAATCGGAAATAACACGTGTTTCGAATGAATTAATCTTGAAAACGGAACAAGCGAAACTCGAGCAACAACTATCGGTCAGTGAAGCAGTAAAAGCCATGGAGAAGGAACGAGATGGACTTCAAAATGCACTGAATCAGAAACAATTGGAAGCTCAATTATTAGAAAAATCCTTACAAGAACAATTTCAAGCCACCCTTAAAACAAAGGATGAAATCATCAAGTTAAAAGATGAGGAAATCGCTATGCGTAAAGATCTAAAACTGAAACTCTCCACCAAAATGATTGGAGAAACCTTAGAGCAACACTGTGAAAATGAATTCAATAAGTTACGCGCCACGGCCTTTCCGAATGCGTATTTTGAAAAAGATAATAACTCGAGTTCTGGAAGTAAAGGAGATTTCATCTACCGAGAATCCGATGAGTATGGCAATGAAATTATCAGCATCATGTTCGAAATGAAAAATGAAGGGGATGAGACGGCTACAAAAAAACGCAATGAAGACTTTTTCAAAGAACTGGATAAAGACCGTACTGAAAAAAAATGCGAATTCGCGGTCTTGGTAAGCATGTTGGAAGCAGAAAGTGAATTGTACAATTCAGGAATAGTCGACGTTTCTTATAAATACCCAAAAATGTATGTGGTACGTCCGCAGTTTTTTATTCCCATCATTACCTTATTGCGCAATGCGGCCTTAAATTCAATGAAGTACAAAGCAGAATTAGCGCTCATGCGGAACCAAAACATCGACATTACCAATTTTGAAGATAAAATCAATGCGTTTAAAGAAGGCTTCGCGCGCAACTACGATTTAGCCAGTCGAAAATTCCAAACGGCTATAGAAGAAATAGACAAGACCATTCTTCACTTACAAAAAACGAAGGAGGCCCTACTCTCTTCAGAGAATAATTTGCGGCTCGCAAACAATAAAGCGGAAGACCTAAGCATCAAACGCTTAGTACAAGGAAATCCGACCATGAAAGCGAAGTTTGATGACTTAGATGATCGTAATTCAATAACAGGACCTCATTCATCCGAAGATTGATTTCATGTCAAGAAAAAAAAACGCTTTACGGCGATGACTGAGTAGTACGGCTCCGCTAGGGCGAATTAATGAGGGACCGTGGAAACGTAATGAAATAATGAAAATAAAACATATTGAAACCGAAGTTTCCAAGTGCCGTAATTATTTTTTACCAGCACCGAGAAAAATATCACATGAACTGTAGTTTACTGTAATTCCGTAACTTAGATAATAACCATCGTTTTAATAGTCTTTTGTAAAACACCATGACACCCATCGAATATTACGAATACTTTAAAAAAGACCTCGATGAACAGAGCGACGATGCAATAATCGCGCGCTTCAATCAATCCGTTGGTTTGCGGGCTTTTGGAGTGGCTCGACAAGGATATTTGAAGGCCTTAAGAGCTTCCTTAGACGAACGTAACATAGATTATAGTGCAGTGGGAGATGCACAAACGATGCGTTTTGATCGGAAGGTAACGTTGGTGGGGAAAGCGGCCCTTCGACAGGCTCAGGGACCGCTTTGATTAAAAAATATTTTTTTCAGGTTCGGTCCGTGAGTCCGCCGTATATTAAGCTAACGCATAAATTACGCCTCCTCCTACTGCACTTCCCACTGTAATGAGTATAGCTACCATACAACCTGTTTTCTGTGGAGTATTTTGCTTACGGGTTTCAAGTTCAGTAATTTGAGCTTCTGTCAAAACAACGCATCTAGAAATTAATTCAAATAAGGCAGCAATGTGATCATTGGCTTTTGAAACTTCATGAGCCTGATCGAAAGCACCAACCTTTCTTCTAATTTCAATCGTCAATTCAGTTCTTGATTCGTCTTGACGCGAAAACGATATATCAGCATAAATACCAAGGCTTAAAAACTCGAGTGCTTCAAACGTAAACGTATTTAACACTTCATTTTTTGATGTTAATTTGTATTTGTTATTCAATAAAGGAATAAATTCCACAGTAGATTTCAATTTGTCAATTGAGAAATCAATTACCAACGATTTTTTAGGATTAGGAATAGCACCAAGCATAGTATAAAAGTTAAAGGGTTAATTTAATAAGCTCACAAACCTACACTCCCCGATTGACAACCCAAGTCATTGATGAAATTGGTGCGACAAGATGGGTTAGTGAACCTTTCTTTTGTCTTGATATTTCGATTCACTCAATACAAGTACAAAAGAAACAAAAAATCTGCGCCTTCGCTGTGCGCCTTCGCTGTGCGCCTTCGCTGAAGCTTCAGCGCAAGCGAAAGGAACGGATGACGAAAATACGTTACACTCATATCGCAGATCGCGATACGCGATATTTACTTACTATCTCCATGTAAAATTGATGAATTATTCATAATATTGCATATCGCGATACGCAATATTTAATAAAATGAAAACTCAAAGTCAACATTTAAAACCACAAGACGTGGTGCTATTACTTAAAATAGTAAGCGACAATAACCCTTCATGGAATCAAAAACCTATGGCAGAATCGTTAAGTTTGAGCCAGTCGGAAGTCAGCGAAGCGGTTGCGCGTTGCAAATTTTCAGGACTATTAGCACCTGATGGTAAAACGGTAATGAAGATGGCATTCATTGAGTTTTTGCAATATGGACTGCGTTATATTTTCCCACAACAACCTGGGGCAATAGTAAGGGGGATTCCAACTTCTCATTCAGCAGCACCCTTGAATGCAGAAATTCAGAGTAATGAAATTTATGTTTGGCCATACGGTAAAGGAACCGTTCGCGGACATAGCATTATTCCGTTATATCCAACTGTACCCGAAGCAGCTTTAAAAGATTTGAAATTACACGAACTTCTTGCATTAACTGATGCTTTGCGAGTTGGAAGAGCAAGAGAAAAAGAAATTGCCATTGTAGCACTTAAAAAGCGATTTGACCTTGGAAAATAAAATCATCAATATCGGAGTAGTTGCAGAAGTTGCAAAAGCATTGGGTGAATTAAAAAAAGAAATTGTATTCGTTGGCGGTGCAGTGGTTAGTCTATATACGGATGATCCTGCAGCAGATGAAATTCGCCCAACGAAGGACATAGATATGACCTTGAACATTGTCAATTTAAATCACTGGCAACAAATCAATGAGAAATTGGCATCACTTGGCTTTCATCCCGATCCTTATGGTCATGCAATATGTAGTTTCAAGTATAAAGATATCCCGGTAGATATAATGGCTGCAGAAGATGGACCCTTAGGTTCAGCAAACCGATGGTACAAAATTGGGTTTAAAAATCTATGGACTGCTATGGCAAAAGAACAAGAAATTCAAATTCTGGCTGCCCCATGCTATTTAGCAACCAAGTTTGAAGCCTTTAATGACAGAGGTTCAGATTATAGAACCAGTCATGACATCGAGGACATTATTTATATTATAGACAACCGCATAGAGATCGTTGAAGAAATCGCTAAAGCAGAAGTAGATATTTCCAATTTCATAAAACAACAACTGAACGAAATAATCCAACAAGGAATGCTAACAGAGCTTTTAATGGCACATATTCACCCCTTTATGCTCGAGGAGCGTATGCCCATTGTGGAAGAGAAAATCACTAAAATTTTGAATCATTAATTATTCGATAGTTTAGTGTGTCTCCTCCGGGTGTGGGTTTAAACCCACACCCGGAGTAAATCGAAGGGCGCACCCATAGGAATTCCAAACTTTCCCCTGACAGCTTAGGTCAATAAGTTGTGGGTTTCATTCCTTTTTTTGTTCTTTGCCCAAACCCTACCCCATGCTCAACCAACGCAAGATCTTGCGCGTGCTGCAACTCATTAGCTACCTGCAAGAAGCTCCCCATAAAACCATTAACCAACTCGCTACCTTTCTCGACTCCACCGAACGTACCGTGTATCGCTATCTCGACCTGCTCCGAGAATGCGGGTTTGATCTCCATAAAGACCACAACCAACGCTACTACATTGAACAGCAGCCTACCGATGGCATTTACTTTACGCCGGAAGAAGCGGAGCTCTTGAAATCACTGGTGTTAAGTACTGGAAAATCTTCCAAATTAAAGGATTCCTTGCTCAGCAAAATCTATATGGGTTCTGAACTCCCGATGGTGGCCACCCACCTGCTCCATGCCAAGAACGGGAAAGCCGTGGAACGCCTCACGAAGGCCATGATGAATAAAGAACAAGTGGTACTCAAAAAATACCAATCCATCAACTCCGAAAGCATCTCCGACCGCCTCGTGGAACCCTTTGGCTTCACCGAAAACTACCACACCGTGATGGCCTTTGAACCAAGTACCCAAAAAAATAAAACCTATAACATTGACCGCATTGGCTCGGTGGAATACACCGGAACTGTATTTAAACACGAAATGCTCCATGAACAGCAAATTCCTGATGTGTTTGGCTTTGCCTTCTCCGGAAAAAAATACCCCCTGCGCCTGGAACTACCCTTCAAAGAATTTCTGCTGCTCAAAGACCGCTACCCCCTCATTGCACCGTTTACGAGCTACCACCCCAAACTCGACCGCTACGTGCTCGAAGTAGAGGTAAACGACCTGAGGCCCGTGGAGGGGATGGTTTCTCCTCGTTAACTTCATAAAAATGGTTACTTTTAAAATCCAGTGACAGAAAATAAATATCATGAATTAGCGGAATATTTGAGCAAACGCATGCGTATGAGTCATGTGTATCAGCCCGTCATGATCATGAAGCTGCTTTCCAATCAAGGAAAAGCTAAAGCGGATGAAATTGCATTGGATTTAGTGCAAAATGACTTGAGCCAAGTGGAATACTACACAGAACGTGTAAACCAAATGGTTGGAAAGGTGCTGCGAAACAACCAAATAGTTGCGAAAGAGGGAGGTGAATACCAGCTAATCGGATTTGAAGAACTCTCCGGTGATGAACGAGAAAAACTCATTGAATTATGCGCGATTAAAATCACCGAATACAAGAAAAAACGTGGAATGATGATATGGGACCATCGGAGGAAGAATCGGTCCCCCATTGACGGAAGTATACGATATCAAGTGTTGAACAGAGCCAACAACGTATGTGAGTTGTGCGGTATCTCCTCTGAAATCAGAGCCTTAGAAGTGGATCACATTGTTCCTAAAAATTGGAACGGCCCCGATGAACTCTCCAATTATCAGGCCTTGTGCTATAAATGCAACACAAATAAGCGCGACACAGACGATACGGACTTTAGAAAACGAGTACAACTCTTTGGGAACCGTGACGAGCACTGTGTTTTTTGTACTATTCAGCGTGAAATCGTTTTCGAACATCCCTTGGCTTATGTTATTAAGGATAAATTTGAAGTAACCCCAGGACATCATCTCATTATTCCGAAAAGACATTTCGATAACTACTTCGAGTTGAAATCAGCAGAATTGCTCGCATTTAATGAATTACTTCTCAAAACGAAAGACAAACTACGCAACGAAGACCCATCAATTGAAGGATTCAACATTGGTATAAATCAAGGCGCTATCGCCGGGCAAACGATCTTCCACACCCACATGCATTTGATTCCGCGAAGGAAAGGCGATGTTGAAAATCCTACAGGAGGGGTTAGAAATGTTATTCCTGGAAAAGGGGAATATTAATTACTCCTCTACCAGATAGCCATACAAGGCATCTTCAACTTGGTGCTGAAAACGATACGTAAAATGAACCACAGGTTCGTTCGTAACAGGAACATTACCTTGTTTCATGGAACCTGGAATAATCTCCACCTCACCAATACAGTAATAATCCTCCCCTTCCCCATCGGATTTCTTGACAAATAGGAGAATTAATTCAGACTCTGTAAGCTTTATAATTTCAGAGCTCCCTACTTTTCTGTTCCAACGAGACTCCCAAGCGAAAGTAGTTGTCGGAAAGGCTTAGAATGCGTTTGATACATGGCAAACGGCCCATCAATCCGCCTCGGCGTCCTTAGAGACAGATATTGGAAATTTTTCCATAATTATATTTTTTATATCCTCTCTTGTAAAGAAAGAAAGTGGTCGGGTACCTCCAACAAGATTCAGGTACTTAGTGATTTCACGATGTTCATCGTCGAAGCTTCCAAATGAATCTTTCCCTCTTTCTTTTAAATAATCTAGAAATCCGTGAGCAACATTTTTGTTTCGAGCAAAAAGACCAGTACCCATTGTTCTGGTTCTGAGCGTCTCATTCCAGCACATCACTTTTGTTAAATGGTAAGGATCCTCTATATTGTCCTCGTCTATTGATAAAAATGCTGTCCACCAAAAACCTGATAACCAGCATCGCATTAGACTTCCACTTCCAGTAACAAAAAAGTGATCTTCAATATATTCCTTACCTTTCCCTTCCTTTTCCTTTCGCTCATATACACTGGACCATCTCTTACGAACAAGGGAGTAATACTCAACCAACGAAAGGTAATTCCAAAACCTCGTATCAGCCGCTTCCAATGGAGTTAATGATTTGTATGCTTCATATACATTAACAGCATTTTGATAAACCGCTTCAGACGAGGTATCTGTATTAATTTCAATTTTCAATGGTTTTTTGACATGCGGCATTAGCAGCATATCCTCATCATCGAATTGAAATTCACTGTTTCTAAAAAGGTTTACACCCTCTTCTGATGTTAGTTTTAACCCAAGCAGATCAACAACTCTCTTTCTTAATATTTTTTGCTGCTCCATTACTCTTCTATTTCATTCAATTTTGTAATTCTCTCCAATCGATCTACCAATCGGTCATTTGGTTTACCTAAAAGTTTTTGAACTAAATGTGGAATATTCTCATATACGATTTTTTCAGATCCATGATTAAGCTCAGGCTCATTCAATAACCTATATTTAATTGATTCAGCCCAAACACAGTCTCCCATTTCAATAGCCTTGTCGAAATTATATAATGCTATTATTAATGCATTCTGCACTAAAGAAGCATGCACTATTTCGGAAAAATCAGCTCGTTTACCTATAGAGTCCATCTTAAACTTATCGTAGGTTTTCTTCGGGAGCCATATTTGTATCTTTTTCTTACTCTCCCATACATAGTTAGTCAGATCTTCATCGCCAGTATGAGGAAGTATTTCCATGAATGAAGATGCGGCCTTCAATCTATGATATTCTATGTCAGCATTGAAATCAAACCCCCCGAAAAAGGCTAACAGATCACCTTTTGCTAACTCGAAACTAAAACCATCATAATCGGTATGAGCTCCCGGGTTGTTGTAATTCCCTATGGTAACAGCAGCAACACAATAAATCTGAAAATCAACTCGATTTCGAAGATTAATTCTAGATATATTAAAGCTAAACGAAGTCTCGTCTGATGTGAATATCTCCCTGTATAAAGTCCCTGGACAAAGAACTTCACAACAATAAACAGCTTTTCCCGAATTTACATAATCCTTTATTGTCCCGTTTTCGTGCTGAATCTTGAATTTAATAGAATAATCATCTTCAGCAATCTCAATTTCCTGATCTATGATATCCACCTCTCCTGAAACGTCATTCGCATGACCTAGTACAGGATGTGGAAGTGCTAAATTATTGAGCTTCATATGCAGTTAGTTTTAAAGTGTGTTTCAAATTATCGTCAAACTTAACCTTCACAATATTCCGTCCTTCAATCAGATTCACATTGCGAATTATACTTCCACTTGCAACTCCGTTATCGGTCTCGGTGATAGTTACTTCTTCTTCACGCCCATCATCAGTACCAGTTTTAAGAACCAATTGAATACCTGTGAATTCTGAAGAACTATGTAAAATTAAGTTGTGTACTACTTCCCCATTCTCTGATTGAGCCGCAATCCTAAATTGCACAGGAATTGGAGTGTTCGAATCACCTAATTCATCCGCCGAACCCGTGTCAATCTGATCACCAGATGTTGGTGAAGGATTTGGGATTGGATTGTCAGAATCATTATCTTCACCTCCTCCGACAATAACCACATCATCGCCATCACCCTGTTGTGCAGAGCCTGACATTTCTGAGTAAATAGGACGCCTAATTTTAGGCTTAATTATCGTGTTAGTCGTGTTCGTTAGTCCCGTTTCTTCTTCTGAAACTGCATCAGTCGAATCACCTACGGTTGAGCTTTTCGCGTTACCCGAAACCGGCTCTTCATTATCCAATAATTCTTCAGGTATTGTCAAAAAATCAGCCAATCCCGCTACATCCATTCTGCTTGAATTATCTACACCTGAAATTGAAGTCAATGTCTCCATGACAAAGTCATTAATTTCCTTCTTGGCATCATAATAGACCTGCATCTCTTCCTTAGGGACATAACGTACATTTTCAGGTTTCCATTCATTATGTGCGGCGTTTTCCATTTGTCTTAAAATCTCATTTCCTTCCTTATTATCACAGACAAAAACAGCAGCATATCCAGAAAGTACAGATCGACCAATCTTATTTACAGTCATTGCAGGCTTTCTCATAAAAGAAACCCTATTCTGCAATCCTTCTTTGCGATAGACGTACAATCTAACAGAACCGACAGAATCAAGTTCCTTTTCGAAGTAAAGAAAGTCTTTTGAAGCCTCCTTGTACTTCACCCCTTTATAATAGGCTTTTGGATTCCATGAATAAATACTACTGATTGGCCCGTACTCTACTTCTTCCGGGAAATACTCATCCATTATCTCTTCAAGGTTTGTCTCATCAAATCGAACTTCGCCAACATCATCTGTCTTGATAATCACATCCAGCCTATCTTCATGAACAGCAAGCCAGAAGTTATTTAAAACTGATCTTATCATCTCTTTCCCACAATCAGGGTCTTCATTCATTCCTATGATAAAAACATCCGTTCCTCGTTCCGTTCTTCGGAAAATGGGACTAATATTAATGACTTCCGTAACAGGGTCATCTTCATCTATTTTGAACACACCATCTTTACCTTTAGTAATGCCATCAACAGTATGTGAAGCCAACCTGGTTCTTCCCTGGAAAAAGACTTTACCATCTTCAACTTGGGTTGAAACAAGAATTGTTCTCAATTCTGAGGGGACATAATAAGCGCCCTTCCCAAATCCAAAAGACCCACCTGAACCAGAGCTTTTAGAGCTTATACCTTCTCCCATGAAGGACGTGAAAGGACATAAGTGATCATGACTTTTGTAATTCATTCCTTCCGTATTATAATCGCTGACCTTTAGTATTTTTACCGCTTGATTCTCATCCAAATACTTCAACATGCTTGAATATAAATCTTCTGCTTGCTTGTTGCCCTTGTGAAAATCCAAACACCCTTCGATATGTTTTCTTATTGAGAAAAGCTCAGGATGTTCTACCTGATTAATAGTGATCGTCTCAAATTTAACAAGTACAGGTTTCGACTTGTCAAGCCTAACATCCATACTGTTTTGGATGGATTCACGCACCAAGGAATAGTAACGATGAGCTCTAAACGTCTCATGGATAGGATCATTTGCCCCTGAGAAGGTGTTCTTAGTTGTCTCGAAGTACCATTTTAGATTCTGTGACATAGTAGTATTTAGTTATTTATTTGAATTTAAATTTTTTATACTCATTAATGTTAATTTCACTTTCAAATTTCGATTGAGCCACTTTCAAGGCCTTTCTGATTTCATCAAACATGAAATCTACATCCTCTTTTGTGAACTCATAATTATTCTTATTCGAACAATTTCCTAATAATCGTAAACCATCCAGTATTTTATCCACCCTATTTTCCGCTACCTTTTCAAATCTTTTTCTCTTTTCCGAATTCATATTATCAAAATTACACAACAAAAATAAGATATTCACAACTATATTTAAAAATTATCACACATAATTTAATTTAAACTAATACATTAACTAATTATAATTGTCTAAAAATTATTTTTAATTAAATTTAGTGATAAAATATTTACAAAAATTAAAAAAACAGAACATAAATAGTTTACGCTTTTATTGTCGAATTTTGAAAATACAATTTACTATCGTCAATTTAAACTTTGATAAAATGTTGATAAAACGCTTGTAAATATTATACACGTAAGTCGCAATTTAAAAAGGACTTAATAACTTGCAACTAGATAAATTTCTAAAGATTAAATGGAGATAAATAACATAAAACTTTGTGACTTAGCCGACAGAAAGCTACATAAAACAATATCGGAAGACAAATTTGGGTATGCCGCCTTGACACATTATTTGCACAATTACAAAAATGGTGTCTCAAAAAAATATAAGGAAACCGCCTTAAAACAAGTTCAAAGGTTATTAGAATATAAAAATCCCAGTGTTGAAATCACACATAATGTCGCAGATAAAGCCCTACAATATCTTCTGTTCAATTTAAATAAAATACACCCTTTTCCAGAACCAAAAAACTTTAAATTTACTTTTATTGACCTTTTCGCAGGAATAGGAGGATTTAGATTAGCATTTCAAAATCTTGGAGGGAAATGCGTATTTACCAGCGAATGGGATGAGCAAGCACAAAAAACATATCAAGCTAATTTTGGAGAAATCCCTTTCGGCGATATAACTAAGGATGAAACGAAAAAATTCATACCCGATGGATTTGATGTTCTCTGCGCTGGTTTCCCTTGTCAAGCATTTTCTATTGCGGGTAAAAGAGGAGGATTTGAAGATACAAGAGGTACCCTATTTTTTGATGTTGCTGAAATCATTAGACAAAAGCAACCAAAAGCTATTTTTCTAGAAAATGTTAAGGGGTTAAGGAATCACGATGGAGGTAAAACACTTGCAACAATTTTAAATGTGCTAAGAGAAGATTTAGGTTATTTTATTCCTGAACCTCAAGTCATTAATGCTAAAGACTTTGGTGTTCCGCAAAATAGAGAAAGAATTTTCATTGTAGGTTTTCACAAATCCACAAAAATTAAAGATTTCGATTATCCAAAGCCTTTTAATAAAAAAATCACTTTTGGAGACATTAAAGAAAAAACTGTTCCCGAAACAAAATTCTATTTATCCACACAATATTTAAAAACCCTGAAAGATCATAAAGAAAGACATGCAAGCAAAGGAAATGGCTTTGGTTTTAACATAATTCTAGATGACGGAATATCTAATGCCGTTGTTTGCGGAGGAATGGGACGGGAAAGAAATCTTGTAATCGACAACAGAATTACTGATTTTAATCCCACAACTAAAATCAAAGGGACAGTAAATAGAGATGGGATTAGAAAAATGACACCCCGTGAATGGGCAAGACTTCAAGGTTTTCCTGACAATTTTATTATCCCAGTCGCAGATGCATCGGCCTACAAACAATTCGGGAATTCAGTTGCGGTTCCAGCAATTCAAGCAACCGCCAAAGTTATAATTAATAGAATTTTAAAGGATGTTGTCAGGAAATAGGGGGGAATGGAGCGAACTTTATGCCTTTCTAAAGCTTTTAGGTGACGGTGTATTATATCCAGGGGATGGAAATCTTGAGAAATTAAAAACTATTTTTTATCCGATAATAAAAATCCTTCGAACAGAGAGCTTATTTAATTATGAATATCAAATTAACGATCAATTGATTTTTATATCCTCTGATAACGGCGAAACAATATCATCAATCCCAATTTCGAAATTTAAATATACTGCCGAGTTGATGTTAAGAAAGATACAGGAATCTAAAGAATCTTCTTTTAACATACCGGAACTCGAAAAATTTCTTGACGAGATAAAATGTTCTACATTGAAAGCCTCTTCAACTTCAAAAACTGATATCACCATCGTAATTCATGATTTCCGAACCAACCAAAGTCCTTCTCTGGGTTTTAGTATAAAATCGCAATTAGGAAGTCCATCCACACTTTTAAATGCTGGAAAAACCACGAATTTCATTTTCGAAATCAAAATAGGATGCTTAACAGATGACCAAATTTCACAAGTAAATTCATTAGATAAAATCAAACTGCGATTAGATAAATTATATGATTTAGGAGCAACTTTTAAATTTACCGGATTAGAGAGCAGCCTTTTTACAAATAATTTAATTCTGATTGACAGTCGGATGCCAGAAATAATGGGGCAATTGGTATTTGATTACTACACTACCAACAAAACCAAAACAATTGATTTAACAACTTATTTAGAGGAAAGAAATCCACTATTATTTGATAAAACAAACGATCACAATTTCTATCTCTATAAACTCAAACGATTTCTTACTGATGTAGCATTGGGTATGACCCCATCAAGAGTTTGGGCTGGTAAATTTGATGCAACAGGAGGTTACATAATAGTAAAGGACGATGGTGATATACTTTGCTACCATATTTACAACAGAAATGAATTTGAGGATTATTTAATCGCTAATACTAAACTCGATACAGCAAGTACAACACGACATGAATTTGGTACAGTATATCAAGATGAAGGAAAATACTTTATCAAATTAAATTTGCAAATAAGATTTATTAAATAATTTCCTAAAGAGGAAATCTACAATTGCTTATTAAACAACTCCCTAACCACCTCCACATCCGCTTCCGCCCAATCCAAAGAGGCAAAGGCCTCGGGATCAAGCCAACGGTAGGCCAGGTGTTCGGTAAGGGTGGGTTCATCGGCGGAGGTTCCGCGGTAGGTGTGCATGGTCAGGTGAAAATCGGGGTAGGCATGCTCCACCACCATCAGCTTCTCTCCTACTTCAAACTGCATGTGCAGCTCTTCGTATTTCACGTTTTATGTTTTCTTGTTCGGATTCGCCGGCTTCGATAACTAAAAATAGGCAATCATGTATTATTTCTCATGAAATTAAATGAGAGTTTATCTCGATTTTATTAAATCAAAATAAACTTGCCATCCACCAGTACTATTATCAGAAATGCATATTGCCTTCTCATAATTTGGAATCATTGGATTACTCAAACTTTCGAGAATTCCATTAATTGTAGTAAATCTAAATTTCCACCCATTTGAGAATTTGCCAATGTATGTGATTGTCCAAGGATTTGATTCTAATTTTTCTAATACTGACTCTAACGGACCTGATTTGATATATTCATCATCTTTTTTTTTATGCAATGAGGTTAATAAAGGATATGGTTTATTTTGTTCAACTTGAAATACAACAGGAACTATTTTAAGATGTGTTTCTGAAAAATCAATTGTCGCCCCATCAAAATTCTTTATCCATTTAAAAAGAAACTGAGGGACATTACTCATTCCATACTGCTCCTCTCGATAATTCAATATTAGCATATTCATACATTTAAAATTATGATATTAGTAACGATACTTTATACTTTTTTAATAATAGTTCAACCACCTCCACATCCGCTTCCGCCCAATCCAAGGAGGCTAAGGCCTCGGGATCAAGCCAACGGTAGGCCAGGTGTTCGGTAAGGGTGGGTTCATCGGCGGAGGTTCCGCGGTAGGTGTGCATGGTCAAGTGAAAATCGGGGTAGGCATGCTCCACCACCATCAGCTTCTCCCCTACTTCAAACTGCATGTGCAGCTCTTCGCGTATTTCACGCACAATGGCCTCTTGCTCCGTTTCGTTCGCCTCTATTTTTCCCCCTGGGAATTCCCACTTGTGGGAGATGTACTCCAGGGAAGATGGTCCGCGCTGCACGCACAGGATTTTGCCTTCCTTTTCAATAACGGCAGCAACCACAGAGATTTGTTTCATATGGATAAAGGTATTATTTTCTTTTGTCTTGATATAAAACCGTGCCCATTCTTTTTCCACGGACCCTGAGTAGGCCGCAGGACGTATCGAAGGGTAAGTGGAAAAAGCAACCGATACATCGGAGTGCCTTTGAATTTGGTCACCCTCCTCGCACTGAGTCTGATACTCGTCAGAGTCGTCAAACTTTATCCTCCCTTTCGCTTGCCTTTGGTGCATGTTTAAGGTAGAAGCACAGCGAACTGAAAACTGGGCCACCGTGAGGAAGCCGAAGGATCGCCGAAACGGTCAGTTTTCAGGAGTGGAGCGCCGTACCTTAAACCCAGCACCGAGCTTTTTGCTACTTATAAGCACCCTGAGTAGGCCGAAGGACGTATCGAAGGGTGCGGGAAATAGCAACCGATACATCGGAGTGCCTCTGAATTTGGTCACCCCTCTTAATCTCCCCTCAAGGGGAGAGCTGAGCTTATGTTTAATTTAAAGATTATATTTTCCGTGCCTTTGGGATGTAAAGCGGCCCTTCGACATGATTCGACAGGCTCATCACGAGCTGCTCAGGGACCGCTTTAATTCAAAAATGAAGTTTTTAGTGCATGGTTAAGGGACATGATTCTCCACTGGGTGCACCCAGAGGAAATAATACTGAAAACCCATTCTCTACGTTTTCTTAGGCATTCAACCATAACCCATGAAAAACGAGATAATAATTTACCACCCCGATAACCTTACTGAGCGGATTGAAGTGAAAATGGAAGATGAAACGGTTTGGCTCTCTTTAAATCAAATCGCAACATTGTTTGATCGAGATAAATCCGTTATATCCAAACACTTAAAGAATATATTCAAAGAAGAGGAACTGATGAAAAATTCAGTTGTTGCATTTTTTGCCACAACTGCTTCAGATGGTAAAACATACCAAGTAGAACATTATAATCTTGATGCGATTCTTTCGGTAGGATATAGAGTGAATTCTAAACGTGGAACACAATTCAGGCAGTGGGCTACACAACGACTAAAAGACTACCTACTCAAGGGATATTCAATAAACAACCGCATAAACCGCCTCGAAGATCATCTGGTGGATTTAACGAAAAAAGTGGATCAAATTGACCTTCAAATAAACACAAAACTGATTCCAACACAAGGTGTTTATATGGACGGCCAAGTCTTCGATGCCTATGAACTCACCTCTCGGATCATTCGTTCTGCTAAACAGCGCATCGTGTTAATCGATAACTACATCGATGAACAAACCTTTACCCAATTGGCGAAAAAAGAACCTCATGTTCAGGTTTTAATACTCACAAAAACTTCAATTTCGGGTGAAAAAAATGCCAGCAAGCAATTAGCACTGGACCTAAAAAAAGCCAACGATCAATACAACAACTTCGAAGTAATTCCCTTTTCCAAAAGCCACGACCGATTTTTAATCATTGACCACCATGAAGTATATCACCTCGGAGCTTCGCTTAAAGACCTCGGTAAAAAGTGGTTTGCCTTCACTAAATTGCATGAGGATTCGGTAAAGGTATTACTTCGCGAGGTAGAGGCGAATATTTCCAACTGACACTACTCATTAGTATTACCTAAGGTGTCTCTGGGAGTAAAGGTGGTTGCCGAAATTATAGTTTTACCAGCACCCTGAGTAGTCCGAAGGAGGTATCGAAGGGTGCACCCAGGGGAAGTAATTTCAAACTACTCATTTTCTTCATAATAATACGAGTAATCTATTCCCTTCATGTACATTTCTCGGTCGTTGATTTTGTCGGTAAGGGCGTGTTGGATAGTGAGTTTAAGTACTTGACTGTTGGTAGGACTTATAACCATGGCATTCATGTAATCGCGCTTGGAAATCAAACTCCAATCCACACATTTTTTAAGTCGTTTCTTTAATATTAAATCCAACCAAATTCTCGCACTTCTACCGTTACCTTCCATGAATGGATGCGCGATGTTCATCTCCACATATTTATCGATGATGTCATTAAAGGTGCTTTCTGGCATTTGCTCAATTTGTTGTAGTGTATCACCTAAAAAGCGAGATACGGCAAATTGAAAACCACCCTTTGAAATGTTCTTTTGTCGAATTTGACCAGCGAAATCATACAATCCACCAAAAAGATACGCATGGATTTGTTGTAAGCCCTTGGTTGTTCCAACTTCAATACTCTCGATAAATGAACTCTCATATAACGCATATGCTTTCGATTTACTTTTTCCATCAATACTTTCATCGCTGTAGGTAAACCATTCTATAAAACGATTCGCTTTCTTACCTGGAAATTCTTTACCCAAAGCAACAATTCCCTTTTGGTCTAACATATCAGTTAATCGTTTTTTCCCATCAGGAGCAAGGATTTTCAACTGGGTAGTAACACTAACCACTTCACTGTTTTCCTTTTTGAGTTTGGCTTTTAGGTATTTCCAATAGTTTCTTGTTTTGGTATAATCGTCTTGATCGGTTAGCACCGAAACAATATCCAATACGCTGAACCACCACTTGGAATTTTCCTCGTCCCAAACCGCACGAACCTCACGGTCATTAAAAAAACGAATGGATATTTTTTGCTGATTCATCTACACCTTAAAGATAAGGAATTCAAACCAAAAAACTATCAATATTTAAGGGACAAGCAATCCCTCTGGGTGCGGGTTTAAACCCGCACCCAGAGGAAATAATACTGAAAACCCATTCTCTACGTTTTCTTAGGCATTCAACCATAACCCATGAAAAACGAGATAATAATTTACCACCCCGATAACCTTACTGAGCGGATTGAAGTGAAAATGGAAGATGAAACGGTTTGGCTCTCACAACAACAAATGGCTATACTTTTTAACCAAACAAAATATAAGCCTTCATATCCAAAATTGTTTTAAAGAGAAAGAATTAGAAAAAAATTCAACTGTCAAGGAATACTTGATAGTTCAATTGGAAGGAAATCGAAATGTTAAACGAAAGATAGAATTCTACAATCTCGATATAATTATTTCTGTGGGCTATCGTGTAAAATCTATACAAGGCACCCAATTTCGAATTTGGGCAAACAGCGTATTAAAAAACTATCTACTTAAAGGCTTTGCTGTGAACAACCGCATAAACCGCCTCGAAGATCATCTGGTGGGTTTAACGAAAAAAGTAGATCAAATTGACCTTCAAATAAACACAAAACTGATACCAACACAAGGTGTCTATATGGACGGACAAGTCTTCGATGCCTATGAACTCACCTCTCGGGTCATTCGTTCTGCTAAACAGCGCATCGTGTTAATCGATAACTACATCGATGAACAAACCTTTACCCAATTGGCGAAAAAACAACCTGATGTTCGGGTTTCAATCCTCACCAAAACTTCTATTAAAGGAGAAAACAATGCCAGCAAGCAATTAGCACTGGACCTAAAAAAAGCCAACGAACAATACGGAAACTTCGAAGTAAAACCCTTTTCCAAAAGCCACGACCGATTTTTAATCATTGACCACCGTGAAGTGTATCACCTCGGAGCTTCACTCAAAGACCTCGGTAAAAAGTGGTTTGCCTTCACCAAACTCCATGCGGATTCTGTGAGGGATTTACTTCGCGAGTTAGAGGTGAATATTTCCAGCTGACACTACTCATTAGTATTGCCCAGTGTGTTTCCGGGTGCGAAGTTGATTGCCTGAAGACTTTAAATACCTTTGGTGCATGTTTAAGGGACAAGTATTTCCTCTGGGTGCAAAGGTCCCTGAGTTTCCACCGAAACTTGAGTGAAGGTGAAAGTAGGCCGCAGGAGGTATCGAAGGGTAAGTGGAAAAGACAAAAACTCTCCCCTACTTTTTTAGATAAAAAAGTAGCAAAAAATCTCCGCGACGGGTTTTATACGCTGCGATTTACTCCTAAGGCTTGACCATTTCAGTGATCTTACAGCTACTTCATGGTGCCCAAGCCTTAGTTCGTCTCTCTTGCTAGTAAAACAGTCGCTTGTTGAAAAATAGAAACCGTAGCATCCATGATTTACCACCGAAGCCTGGCGAAGATGGTTGCCGAAGTTATTTTCTTACCAGCACCCTGAGTAATCCGCCTACGGCGGAAGTATCGAAGGGTGCGGGAAAAAAGTAGAGTAAATGGTGCCCAAGCCTTAGTTCGTCTCTCTTGCTAGTAAAACAGTCGCTTGTTGAAAAATAGAAACCGTAGCATCCAAGAATTACCACAGATGTCACCCTCCTTTATCCTCCCTCGAGGGAGGAAGTGATTTGTCTTTAAGCTTACCTTTGGTGCATGTTTAAGGGACAAGCAATCCCTCTGGGTGCGGGTTTAAACCCGCACCCAGAGGAAATAATACTGAAAACCCATTCTCAACGTTTTATTAGGCATTCAATCATAACCCATGAAAAACGAGATAATAATTTACCACCCCGATAACCTTACTGAGCGGATTGAAGTAAGGATGGATGAAGAAAAAGAAACTATTTGGCTTAACCAAAAACAACTGGGGACTCTATTCCAGAAAGATTCTGATACCATTGGGTTACACCTTAAAAATATATATCTCGATCAAGAGTTAAATGAAAAGTTAACTACCGAGTATTTCTCGGTAGTTCAACAAGAAGGAAACCGGATAATTACCCGAAAAATTAAATTCTATAACCTCGACGCTATACTCTCTGTGGGTTATCGCGTTAATTCTAAACGTGGAACACAATTCAGGCAGTGGGCTACACAACGACTAAAAGACTACCTACTCAAGGGATATTCAATAAACAACCGCATAAACCGCCTCGAAGATCATCTGGTGGATTTAACGAAAAAAGTAGATCAAATTGACCTTCAAATAAACACAAAACTGATTCCAACACAAGGTGTCTATATGGACGGCCAAGTCTTCGATGCCTTTGCACTCACCCTCGGATCATTCGTTCCGCTATACAGCGCATCGTGTTAATCGATAACTACATCGATGAACAAACCTTTACGCAATTGGCGAAAAAACAGCCCGATGTCCGGGTTTCAATCCTCACTAAAACTTCTATTGAAGGTGAAAAAAATGCCAGCAAGCAATTAGCGCTGGACCTAAAAAAAGCCAACGACCAATACGGCAACTTCGAAGTAATACCCTTTTCCAAAAGCCACGACCGCTTTTTAATCATTGACCACCGTGAAGTGTATCACCTCGGAGCATCACTCAAAGACCTCGGTAAAAAGTGGTTTGCCTTCACCAAACTGCATGAGGATTCGGTCAAGGAATTACTTCGCGAGTTAGAAGCGAAAATCTCCAGCTGATACTAAGCATTAGTATTGCCTAGGGTGCATCGTTGATTTCCAGAAGACGTTAAATACCTCTGCTGCATGTGTAAGGGACAAGCACAGCGAACTGAAAACTGGGCTATTAGCCGTACCCTGAGTAGCTCGCTTTAGTGGGCGTATCGAAGGGTGCGGGAAATAAGTAGGCGAAAATTTATGTCAGGTGCGGTCCCTGAGCTTGTCCGCCGTAGCGGGGCGTAGGCGGATCGAAGGGCGCACCCAGAGATGACTTATTACTTGATCAAATTCACATGCCCCTTAAATTCTTTATCCTCTTGTGTTTGTAATACTTGGAAATTAAGAACCCAGGTGTAGGCACCAGACTGGCAATTGGTATGGTTTGGCCCATAATCACCACCCCAACCAGTATTTGGATCTCTAGATTCAAATACAAGTTCACCCCATCGGTTAAAAATCCTTAGCAAATAGGTGCCCGGTTTAAATCCTTGAGAAATGACTGGAAGGAATACTTGATTCTTTTCGTCGTCGTTAGGGGTAAAGGTATTCGGTACATAATAAATCAGGTTTTCCTCTACGTGAATGCTCACATAGGCCGTATCGCTGCACCCTACCTCATTCATTGCCGTCATAGCGACCACGTAATCCGCCGCCTCTGACGGGAACAAATGAATGGGTTCAAATCCATAGCCATACGATCCGTCGCCAAAGTTCCATTCGTATGAAGATGCATTTTCTGAATTGTTCGTAAACTCCACTAAAGGGTTCAAGGTTGTTACCCAAGTCGGGTCTGCGCCAATGACCGCCACCGGACTGTCATACACGCACATGACATCGAGGTAGGTTTCTGAAGTTGTACACCCCTGCGGATTAGTAACTGTCAAACTTACATCATAACAACCGTTCGTTGTATACTGATAACCCACTTGGCCCACTTGCTGGGTGGTGGCACCGTTTCCAAAGGTCCATTGGTAATTCCACGAAGCATTATATACATCTGCCGTAAATACCACATCCAACAGTCCGCAACCAATCGAATCCGAATAACTGAATCCAGGATTTGGACTTGGCGATATACTTACCGGCTGCATGGTACTATCCGAACAACCTGTATATGGATCCGTGGCCACTAAGGTCACATTATACGAACCCACTGCTGGAAATTGATGCGATGGATTGGACAAGTAACTGTTGGTGCCGTCTCCAAAATTCCATAAATAATCGTAAGCTCCTACCGACGTATTTTGGAACGCAATGGGCGTTAAATCGCAATACGGTGGATTCAACGGATTGAACGCTACAGTTGGCCAAGGATTCACCACCACGTTAACCACCCCATTTCCAGTGCACCCATGAGCTATCGTGGCAGCAGTTATGTTATACTGCACCGTTTGAGGCGCATTGGTGATTTGAACCAAATTATCGTTTATTGTACTCGTATTTTGAATAGGATTCGAGGACTCGTTAATCACCAACGGATTAGGCGTCGCAAACCACGTAAAGGTACTGGGTAAATCGGCACTTAAGGCATGGGCAACATTATCATCTGCACAAATCGCTATGTTTACTGTATCCACCGTTGGGGCAGGATTCACGGTCACGGTAAAAGCAGTGGGTTGACCTGGACATTGGACGTTCCCGTTGATGAATAACGGAGTAACGGTCACGGTAGATTGAATCGGAGCTAGGGTTGGATTATTTCCAACAAAAACAGGGATATTTCCGGTACCTGTTGATCCAAGTCCTACCGCAGCATTGGAATTCAGCCAATTAAACGTAGTTCCACCGATGGGACCTAATATCGGAACCACCGCAGAACTTGTTCCTTCGCAAAGAATAAGGTTGTTGAGCGGAAATACTGATGGTTCTGGATTTACTACGATTTGGAAGGTATCTTTGGCTCCAGGACAGCTTACCCCATTGAAGGTAAATAACGGAGAAACCACCACCGTAGAGTTTATAGGAGCAAAGCCCGGATTATTGGCCACAAACGCATTCAATGAGTCGATACCGCCTGCAGGTAAACCGACGTTCGCACCGGCCGTATTCCATGTATATACCGTTCCAGGGGCACTTCCACTGAATAACACTTGAGGATTCCATTGAGTATTACAAAGGTTTAAATCTGGATTAGGATTAACCGATGGAATTGGATTTACGAATACCGTAATTGGGATCACTGGGCTGCTGCAACCATTGGCAACCGAAGTACCAATAACATGATACGTAACCTCTTCCACAGCACCGGTTGGATTGACTAACTGATCATTGATGATGGCAGACGTTGTGATGTTCGTAGTTTCATTCAATACATTTACGTTCGGATCCGCATACCAATTGAAGGTTACGTTGGTATTGGCAACTAAATTTAAATTCACGTTTGCATTACTACAAATCGTTACCGTATCTTGATTTAATAAGGCCAATGGCGGTTTTACAATGACCGTAATCGTTTGCGATGGCCCCTGACAATTCCCTTGAATCGAGGTTGGCGTTACTGAATAGACCACCAACTGGTTTTGATTCGAATTATTAACCAACACATCATTAATCACCGCCCCACTGTTCGTAATCAAGGACTCCCCACTTACATTTGGGTTGTTCACCGTACAGAACCATGAAAAATTAGAAGGAATATTTGCAGCCAAGATGGCATTCACCCCTGCCCCACTGCATATCTCCAAATTCTGTGGAATATTCAGCAAAACATCCGGCTGCACTTGCACGACCACAAAAGAATCCGGACCAATACATCCCGCTAGCGTAGTTGGTGTAATCGTATAAGTAACATTTTGAGGGACAGCACTGGTATTGGTGAGGGAGTCATTGATAAAAGCACTGGTCTGAACCGTGGTTAATTCTCCATTCACATTCGGATTTTGTGTGGCAAACCACGTAATGTTCGCAGGGATATTGGTAGTAATATTAACTCCCGTAAACTGATTATTACAAATTACGGTGTCGTTTAAGGCATTGACGTAAGGCGTTGGATTCACCGTAATGCTATATGTAGCTGCCGGTCCGTTACAACTTTGACCTTGAAAGGTAAAGATTGGCGTAATGTTGACATTTCCTGAAATAGCACTGGTTCCCGGATTGGTCGCATTAAAGGCATTTACCGTATTACTTCCACTCGCCACTAACCCTATGGCAGTATTTGAATTTGTCCAGCTGTAGGATGTCCCAGAACCATTGATAGGCGTCGCATTCACAGCCGTTTGGTGGCAATAACTTTGATTGTTTATTGGCGCTACGGATGGTATCGGTAATACGTAATAGGTAAAGGTTTGATTCGACCCGGAACATGAAATCCCTTGAGTAAAGATTGGAGTAACGGTAACTTGTGATGATACTACCGCATTGGTGGCATTTTGGCCAATAAACGCGGGAATCGAATTCGTTCCATTCGCGCCAATTCCAATGGCTGTATTTGCTGCCGACCATTGATACGTGGTACCCGTTCCTGTGAAATTCAATAATTGCGTATTCGCTCCTGCGCATACATACTGAGCGCCCGGATTGGTAACACTCGGCGTTGGATTTATCTGATAGGTATAGCTTTGTGGGGAACCCGGACAAGAAACCGCATTTTGAATAAATGTTGGAGTAATTGTCACTTGAGCGAAAATGGCTGCATTCCCATTATTCACGGCATTAAACGCTGCAATATTCCCTGTCCCTGTTCCAGGAATACCAATGGAAGGAATGCTGTTAGTCCAATTGTAAGTAGTATTCGCTACGGAACCATTGAAGGTCACCGCTGTGGTAGGCAATCCATTACAAACTGCCTGATTCGCAGGGGCAAGCACATCAGGAGTAGGACTTACAAAAATCGTAAATGTGGTGTTGTTCCCCGGGCACGTCACGCCATTGGCCGTAAAGTTTGGAGTAACCGTAATCAATGCGTTGACAGATTGCGTACTTTGGTTAATCGCCTGAAAGGAAGCTAGTGATAAACCGGTACCCGATGGCACCAAACCAATGGTGTTGTTGTTATTACTCCAATTATAACTGGTGCCGGTTCCTGCAAAACTTACTACTGGGGTATTCGATCCATTACATACGGTCACGTTGGCAAGTGCATTTGCTACCGGAGTTGGATTCACAGTGATCGTAAATTGTTGAGTAGTGCCCGAGCAACTTACCCCAGCATTGGTATATTGCGGAGTAACCGTTATGGTTCCCACCAAGGGATTCGAAGAACTCGCATTGGTCGCATTGAACGATGCGATGTTCCCATTACCACTCGCCACCAATCCGATTCCAACCGTGTTGTTTGCCCACCCGTAAGAGGTTCCAGTACCGGTAAACGCAACCGCTTGGGTTGGGGTTCCTGCACAAAGCACTTGACTGTTTATCGGATCCACCACAGGGGTTGGATTAACGGTAATCGTAAAGGATTGTGGCGACCCGGGACAACTTGCATTTCCGCCTGCAAAGCTTGGAGAAACGGTTATCGTTGCGACTACTGGGTTTGTAGTTGCATTTGTGGTGGTAAAGGAAGCAATATTCCCATTCCCTGAGGCGGCAAGGCCAATGGATGGATTGCTATTGGTCCATGCGTAACCGGTTCCATTTCCAGAAAAATTGACAGCATTCGACAAATTCGTATTACAAATCACTTGATTGGCAGGAACTTGAACTACCGGTGTTGGATTAATGGTAATGCTGAAATTCTGTGCCGTACCCGAACAACTCACTCCATTCCCCGTGAAGATTGGGGTAACGGCTAATTGTGCGGTTATAGGATTTAAGCCATTATTTACCGCCACAAACGGAGTAATATTGCCAGATCCTGAAGCCGGAATACCAATGGTTGCGATGGAATTGGTCCAGT
>Ga0315907_10001842_pt1 | contig 27936 bp, 30 predicted proteins | sample LakEriMetagenome_3_FD_203525 | JGI IMG/M metagenome (GOLD analysis project Ga0315907, IMG submission 203525) | Freshwater fungal communities from buoy surface, Lake Erie, Ohio, United States - Buoy 12 MA123 | ecosystem: Environmental > Aquatic > Freshwater > Lake > Lake biofilm | place: USA...
ACTTCTGCTTTAAGTCCTCGTGGATGCTTAAAGCAACTCTGCGCGGTTAGATAAAGTACCAGTCACTCCCGGCACGTATGTACAAACCAGACGGATACGTGCCCGAACTTTCGAGCTGCAAGTAAGCCACGCCGGATTCAATCGTCACCGGATCAGGCAGTCCGCTTGCGATCACCGTGGCAATTGAACTGGCACCAGAGGCATAAACAGCGCCGGATGCAAGTGTTGCTGTATCACTAAAAATAGAACCAGACGCCAAAATAGCACCTGAAGCTAGTGATGCTGTTTCGCTAAACACTGCGCCGGATGCTAGAACAGCACCTGAAGCCAGAATAGCAGTAGTGCTTGAAGTGGAAGAGACAGCACCAGAAGCTAAAATAGCTCCCGATGCGAGTGTAGCTGTTTCGCTAGTAATAGCCCCAGACGCTAGTACAGCCCCAGAAGCTAACGTAGCTGTATCCGAAAACCCAGCACTTACTTTAATCCAGTTAACACCATTCCAGACTTTGTAATAGTTATGTACATTTGAATCAGTCCACGCTTCACCGACTGAGTTCCCTGAAGCACCTATGTAAATAGCGTTAGGAGCTGTCGTTCCATACCCCGCAGGACCGATCTTACGAACATCGTTATTAGTGTCAAGAAAATAGAACCCAGGATCACCTGACCCAGCGCACAAGGCCATTTCTCCAAACTGGAGAATAGTGCCGCTAGGTCTATCTGAATTTAAGTTAGACCGTAGAACAAGAATAGTTACAGGAGTTGAAGTCATGTATAGATACCTCCGTTAATAGGAAACGCAATAGCAGAAATTAAGATACCGCTGGCATACTGCCCTCCATCAAGAGTAGCCACGGGGGCGTGAGGCAGACGGATACCGCTAGCGTAAGTTCCGCCATCATAAACGTCTAAACCGGAAGGAGGTACAAAAGGAGTATATGAGTTAGTGTCAAAAAAAGTAAGCCCAGAAGCCAAGATAATCGTAGGACTGTCTAATGTTCCAGCGTTAGTTAATTTAGAAAATACATTATACGTATCAGGATTTAAAACACGAGTAGGCAACTCAGATCTTGTTGGACCGTACCGAAGCCACCATCTGTAATCGCGCTCGCGCTTAAAGAAGTTCATTTGTTTATCGAGATCCCTGTCGAACATCTCTCGATAAGCAGGGTGCGTAGGCTCGTCGTTAGGCTGAGGCAGCCATTGAGCTACTACATCACCCTGATTAAATTTACGTTGCAAATCCCACATAGCAGCATAAATATGTTTACACCATTTGGGCTGAAAATAATACAAATTAGGATCTGAGTATGTCTCTTGAGTATAATTAGGAATATTGTATATCTCGTTTAAATAGATAAAGCCAAAACTACGAGCCCAACCTGGATCGTCTATAGACCTTAAAACTCTATCTCCCTGGCTTTGAGACCCTGCGTCATAGAAACCAGGCTTCATGTTCAGGACACCTGTGTACGGGTATCTCTTTTTGAGGCTAATTTCATACAGATTGACAGTTTCTCTATTTAAAAAATCAGGACAGTTACACTGCGCTTTGAGTTCCGTGGTGAAAAAATCTCCCACGCTGGGAGGACCAGCCGCAGGCACTTGCAGAGTATTAGCGTCAACTACTTGCCAACTCGTTGCTTCGTCATGACTCAAGAATAAAGTGTTATACAATGACGAATAATTTACATTATTGTCTAAGACACCGTTAAGACCAACCCCAACAACTGTATAGTTTCCAAAACCGAACTTACGTTGGTTGCCGCTGGAGTCAATCCTGTTAGCTATAACTTCTCCTTTAAAAGAAGACACAGGTAAACCAAAAGAATTTGAAAACTGAACAGCATATATCGTGTCTGTGTAGTCAGTAACAGAAGAAACAGCTAACCCGAAATCTTTGAAATTAAACGATCCCTGAGGTTGAATAAACACCGACCATATACGCTCGTCATTGCGCGTATTGGGGTACATAAACATAAGGCCAGGTATGTAAGGCCCTATCCCAATCACATTAGTGTAGTAGTACTTGTAGCTATTTTCATACGCTTGGTACACCTGCTGGGTGTACATTGACAGTTCATAGCCACGGCGCCATCGGCTCCAAAGTGACGCGTAATCGTAGTCACTAAGAATGCTGAAGTCTTTTGTACCTACAGCCGGGCGAAACCTTTGTTTAAAAGGCATCGGGCGCGAAAGCTGAAAAGAGGAGTCAGCCCCATGAAAATGGCCGTTCTTTTCTATGCGTTTTGCGCCCTCATAACGCTTGGGGTTAAAGTTATCCCCAGCGGAGCGTTTGGCCACGGCTTAATAGAACCCGCCCTGGCTCCAGATTGTGATACCCGAGGGACTCAGACCACCAGACACAGCGGCGGGACCGTTACCCAAATAGCCGACACACAGGATGTAGCCTTTCTCTAAGTAAAGTCCTTCGCCTTTACCTAACTGAATCGGAGCGACGATGCTGGTATCGCCGACCTGCGGCACAGGAGCGTTGATTCCAAACAGTTGAATCGGAAGGGGATACCCAAAAGTGGAGCCACTGAGACCCACTTCAAACCGCCCAATCATCATGGCAGCCGAAGTAGAAGGCGCAGATTGGTTTGGAGCGTATACATATAATCCTATGTCGCAGGTGCGTCGCCCAGAATTGTCTGGGTAATCCTCATTTGAAATGATGGTGATGTCTTCAACCAGCGCAGCGTCTTCAGACGGAAGATCGCCCACGCGGACTAACTGAATCAGGTCAGTTAGGTTCGGGTTTGTCGGATCGCACGTCTGAGTGCTGTTATTGATCTTGGCGCCCCGGAGAAAAGGGCGATCGATCAGCGCGGGAGCTTTGTTTGTGCTAGTGCTGGATATTTGACTGAACACCCTGTCTACAGTGTTTGACAGGGGCCTCCGAAACCTTCGCTTATTCTAGCGGTACAAGCAAAACTCAGCTAAGGAAACTACCGGCCATCCGAGTACCCGTACTCGAACCAATACCGGCAAGAGAAGGTAATTGTCCAAACACAGTTTTACGTTCGCGACGCTCCGCAGCAGGATCAAGTACACCCGTAATTGCTTCAGTAGAAGACGCTCCCATAGCATCCTTCAGTAACTCAGCTAACCGTTTGTCAGCTTCTTTTTGCTCTTCTTGAGCAAGGTACTGCTGAAAAGGACTGCCCCCAGGAGGCGTGGGCTCACCACGAAAAGCTCGGATTGCGTCACCCGCTGCACTTAACGCAAGCCCTCCCGCTTTGAGGTAGTCCATCCAATTGGATGAAGCAGGCTGAGTTTGATACGACTGAGCGTAATTGTAAGCGTTAAAAGGGGGGACAGAAAAATCGTAGGACGAAGAATCGCTCGCAGGGACCACGGAAGGAGCTGAAAAAGACTCCTGCCAGCTCGGAAGATTGTAAGAACCAGACTCGGAGAAGTTAAACTCCATGATCAAATCCTCCCAGCAAACCCAGGCCGATTATAGAAATAAGGCTGCAGAGATACAGCCATACGAGGCCGCGTGGCGTCCATCAGAGCCGGATCCGCGCCTTCAACTGCAACTCTGGCAGCTTCCTGCGAATTACCGATTGCGTTATTACTCGTATTTGAGCCCAACTCAGTCGTAATTTCAGGTTGTTGAATGTTCGGCATCTGCTGGTTTTGCAGAAGCTCGTACGCCAGACCGGGATTAGCTGTAGCCCAAGCTTGCATATCGGGCCGATCGAAACGAGGATCGACTTGAATAAGCTGCTCAACTAAGTTGCCGACCACGCCGGGTTGAGCCGCGTAAGCGCCACGAGCTTTATAGTATGCTCCGATGTTTCCGTAGGATGCAGGAGCGCTAGGTTGCATTGCAGCGGCGGCAGCTAAAGCATTAGCTGCTGCTTGCCTTTGATTGCTAGCAGCATCGCTCGTGCGAATAACGGCTGGTGCAGTTTGACCAGGCACACCCCCCGTGGCAGACCCAACAGCAGCGCCAGGCGCTCGATAATAATCCGCAGCAACAGGCGGCACAGACTGATCGGTGTCAGCAGGAACCTCATAGGCACCGGGAGCACCGAGGTCAGGTGCCAGCGGAGGTACACCTGCATCGCTAGCTCCACCGCCGCCAAACATGTTGTAAGCAATCGGTGCAAGAACAGCGCCACCAGCACCAGCTGCTGCAACACCACCCAGAATCTTATACAGATTACTGAGATCGGTTTTGCGCGTACCGCCGACAGCGTTACGGATGACGGCTTGAACCGCCTCCGCTTGAGCGGGTGTTACCTCATCAACAGCCTGAGCAACAGCAGGGGCACCTTCAGTCAACCTGCCGGTGGAACCAAGATCGACCACGCGTGCAGGGCGCACAGGCATTTCGCCCCAAGGTTGACTGGAGTTACCAATCCGAACACCAGGCGCTTGGGTGCTGGCGGGAATCTGCCGACGCGCTCCGATGCGACCCATAGTAGGCACCAGGCCGCCACCACTACTAGAATACTCACCGAGTAATCTAGAAGGCATAGTTTGGGCGCCAAGCAAATCCTCTGCCGTTACAGTGCGCCCGTAGTTCCGCGACGCTTCGAGCGCCATATCGGAAATAGACTTGTACGTTTCGGGATCTTCAGCAAGAAGTTGTCTACCCAAAGGCCCCGTGGGAGCGTTATACCCGAGGGAATCGATTGCGATCTGACCAGGACTGACAGCGGGGCCGCGAGTCACACCCGGATCAACCGGGACAGCCATCCTTTGCCGACCTTGAATAACGGCACTCGGCTCACCATAAATCGACTGAAACTGACCGCGAGGGCCACGAGGATTCGGAAGATTCGGTTGAAATGCAGACGAACCGGGAGGCATAAAAGGCTCCGGCACGCCCGGTGCTCTTACACCGTACATATCTACTTGCCCGCGCAGAGGGCCTTGTCCCCAGTTCTCGGGTGCGGGTGCAGGTCGCGAGGGTGCCTGAGTACGAGCCGGAGCAGGCGCGGGAGCTTGCGGGCGAGGTTGACCAGAACCCCAACCGCGCGGGCGGGGAGCCGGAGTACCGAGTTGAGCCGCCTGGCGAGCCCTCCGACTAGCTTCTTGACTAGCTAAAGCTCTAGTAACAGGTTCTTGGGCTTGTGTATAAACACGCTGAGCAGTGCCACGCGGGGCAACTACATCCAAGATTGCTTTACCTGCAGGATTCCCACTCTGCTGCAGAGTAACGCCAACTGATCTGGCTGCGTCTAAAAGTTGTTGGCCTTGAACACCGCCAGCGCGAATCTGTTGCTTCAGAGCTTCAACAGCACCAGGACCAGCCTGTTGAGCCGCTTTCAGTAGGTTTCTTAAGACAGACATCTACAAGACCAGACCTAAGACCATATTAGCTTCTATCGCCAATTAGTTGCAAAATAAATTCTATCTGCACGAGACATCGTAGGAGCGCCAGGTAAAGCCTGAACATAAGATGCACCGCTACGTTCAAACCGATAGCGATTCACCATCGGATTCTTGTAGTTAGCTACATACAACATTTGAGCTAAACGATCAGTCTCAAAGATATAGTTTTCTCTCCAGATTTTTGCAGTCTCCTGTTTATCCTGAACGCTAATTGTACGGCTCACGTCACCCAGAATAATTTCCTGGCGACTGGTGCCGCGCCCCCCAGCAAGCTCGGAAATACGCTCAGCCTCTTCGCAGCGTTCGATTTGCTGAACGATCTTGTCAAAATAGTACTGGCTTGGGATGCTCGTGCAAGCCAACTCAAGACGAGCGTAGTCACCAGCAGGAACTGTCGCCACGTTATACCCAAGGTGATACGTAACCCGACTGAAGTTAAAATCGTCTAATTTATAACCAAATACCTGACCGGGATTTCGGCCAATCTGGTTTAACGCAGCATATACAATCTCGCGCTTAGTCCTATCGGTAGTCGTAGGCTGAGTTACGACCCCCTGTTGAGCTAGATAGCTGTAGATCTGCTCTAGTTGTTGAACCGTTAAGTCAGCCACGGTCTCTCCTTTTAACTAAGTCTACTCAACGCCAGGAGTTGAAAAAGTACAGATCGTCAAACCGGGCAGGATCAACAGGCCCCGGAAGACTTTGAATGAAATCACCCTCCGTGGCAATGAAACGTGATTCAGCGATAACTGGATCTTTATAGTTTACAACGTGCAAGATCGCGGACAACCTGTCGCACTCGTACAGGTAGTTTTCCCTCCACGTCCGCATGATCTTGCGGTTGTCCTGAATCGTAATCGTACGATTTAGCACCTCATCACCTTGGCCCAAGATAATTTCCTGTTGGCTTGCGGCCCGGTTGGACGCCAACTCTGTGTAAATCTCAGCGGTCTCGCAGCGCTGTATCTGATTTATAGTTTTAGAGTAATAAAAGTCACTAGGTATATTGTTACAAGCTTCTATAAGCCGAGCATAATCAGCAGGGCTTACAGCAGAGATATTGTAATTTAAGTGATAACAAACGCGCTCAAAATTGTAGTCATCAAGCGCAGAAACCTTTAGCTGCGGTGTTCCCCGAAACAGGGAGTTAACCGCAGCATATACAGTGTCTAAACGGGCCGAGTCTGTAAAACTGCCGTCAAAGATGACGCCTTGCTCGCGCAAGTAGCGTTCAATCTGCGCAAGTTCTTCAGCTAAGAGTTGCGCCACGGGGCTCGAACACTTGTGCCCCTATTCTAGACAGCTATTTAAATTTTCACTCGACGTAAGCAATATCTCCTTCTAACACAGAGTCCCAGTCAATGTTAGAAATTGACTTCAGTTGATCGAGTTTTGAGAAACGCTCACCAGGCAAAGACTGCTGAAGTTCTTTAATTTCGATAGCGGTTTTCATCCCGATACCTTTAAGAACCTGGGTCAGCAGCTCGGGGGTCGCCGAGTTGATGTTGATCCGAGTCAATGCCGGAACCTCAGGCCGAACTATTTGCCGACCACGCCTGCGCTTAACGGGTTTTTCGCCCTCCTCCACTTCTACATCTTTTTCAGCGATCTGGTTCTTATGAGCAAAGAAAACCTTACCAGTTGTCAGGGATTTAACCATAAAGTACTCACCGTCATCATGAGTACTGATAATGGAGACTTTCACACCGTTTGGCGTGAAGGTGTACTCCCGCGTGGCGGCGACTGTCATTATGAAAGCACTGACTAAGTAAAGTATAGCGCCAAGCATAAAAAAACCCCCTCGTGTGAGGGGGCTTGAAATCCACAAACTGAGTGCGATCAGGAAGGGGAGATCGACGTAAAGACGCTGGATTCGACAATACCACCGGGTTGCAGCACAACATCGTCGCGCTTAGGCGGCTCATCGGGAATAAGCCAGCACACTTCACAGATGGCAAGGGCTTTGTCCTTACCTCTGAGACGACCGGCGCCAGCACGGGGATCATAGATACCCGAGGCCTGAGCCAGACCGGAAGCAGCCGCACCGCCGAGGTTGCCCACGGTGGCAAGAGCGTACTCAGTCTCAGCCGTAACACGGTGCATGTTGGCCTCATTCCATGCGTTCGAAGACCCGTACGAACCGTTAGCAATACGGCTGTTCGAACCAACGATGGTTGCATAGAAACCGCTAGGGGTCGGCGTGGTCGTAAGACCAACACTCAGACCAGGGCCAAGGCCCAGTTGCGGAGAGGAGGAGCCCTGAACCACGCCGCTGCTCACCATGTCGCCACCGTCAACACGGAGGCCCACACGGTACACATAAGCACCGGAAGGCACTTTGATACCAGTGGTGATGTCAGCACGAATATCTTTGTGATAATCCGGGGAGGGGATGATCACAGTACCGTTAGTAAACGGTCTATTCGAAGCGCCGCCAGAAGCGTAGGGCTGAGTGTAGTACTCAAGCTGATTGACAGAACCGAGGGCCTGATAGGACAGGTCCACGTAACCAACGGCTTGCTGAGCAATCCAACCGGGGCGGAAAACCACGCCGACAGGACCGCCAACAGGCTGGCCGGTCAGGGTCTGAGGAGTACCGTTCTCGTTGTTGTAGACAACGGTTTTCTCTTCGTGCCAGTACTTCAGCACGTTTGTGTAGTTTCCAGGGTAAATCTTGGAAACTGCAAGCTGATTAGGGTTGATAGCCATCGTTAATACCTCCTATCAAGCGTTGAAGGAATAAGCGATGGTGGCGAAATCAGCGTTCAGGAGTTCGAAACCTGCGTACAGGCTCCAAATCATCATGATAAATCTGCTGAAGTCGTCGTTATTATTCAACAACACTTGAGCGTTGTTGCCGCCGATACCGACACCGACGCTTTGGGGACCGAAGAACATGCCGATGGCAGTCTCGTACGAAGCGGCAGTAGAAGCGATCGTGGCAGTTTGATTCTGCGAGGGCATGTTTGTGCTCTCGAAAAATCTAACGCCTTCGAACACAAATCCGGTAGGCATGATCGGCTCACCGGCCACAAAAGTAGCCTGGCCGAAACCCTGACCCATGTAGATAGCAGCGTTAGGCTGCATCGAAGACATGAGAGGATTGATCTGACCGTTGCCAGGATAGCGAGCAACTTCACGGAAGTCGCTATTCTGTCTCAGGTGCATAAGGAAGGTCGGATCGCATACACAGCGATAGAAACCATCCTGATACGTCGGGACGTTTCTCTTGCGCAGAGACTTAACCACGCGGAGAAGATCGTCCTTAACGTCGAACTTGGCTTGCTCGGCGTTAGCGTACGAAAGAGCACCAACTGCAAGATCACCAGGGTAGTAGTAACCACCTTGGGTGTCAGAAGATTGACCCTTCGAAACAGCTTTCAGAAGTTCATTAATGAACACTCTGTCGCGCCATCTTCTATAGTCGTCTAACAGAGTCAGAGAACCAATAGATTGATGGAAGGCCGTCAGATTACCAGTGTCCAGCAGTAAACGCTGTGCGGTAATCAGGGTCTCTCTAGCAATCTTGAAAGTGCTAGGTTGAGTAGGATCGCTAGGATCAGCAGGACCTGTGTACTCACGAAGAGTTACAAGAACTTTGTCCTTGACAATGTTCCTGCTGTTCGCAGTACCAATGGTTTGCTCTGCAGTGCGCTCACGAGATTCTTTAGAGCCAGGATTGCCCCAGAATCTGTATCTGTCCAGCTGCACAGTCTGGCCGGGTTGTTTAGCCGATTACACTCTTACTTAGAGTGCCGCAAAGCTCTTTATCTTTGCGTAACATTACCTTAAGGACGGTAATGAGTAGACTATATCATCACCCACGGCGTTATCCGTTTGGGTGCTCCGCGCTCGTGTCACCTTATCGGCTTCTAAAGCAAGTTTGCTTCGGTCAGCCTCGCTCCATTTTGACTTTCCTCGATTGGTTCGAGTGTCGTAACGGAGGTCGAATTTGTAGCTCATAGCTTTACACCCGTATGGTTTTAAAACCTCTACGAATTGCCTTGCGTTTCGCCCGTTTCCTCGAAGATTCCAGAGATTTGGATTCTTCTTAGCCATCGGTAAACGCGGAGTAAGTGAAGCTCCTGTAAGGCTTTCTATCCAGTCTGATACAACTAAAGCTGCATCATAAGGGACGTATAAAGCTAACTCTACAATACGCTCCCTAATATAAGGTTCTCCGGTCCGCGTGGACTGACCACGCTTGCGAAGATGCAGGTTTCCGTCGTCCATGTAAAGGACAGCTAAACCTTCTAGACCTATATCTCTCAAAAAAGTAGCCGTAAAAACTTTCTTTCCCTGAGGATACAGTTCCCTATAAATAGGCAGCAGTAGCTCCTGTTGATTTGACCACCACTGACAGGCAGCAAATGTACCAGTCTGACAGTCAGCTTCCCTGTCTTTTATGGGTTGTTTTATGTCAAAGATACGATTGAGTCTTCCAACTTTCCAGCGGAGAAACTCAAACTGTTTCTTAGAGTGACTTATGTGAAGACCAGGGTAAGTCGTCACAAGCCGTAAACAGCCGTCACCTAAACAAACCCCTTTAAGAAAGGAGCGGTCGCTTCGAGAGAGCATTCGAGCAGTGTTAGTCGTTGAACCTTCCAATCATTTCTGATTGGCTTGGCTGCTGATTAGCCTCCCTCTCGGGTCCGGCTTTCCAGCAATTCACGGAGTTGTCAGCTAGGATTTCGCCTAGCAGTTCCCTAGCTTACTACAAGCTCAGAAATCATGAACAACCACGGGCTCTGCCGCCATCTCAACCACATACGCGGGATGAGGACGATAGAGTTCTGCACCGAGCAGCTTCGGAAAATCATTGTCGACGAACAAAGCGCCAACCTCCGAAGAACTACAAAGTTAATCTAACTGGAAAAGAGGAGGAATACAGAGTGACTGTCGCAAATACCTCGGTTGCATTACGGTGTATCTTGTCCACCGAAGTAACCAAATTGGTCATTGGTTGTTCCCGAAGCGACAACAGAAGGAGAAACAACGGAACTAAAGTAACTAGAAAGATTTCTTGAAAGAAAACCAGGAGGAGAGCATGAATTAAACTTATAAAAAGTAGCGCTAGATTGATTTGGAGTGATCCCACTTACTGTATAAAAAGTAGAAGAACTTTCAATAGGATAGGAAGAACCAGGAGTAGGTAAATCGTTTACATCTAATCTAAGTCTAAATCCATTTCCACTTTGAATTAAAAATTTAGTGTTCTCTGGCATACGTTGAATGCACATAGAACCCTCAAATTCAATAGGAGCGTGAATTTCAATAGCGTTTAACATCGTCCCCGTATCAGGATCAAAAACACAAATAGCGGGTCTATGCCTAGAAACACTGCTTATAACGTACTCCCACGGCAAAACAAGAACTAATTTTGAATCAATATAAAGTAACTGCCGTTCTTCTACATTTACTGTAGGTCTGCCTGCACTGTAAAAAGTGTTTCTAATATCAGTAGCCCAAAGAGTTATATCAGAAGGAGAATCTTTGTAAACAATAAAACTGCCAAATCTGCCTAAAGCTACACTATCTTCATAACCTCCAATCCCATATACATTTCCTTCTAAATCTCTGCACACAGACCTAACTAAAAAAGGATTAATATCTGTAGAGAAGTCTGGAGTACTGAACTTAGTTTTAAAAAGTGTAGCTACAGTTCCGTCAAAGTTAATAGCAAAGAAATTACTGTAAACAAAAAAAGAATCTCCTCTCCACGCGGAACCTATGATCTGATTGTTGTCAATACCGCTAATGTACAACTGTCCTTCGTTTGTTTTTAAAGTGCACAGAGACCCGCTTCTATATCTAACAGCTTGAGAAAGCAAACTCCACTGATATTGAAAATTTGAATCAAATTTAACAATATGAGGAGACCATGTTTCACTATTTATCGGTAAAAACCCAACAAAATAATAGTTGTTATCGTTGTCAACAAAAACATCTCTAATATTAACGTTAGAAGCAGAAGGAGAACCAGGAGGTGTAAAGTCAACAGCTACAGTATTAGAAACAGATCCGGTTGATTTATTAACAGTAACTTTGTAAAAACGAAAAGGAAATATAGGAAGACCGCCAGAAGTGTGTGAAGCTAATAATATAAACTCTACACTTGAACTGTTAATGTCTAAAACATCATACCCGTAACCAGCTGCGTTTATCACAACGGTAACAAAAGGAGAATTGTTTGCAAGGTACGTAAAAGCCCATAATTTAGATACATCATTAGAGATTTTACACAGAACAGGACGGTTTAAACCACTTTGATTGAAGGATGTAGTTAATAGCAACCCCCCATCGGTATCAATTACACCAAAAAACGTTTTATCGATAGTAGAACTAAAGCCAAATCTAAACCAATATCTAAACGAATCTGCAATAACAGCAGGGAAACAGTTAGTAGACGAGCTGTCAGTAGATCCGTCAGGATAGGTAACTTTAAAATATATTCTATAATCTATATCAGCAGACGTAACAGTATAGGTTAAACCAGTCCCTAATAAAGTATTATTAGAATTAAACCATTCTATCTTAACGAAGGGACAATAAACAACTGCAGATAAAGTATCACCAACAATCAACTGGTCAGAAGAACCAGAATTTGTAGGACATCCAACAGGGAACGAACAGCCGAGAACTTCATCGTCATAAGGTAATAACTCAAACCCGCCTTTATTAGCAAGCAACTCACTGCCGTAATTGTAATTATACGAACTAGCCGAACCTCGATAAACATACCGAAGCGGCGTGGACATTAAACCGGGGGATTCAGATCGTCTCGTCTCCGTATACGTCTTGCAATACACCGGCTGGTGATACCGCCACTGCGACCGATCGGATGTACCTTGGCTGCCTAAAACATTCGTCAGCAGAGAACTTTCAAACGATCTGTGAGTAACCCCGCCGCCGGTCTTACCTTCAGCAGCACTATTTGCATCCGGTGTGTTATACGGTGAATAGTCTTGATTATCAGGGGCTGCGCCCCCGAAATACATATACGTCTCAGGCCGAGTGACATCCGACCGGGCTTGCAGTGCCCCACCACGCGGATTGACCTTTCCAGTCTCCGGCCCAATCGCACTCGCCGCTTGAGCCCCAGCTACGGTATCCCGTGTATAGATACGCGTAGCATCATATGTATCTAATGCACCGCTGACGTTGTACGGCGTCGGATTTAGCGAACCGCTTTGACTCGGCAGCGTGGACGGAACATATCGCCAGTTCGAGTCATAGTCCCACGCTCCAAGAGCTAACGTTCCACTAAGCGGAGCGCCGAGTACAGCAAAGCCGTCATCGGCCCCAGTAGACTCTACACCAGAATATAAAACTACATAGCCCTCATGATCTGGGCCTGACTGTATACGCCTAGGTCCAGAGTCGTGATTGAAGTTTGGCAGGGGTAAGTAGGGCACTTAAGCCTCACTCAATTACGGGGTCAGCAACCTCAACAGGAGCGTCAACAACCGCAGGCTCCTCTGCAGGAGGCGTTTCAGTCTGAGAAGAAAGCTGCGAAACTAACGCCCGCATGTCGCTGCTCACATTAGCCATATCCTGAAGATATAGCTTACGCAGATCACTTAATTCTTCTTTTAACTTAGAAATCTCTTCTTTAGCCTCAACAGGCGTTGTATCGACGCGACGACGACCAAGAGGATTAGGCATTTTTTTCAGATGCTTTTCTTCTACCATACATCTTAGCTTTTTTCTTCGCCTCAGACTTAGCCCCAGGCACTCTCTCGGGAAGATCCCCTTTAGTCTCTTTCTCGTACTCAGCTACTTTGGCTTTCGAAATCTCGCCACGCTTAGCCATTGCGTAAAATTTGCGTCTTTGACTATCTGACTTAAAAGGCACCTTAACTAAACCCACTGTAGATAAGTCTACATAAAAAAAAGACCCACCCTAAGGTGAGTCTTCTCCTTCGTCCGATTTAGTCTATCAACCTTGATCCATGAACAGGAGCTTGCTGCGCAGAGCATCGGGACTCATTTGCGACAGATAACGCCACGCCTGATCAGGGGCTTGGTTCATCACTTGGCTGAAGGCATTCCACTGAACTTGAGGATCAGCGGAGCGGGCACCAGCCGAAGCGTTAGCGGGAACAGCGGGAAACTGATCGTACTGCTGAGGAGTTGCGGTTTGAGAAGCGGGCCAGAACTGACCGTTTTCGTCGTAATAGCCATCAGCAGTCTGCACATCAATCGGCTCCACTTCAGTGAAGTAACGATTGGTGTAATCCGCCAGAGTGTCACCATCAGTCAGAATGTGCTCCATAGCAGCAGCACGCTGGCTGGTTTGCTCCAGAACAGCTTGCTGTTGAATTAGAGCATCTTCGAGCGTGGTGGCATACTGATTCAGGATGCCAGGAGCCTCGATCCCGAAATGATTAACGACGGCGGCGGTTTCCGCGCTGAGCTGCGGAGCTGCCGTAGAAGTCGGATAAGAATTCGGGGTTGTAGAGACGTTGTTGTACGAGGTCTGCGGAGCCAGGGCCGCCGGATATTGCGCCGGGGCCTGTAAACTCGGATTGTACTGTGCTGTACCCTGCGGCACCGTTTGGTACGAGGGATACTGTGCTGTCGGGCTGGGGGACGGGGAGATTTGGGAAACCACCCGCTCCAGGCTGCTCATTGCTGCTTCCCACGGATTGCTCGGGGAGTAGCTGGACGGAGACTGGCTGAACTGGTTGTTGGTAGAAGGGGCCATAGCCGGTGTTCCCGGCAACGGCTGTTGGGGCATAGCTACCGAAGGTGCCCCCTGGGTAGTTGCTACCCATTGCGGGTAACTGGTTGAACCCGTATCCACCGAAGGCGCTGCCTGCGGGGCCGCTACCGCCGGGGATACCGGGCTCGGGATCGAAGCTGGGATCTGCTGGCTCATAGCTGCCCGAGTAGGTTAATTCCTGCGCAAGGTGGTCGAAAGTCCTGTATAACAGGGCCGTTAAGTTGAGCCGAGGGTCAGCGGCTAACGGCTGATTCGGCGCAAGCGGATGTGGCGTCTGCAACATCTGATTCAATAATAATAGAAATTGGCTGAATGCGCCCTGAGTTTGCTGAACCATTCTGAATGGAAAGCCTTTAAGCATTTCCGCCCGCTCAGAATCAGTCTTATCGGGGAACAAGAATTTCAGCGCTTCCACGCTGTCAACACCAAGTTCTTGTAAGTTCCGAACAACAATAGACTTTTGGTTAATGTCATACGCTGTATCTTCGTAGACATCACCTTGGAATCTATACGAAACTGTGCGATCACCGTCTGGAGGTAATCCGTACACACCACGCGGGATCTTGTTATTTTCAAGCGCCTCAGCAATCTTTCGATCGACATCCTGCTCGAACTTCGCTATTCGGTTTTCGTACCGAGCAATCGCTTCTTGGGTCTGCTCAGTCGGAGGCTTAGGCGCCTTCAGTCCTGTAACTTCTACAAACGTCTGACGGAATACATTTTCCTGATGATACAGAATCATTTCAAGAAGCTTGCAGAACCCGTAGGTCAAGAAGCTCTTATTTTTCCGCATGGCCGTGGCCTGAGCCCGACCCATCAGACCTTTAATTTCCGTTGCAGTTGCGCCTGCTGAGATCGAAATCTCATCCACGCCGCCTAGCGCTGTACGAATTTCTTCGCGCAGCAGCAGGGCATAACGGTTCATGTCCCCGTTCACCGGGTCAGGCGTCAAGAAACCAACCCGGTCAGAAGGTTCAACGTTGGCAATGATTCGTGGAACCCGCAGACCGCCAAACGCACTACTAGCGCCAAAAGGTTCGGAAACTCGCGTAGATGGAGTATCGATTCCGCCGAAACCGCTCTGACTACTAATAGTCGGTCGGAAGTTACGATCCGCGCCTGTTGCTTCAACCAGATCACTGCGAGGCCGGGAGCTAACGAGCGTGGGATTGCCAAAGAACTCAATGTTCTTGGCAATGTTGCTCATCATCTGATCATGGAGCACAACTGCTTCCATGAACTGCTCAAACTCCCCCTCACCCTCCGTACCGCTAGCGTTTGGCTTATTTAACACTTCCACGGCGGGAATAAACCCAAGCACATTTGGTTTTTGACTCTTAGGCGTCAGCAAACCACCAGGCTCAAGGTCAAAACTCAGTTCTGTGTTCGATTCGTACTCAGAAACAGTATCTGCCGTCAAAGACAGACGTACGTAGCGTTTATTTTGACCAATCGATTCACTGGGAAGTCCCAGCATAGAATTACGAACTTTATAGCTGTACAGAATGACGACTTCTTCAATAGCGCCGTTTACATCATGGTAAACTCTGTATTGATCTTTGTTAAAGAAGTAAATCTGGTACTTAAGTTTCTGATCTGGCCTGAAATAAAACAAACCACACCCGTCGATCAGGAAATTCCTAATAATGGCTGGAAAACGAATATCCAGCCGGTTCAATTCAATCAGATTCTGTAAAAATTTAGTTCGTGCCTCGTATGTATCTTGATCGCAGTAGAAAAACAGCCCTTTTTTGAGCATCAAAAGGACCATCTGCTGCAGATGGCCCAACACAACCATAGTCGCTGACTGCTTGCTGCGATCCTGAGTGCGAGCAGCCTCAAGAATCTCACTAAAGCGGCTACGAACGCTCAGATTGTCAGCAGGCATTAGATCTAGACCCGTTTACCGTCAATTCGAAGCCGGAAGCAGGAAACTTCTGACTCGATCTATTCTAAACAGCTCAGGAGGCAAAGACTCATGCGGGTAATCGATCAAAATATGATCTGTACGCCCCAGAGGATCTGTAGCTCCCGCAGTAGCTCTGTATGAATCCATAAAATCTAGCATTTCTTTGCTGTTGGCCGGAGCCACGGAGTTTGGGATGTCGTCATAGCAGTGGGAGAACGACTGCACCTTAGTTTTTAGCCGTTCGGCGTCCCCCATCCAAGAAAAATGCCAGCCAGCGTCGCAATCCCCAACAACAATATCGTTTACGTTCATTCGAATCTGCGAAAGACTCTGCTCTAGGTGCTGATGAAGTACAACAGTGCCGCAAATCCAGTTATTCGGTGCTTCATCAGGCTTGCCGTCAGGGTTTACGACGCGCAAATCGGCACGACCATAAAACATTGGCATTGACAGCCGAACACAGCGCTCTGGACTCTGTTTTGCCAGCTCTACAGCCTCCAAAAGAGAGTCCGGTCGAGGAATCTCATCGACATCACTGAAGAAAAACACCGAATCGGGGGGTGTCATACGCATTCCGACCGCCAAAGCGTCTCGCTGAGCGTATTCCCGCATCCACGGGTTCAAAATTTCCTCTTTAGAAGGTAATTCAACGTGCAAAACCTGCACTTTGTCTTCAGGAATGCCCAACTCACGCAGAGTTTCTACGCAAGTGAACGGTTTTGGGTCGCCTTTAAACGTTCTGTTTGCGTCTGTGATGATAAAACCGTCTACAACGTCCTTTAAAATTTCATAGCGAAGCTCAAGAAGCTCCTTTTCATTGAAATACAGGAAGCAATCAAAAAGCATCAGCCGCTCAAAGCTGACACTATGCTAATACACAACTGCTTTTCAGGCCAAATCAGTTGGATTTTTTGCGAGCCGCGTACAGCGAAGCCTTACGTCTCGCTTCTTTCGCCGCTTCCGTGTTCGAAACCCTTGTGTTCACGGGTTTATCACCACTCGTGGCCTGTTTCTTCTTCTCGTCTGTAGCTCTGCGCTCCTCTGGGCTGAGCTGTGCCCAAGCGGCACGGGGTAAATACCGTTCAGTGCGCCCTTTTTCTCTAGCTAAATCAGCCATTACTGAATCGGGCCTCCGTGAACCCACGCGTCGCAACTGCGCTTAGCCGCGCACTTGAATTTAAATAACTGACAGTATCCAAGATCGGCTAACTCCATTACGTCTTCGGGATGAGCAGCGCGATTCTCATTAATTCCCTCCATAATGCACTCTAAAACTCGCGGAGACTGATCGAAGGCCGCACAGTTTCCGCAGCGAGCTGACATCGCATGATCAATATCTGTGTTCCACATGTCTGCTTTAGCTTCCCAAAAACCAGGATCGGGATAATCCGGGTTGAGGGGACCGTATTTAAATTTGTCTATTGTCCAGTTTCGGTTTTTGATGTTTTCTTCAATATCCACGGTGGCCGTGGGGCAGCTCTCAACCAAAGTCGTTACTGTTTTCTCTAGAAACAGCTTTGGCTTTAGAGAATCAGAGTGCTCCACGGAACTCACTTATCGGACTTTTCGTACTCTTCGCGAGTCTGCCAATCCTCCTTGCTCCATTTAGACAGACGGTTCTTAGAAGACTTTTTACCTTCATAAGACCCACCCATATCTTTATAGTATTTAGTCGCAAGCTGCATCGCTCGCGCACTGTGGCCGCCAAGTTTGGCCCGAGCCTTAGCCTTGGCTCTCGCCCACTTTTGAGGATCCCGTTTCTTAGCGATTTCAGCCATTAGTAGAGCACAAAAACGCCTTCAACGTCTCCACTGGAGACAGCTGTACAAGATATAGGGTATATCGTGTCTCCTACGAGATGATCTGCCCGCAAAATCTGACCTGGAGCATCAGAGAGCTGCACAGCGAGAAAACCTTTTGCTCCACTGGATTTGGCTTCTATAAACAAGGCTCTACACGCAGCAAACTGAACGCCGCTCGCTCCCGTAGGATCTGGAGCAAACCCAAAACCGCTAGCGTACGGAACTTCAGCTCGATACGGATAAACCCCACCAAACGCTCGAAGATCCATATCAAAAAACTATTTCTGTAAGTCTAGCCTAAACGCCAGGATTGTACTAGCGAATAACTCCATTCAAACGATCGCAGACTAACATAGCGTACCCTGCAATGTCTCTCCAAGAATCATCATAATCAGCGTCACCATTAATAATTCTACCAATTTTGTGCATAATCATCTCTAAAGCTTCCATTTGATCAGCATCTAACTTTTTATTTCTCTTTGCCAGCTCCTCCCAGAAGACTTCTTTTAGCCGTTGAGTCACTTCAGCGTGGCCGCGAAAACTTCCGTACCGACTGCCACGCTCGTCAAGGACGCCAGTCAGATCATTAGGCTGCATTGAACCAGTAGATTGTTCCGTCATGCTTAGCTAAATACTTGCGTAACAGATATGCGTCTGGCCTTTTAAGCACCTGAGTGCAGTTGAGACCATCGAGAATATAGCAGACTTTTACGTACTCTGCACCTCGCGAAAGTTTCACTGTAAGACAAACATATCTTTGTAGTCCATGACTTTAACCCCTTTTCTTCTAAGTTCTGGCGCGTATTTATAGTCGTTATGTTTAATCAAACTTGATGTTTTGAGCGTATACTTTCCATCTTTTTTCACCAAGGGAACGCAGCGACGGTGCTCGTACCCCGCTGGGACACCCTCAAACGCTAAACCCATGGAACTTCTATCAGCAATCGGCCAGTTTCTAATACCGATGCGCTCGTAACTTTTCTGCGGATCATAGCTGTCGGAACGAATGTATTGCATAGCATCGTGTTGATCTAAAATCATCGCTCCGTAATACGGATTTGCAGCTTGTACAAATACACTAATTTCATGATCAACAACTAAAATCTTAGGAACAGTAAACCCTACATCCGCCCAAACATTAGGTGTTTTTTTAACTAAAGAATACTCATAGTGATTATCAAAAGGGACTAACATACCGTCATATTCTTCGTAGCGTACAAACCCAGGCTCAAAACCCAGCTCGTGCAGCCGTGGCTTCCACGCGAGCCAGTAGTTGAAATTCTCTAACGTCAAAGTCATATCATTTTCTTGATAAATGTAATAGTCATGACGCTTATTGAGTATCTCTAGTGCTAGGTCTGTTTTGTGCGCCCAGGTGAGAAACCAACCTTCGTAGCCAGGGCTAGCAACCTTAACCTGTACATCTACATTGTCAAAAATACTGACAGAACGTTCTAAAAACTCTAAGCTGTCTTGAGAGTCGTAATCAATGTAAACACAAATAGTAACTTTAAACGGAAATAAAGTGTATTGAAAAATAGTGTCTAACAAAACATTTAAACGATCTAAAGGACGGTGGGCTGTAATTGCGACCCAGATCTTCCGCATATCAGTACTCGATTGAGAAACTACCACGGCGTTGGAGAAAAGTGATTAGATGCGTGTAAGCATCTAGTAAGTCGTCGTGAGACGTAGCACCCACATTAATCAACTGTTCAAACAGCGCATCAAACTTGCGATATTTGTTAAACACCACCTTCTTGTGTTCAAGAATACCAAGTGTACCTCGGAAACGTGACAGCTTGTCGCCCCGGAACCCTTTAACTTCATGGATATTTAAATTCGTCAACTCACGCTCGTTAATTAAAACTCGTTTGATGTCCGCCGCTAGGGACGCTTGATACGCCACGGATTCAACCACGAGCGTCACCGTGGAGTATGTAGGAGCATAAATGTTGTCTTGCTTAACTAAGATACCCCACTCTAATAACATGTCACACAGTAAATCTATCTTCTCTAAGTTGCCGATACTCCGGCACTGGTGCGCATCGATGATGTAATACATATCCTTGAGCCTGCCGCCCAACACGAAAGCCGTGTAGTCGCTGGTTTCGTTCCTGCTGGCAGACAGGTCAATGCCGACCGCTAGCGAATCAAACTCTGTAACTACCTCACCTTTGACAAGCAACTCAGGCGAAACGATCAAATCAGAAGTCAGTACGGGCTGCTGTTGATACTGGAAGGCAAAGGCCACGGGGTCCAGTTCCTTCTGCTGTTGCAAGTAACTCACAGACCACTGCTCAGGCCAGTAACTGATCGCATTACCATGGTTGTCATAGGTCAAAGCCTCTTGCGTAACCTGCTTCCAGCCTTTAGACTCCACAAAGAGAGTTTTGTGAATATCAAGTGGATGGAAGCGCGTCCCTAGACATATAGAGCGCCCACCTTCAAAAATAATCGGAGAGATCACAGAAGACCAGTTGTTATTCATCTCTTCTCTAATGGTAGGGTTTTTAATGTCGGTGCTAGACTTTATAGGGTCGTCGATTATAACTAGGTGAGCCCTTTTTGACGTAATTGATCCTCTTAATCCTGCAGCTCTTAGAGTGAACTCTTCATCACCTACGCGGGGGATGCCTGCGTAGTCAAAGTCAATAGACCAGCCAACGTCTGACTGCATCCCCGTCTTTAGTTTCACGCGAGGGAATATCTTCTTAAACTCAACCGAGTCAATTATCTGCTTGATAATCCGACTCTTAGGTATAGCCGTATTGATGTTGTACGAAACGTAAATAATCTGTAAGGGTAACTGGGCGCTGGTGTGTCTCCCAATAATCCATGCAGTAAATAAATTCAAGACAGTAGATTTGGCGCTATTTTTGCTAACTACATAATCTTTTATAACAAAACGTTCTTTTGGATTAGCTACACGTATACACATTACAGGGCTTTCCCCACACGGTTTAATGTCTATAATGGATCGGACGATACCTCGATTAGATCTAGAAGATACTGGACCTTTATAAACGGCAGACTTACGTTTGCAAAAAAACGGTTTAATGTCAGCAGGCAATGCAAAACTGCACCTATAAGCTAAGTTTTTACTTACAACTTTTTCTTTGCCTTTAAAGTAATGCGGATAGTATGGTTTGTTAAAATGCGCAACACCACCCAAAGAGCGCACAAGTTCTATAAAGTCTGTAATAAGTTGTAGGCTAGAGCTACTAAACGCCAGCCCTCCGCGACCAGAATCGCTTTCAGACTGGCTGCGCGACATCCGTGTGCCATCTGTATCCATAAGGCCGCGCAGAAGCCACTCGCGCTGTTTTATAGACCCATATAAATACTGTCTAGGGATAGATTTTTCTAACGCTCCTTTACCTCGCATACCCAAGTTCTCTAAGTGCAGAGAAAGTTCTTTTTTAAATCCTCCCCTTCTGCCATCTATAATATTTTTTTTCACACCTTGAGTCGTTTGAAACTGATATGAGTACTTCCGAGACTCATACGACCGCTCTACTAGAACCGTATCTTTAGGCAAAATAGTATTAATAAAATCAACTATATCTGTATCAGTAGTTGTGAGGTTTATAGAAGTTTTATCTGTTAAACCTCCATCCCCTAGAAGAACACCAATTAAATAAGGATGAAGAGGTAAATCAGCTTCTGGGTAATTAATAGGAGCAGTAACCGGAACCTGATACCTACTGTGACCTCTTGTATCCAACCACGGTGTTTCTCCTGGCGACGCTTGACGCACTGTGCGCTGAATTCCGGTCCTCCAGTTACCTTTAATCCCAGTAGTAACAAAATCCTTTATCTCCTGCAAAGTCATTGTACGGTAGGTCCCCTTTGGGTCTGTTCCCATGCGTCTGACATCAAACCGATGCGACGCATCGCAAACCATTGAAGTTCCATCCGAAAACGTCACCTCAAACAACTTTGTAGAACTATAAGACATTACATCTAAAACTTCTGTCGGTTCACCGTCGTCCCCGTAGACCAAATCTCCTATATTTAAATTTTTAAGCGGTTTCCAGCCCAAGGGGGTTGCAACTTCTGTGTCTGGATGCAAAGGCCCTCGTGGACTTAAAATGTCAAGATTAGGTCCTGCAATATCCAGCAGGTACTTATTAGACTCGCCTGTAATTAAGTGCTGGTGCCACTCTAACATGTGCTTAGCGGGTGGTTTATCCAGCACCGTACAGAAGGTCTGGAAGTCATTTGCCGCTTTAGTATAGATGTTATCTACGGTTACTGGAGCGCTTTCCTGCGCACGAACTGCTTTAAATTGCGCCCCACGGCGATAGGCAAAGGACTCCCGGCTAGGCATGTCAATATCCTGACAGTGTTGCTATAGTAGCTCTATCGAGATTCTACAGCCGAATGGCGAAAGTTCTTTGGTATGGAGACGCGTGCTCTAATACCGGCTTCGGGCGAGTGACACACAGCGTATTAGATCACCTACATAAAGATCACGACGTTACAGTAATCGGGATTAACTCAGTCGGGGATCCGCACGAGTATCCGTTTGACATCTACCCAGCCGCCACGGTGAACGCGCCGGATCGATTTGGGCTGCAGCGTCTTCCCGAAATCGTATCCAAAGTCAAACCTGACGTATTTATCGGGCTGAATGACATATGGGTACTCAATCAGGTTTGGGAGAAAATTCACTTCCTGAAAGAGCAGCACAACTTTAAATTTCTGGCGTACTTCCCTACAGACAGTGAGGCTTATTACCCAGACATGCTCCGAAACATTGAGCACTGGGATCTGGCCACGACGTTCACCGTGGGCAGCGCGGAGCGCTTGCTGAAACACAAGATCAATCCGCAGCGAATGGCAGTGCTGCCGCACGGCGTTGACAGCGAGCGGTTCAAACCTATGTCCCGCGATGAAGCTCGCGACAGCCTGGGTCTCCCGAAAGACAAATTCATTGTCTTCAACGGCAACAGAAACCAACCCAGAAAACGTATTGATCTGACGGTCCAGGCGTTCGCCAAGTTTGCTGTAGACAAACCAGATACCATGTTGTATCTGCACATGGGTCTAAAAGATCTGGGTTGGGACATCATGCCGATGTTCCAAAGGGAAATGGAACGGTACGGTTTGGACCCATTTAACCGACTTGTCTTGACCTCAAATTCAATCTCTTATCTAGATGCGCCGCCGGATGAACTTCTGAACCGGATCTATAACGCCACGGACGTTGGGTTAAACACAGCCGATGGCGAAGGTTGGGGCCTTGTCAGCTTTGAGCACGCCGGGTGTCGTAAACCTCAAGTAGTCCCTAATCACACTGTATGCCACGATCTGTGGGACGGTGCAGGGATGACCGCTGAAATTGCAACCTGGGTGACGGATAAAGATCTTGGGGTTGTGCGCGGTCTCGTCAACATCGACAGCGTGGTTGACTGCCTGAATGAGCTGTACACGAACAAAGAGACCTACGAAGAAGTTGCCGATGCGTGCTATGCACTGACTCAGCGCAAAGAGTATCGCTGGGAGCACATCGCTAAAGGGTTCTCTAAAGCCATCACTGATCTTCTTGTTTGATCATGCAGTCAACCAACCGTTACTTCCACGCCTATTCCGGCGTTGCACAACTGATCCGAACGGAAGAAGAAGGAATCCCAAACGTCTACCAGCAGGCAGAGAAACTCGGCGGCAAATTCACCCGAATTGTGCATGGGCTGCCAGACAGAGCTGTGGCTAACTTCAGCCCCAGCATCATCAAACACGGCAATCGAACTTTGATCGCGTGGCGGGCGCAACCTGAGCCATTCTGCTTCCGCTACGACAATAACTACTTCTACCTTAACAACACACCAACGGAAGTATATCTAGGCGAACTAGCTAACGACACAACGATCTTGGGCGCCAAGAAGATTCGGTCCAAACCACATAGGCTTAGCTACGAAGATCCACGGCTGTTCAAAGGTCCCGACGATGAGCTGTACATCCAGTTCGTCGGATCGACCTACGCAAGCAAATACAACAAAGGGGATAAGAAACTCTTTGACCACCCCAAAGTTATTGTCTGCTACATCAACAAAGATGGTGAAGCCCAGTACCCAGCAATCCCCCCAATCGGTCAAAACCGAGTCATTGGCAAACTGGAGAAGAACTGGTGCTTCTTCTCGCACAAGGGTGAGCTGAAGTGCTTGTACTCCACGCGGCCTCTGGTTATCGAATCGGAAAAAGATAAAAACACAGAGATTGACACGTCTGCACTAGATCGTGTAACCGGCGGATGCCCAACGTTCAACTCGCTAGCACCCATCAACCTCGGCTACGGGCACTTAATCTTCTACCACTGGAAGCACATGACCCGAGACAATACAGGGTTTTCATATCTCCTGTATCATCTGGGAGCCTACATGGTCGACCGTGACTTTACTAAGGTAACGCATGTCGACACGAAACCTCTGTTTTCCGGTTCTTTGAATGATCGACTGATCTCTTGGACCGACGTGGGCGGCAACATTGTGTCGTTCCAGCCCGCAGTGATTCTGCCGTTCGGCGCTTACGTCGAAAACACAGAGCTAGTTATGTCACTGGGAGTCAACGATGCCTTCATGGGTATTTTCAGAACCCCGCTGGAGAACATCGTTAAGCGACTGCAGCCAGTCGACTAACTCTTCTCTTCTCGTTCGAGCACAGACCAGACCAACATCGCAGCATCTTCGAGCAACGTTTGAATCGTCGGCTGCGAATCAAAGGTCTGGTTCAGCTCGCGCAAACAGCGATCGGCGCCAGCCAGCAACAAACCACGGCGATCCATGCCGTCAGACATGGCGCGAACCGATTGAATGTGCGACCGCAGTTCTTTCTGAAGCGCCGAAATCTTAGTTGCCGCCGTGGCGTGATCTAACATCCCCGTCACGGTCATATCTCTAACTTTACGAATATCGTCTTGCAGCTCGTCAATCTCGATGAGCAGGACTTTTCGCAAGTCACTCTTAGGGTACTTCTCTTGGATCCACGCGGTTAAATCGCTGATGCTGCCATCGTACCCAGGCTTTAAAAACCTGGCGTACAAGTACGCCTCGATGTCACTAACTGCATTTTTTGCATAGTGAACAAACGCGTCTTTGTTGGAGCTATCTAAAGACGCCAGCCAATCTGCAACAGTCTTGGAATTCCCGATTGCCTGCGAAATCATGCGAACGCCCGAGCACCAGCCATGGCCATGCCAGCCCCGAACCGCTTGAGGGCCAACTGACCTTCTACCTGCCCACGCTGCAAAGCTAACTGGTTTTTCGTTTGTTCCTGCTGTTTACGGATGTCCATGTTGGTGCTGGCCAACTCTGCAACGGTCTGGTTCCGTAAGTTAGCAGCGTTGAGGCCCTGCTGCACTTGACCAGCCGTAATAGTATTCATTGCACCGGACTCACCTTTGAGCACTTCTTGCTGTAAGGCTCCCGCAGTCTGACCAAAAAGATTTGTTAGGTTAGCTGCCGTGGAAGGACCAAGAAACTCAGTAGCAGTCTTGTACTTAGCTGCAAGATCCTCGTTACCGATCAGAGCAGACTGATATGCACCAGCCACGCCAGCGAGGAGATCAGTATTTGTCTGATCCTTATACGCAGCTTGATTGAACTGACCTAAAGCCTGGGAAGCTTGCAGTGCGGTATTAGTATTCAGAGCCTGCACATATGGTCCAGTCAACGCTGCGAGTTGTTGCGCTGCTGTAGTAAGTGCAACGTTACCAGGAGCTAACTGAGTAGCGTAAAGGGAAGCGTAATCTCCAGCAGGAGCACCGCCACCGCCACCAAGGGCGCCAATAAGAGACCCTGCACCCCCCGCAAGGGATCCAAAAGCACCGATAGCACTAATAGGATCAAAAACCATTATCCGAAGAGATTACGACCAGCAGGAACGTTAGGTGCTTGAATAGCAATTTGCTGCATAGCACCCTTCATAGCGTTATTCATCGCTTCCATAACTCCCGTATTAGGAATTTGAGCGAGGTACGCCGTGTTAGCCAGAGAAATAGCTTGCGCAGCGCGAGCTTGTTCACGAGCCACTTGCAGATCTCTCCAAGCTTTAATGTTTTCAGTTTCAATCTGACGGCGAGATAACTCCTTAAGGCCACGGTCTCTAAGGGCTGCAGTGACAATGCTGCGCTGAAGCTCGCGCTGACTTTCCGTTTCGCGCAGCGTGGCTTGATTCTGCAGCAGCTCCTTAACAAAACCCGAAAGATCTTGGAACGAAAAATCGGATTTTTGCCCCTCTAAAGGAGACCCTTCGCTCGCCGGAAAATTGGTAGCTGGAGGTTTTTCTAGAGGCTCGGGAAGTGCAGGTGCCGGAGGAACATTCAGATCAACGGGGGGCGCAGGAGGAGCGCCAGCACCCGTGGAAGCAGAAGAAGGAGTAGCCGCCTGTTCGCTAAAGTCAGCTAACCATTGCTTTGAGTCAGCGTCCCAAACCACGGGCTTGCCGCCGAGGATCGCACGGGTTCCAGATTTACGAGTTGACTCTTTATCTTTTTGCTCAGGTTTACCGGATAACGAATTAGCTAAAGCCCCGGCCAAGCGAAACCCACCTTCACCGAGACTATACGGTGTACTAAAAGGTGTGAATGCAAGAGCAATACGACCGAAAAGTTGGCGAGCGTCGTAAGGATCGTTTTGCGGAGGAACGAATGTCATTTAACTACCTCACTTAATCCTTGCTAACTCTACTTGCGCCGTGCGGTCATTGATAACCCCGGATCTCAAAACGTTTTCAATCGTATTTTGAAGAACGTCTGAAGCCATTCCATAAGAACCACGCAGACGTTCAGCTTGAGTTTTGGCAAGACCCTCAAGCTCGCGGCTCCGCACATCAGCTGCGCTCGCAACTTCCTGCCGACGAAGCGCACCTGTCGACTCAATCTGCGCTCGGCGTACAGCGGCGTCTTGAATAAGCTTTTCCAAAGCCACATCGAAGGCACGATCAGCTCTAAGCTTCTCGATCTCCCTCTCAGTTAAATTCTCGGCCTGACGCGTCCTTCTAGCTTCAATATCCTCAAGAATATCTTGAGGGGCTCTCGGCATAGGTAAGTCAAAACCCAACGAGTTTAAGAGGCGCGTCCTAAAAACGTCAGCTCTGTAGTCAGGAATCAAGCGGAGATCAGTTTCTTCGCTGATGAAGTACTTACCAGAACTATCTGTACCCGCACTTGGAATAGCGGGTGGATTCATAGCGCTGACCACGCCTGCACCCAACAAACCGGCTACGAACTCACGTAATAATTCAACAGCACCCGCAGCTACACCTGAGCCCGCAGCACCTTTAGCTGCGGCACCGCCTCCAGCGGCAACAGCAGGAGCAAGAGCAGGAGCAGCCATCAACTCAGTTGCGGACGATCGTAAGAAGTACCAGAAGAGAACTTCTTAGCCTTCTTAAAGTTTAGCCCGTTTTCCTCTACTGAAGGCATAACTCCAGTCTGTTTTTGCTCCTCGGACGGCATAGGAGACGTTTGAGGAAAGTTAGACTGAACGTACATATCAAGAAACGAAACCGGATCAAGCGGTTCCGACTCTTTCCGCACGTCCCTATCGAAAAGTTGCTGTCGTCTATCCATATCAGCTAAGAGGTTGATACCGCATGGACGGAGGAATTTGACTGGAGCTAGGTGCATTCAGCACGGAATATTGACCACCGTAGCCCGGTGTGTCGTACTCCAGAGGCTCCTGCTGACTCAGGAAATCACCGGATGCATCATCCTGAGTCTGAATAGTAGTAAGAATTTCCAGCAGCATTTCAACCAGAGCCGGATCATTCGTAAGCATATCTGCCAGCTCCATCACCTCAGCCACGTCGTCGGGATCGGTGACGCCAGCTCGCAACCTGCGCTCTAACTGGTTCTTAGCTTCAGGCTGCGAAACATCCGGCTGTCGGTTCAGCGACCGTGTAGCCGAAGTATTCATCATCCCCTCATCCTCGTAACCAGGCATCGGAGGGAGAGCCCGCGAATACTCACGCAGAACTTGGGCTACCACGGGTGCAGCCGCAGCCTTTTCGGCAACTGTTTTAGGCACCGGCAGTCCCGTAATCCGGGCAGCTAGTTCGTAATCGGCGGGACTAAACACCGGAGCATACCGCTATCTGTGATTCCATATTAGACGAGATCTTCAAAATATCGCCAGGTTCGACAT
>Ga0315907_10001845_pt1 | contig 27917 bp, 26 predicted proteins | sample LakEriMetagenome_3_FD_203525 | JGI IMG/M metagenome (GOLD analysis project Ga0315907, IMG submission 203525) | Freshwater fungal communities from buoy surface, Lake Erie, Ohio, United States - Buoy 12 MA123 | ecosystem: Environmental > Aquatic > Freshwater > Lake > Lake biofilm | place: USA...
GTGAACTTGGAACCGATGATGCTTTCATGAATAAATTCATCACCTGGTTTTAATTTCCCTTTTGAGTACCATTGCGCCATTCTAGCACTGGTTCCTGTTCCGCAAGGCGATCGGTCTATGGCTTTATCGCCATAGAACACCGCATTTCGTGCGGTGGATGTTGGATCTATAACGGCACCAGTCCATTCAATATGCGAACATCCATTAATGGTTGGGTCATCCGGATGCGTGAAACTATATTTCGCATTGATCACTTTACGCAATTCCCTACCCCAGGAGATTAGTTTATCAGCGGGATAGCATTCGAGTCCTTTAAAATTTTCTTGAGGATCTATAATAGCATAAAAATTACCACCATAAGCCACATCAAATGTCAGTTTTCCCAGTTCCGGACATTCAGCTGTTAATCCACTCGAATGTAAATAGGAAGGAACATTGGTCAATCGAACCCATTTTACTTTTCCATTGACTTCACCATATTTAATAAGTACTAATCCGGCAGGTGCTTCCATACGAACGATGCCTGGCGTTTTTGGTTGGATCAATCCTCTTTCAATAGCGATGGTTATGGTACCAATCGTTCCATGTCCGCACATAGGCAAGCAGCCAGAAGTTTCAATAAATAACACCGAAACATCATTTTGCGGATCATGTGGTGGATAAAGGATTGATCCGGACATCATATCATGTCCTCGGGGTTCAAACATTAAGCCTTTTCGTATCCAGTCGAATTCTTTTAAAAAGTGCTGTCGTTTTTCGCTCATATTGTTTCCCTTGAGTTCAGGGCCACCTTTGGCCACCACTCTAACCGGATTACCACAGGTATGGGCATCTATACATTCAAATATGTGCATGCTTAAAAATAAGCCTTTTTTGTTACCTTGTAAGCTAGAAAATAGACGTAATATGGAAACTTATGGTAAGATATTATTGATCGCCATACCTATATTTTTAGTCCTGGTCCTGTTTGAAAAATTCTATGGATGGTACAAGGGTTTTGATACCGTTCGTAACCTGGATATGATCTCCAGTTTAAGTTCAGGAGTGACCAATATTACTAAGGATATTCTTGGATTAAGTATTAGTATCCTATCGTATAAATGGCTGGTGGATCATGTAGCTTTATTTTCAATTAAGGCAACCTGGGTTACATATATTGTTGCTTTTATTGCCCTTGATTTTTCAAGTTACTGGACACATAGATGGGCACATCATATCAATATACTTTGGAATAGGCATGTCATTCATCATAGTTCTGAAGAATTTAATTTGGCTTGTGCATTACGGCAAAGTATATCTGTCTTCATTAATATTTTCGCCTTCTTATTATTGCCCGCAGCACTTTTAGGAGTACCGGCTGTTGTGATTGCTACGGTTGCACCACTTCATTTATTTGCACAGTTCTGGTATCATACACGCCATATTGGAAAACTCGGATTTTTAGAAAAGATTATTGTAACCCCTTCTCATCATAGAGTGCATCATGCCATTAATCCAGAATATCTAGATAAAAATTTAGCTGCGATCTTTATCATATGGGATAGATTATTTGGCACCTATCAGGAAGAACTTGATGATGTTCCTCCAGTGTATGGAATTACGCGGCCTGTTCACACCTGGAATCCCATCCGAATCAATTTTCAGCATATTTGGCTGTTGATACTGGATGCCTGGCGTACAAAGCGTTGGTGGGATAAATGCCGTATCTGGTTTATGCCTACTGGCTGGCGACCAGCTGATGTTATGGAAAGATATCCTAAGAACAAAATTACAGATATATACAATTTTGAAAAATACGATACCAAAGCATCGCCTGCATTACATATATGGTGCTGGGTTCAATTGTTTGCCCTATTATCTTTCATCAGTTATTTTGTTGGGAATATAGCAAAGATTGGTAATGCTAATTTATTTGTATATGGGGGATTTATTTTCTTATTTGTTTATGCGTTAACTGAATTAATGGACCGTCATGTTTGGTCAATCTTTTTTGAAACCATAAAAGCGGGATTTGGAATTTGGTTCATTAACTATACTGGTGATTGGTTTGGGGTAGATGAAATTTTTACAGGAGCATCAATGATGGTAATAGCTTATTTTATTATTTCTTGGATCGTAACGCTAGGCTTTGTTTATAAACATAGAATGGAGGATAGGGGAGCGGCGTTGCAGATTGCTTCTAAGTAGATTGTTCTAAAAGTCCATTCATCATTCTGATCACATTCAATGGATTGGATTCCTTCAACTCATCTGGTAATAACCCATCCGGATAGTTTTGAAATGATATGGGTCTCACAAATCGCTTGATCGCATCGGGACCAACAGAGCCAAATCGACTATCGGTAGTAGCAGGAAAAGGGCCGCCATGCTGCATGCTCCAGCAAACTTCAACGCCTGTAGGCACTCCATTCAAAATCATTCTTCCACATTTCAGATCTATTAATTTGAACAACTCATGTGATAGTTCATTATCTGTTGCCATAATACTACAAGTTAATTGTCCTTCAATCGATGAAGCGATCTGCATCATCTGTTTTTCATCTTTACATACGACTACTAATGAATATGGACCAAATACTTCCTGATGTAGAATTGGATTCGCTAAAAATGCATCTCCACCCACTGTTGCCATGGTAGGTTGTCCTTCATCTTCTATGGCTTCAACTGCACTGACTGAAACTACCCTTACATCCGATTGTGCTAATGCTTGAGAACGATTAGAATTATATGCTTTAGAAATTCCTTGGTGCAACATTTTGGCCGGTGCTATTGCGGCAATGCGTTCTGAAAGGGCAGATAAAAATGCATCTAGTCCTGCTGATTGAGTCGTGATGATCAATCCGGGATTAGTACAGAATTGTCCTACTCCAAGTGTTATCGACCCAGCAAGTTGTTCTGCTAACCACAAACCATCTGAACGTAATTTTTCCGCAAGTATAAAAATCGGGTTGATACTTCCCATTTCAGCGAATACTGGAATTGGCTCTTTTCGCTGCTGTGCCCAATCATATAATTGTTTTCCTCCGCTGAATGATCCCGTGAATCCAACCGCTTTGGTGTGTTCATGCATCACCAAAGCTTTACCTACTTCATTAGATATTCCATGTACATGCTGGAAAATAGGATAATCATATCCTTCTTCTGTCATGGCTTGTTCAATCAACCGTGCTACAAAATCTGATGTCTCCGGATGGGCAGGATGTGCTTTTACAACCACCGAACAACCCGCGGCTAATGCCGTAGCTGTATCGCCTCCTGCAGTTGAATAGGCAAATGGAAAATTTGATGCGCCAAATACAACAACTGGCCCCAATCCTATATTCATCTTTCGTATATCAGGGCGAGGTGGAACGCGTTCGGGTAAGGCATGATCAATACGCGCGTCCAGCCATAATCCTTGTTGGCAAGCCTCTGCATATTGCGTTAACTGAAATATGGTCCTATTTCGTTCGTTTTTCAGCCTTACTTCTGGAAGATTGGTTTCCCTCATAGCGATCTGGATCAATTCATCTCCTGAATGCTCCAGCTTGAAAGCGATACGCTTCATCAAATCTGCACGTTGCTTAGGGGATGTTTTTCTAAACGTTAGAAACGCTTTCCAGGCATTATGCATCACCATATCGATCGTCATAACTATTTTTTTAAAGAACAGGTAATATTGGCCTATTCGCAATTCCAGTTTCAATAATTTTCAATACTCGATCACGTTCCTCTCCATCAACAGCTAATCTTGGGGCACGTACATATTCAGATCCGATACCGGTAGCAGCAGCTGCCATCTTGATGTATTGAACCAATTTAGGATGAATGTCTAGTTCCAGTAATGGCATGAACCAACGGTAGAGCTTCGCCGCTTCTTCAATGCGCCCTGCTGTAACGAGTTTATAAATCGCAACAGTTTCTGCAGGAAATGCATCTACTAATCCGGCTACCCAACCATGCGCACCCAAGCAAAGTTCTTCCATAGCCAATGTATCTACACCGCAAAGAATTTTAAATCGATCCCCAAATGCATTGATCAGTCGGGTTACATTGGTAACATCACGCGTTGATTCTTTAATGGCCGTGATATTCGGACATACTGCCAATTCTTTAAACATATCGATCGTCACTTCAATTTTATAATCTACCGGATTATTGTAGATCATAATCGGAAGCTTCGTCGCATTGGCGATCGTCTTAAAATAGGTTACCGTTTCTCGGTGATCGGATTTATAACGCATTGGAGGTAATAACATCAATCCATCGGCCCCCCATTTTTCTGCGAGAGCGGCCTGATGTAATGCTTCACGTGTAGCTCCTTCCGCAATATTCAATATAACAGGGACTCTGCCTGCAGTTTTTTCGAGTGCAAAAGCTACTAGTTTCTCTTTTTCATCAATCGTCAACACTGAGGATTCACCTAATGTGCCACCTAGTATGATTCCTTCCACTCCGGCAGTAAGTTGAGCTTCCAGATTTTTTTCAAAGAGAGGTAAATCTAGTTTGTCGTCTGCGGTAAAAGGAGTTAGTAATGCTGGAAAGACTCCTTTCCATTCAAATGATTTCATTGCAAAGAAGGTTTTAATATCAACTGCAAGAAAAGCTAATTTTCAATTAAATCCTTGATCGCAAAGGATGAAATCGAAAAAAACATCTAACTGCAAGTCTGAACATATAACTTTACCGGGCAATGCCCTTAATAGAATCAACTGGAAAACCATTTCAGCGGTCTGAAGAGGCTGAACTGATCGACCTCCTTAAAAAGGGGGATGATGGAGCCTTTAAACGCATTGTGGAGTCCAAAAAAGATCTGGTCTATAATACAGCATTGGGGTTATTACAAAATGTTGAGGATGCCGAGGATATTGCTCAGGAGGTCTTTATAAAAGTTTATGAGTCAATCCACCAGTTTAAAGGGGAATCGGCCTTTTCTACCTGGCTTTATCGCATTGCAGTAACAAAATCACTGGAACTGATAAGGAGCCGCAAACGGAAAAAACGCTTTGCTTTTATCACGAGTTTATTAGGGGAGAACAATGAATTAAGGCATGATCCGCCAGAATTTATACATCCTGGAGTGCAACTCGATAATAAGGAAAGGTCAGTCATTTTGTTTAAGTCTATAACAAAACTTCCTGAAAATCAACGAATAGCTTTTACTCTTCATAAGGTAGAGGGAATTCCATATCAGGAAATTGCGGAAATCATGAGTTTGTCGGTTTCGGCCATAGAATCGCTGATCCATAGGGCTAAGGCGAATTTGAGGAAGGACCTGGAAAATTATTACAAGAAAAATAAGTAAAACACAATTTTTTTTCAAATAAGGCATCTAAATTAGAGTATATGGAACAACAGCCAACCATGCAGAATCAAGTAGAACTTACCTTGAGCAGCCTCGATGAGGTTTCAAGGGCAGAGGCTTCTCCTTTTTTCTATACCCGTTTGATGGCTAAAATGGAATCGTCACCAGTCAGTATTTGGACTAAGGCTATTTCTTTTTTAGCTCAGCCGGCTGTCTCTTTATCCTTGTTATTTTTCTTTCTGTTGTTGAACGGATATTTGGTGTTCAGCAGTTTAGAGGAGAATGAAGATTTGGGTAGTACTCAGGATTATGTTGCTCAACAAATCAGTTATTTCGACAATCTCAATCCATGAGTATGAAAGCCATTACTTCTAATAAGTGGGTACTGCTTCTGGTAATATGTTTAATTGTTACCAATATCGCCTTAGGCATATTTGCATTTACGTCAAAGCGAAGACCAGATTATTCTTTTAAAAATCAAGTTGGCTTAACGGAAGCTCAGTCAAAAGTTTTTGATGAGAAAAAGAAGGCATATTTCGCTGAAATGAAACCATATTGGGAGCGTGTAGCTGAATTGAAAGATAGTTTGTATCAACGTATGGGTGATGCTGAAGTATCAGACTCTACCATAGAATCATACGTGAATAAATGGCATGAGATCAATCGTAATTCAGATATACAAATGTTCAAACATTTCCGGGAGATGCGAAAAGAATGTACAGCTGAACAATTGCCGGTCTATGATTCTGTGGTGCGCAAAATGATGTCACGCCGTCGCCGTTAGTTATTTTTCTAAGCCTTTCATTGCGAGAATTGGGATATCTATTTCTGTTGAAATAGCGGTTGTTTCGCGACCAAGGAAAAATGAATCCAGCCAGTTATGATGATGTGGAAAGAGTATAAGAGCATCTCCTCCCTCTTTGGTGATCAGATCTTCTATTGTTTCTGGAATATTTCTTTTTACTGGTACGTTTAGTGGAGCCTTTTGAAAGGATTCCAGGATCTTTTTTTGAGATTCTATATCAAATTCCAATCGTCTTTCTGTTACATCTGAAATATGTAAAAAATTAACTTCTGCATTTACATGATCGGCCATAAATTTTATAAACGTTATTTGGTCATCTTTTAATGGCATACTGAGGTCTGTGCATACCCAAATTTTTTTCCAAACTTTATACTCGTAATCAGCAGTTATACTTAGTACATGCACAGGAGGATGTTGTAATAGTTGCTGCGTGATGCTCCCGGAAACCCATCTTCCCCATTTGCTTCGTTCTTTGTTCCCTACAATTAGCAGATCTATATCGTGTGTTTTAACATACTCATTGATCTCCTGAACTTCCCCTCCTGTTGTAGCATGAATCGATATGTCATAGTGATATTGACCTTTATGTTCCTGAATGATATCCCATAGTTTGTCAGAATAGTTTTTTTTCATCGTATCGTATGGTATAAGTATTTGTTCTGTTTCCGGAGAAATGACATAGGGCATCTGAAAAACATGAATAAAATGAAGATGTGCAAAAAAATGCTTATTGAATGCGAAACCAAACTTGATCAGATTTGATGAGGTTTCTGAAAAGTCGAGGGCTATTAATATATTCTGCATATACGGCTAAATGCAAATTTTATTCCCAACCAGCACAATACCGACCTTGGCGGTAGAGCGTATTAATAGTAAATTCGTTTGGTGAACGAAATCAGGCAAATTATTAGAGCTTTTGAATTGGCTAGAGCAAGCGGCAAACGTACTGCACTTGCTACTGTGGTGCATGTAGAGGGGTCTTCCTACAGAAGACCGGGGGCTCGTATGCTGGTAACGGATGATGGAGAGATTACCGGTGCTATCAGTGGCGGCTGTCTGGAAGGGGATGCACTACGAAAAGCACAATTGGTAATAGCCCAGCAAAAGCCTAAACTAATCACCTATGATACTCGCGATGATGAGGATGCCTTCATCGGGCGTCAACTGGGTTGTGCAGGTGTGATCTCTGTTTTATTCGAACCTATAAATACGGATAATCCGCTCAATGCTATAGAATGTTTGAAGCAGGTCAATCCTGATCGAAAAGATCAATTGATACTCACCATTTTTTCTATGGAACCATATGCCGAACAACCGGGAACTTGTTTATGGATGCAGGATAAAAAAAAATGGGGACGGTTACCAGACGGGTTTTCAACTATTGACCAGGATATCGAATTAACATTTCAAAATCGTTCATCCCAGTTCATACAGTATAAAAATGGATTTACCATTTTTTTTGAATGCATACCTCCTACAATTTCATTGGTTTTAGTCGGTGCTGGAAATGATGTACATTCTATGTCTGTATTTGCTGATGTTTTGGGTTGGGAAATTCATGTGTTAGATGGTCGATCCACACATGCCTTACAGGATCGTTTCCCTACTGCCTGTCAAGTACTCGTAGGGAAACCAGAACAATTGATTGATAAAGTTCATATCGACGAGCGTACTGCATTTGTGTTGATGACACATAATTATCAATATGATCTATCTATGCTTCGTTTACTGATCCCAAAAGATATCAACTATATTGGAGTGCTTGGTCCGGTAAAGAAACTACAAAAAATGTTAGATGAAATTGGTTCTGAAATGTCTGTCGAAAAACGTAACTCTATTTACGGACCAACTGGATTGAATATTGGTGCTGAAACTCCTGAGGAAATCGCGTTGAGTATTATCGCAGAAATACAGGCAGTTATGAATGGAAAAGCTTCTGAAAGTTTGCGCGATTGTGCTACCGAAATTCATGATCGTTCCCAAACTCTAATCAAATTTCGATAATGCCAATAATAACCAAAACGGGTATATTACTATTATCTGGTGGTGAAAGCAGCCGAATAGGGCAGCCAAAGCAATTGTTGGATATTGATGGTATTCCGCTGATTCAACATATGGTTGAAGTAGCAATTAGTGCGGATTTAGGTCCGGTAGTTGTTGTAACTGGCGCTTATGCTGAACAGATAACACCATTACTCAGGGGCGTAGAAATCTTATATAATGCAAATTGGAACGAAGGAATGGCAACATCCATCCGATCGGGAGTTGAATTTATGGATACATATCATACTGAAATTGATGGATTATTCATTCTTGTGTGCGATCAACCTTATTTGAAACCGGTTCATTTGCATTCATTATGGTCAGCACAACAAAAACATAATTTTCTTGCTGTAGCGAGTGGGTACAACAATCAATATGGTACACCTGTTTTGTTTACTAAATCATTATATCCTGATCTTATGTCTTTGAAAGGGGATACAGGTGCACGTCAGTTTTTGAAAACAATTGAAGAAAGAATTGGGTCTGTATCCTTTGAGGAGGGTACATTTGATTTAGATACAATGGGCGATTATGAAGAATATAAACGGCGTGGATCATGTTGATGGATAGTTTTGGACGAATTCATGATTATCTGCGTATATCTCTTACAGATGTATGCAATTTGCGCTGCAATTATTGTATGCCTGATGACGATTATCATTTCATGCATTCGGATAAATTAATGAAGGCGGATGAGATCTTTCAACTTGCATCTGTTTTTGTTTCTCTTGGTATTAAAAAGATCAGGCTTACGGGTGGTGAGCCTCTGGTCAGAAAAGATGCGGGAGAGATTATTGAAAAGCTGGCTTCATTGCCGGTAGCATTGACTATAACGACAAATGGAACCAGACTTCATGAACATCTGGATAAATTAATAAAGGCGAATATACAATCGATCAATATTAGTCTGGATACACTGGATAGAAATCGGTTTCATCTTTTAACAAAAAGGGATTCGTTTGAGCAAGTCAGAGATAATATTGATCTGTTGCTGAGCAATAATATTCATCCAAAGATCAATATGGTTGTGATGAAAGGGATAAATGAACATGAGATCATGAATTTTGTGGAATGGACCCAGCATCATCCTGTTCATGTGCGTTTTATTGAGTTCATGCCGTTTTCAGGAAATCATTGGCAGCGGGAACAGGTATTTACTTGGCAGGATATATTGAAACAAATCGAAACAAAATATAGGTTCACTCCATTGACAAAACGTCCTCATGATACTGCCAAACATTATCAGATTGATGGGTTTAATGGAACATTTGCGGTGATTAGTACTATGAGTGCACCTTTTTGTGGTGATTGTAATAGAATTCGACTAACGGCAGATGGGAAGATCAAAAATTGTTTATTCTCGGCAACTGAAACAGATATACTTTCGCCTTTTAGAAAAGGTGAGGATATCATTTCTATCGTAAGACAAAATATTTATGCTAAAGCAAAAGAATTAGGTGGTCAATTTACATCTGATCTTGAAAAAGTAGAAGCGTCGCATATTCAAAATCGGTCAATGATCAGCATTGGAGGGTAAAATAATAAGTATGATCTCTGTTGAACAGGCAAAGCAATTCATCAACCAATATATTCAAGCGCTACCACCCATCAAGCTGCCCTTGGATCAGGCTTTTCATAAATTGTTAGCAGAGGATATCTATGCACCTATTGACTTGCCTGCTTTCGCTCAGGCTGGCATGGATGGTTACGCATTTTGCTTTGAGGAAAATAAAACGGAATATAGGATCATTGGAGAAGTGGCCGCTGGGGATGATGTTCAACTAACCCTTCAACCAGGTGAAGCCGTTCGTATTTTCACAGGTGCTGCTGTTCCAATGGGAGCAGATACGGTTATCATGCAAGAAAAAACAGATGTAAGGGGGTCTATACTGATACTGAAAGATGAGAATATAAAAAAAGGGCAGAATTATCGATTTGCAGGTTCAGATATTCAAAAGGGTAAACTGGCCGTAAAAGCAGGATATCTTGTGACACCTGCCATTGCTGGCTTTCTCGCCGCATTGGGGTTAGACCAGGTTACCGTATTCTCATCACCTAGTGTGGCTATCCTCGTAACAGGTGATGAATTGCAACGTGTTGGTGAACCATTATCTTTCGGACAAATATATGAGGCTAATTCGTATTCCTTACGAGCGGCTTTACATTCGATGGGCATCACTTCTGTGTTCATTCATGTTGTTCCAGATGATCTACAACAATTGGAGAAATGCATAAATGAAGCCATGAAGCTATCCGATATGTTATTGATAACGGGTGGAGTTAGCGTTGGCGATCATGATCATACACTTGATGCGTTACTTCAAAGTGGGTTCAAGATCATTTTTCATGGGGTTAGACAAAAACCAGGAAAACCGTTGTTATTTGGGATGAAAGGGAGTAAACCGGTTTTTGGTTTACCAGGAAATCCATCATCTGTTTTGACTTGTTTTTATCAATATGTTTATCCGGCTATCGCTCAGCTTATGAAAAGAGATGTAAAATTAGAATCAACTTCTGCTATTATCCAAACGGATTATCAAAAACCCACTGGCATTACTCATTTTTTAAGAGCTGAATTATTGGATGGAAACGTGAATATCCGGAAAGGGCAGGAATCCTATCGATTGGAATCATTTGCTTATGCAGATGCATTTATTGTATTGCCAGAAGAAGTTACTCAAGTCAATGCTGGCGATCAGGTCATCGTTCAAAAAATTCCTTATTGATGGAGTTGATATTGTTTTACATATTATTATTTGTGGTAGCATTCCTCTATGCAGCAGTAGGGCATGGTGGTGCTAGTGGTTATTTAGCTTTAATGGCATTATGGGGAATCGCACCTGAATTAATGAAACCCTCAGCTTTATTTCTGAACCTTTTTGTTTCCATCATCGCTTTCATTCAATTTTATCGAAACGGATATTTCAACTGGAAATTCTTTTTACCATTTGTAATTACCTCTATTCCGTTCTCCTTTATTGGTGGTTCGATAACTATTGATGCGGTTATTTATAGGAAAATATTAGGGGTTCTACTATTGGTACCGGTGGCCCGTTTCTTTATGATTCCATATGCAGATTCATCAGAACTGAAGCAATCATCTTTCCCTTTATCTTTATTTATAGGGGCTAACATTGGTTTTTTATCCGGGCTGATAGGCATTGGAGGAGGTATCATTCTTTCTCCCTTGATTCTTTTGCTAAAATGGGCGGATCAAAAACAAACTGCGGCAGTAAGTGCATTATTCATTTTCGTAAATTCATTGGCTGGATTGGGAGGGCAATGGAATTCGGGAATACAACTGCAATCCAATATGCTGATCTGGGTTTGTATTGCTTTATTGGGTGGCTGGTTAGGCGGCTGGTTAGGCGCTAAGCGATTCAAGCAGCAACAACTTCAAGTGATATTAGCTGCTGTATTATTGATCGCCGCCTGGAAACTTTTATTTACATAGTATGTTGAAGATATTGGTATTCGGGCAGTTAAGGGAGATCATCGGCTCATCGGTTATTGAGGTAGATAATGTAATGGATACAACGGCATTGCATCATCGATTAATTGAGGTCTATCCTGCATTGGTGAACTACACGTTCCGAATTGCTGTAGATGGAAAATTAACTGATGGGCAAGTTCCTATTTTCCCCGGATGTACTATAGCTTTATTGCCCCCTTTTTCAGGAGGATGATATGAACAAAGAATATTTTGAACGTTATAGCAGACAATTGATCCTCCCTTCATTTGGTAAGGCAGCACAGGATAAATTAAGTGCAGCTCATATTCTGATTATAGGTATGGGTGGGCTTGGCTGTCCGGTAGCGCAATATTTAGTAGGGGCAGGAGTAGGAAAGATTACTATTGTGGATGATGATGTGGTTACATTGTCTAATCTGCACAGACAAATTTTATTTACAGAGTCTGATATAGGAAAGAATAAAGTTGATGTAGCTAAATCAAAATTAAAAGATCTGAATAAAGATGTTTTGATTGAAACAATCCCTGCAAGATTTGATAAAAACCTTGGTCTAAAGGTTATACCAACGGTTGATTTGGTCATTGATTGTTCCGATAATTTTGAAACAAGATACTTTTTGGACGATGCTTGCAGGCTATTAGACAAACCACTTATTTTTGGAGCTGTTTCAAAATTTGAAGGCCAGTTGGCTTTTTTTGCACCAGGACATTCGTATTATCGAAATATTTTCCCCGACCCTCCTTCAAGTGGTTTAATAAGGAACTGCTCAGAAGAAGGAATATTGGGGATGTTGCCCGGGATAATTGGATCGATGCAGGCCATGGAAGCCATCAAATATATCACGGGTATTGGTGAAATATTAATCGATAAAATCATGACCTATGATGCTTTACATCAACAAATATTGCTGGTTGATGTTATGCCTTTAACACATAATGGGCCTGTTTCAATTGAAGAATTGGAGAAAACAGCTTATGCAATTCCAAAATGCATCAATTCATAGTATGTCAAAAGGTAAGATGACCAATATATTTGTTCAGGGAGCGATTGCCTCTTCATTTATTGGAGAGTGTATTCAAAAGCATGAGACTAAAACATCCATTGGCGCACATAATATTTTTTTGGGTCAGGTTCGTGCAGATAATATTGAAGGAAAGACAGTTACTTCGATTGAATATACCGCTTATGAAGAGATGGCTTTGGAACAGATGATGCTGATTAGAGAGGAGATATTCAGTAAATATACCCTCACATGTATGCATGTGTATCATAGTTTAGGACAGGTGAAAGCTGGGGAGATATGTTTGTTTGTATTCACATCTTCTCCGCATCGAAAAGCAGCTATTGATGCCTGCGAGGAAGTTGTGGAACGAATTAAAAATGAGTTGCCCATTTGGGGCAAAGAGTGGTTTGAAGCAGCAGGATATCAATGGAAAAAAAATAATTGATTATGGTTGACATCACACATAAATCCACAACACATAGAGAGGCAATCGCCCTTGCAGAAGTTAATGTTTCAAAACAATCTACTATAGATGCAGTGCAAAGTAAATCAGTTCCTAAAGGGGATGTTTTTGAATTCAGCAGGGCCGCTGGTTTACTGGCGTGTAAAAAAACCTATGAAGTCATTCCTGATTGTCACCCTTTGCCAATTGAATTTGCATCTATCACCTATGAGATAAAGGACTTGACCATTTTGATAAAAGTGGAAGTCCATACTATATACAAAACGGGTGTCGAGGTAGAGGCTATGCATGCTGCTTCGATCACCGCATTGACTATTTATGATATGCTGAAACCCATCGATGATCGTGTGGCTATTGGTTCAATTAAGCTGATTGAAAAAAAGGGTGGTAAAGGCGATATAAAGTATGCTTATCCTGAGACACTGAAGGTAGCGGTGTTAACTATAAGTGATAGTGTATCCCAATCTTTACAGCAAGATATTAGTGGCGATCTGGTTCAGCAAAAATTAAGTCAGTATAATCTACTTAATATTCATCGGGAATATGTGGAGGATGATCTTTTATCCATTCAAAACTTGACAAGGAAGTTGATACAGGATGATTATGAATTGATCGTTTGCACTGGTGGAACTGGTCTTTCTGGTCGTGATGTAACTCCTGATGCCATTCTTCCATTGATCGATCGGGAAATTCCCGGAGTTATGGAAGCTGCTCGGGGTTATGGGCAGCAGCGTACCCCTTATGCTATGTTGAGCAGAGGTATTGCTGGATTTAGCGGAAATTGTTTGATACTAACCCTTCCGGGTTCTCCCAGGGGTGTTGAAGAGTCAATGGACGCTATTTTCCCCTATATTCTCCATGTTTTCAGGGTAAAAGATGGCGCCCGGCATACGTAACGGCTATAAAATGACTTTCAAAAGCTGCTCGATGCCAAAAAAATAAATAACTTGTGGGTCGGGGGTAATAAATTTTATGAAAGTTCGGGTGGACATCATCCTTCCTGCCCATAATGAGTCAGGTAACATAATGCCCATTTATGAAGGACTGGTTCGTCATGTAGATCCGGAAGAATTCGCATATAGAATACTCTTTGTAGATGATGGTAGTACGGATTCTACTCTTCAAGAAATAATGGCTCTTTCGGAAAAGGATGAAAGAGTGAAATATATATCCCTGTCGAGAAATTTTGGACATCAAAATGCCATAAAAGCAGGATTAGATTGTAGCGATGCAGAAGTAGCTATCATGATGGATTGTGATATGCAACATCCACCAGATCTTATCACTCAGATGCTGCAAAAGTATAGAGAAGGGTATGATGTAGTTCTTACTTATAGAAGGGAGAATCGATCTGAAAGTTATATTAAAAGGAAAACATCCTCTCTTTTCTATACGATTGTCTCAAGTTTTTCAGAAGTAAAAATAGAAAAAGGTTCAGCAGATTTTAGACTGGTTTCAGGAAAAGCGTTACAGCATCTCAAATCATTTAATGAATTCGATTTGTTTTACCGGGGTTTGGTAAAATGGATGGGTTTCCGACAAATAAGTATTGTATATCAACCAAATGACCGTTTGCATGGAGAATCCAAATATTCATTTGTCACAATGGTAAGATTTGGATTAAAAGGATTCACTTCGTTTAGTACTAAGCCATTATATGTATCAGCCTATATAGGCATGATCGTCTCTTTAATTTCGGTATTATATCTACCCTATATTGCGTATGCTTTTTTTATTGGGCATAGTTCAGCCGGCTGGGCATCAATATTGGTCACCGTTGCTTTTTTTGGCGGTTTGAATCTGATGATTTTAGGTATCATTGGGATCTACATATCCAAACTCTTTTTACAAAGTAAAGCTCGACCTCATTATATTGTACATCATTCTAACCTATGAATAACATCCTTCTAAGTTTTGATGTTGAAGAATTCGATATGCCACTAGAATATGGGCATAAGATATCAAGTATGGAGCAGATGGAAGTAGGATATCGAGGCCTGGATGCCATTGCGCCAATTTTACATGAAGTCCCTACTACATTATTCACTACAGCAAATTTTGCAGATCACTTTCCGGAGAAAATAAAATCGTTGGCTGATACTCATGAGATTGCCTCTCATACTTATTATCATAGTTCTTATTCTTCCGCAAACTTACTCAGATCACGAGTTAGATTAGAAGAAATAACGCATAAGAAGATTTATGGATTGAGGATGCCTAGAATGAGAGCTACTTGTGCAAAGTCTGTACTTGATGCAGGGTATGCTTATGATGCGTCAATTCATCCGACGTGGCTGCCGGGCAGATATAATAATTTACATCTTTCAAGGTTACCTTATATTGATCAGGAATTATGGAGAATTCCAGCATCTGTAACACCGAAATGGCGGATACCATTATTTTGGCTTAGTTTTAAATGCTTTCCCTTTTCTTTATATAAGGAATTTGCCCTGCGCACCTTAACACATGATGGTCATCTTAGTCTATACTTTCATCCCTGGGAATTTACTGACCTTAAAGGATCCGGACTACCATTATATACCCGATTGATTTGTGGCGATAGATTAGTTGAACGCCTGATCAATTTGATCAATGTTTTATCAAAGTATGGAACATTTACTACAATGGCTTCTTTTGCTAAGAATGATCATGCGGTATTTAGATTGGATTCCTTGAAAAATAACAGTCTCCAGGAAATAACGAGCCAGGTTACTACGCAGGGAAATGCTTTTAATGCATAGCGTTTAATAACTTCATTTCTGAATATTTTAGGATATATATCTGAATAGGATAGTATAGTTAATAAAAACATTAAGATTAACAATCCATAAAGCCATTTGGGTTTTTTATCATCCCACTGTGCAAACCAGATGGCAAATCCACTTACGGCTATTATATAGGTTGGCGACTCTGCGGAAGTAGAAAAAATAACCAGTCCGATCATTACCTGGGCTAAGTACGTCAATTGATAGGATTTGCTTTTATAGTGATCAAATTTAAAAATGGGTATGATCAGTAGTACTGCAGCCGGAATAATGAACCATAGATTAGAAAATGAAGTTAAGCCTGTAATTCTTCTTACCATTCCCATAAAACTAAGATCTTGCATACCGTCAGTAACATTAGTATGTATATTCTCCTGGTTCTTCATGACTAATCGTTCAAACCAATCCATATAGCTTTTTATGATGTAGGATGGATCTGACCATAGCATCGGAAGTACAAACAGCATGATAATGGCTATTATCATCCAAATGGTCATCTGTTTAAATCTACCTGAAAACGGCACAAATGCCAGTCCAACAATACCATATAATTTGGTTAATATACCTCCTGCAATAAAAAATGCTGCAGCCGGAATATTCTTCTCATAGAGATAAACAAAGGATAGCATTATCCCTGCACATACAATAGTATTGAATTGCTGGTTTTGAACCGTGCCAACCATTTCAATTAAACAAATTGCCATAACGATCCATTTCGATTTTATGGAAATGGGTAATCGTTGGATAGCATAGAACAAAACACCAGCACTGGCTATCGACCATAATAGAATGCCTATTGCATCTGGCATTAAGGCAAAAAGGCCGATCACTGCACTGAAGGTTGGCCCATAATGATTTTGATATAAATGTTGATCAGGATAAAAAGCAAACATGGGTTGTTGAAACCAGCTATGCCAGAACACATATTTGTAAATGAGATAATTGTTATAGGATTTTGGACCGGCAATTATCTTTGGTAATACAGCCATTATGGGTAGAATAAACCATAATAAATAAAGCAGGCGTTTAGACGCCTTTTCTGAAACAGGATATATAGAGGACATAACCTAAGTTAGTGATTTGTGCCAAGTGATTCCCAGTTTTTCTTTATTTTGAATTATGGATCGTCAGTTTTTAAATGATTATTACCAGTTGGAACGAGAGCATTGGTGGTTTCAAGTGCGTGAGAAGATCATTATTGAGCAAGTTGAACGAATATATTCTGGCCAGCAATCATTAAAAATCCTGAATGTAGGTGCGGCAACCGGCCGATCCAGTGAAATCCTTCAGCCTTTTGGTAAAGTTGATTCCTTAGAATACGATCGTCCTAGCTTTGAATTTTGTCGCGATGAACTTAATATGGAGATTAAGAATGGATCTATACTTGAAATGCCATATGAAAGTGAATATTATGATCTGGTTTGTGCGTTTGATGTAGTAGAACATGTAGAAGATGATGCTACCGCCATACAGGAATTGTTCAGAGTATGTAAACCGGGAGGGAAGATTTTAGTAACCGTACCAGCTTTTATGTCATTATGGAGTACACACGATATAGTAAATCAACATTTCCGGCGTTATACAAAAAAACAATTACTATCTCTTTTCAGGGAAAATAAGGGGAATATAATTCGGGCGACTTATTTCAATTCTTTGATGTTTATACCGATTTGGATCATTAGGCGATTACAATTTATTGTAAATGGTACTAAGAAGGTGTCTGATCTAAAACCAGACAATAATTGGACTCAAGGCGGGATCTTATCAAAAATATTATACTGCATATTTGATCTTGACCGCATCATGTTAAAGAAGATGGATTTACCCATAGGTGTGAGTTTTATGGTTGCCTGGCAAAAGATGAAATAAGTCGTTCTTTTGCTTCTCTACGGTATGCATTTTGCATTTCCATCTGAAACGAAGATGGAATGAGAAAATTTTATGTTAAAACAGTTTTGTTGATCTTTTTTCTGTCGATCAACTTTGCTCCTATTGCTCAGGTAAGATATGATAAGCTTGATCCTGATCCCTTTCCTGACCTAGTTCCGGGAAAAACAAATAATCAGTTTTATGCGCAGGATTTCGATAGCGATGGAGATACGGACTTCGTTTTCTGGAATGGTTCACTAGATCAGTATTATAAGAATAATGGAGATGGAACCTATACATTGATTTCTGATAATACCTTAACTCCATTTGCTGGTGTTCGCATGCCTGTATTTGGACAAGAAAATACAGTTATGGAGGATTTCGATGGCGATGAAGATCTGGATATTCTTTATTTTGATAATCTGTTGCATTTCCATATCTATCTTCAAAATAATGGTAGAAAATTCATACCATCCTCGAATCCGTTTGCCAATTTTATTCCAGGTAGTGACTGGAATAAGGCAACGGTGAATCAGTTTCTACCTGGAGATTTTGATAATGACGGGGATACAGACATGCTATATTCAACGGGTAGTATAAATAAATATTACCAGAATAATGGAGCTGGTACATTTACACATTTTGATGATTTGAGTCAAACACCATTCGCCATTTTGCCTTCTAGTGCTTTACCTACAAGGGGTCTTCAATTTATGGTTAAAGCAGATTTTGATTCAGATAATGATATTGATATTTTTTATTATAATCCGTTAACCGGTGTTCATCATTATCTGCTCAATCATAATGGAGTGTATAATGATGTAATTAGCCCATTCCCGAATGTGATCAGTGGAATTAATGGTGGAACTTCTACAGCTAATCGATTTCAAGCAGGCGATTTTGATGCTGATGGAGATGTAGATCTTGTGTATTGGACACCTTCAGTAAATCAATATTATGCAAATAATGGGAATGGAACATTTACCTTTTTCCCCAGTCTGATGAATACACCATTCGAAGGAATAAACGGACCGAGCTATGGACTACACCAATCCCAGATTACAGATCTGGATCATGATGGTGATATTGATATTATCTCTAATGAGGGGCCAGCATATTCTGCACTATCACTTCGATCTTCTCCGCCAATGATAAAAAGTGTTGATCCGGAAAATAATGCTTTGAATGTGCCTATTCATAAGGATATTATTTTGACATTTTCTACTCCAGTTATTATTGGGAAAGGGAATATCTATATACTGAAAAAGGACGATGATACTATTGTAGAGACAATAGCTGCAAATTCTCCTGCTGTTACTGGTTCTGGCACCAATACCATCACTATAAATCCAGTTTCAGATCTTTTACCTGAAAAGGAGTACGCCATTTTATTCGATTATAATGCGTTTAAAGACATTCAAGAACGGGCATTTGGGGATTTAGATCTAGGATTAAGACGCATAACAGACATTATGTACACATCCTATTATGCTTTTACTACTATTCCTGCAGGGTTCCCAATGAAATTAAGGACATTTTATGCAAAACGGGATCGTCATATAGTGGAGTTGAATTGGGAAACGATTGCAGAATTCAATGCAAAGGAATTTTTGATCGAACGGAGCAACGATGGAATATTATTTACCAGCATCGGAAAGATTTCGGCAAAGGGTATGCCATCTGCTTATACTTTTATGGATACCATTTCTATGTATGCATCCTACTTTTATCGCTTGAAATTAATAGATCTTGATGCAAAATTTACCCACAGTAACGTGGTTCAGGTCAATGCAGAAAAGACGGTTGTTTCTCTTTCCACCTATCCAAATCCTGTAAAAATGGGAAATTATATTTCAGTTCAATCTGCAGCTAAAAAAGGGATTGTCAAGATCAGTGGTCTTTCAGGAAACATTTTTACAAGTCAACTTTGGATACATGGGGGGCTGATCAGTACAAAAGATCTACCTGCTGGAGTTTATATTCTGGAATTGGAGTCGAATGGGAAGTACGAAAGAACAAAAATAGTTGTGTATTAGAATTAACTAATTAGTGAATTCTTTTTCCAGCTTCTCTCTTTCAAACATATTTTCCATATTCGAGATGGCTATAGTGGCTACGCCATTACCAATAAAATTGGTGATGGCTCTTGCTTCAGACATGAAACGATCCACACCAATCAATAATGCAAGTCCCTCAGTTTGGTTCGGAAATACCTTTACAGCACTTAAGGTTGAAGCCAAAATTACAAACCCACTACCCGTAACTCCAGCGGCTCCTTTTGAGGTAACCATTAATACTCCAATAATGGTAAGGATTTGTGTAAAGTTCAGATCAATCCCCAATACCTGTGCTAAAAAAATTATGGCCATGGATAAATAGATAGATGTACCATCCAGATTGAAGGAATAGCCAGTAGGCACCACCAAACCTACAACGGATTTATGGCACCCCATTTTTTCTAATTTATTCATAAGAGTAGGAAGTGCTGCTTCAGACGATGATGTGCCCAGAACTACGAGTAGCTCTTGTTTGATATATGAAAGAAATTTCCAGATACTAATTTGATAGTATTTTAAAATACCCCCAAGTACGAAAACTATAAAGAAAAACATAGTAAGATAAACCGAGAACATCAGTTTTGCCAGTGGTACCAGAGCTGCTAATCCATATTTACCAATGGTAAAGGCCATGCCTCCAAAGGCTCCTATTGGTGAAAGCATCATGACTCCGTGTAATATATCAAATATGTATCGTGAGGCGATTGAAATTACCGCAGTTACTTTATTTTTTGATTCACTAAAATGATTCAGGATTAGTCCTGTTAGAATGGAGAGAAGTAAAACCTGTATGGTGATATTTTCACGAAAAAAAGCTAGCCAATCGATTCCTTTGTTTGTATCAACCTTAATTGATTCTATAACCTTAGAGCTGGTATTTGTAGCACTCACATTCAGTCCAGGTTCAACGAAATAACCAACTATTATTCCTATAACGAGTGCAAGGGTAGTAACGATCTCAAAATATAGTAAAGCAATCCCGCCAACACGTCCAACTTTTTTCATGCTATCCATACCCGTTATACCGAGAACTATGGTGATGAAAATGATGGGATTAATAAATAGTTTAATGATGGTGATAAAGCCCTTACCTAGCAGTTGCATCGCTACCCCGGCATCTGGATTGTAATGGCCTAGTAAAATACCAGCTGTAATCGCAATAAGTACCCAAAATGTCAGGTTCCGGAATAGATGCATGTTCAAATGTACTTATTACTCTCTATATTGTTTATCCTCAACATGGAGTTCAAGAGTATTGAATGTAAAATCAGTTACTATTGATTTTTAAATTGAACTATTTAGGTATATTCATTCCAAAATGGAAGATTAGATATTATGTAATCCAATTTTACCTATTTTTAATGGTATTTTATTTGTTATTCAATATTCTCAACATAAGTAATTCGCTCAATGAGATTTAAGTGTAATAAGCCGTTATTGTTTTTTCTTTTTACTTTATTGTTACTATTTCCCTATTCTTTCACGCAAGCTCAGAAAAATCTTCTAGTCTCTCTTGGCGATAAGGCAGCTGTTCAAGAGGCCCTTCTTCCAGTTGATAGATGGGTGTCATATCCCAAGTATAGTGATAGATCGGGGTGGGACAAACTTACGGGTGAGAACAAATGGGAAATCATTAAACAAGGAGAGCAATATCTCGGCTATGAATGGAAGGTAATAAAAGCAACGGATTACCTTGCCTATGAACGTGATGGGACGCGAACGATCATGGAGAATCCCTTTAATGCTAATAATACAGCATTGATGCATCTTTTTTTGGCTGAACTAGCAGAGGGTAAAGGGCGATTTCTTGATCAGATTATAAATGGTGTATGGCATACCTGCGACATGCGTTCGTGGGTATTATCGGCTCATCAACCTGTACAAAAAACGAAAAGATCATTACCTGATGAACATGAAGTGATCATAGATCTTACCTCTGGAGATCTTGGTTCCATGTTATCGTGGATCCATTTTTTCCTTGCTACCGAATTTGATAAAGTTGATCCAGTGATTACACAGCGCATTCGTAAAGAAATTCAGATCAGGATTCTTGATCCATATCTGCTGCGTGATGATTATTGGTGGCAAGCTTTGACTGGTCCTGAAGATAAAATGGTAAACAACTGGAATCCGTGGTGCAACTTTAATGTGCTCACATCATTCCTGCTTATGGAAAAAGACCAGAAAAGGTTAGTTGATGCTGTTTACAAAACCATGCGTTCTGTAGATCGATTTATTGATTATACTAAAAATGATGGCGCTTGTGAGGAAGGACCTTCATATTGGGGGCATGCAGCCGGAAAACTATACGATTACCTTCAGATACTATCTTATGCTACAGGTGGTAAAATAGACATCTTCAAACAACCCAAGATCAAATCAATGGGAGAGTATATTTCTCGCTCATATATCGGAGATGGATGGGTAGTGAATTTTGCAGATGCTTCTGCAAAAGGAGGCGGTGATGCAGGGTTGGTATATCGCTATGGAAAGGCCGTACAAAGTACAGAAGTGAAACAATTTGCCGCTTATCTGCATAGCAAGGACAAAGAATCTTTTGTGCATGTTCGCGATGCTTTTCGTACACTAGAATCATTATGGTCACAACATGAGATCAAAAATGAAAAAGCGGCTACATCAACTGCTCCTTATACTTGGTATCCACAAACTGAATTTTGCTACATGCGTGCAGGCCAAGCATTTTTTGGAGCAAAAGGCGGATATAATGCAGAAAGCCATAATCATAACGACGTAGGTAGTTTTATATATTATGTACAAAACAAACCATTCCTGATCGATGCTGGAGTAGGCACTTATACTAAATTCACTTTTGGCCCACAGCGTTATTCAATATGGACGATGCAGAGTAATTACCATAATCTTCCTTTGATCAATGGTAAGCCTCAGAAGGATGGAAAGACTTTTCGATCACGCGAAGTTAGTTTTCAGGCGGATAAACGTCAGTTCAAGCTTAATATTGCCGGGGCTTATGAAGCCAATGCAGCAATTAAAGAGTGGGCTTTGGATTATACATTATCAGAAACAGGAACTCTTACTATCAATGAACGTTTCATGTTAAATGAAGTCAAGGAAAATAATCAACTGAATTTTCTATCAGCAATTCCTCCACAAATACTTTCAGCAGGGAAGCTGCAGCTCACGAATGACGGCGTTTCTGTTATCATGAATTATGATCCGAAATTTTTTGATTATTCTGTAGAAGCTGTACAGTTAGATGATATGCGATTATCAAGAGTGTGGGGTAAATCTATATATAGATTGATGTTTAGAGCTAAGCATCTAACTACAAAAGGAAATTATACTTTCACCTTAACTCCAACCAATTAAATTATTTTTAAACCAAACCTCATGATCAAGAAGTACGTAGTATTTGTAATCTACATTCTGATGGCCTGTGGATCTATGGCCCAATCCTTGTCTGGCAAAGCATTAAAAAAACAAATAGCTTCTAATTTGACATTAGCTCTAGAACAATATAAGCTTTTGGATAAAAACGTTCCTGCGGATCGTATGCCACAGAACTTTGATATCAAAAACGGAAAACTCACAACAAGTAATACAAAGTGGTGGTGTGCAGGATTTTTTCCTGGTACACTTTGGTATCTTTTTGAATACAGTAAGAGCCCAGAAATAAGAAAAATTGCTGAGCAAAGATTAAATCTGATGGAGCCTGAGAAGCATTTCACAGGCAATCACGATCTCGGATTCATGATGTATTGCTCTTTTGGTAATGCCTATCGCATTACAGGTAATCCGTCTTATAGGAAAACAATTGATACGGCAGCTATGTCTCTAGCCACGCGTTATCGCCCTAAAATACAGTCTATACAATCATGGGATTCCAGTAAAAATTTTAAATGTGCTGTGATTGTAGATAATATGATGAATCTTGAATTGTTGACATGGGTTAGTAATAATGGTGGAGATCCACGTTTCCGTGAAATCGCTGTAACACATGCCAATTCCACCATTGAACGACATTTTCGTCCGGATAATGCTGCATTCCATGTTTTGGACTACAGTCTGGCCAGTGGTCAGTTGTTGCGTAAAACAACTTGGCAAGGATATTCAGATTCTTCAGCATGGTCGAGAGGTCAAGCCTGGGCTTTGTATGGTTTTACAACGATGTATCGTTTGACAAAAGATGTAAAATATCTGGATCAAGCTAATAAGATCGCTACGTTCATTTTGAATCATAAGTATTTTCCAAAAGATGGTATTCCATACTGGGATTTTGATGCTCCAAATCTTCCTAATGAACTTCGTGATGCCTCAGCTGGTGCGATTATGGCTTCTGCATTTTTAGAACTTTCAGACTATGTTAAAGGTGCTGTAAAGAAAAAGTATTTGACCACTTCGGAATTGATTTTGACTACACTTTCTTCGGATGAGTATCTTGCAAAGCCGGGAACGAATGGCGGTTTTTTACTTAAACATAGTGTAGGAGCATTGCCACTGAAAGGTGAAGTAGATTTTGCGTTGACGTATGCTGATTATTATTTTGTAGAAGCTATGCTTCGCTATTTAAATCGATAACTAGGTAAATTCATTAAATACAAATCCGATTGGGCGAAAACCAATCGGATTTTCTAATGTATTCTCTTTAAGAAAAATTTTCCATCATCCGTGAACTGAAGATTGGATTCAGGTATATCTTGTTGGCTAAGGGTTGCCATCATTTTTGCAGCATGGTGTTGTGTGTCGATCACCGGACCACCTTCACCTTTTTGTAAAAATGAAATAATCTGCCCTTCTATTATATCACCCTGTTTGGTTACTCTTGCAACGAGCATCGGGGCATAGCCACTGATGCCCTTTAAATTAAATTTACCATAGGTGCAAAAATTTCCTAAACTGTAGGCGATTAATTTAGACTTATATACCTCCATGGCTCTTGGAACATGAGGCCCATGGCCTATTACCAAATCAGCACCAGCATCTACTACAGCATGTGCAAATGCATACACGTTTCCTCTATCCTGATTAAAAAAGATTTCTCTTTTACGGGTAACATGTGTTGCACCTGAACCTTCTGCTCCACCATGAAAGGATACCATCAGTATATCCACTTTTGATTTAGCCTCTTTGACCAGTTTGATGGCGAGTTCTGTTTGTAACATATTTAAACAGCCATCATGGGGTGCAAATGCAATCATCCCAATCTTAATTCCATTTCGAATTATGATGCAATAGGGTTGTTGGGGAGTTCCAGCAAATGCAATCCTATTTTCCATCAATGTATTGGCTGTGCTTTCTATTCCTAATGTTCCAAAATCCTTAATATGATTGTTTGCGATACTTAATAGATCAAATCCTGCACTTTTCAGATGTGTTGCGTATGATGTGGGCTGTCTGAAATTATAAACATTAGGTCCACTTCCCTTTGATTTACCTCCTGCGTCTAGAAAACAACCTTCAAGATTCCCAAAACTTACACTTGCATTTTTTATCAGTGAATCTGCTTCAGATAAAAGTAGTGCTCCATTTTTGGGTGGTAAAGAGGAATTATCCGGAAAGTTAGTCCCAAGCATTATATCACCTACCGCTACAATATCTATTGATGTAGAATCTTTTTGAACATGTTGCGCAACTGTAATAGATTGACAACAAATCATGCATATGAGAAATATGATATAGGAAGGGATTTTTTTCAGCATACTGCTAGTTTAATGGTTCTGCTGGTCTTTGGATAGAATAAATTCCCTTAAGATTATATGTTCCATATTTACCAGGTAGTTTTCTATTACCACCTGCATAACTTAAGGTAACTGCAATTCTTTTTTCTATGTCTTTCCAGCAAACAAAAATGGCGCTATGCTCAATGTTTTTATAACTATAATTGATATGATAAATCCAGTCCCCAGGTTTTACCATTTCTGGTTTTGCATAAGGTCCACCTTTTTTTGATCTAAATATAGATGTTTTTTCGGCCCCTGATTTTTTATAAACATAGTTTACAAAATCCCAGCATGAACCAGTGATGATTTCTTTATTTATAATAGCGATTTCCCGCCCAACTTGGAGAACTTTTAACCCATTATTATTAAAATCTGTAGTATTACTTGATGTATCTGCACACACGCAATCAGGTAAACTTGCCAGAACATGGCTGTTGTCTTCCTGCGCAAGAATAGATGAAGAGCAGAAAACAATGACTAGTAAGAGACTTATTATTCTAACCATACCCAAAAATTTAGTCTGCAAAGGTACTTAAATTTATTTTTTTAGGTTAGTAAATTGTGATTAATAAGTATATCAAATTTTGCAATCAACTGAAAATCAGTATAAAAGAATTATTATTATTTTTAAAAGATACATTAATGGGATAGTGATTCTGTTATTTTTTTGAGCCAAAAACTTTGAATGCTTTTTTTTGTTTAATGATTTACCAACATAAATTGAACTCTATATGATGCGTATTTTTTTTACCACCCTCTTTATTCTAAGTATTTCTGTTTGTTTAGGTCAAAAACGCCAGATCAGTAAGATCATAGCTGAAATAAATGAGGGACAGTTTGAAAGTGCTGGTAAAAATTTAGATGAACTTGAATTGAAGGAGGGGAAAATACCTGAAATTTTATTCACCCGCTATTTTCTTTTAAAAACGACAAAGAGGTCAACGGATGCATTAGACGCTGCCTATTCGGCTTTCGGTCAGGCATTTAGTCAACTTCAAAATATTGATATAAAAGACCAAGAAAAGTTTTGTAAAGATTTTAATTTTTGTAGTGATCAAAGAGCGAATTTGGAAAAGGAATTACAAGAATTAATTTTTGATGCATATTCCAAATCAAGATCGAAAGAATTACTATTAAGTTTTCAAAAAAAATATCCAGAAAACAGTTGGATTACCAAAAGTCAATTTTTAGTTGATAGTATTGATTATGCGGCTGTAAAAGATTCAAAAGATTTATCTGTACTGACGAGCTTCATAAAAGAGCATAAGCAATCTCAATTCACCATTGCTGCACAGGAAAGTATTTTTAAGATTGCTTATGAAACGGCCGTTAAAAATAATTCTATAAGCGCTTTTGAAGATTTCATATCTCGATATGGCAATGCTCCTCAACTGGAAGATGCCAAGAAGAAATTGGTTGATTTAGTTTGGATCGCTTCTAAAAGAGCAGGTGGCAAAGCCGATCTTGAAAAATTTATCAAAACGTATCCATCCTCTGCATATACTGGGGAAGCAAAAATCCTGCTTGAAAATATGGCATGGGCTGAAGCTGAAAAATTGAATACCGCTAATGGGTATAAAGAATTTGCTGCACAGTTTCCTGGTGGTGAAAAATCTAAATTCGCTATGCAGCGGTACGATGAACTTAGAATCAATGTTTTTCCTTTCTTAACTCGGGAGAAGAAATATAAATTATATGATATCGACTCAAAGCAGTTTAGAGGAAGTGAAACATTTGATTTTATCAGTTTAGCTTCAAAGGGAAAATTTATCGTGAAAAAATATGAGAAATTTGGTGTCGTTGATAAAAATGGGGAATCTATAATTCCAATTACCTATAATTGTATAGCACTTGAGGGTGATTTTTATAAAATCAAATTAGGTGACAAAAATGCATTATATAATGCTTTAGGAAAAAAAGTAATCGACTTCAAGTATGATAATTTCATGATCTATGATCATATTATCATAGCTAATTCATTTTCGGATACTGCTCAACTAAACGATTATGATATTTATGATCGGGAAGGGAACTTACAGTTTTCAGGTAAATATTCTCAATTCAATTATGCTAATGATACGTTGTTTATAGCCTATTCAAAAGGGCAGGGTTATCTTGTAAATGGGAAAGGAAAAATTATTAGTCCTAGATATACTAATGTAATGGAAGTTATTCCCGGATTTTTTAAAGTGTCAACCGGGAATAATAATGGACTGATGGATAAAACAGGAAAGCTAATCATTCCGTTAACATACCAAAATATTTACAGCATCAGTAGTACAGGATATTTTATCCTTGAAAGCAAGCTGGGTAATGGGATTGGCCAAAAAGATGGATCGATCATCTTGCCCCCGCAGCCTAAGCAAATAATGGATTTGACAGGTGGGATGTTTTTGTTGAAATCGGATGTTTCAAATGATGAGGTTGCTGATGGGCAACTCTATAATGCGAATACT
>Ga0315907_10001847_pt1 | contig 27894 bp, 28 predicted proteins | sample LakEriMetagenome_3_FD_203525 | JGI IMG/M metagenome (GOLD analysis project Ga0315907, IMG submission 203525) | Freshwater fungal communities from buoy surface, Lake Erie, Ohio, United States - Buoy 12 MA123 | ecosystem: Environmental > Aquatic > Freshwater > Lake > Lake biofilm | place: USA...
CCGCATCGACCCCCCCTTCCGTTTCGACCATCGATCTGCTGCGGATCATGGAAATGATCCCGCATCGCTATCCGTTTTTGATGATCGACCGCGTGATCGACGTCGTGCGCGACGTGTCCGCCGTCGGCATCAAAAACGTCACGGTCAACGAGCCGCATTTCCAAGGCCACTTCCCGAGCCGCCCGATCATGCCGGGCGTGCTGATCGTCGAGGCGATGGCGCAGACTGCGGGCGTGCTCGTGGTGCACACGCTGGGACCTGAGTCCGAGGGCAAGCTCGTCTATTTCATGACCATCGACGATGCGCGCTTCCGCAAGCCTGTAACGCCCGGCGACACGCTTCACATTCATGTGGTGAAGCAGCGCTCGCGCGGCAATGTGTGGAAGTTCAAGGGCGAGGCGCGCGTCGAGGGTGCTCTCGTCGCGGAAGCCACCTTCTCCGCCATGATCGTAGACAACTGATGGATACCGGCGCCGCCAAACCCGAAACGCAGATCCATCCGACCGCGATCGTCGAGGCGGGCGCGAAGCTCGGGCTGGGCGTGCGCATCGGGCCGTTCTGCACGATCGGCAAGGACGCGACGCTGAACGACGGTGTGGAACTCGTGAGCCACGTTGTGATCGCGGGCGACACCGAACTGGGCGCGCGCGTGCGCGTGTTTCCGTTCGCGTCGCTCGGCCACCCGCCGCAGGACCTCAAATTCAAGGGCGAGCGCACGCGCCTCGTCGTGGGCGACGACACGATCATCCGCGAGCATGTGACGATGAACCCGGGCACTTCGGGCGGCGGCGGCCTCACCAAGGTCGGGTCGCGCTGCTTGATGATGGCGGGTGCGCATGTGGCGCACGATTGCCGCGTGGGCGACCATGTGGTGATGGTGAACCAGGCGACGCTGGGCGGGCATGTGCAGGTCGGCGACTACGCGATCCTGGGCGGCATTTCGGCCGTGCACCAGTTCGTGCGCATCGGCAAGCACGCCATGATCGGCGGCATGACGGGCGTCGAGGGCGACGTGATCCCCTACGGCATCGTGATGGGCGACCGCGCGCGGCTGCAAGGGCTCAACATCGTCGGCCTCAAGCGGCGCGGCTTCAGCCGCGAGGAGATCCACGATCTGCGCACGGCCTATCGGCTGCTGTTCGCGCAGGAAGGCACAATGGCCGAGCGGCTCGACGACGTTGCCGAACTCTACGGCAAGGTCGGTGCGGTCATGGATATTCTCGAATTCATCCGCGGCGCCAACAACCGCCAGATCTGCCTGCCCAAGGCCGACGCAACCCTGTGATAGACAGAGTGAGCGGCAAGCTCGGCATCCTGGCGGGCGGCGGAACTTTGCCGCGCGCCGTCGCCGATGCCGCCGCCGCGTCCGGCCGAAAAGTCCATATCCTCGCCTTCGAAGGTTTCTGCGAACCCGCCACGGTCGCAGGCTATGCGCACGATTGGATCGGCCTTGCCAAGGTGGGTCGTCTGTTTGCCGCGTTGCGCGCGGCCGCGTGCGTCGACATCGTGCTCGCGGGCCCCGTGCGGCGCCCAGGCCTTGCCCAGATACGCCCCGACTGGACCGGTGTTTCGACGCTGCTGCGTTTGCTAAGCGTTTGGGGCGGGGATGCGTCGCTGCTGTCGCGTGTGCTGGCTTTGCTCGAAGCACAGGGTTTTCGCGCCGTGGGAGCCCACGAAATTCTACCCGATCTGCTCGTAGCCGCCAGAACCTACGGCAGGCACAGCCCCGACGCGGCCGCACGCGCCGATATCGAGGCGGGCATTGCAGCCGCGCGCACCCTAGGCCAGCGCCAGCGCGGCCAAGCGGTACTGGTGCGCAGAGGCATCGTGATCGGCGAAGAGACGCGCGGTGGCACCTCGGCCTTGCTGCGGCAGCAAGGCATCGCAGGTGCCGTGCTGGTCAAAGCCGCCATGCCGGGCCAGGATCGTCGCGTCGATCTGCCGACGGCGGGCCTTGCGACGGTCGAGGCCGCCGCCGCGGCAGGCCTCGTCGGCATTGCACTCGAGGCCGGCAACGCCTTGCTGCTCGACCGCGACGCGGCCGTCGCGGCAGCCGACCGCCACGGACTTTTCATGGTGGGCGCATGACGGCAACGCGCATCTTTCTCGTGGCAGGCGAACCGTCGGGCGACAATCTCGGCGCCAAGCTGATGCTTGCCTTGAAGCGCGCCACCGGCGGCGCCGTGGAATTCTCCGGCGTCGGCGGCGAGCGCATGGCGGGCGAGGGGCTCAAGAGCCTCTTCCCCTTGTCCGACCTGTCGGTGATGGGCTTGGCCGAAGTCGTCCCGCGCCTGCCGACGATCTTCGCGCGCCTACGCCAGACGGCCGAAGCAATCAAGACAACGCGGCCCGACATCGTCGTGCTGATCGATGCACCCAGCTTCGGCTTGCGCGTCGCCGACCGCATTCGCGGGAGCGGCATTCCGGTCGTGCAGTATGTGGCGCCGCAATTGTGGGCGTGGCGGCCGGGCCGCGCAAAAAAACTCAAAGGCCGCATCGATGCGATGCTGGCCTTGCTGCCGTTCGAGCCGGACTTTTTCGCCAAACTCGGGCTTGCGTGCACGCATGTCGGCCATCCCGTGCTCGAAGACGCGTTGGCACCGGCCGATGCGGCGGGCTTTCGAACACGCCACGAGATTGCGGCAGAAGCACCGCTTGTCGCCGTGCTGCCCGGCAGCCGTGCGGGCCTGTTCGGCCGCATGGCGCCGACCTTCGCGGCCGCCGCAAACGCGCTTGCCGCCACACATCCGCAAACCGCGTTCGTGGTTCCTTATGTCGCGAACACGGAGGTGGCCTCGGCCGCATTTGCAGCGACGTTGCCGGGCAAGGTCGTGCGCGTGGCCGACCCGGCGGAAAAGCGCGCGGCCTTTCGTGCGGCAGATGCAGCCCTCAGCGTATCGGGCACCTCGACTCTCGAATTGGCCGTTGCCGGGTTGCCGACCGTCGTCGGGCATCGCGTCAACGCCCTGTCGGGTTGGCTTGCGCGCAAGCTCATCCAGGTGCCGTACGTCGCGATGCCGAACGTGATCGCGGGCCGCGTGGTGATCCCCGAATTGCTCCAGGCCGATTGCACACCCGCAGCCCTTGTTGCCGCACTTGCGCATCTGCTCGACGATCCGGCGGCGGCGTCAAAAATGCGCGCCGATCTCGCTTCCGTGTGCGAAGCACTCGGCCAAGGCGAAATCGCGCGCGGACGATTGCCCTCCGACCGCGCGGCGACGGCGATTCTGGAACTGCTCAGAAGCCGAGGTTAGAAAAGCGCTTGCGGTGGGCGCGGATCGCGTCCTCGATCTGCAAGGCGACGTCGAGGGCGGCACGGCCGTCTTCGCCGGTCACGTGCGGTTTGTGTTCGCCGCGGCAGGCACCCAGGAAGCTTTCGATCTCGGTTTTCAGATCGTCGCCGTCCGGATAGTCGCGCTCGATGCGCTCGATGGGCGGCATGCCCGGCATCATCGCGGGCAGCAGCGTGCCGAGCAGCAGCCCGCCTTTGCCGCGCCGCATGGCCACGAGCTTGCGCTTGGCAAGATCGAGCGACACGTAGCTCTCGTGGCCGAAGATGCGCATCTTGCGCTCGGTCTTGAGGCTGATGCGGCTCGTGGTGATGTTGGCGACACACCCGTTGGCGAAGCCAAGCCGCACATTGGCGATGTCTTCGCCCTTGGTCACGACGGGGGCTCCCACCGCCATCACGCTTTCGACCGGAGCGCCCACGAGGGCCAAGATCAGATCGATGTCGTGGATCATCAGATCGAGCACGACCGAAACGTCGGTCGCACGCGGGTTGAACGGGTGGATGCGATCGCATTCGATGTAGAGCGGCGTGCCGACATAGTCGCGGGCCCCCAGCCGCTCGAGCAGGAAGCGCTGCAGATGGCCGACCTGCAGCACGGTGCCGCGCTTGGTGGCTGCAGCGATCAGCTTGTCGGCCTGGTCGCGCGTGTCGGCGATCGGCTTTTCGATCAGCACATGGATACCAGCTTCGATCAGCGCCAGGGCCACGTCGTAATGCAGCGACGTGGGAACCACGACCGACACGGCATCGACCTTGCCGACGAGTTCGCCTGCGTCGGCAAAGGCGGCGACGCCGTGTTTGGCGGCGGCGGCGTTGCGCGCGGCCGGATTGGGATCGACGATGCCCACGAATTGCGAGCCTGGCAGGTTCGCGTATTTGTCGGCATGGAAGCGACCGAAATGGCCGGCGCCGACGACGGCGGTGCGAAGCGTTTTCATGCCGTTTGGTAGCGCGTTTTGCGGGCTGGCGCAAAGTCCCCAAGCTTGCCATGCTGGATCCCGAAAGAACGGGGAGGGACCTGCCATGGCCAGCGAATTCCGCATGCTGCACACGATGATTCGTGTGTTCGATCTCGACAAATCGATCGATTTCTACTGCAACAAGCTCGGCATGCAGCTCCTGCGCCGCAAGGATTTTCCGGACGGCAAATTCACGCTCGCCTTCGTGGGCTACGGCCCCGAGGAGACCAATACCGTGATCGAACTCACACATAATTGGGGGCAGACCGAGCCCTACCAGATCGGTACGGGCTTCGGCCATGTGGCGTTGGGCGTGAAGGACATCTACGGCGCCTGCGAAAAGCTCGCCGCCGCCGGTGCGAAGATCCCGCGCCCGCCCGGCCCCATGAAGCACGGCACGAGCGTGATCGCGTTCGTCGAAGATCCCGACGGCTATAAAATCGAACTCGTCCAGAAGTAACGGAGGCGGCGATGTCGGCGTTTGCGCATGTGCCGCTGGCAAGCTACCGCCGCTATCCGGAATCCGAGATGGCGGCGCGTGCCGCCGAGTTCTACGCCGACATCAAGCGGCGGCGCACCGTGCGCGAGTTCTCGCCCGAGCCTGTCCCGCGTGCGGCGATCGAAGACGCGATCCGCGCGGCCGGTACGGCACCTTCGGGCGCCAATCAGCAGCCGTGGTTTTTCGCTGTTGCGAGCGACCCGGCGGTCAAAGCGCGCATCCGTGCGCTTGCCGAAGAGGAAGAGCGCGAATTCTATGCGCGCCGTGCCAGCGAAGAATGGCTCGAGGCGTTGGCCCCGCTGGGGACCGACGACCGCAAGCCGTTTCTTGAAACAGCCCCGGTGCTGATTGCGATCTTCCAGCAAAGCTGGGGGATCGGCCCCAATGGCGAGAAGATCAAACACTACTACGCGCCGGACTCCGTGGGCATTGCGACCGGATTTCTGATCGCGGCCTTGCACCATGCGGGGCTTGCCACGCTCACGCACACGCCGTCGCCGATGGGTTTTTTGAATGAGATATTCGGCCGCCCATCCAACGAAAAACCGTTTGTGCTGCTGGTCGCAGGCTATCCGGCCGACGGCGCCAAAGTGCCCGACATCGCGAAGAAGCCGCTCGCGCAGATCATGGATTGGCGCTGAAGCTGGGTAGTTTCCGCCGCTAGCTGCGAGCGGTGCCTCACGTCAGCGTGGCGAGGCCGTCGGGTGCTTTGCCCGGCGATTTGCCGTTGGCGCGCTGCTGGGCCGCCGGAAGGCGTTTTCCATGCATCTCGAAAACTCCGTCGTCGCGGCCGCGGGGGCAGTGCGGGGGCTTGCACCCGCAATTTGACGCGCGATCCGGATCGACTGCCCGAGACGCTGCTGGGTTTCGTGCGGTCGACTGGGGTTTGGCACCAGACGGCGCTGTCGCTGCTGTCGGTCGCGGTGTTTGCGGCCTCGACGGCACCGCTCGAAATCCAGCGGCGCCTGATCGACGATGCGGTGGCCGGCAGTCCGGTTGCGGCGATCGTGTGGCTTGCTGTTGCCTATGCCGGGCTGGCGCTTGCCGAGGGTTTGCTGAAGCTCGGGCTCAACGTCTACCGCGCCTGGATCAGCGAGACGGCCGTGCGCGACCTGCGCGTGCGGTTCCGCCGACTGATTGATCAATTGCCGGCGGGTGACACCGGCGCTGCCTCGCGCGGGGTTGGTGCTTCGGCAATCCTCATGGAGGCCGAACCCATCGGCGGTTTTGTCGGCGGTGCGGTCTCGGAGCCCGTGCTGCAAGGCGGCTTGCTCGCCAGCGTGTTCGGTTACATGCTGTATCTGCAGCCGTCCATGGCGCTGGTCGCGTTTGCGGCCCTGTCGCCGCAGGTGGTGTTCGTGCCGATGCTGCAGCGTGCCATCAATGCGCGCATCGCGGCGCGCATCGAAACGCTACGCGCGGTCGGCAGCACCATTGCCGACGGGCCGACGGATGCCGACGCCGCCACGGCCGCGCAGGATGCGCGCATAGCACACGCCTTTGCGCTGAACATGGGCATCTACCAGCTCAAATTCTCGATGAACTTCCTGATGAACCTTTTGCACCATGCCGGCACGGCTTGCGTGCTTGCGGTCGGCGGCTGGTTCGTCGTTGCAGGCGAGGCGCAGATCGGCACGGTCGTGGCCTTCATCTCCGGCCTTGCGAAGGTCAACGACCCGTGGGGCGATTTGGTCGACTGGTATCGCGAACTCACCGCAACCGCGACCAAATACCGCCTCGCCGTCGCTGCCGCACGCACGCTTGATGCGGCAGGCGGCTAGCGCTTCAACCCCACCAGATCGCGGCGATAAGGGCGACGATCGCGACGGGGCCGACGGCCAAGCGCATCAAGCGCCAGAAAGACGGGCGGTTGTCGTTGACGGCGGGCGGCAGGCGGCGGCGGCCGAGCAGGGCAGGCGGGACGGCACGCGCAACGCTTGGATCTTGCGTCGTCGTCCGCATCTGCCCCGTGCCGCGTTTGGCCATGACCCGCTTCCTCGCCCGCTTCTTCGGCCGCCGTCAGCGCTTGTCCATCGGCACGAAGGGCCGATGGGCGGCACCCGTGTAGAGCTGGCGCGGGCGGCCGATCTTCTGCTCGGGATCTTCGATCATCTCGTTCCACTGCGCGATCCAGCCCGTGGTGCGCGCGAGCGCGAACAGGGCCGTGAACATCGCGACCGGGAAGCCCATCGCCTTCAGAATGATGCCCGAATAGAAATCGACGTTGGGATAGAGCTTCTTCGAGATGAAATATTCGTCCGACAGCGCGATGCGCTCGAGTTCCATCGCGATGTCGAGCAGCGGATCGGTCACGCCGAGTTCGCCCAGCACCTCTTTGCAGGTGGCGGCCATCACCTTGGCGCGCGGATCGTAGTTCTTGTAGACGCGGTGGCCGAAGCCCATCAGGCGTACGCCTTCATTCTTGTCTTTGACGCGCTTGATGAACTCGGGGATTTTGTCTTTGGTGCCGATTTCGGCGAGCATCTTCAAGACGGCTTCGTTCGCACCGCCATGCGCCGGGCCCCACAGCGTGGCGATGCCGGCTGCGATGCACGCGAACGGATTGGCGCCCGACGAACCTGCGAGGCGAACGGTCGAGGTCGAGGCGTTCTGCTCGTGGTCGGCGTGCAGAATGAAGATCTTGTCCATCGCCTTGGCGAGAACGGGATTGACCTCGTAAGGCTCGCACGGCACGCCGAAGGTCATCTGGAGGAAGTTGGCGGCGTAGGCGTGGTCGTTGCGCGGATGCATGAAGGGCTGGCCGACGGAGTATTTGAAGGCCTGTGCCGCGATCGTCGGCATCTTCGCGATGAGGCGGTAGGAGGCCACCATGCGCTGGTGCGGATCGGAAATGTCGAGGCTGTCGTGGTAGAAGGCTGCCAAGCCGCCGACCACGCCGCACATGACGGCCATCGGATGCGCGTCGCGCCGGAAACCGGAGAAGAAGCGGTTGATCTGCTCGTGCAGCATCGTGTGCAGCGTGATGTCGCGCTCGAACTTCTTCTTGTCCGTTGCGTTCGGCAGTTCGCCCTTGAGGATCAGATAGGCGACTTCCATGAAGTCGCAATGTTCGGCGAGGTCCTCGATCGCATAGCCGCGGTGCAGGAGGATGCCGGCATCGCCGTCGATATACGTGATCTTGGATTTGCAGGCCCCCGTCGAGGTGTAGCCGGGGTCGTAGGTGAAATAGCCGGTATCGCCGTAGAACTTGCGCACGTCGACAACTTGCGGCCCGACCGAACCGGACAGCACGGGCAGCTCGAATTGTTTTTTGGTCTGGTTGTCGATGACGGTGACAGTGGCTTTGTCCTGGGTCATGCGGCGGCTCTCTTTTTGATTTGTTCGCAGGTGCAGTATTGGAGCCTAGTGCTCGGCTTTTGGCAAGTCGTGACTGGTGAATTCAGGCGGGCGGTGCGGCCTGGAGCGCATCGTCGATGCGGCCAAGCGCCTCCGCCCGACCCAAAATCGTCATAACCTCGAAAATCGGCGGCGATGTGCCCTGGCCCGACAGCGCCGCGCGCAAGGGCTGGGCCAGCGTGCCGAGTTTGACGCCGCTGGTTTCGCTTGCCGTCCGGAAGGCCGCTTCGAGGGCGGTGGCGGTCCAGTCTTCGGCTGCCGCGAGCACCGCTCGGCCTGCGCGCAGATGCGCGAGGCCTTCGTCCGCCAACAGTTTCTGCGCAGCCGCATCGAGCGCCAATGGCCGGGCCTGGACATAGAAGGTCGCAGCCTTGGCAAGTTCGAGCAGGGTCTTGGCGCGCGCCTTGAGTCCGGCCATGCCGGCGAGCAGACGCGTTTGCGCCAGTTCGTCGATCTTGGCTGAAGCCGCCGCTTCGATGAGCGGCGTTGCGGACGCCAGCAAATGCGCGTCGCTCGCCTCGCGCATGTAATGGCCGTTCACGCTGTCGAGCTTCTTGAAATCGAAACGCGCGGGGCTGCGGCCAATGCCGTCGAGATCGAACCATTCGATCGCCTGGGCGGTATCGACGATCTCGGCATCGCCATGGCCCCAGCCGAGGCGCAGCAGATAGTTGCGCATTGCCTCGGGCAGATAGCCCATGTCGCGATAGGCTTCGACCGCCAAGGCGCCATGGCGCTTGGAGAGCTTGGCGCCGTCGGGGCCGTGGATCAGCGGGATATGCGCGTAGACCGGCGTCGGCCACCCGAGCCGCTCGATGAGTTGCATCTGGCGCGCCGCATTGTTGAGATGGTCGTCGCCGCGCACGATGTGCGTGACCCCCATGTCGTAATCGTCGACCACGACCGACAGCATGTAGGTGGGCGTGCCGTCGGCGCGCAGCAGGATCATGTCGTCGAGCTGTTCGTTGCGCACCACGACGTCGCCTTGCACGCGGTCGCGGATCACGGTTTCGCCGTCCTGGCGTGCTTTGAGGCGCACGACCGGCTTCACGCCGGCGGGGGCGTCTTTGGGATCGCGGTCGCGCCAGCGCCCGTCGTACCGGATCGGCTTGCCGGCTGCTTTCTGGGCACTGCGCATCTCGTCGAGCTCTTGCGGGCTCGCATAGCAGAAATAGGCCCCGCCTTTGGCCATCAGCTCGTGCGCCACGGCCGCGTGCCGGTCCATGCGCGCGAACTGGAACACAACGTCGCCGTCCCAATCGAGGCCGAGCCATTTGAGGCCGTTCAGAATCGCCTCGGTCGCCTCGGGCGTGGAGCGCGCGCGGTCGGTGTCCTCGATGCGCAGCAGGAATTTGCCGCCGACATGTTTGGCGTAGAGCCAGTTGAACAGGGCCGTGCGGGCCCCGCCGATATGCAGATAGCCGGTCGGCGAGGGGGCGAAGCGGCAGACGATTGGCGCGGCGGCGTTGTTTGTCATGGCAAAATCAGGCTACATCTATAGGTGAGAGGTGCTGCGGCTCAACCGCGTGCTTCTCCTATCATGGGGCCGCCAGGATGCACAGGCCGCAGGCAGCATCGGCAGATGACGTACGCCGATGGCCGACCGGGCAAGAGTTCTGGCTTCGTACGCTCGAGAGCGAGCGGCCGCAATTGGCTTTGTGGCTGCCGGTGCTCCTGGGCTCCGGCATTGCCCTTTATTTCGCACTTGATCGCGAGCCCGAGGCTTGGATCGCGCCGACTTTCCTGGCGATGGCGATCGTGTTTGCCGCCCTTGGCCGCAGTATCGGCAGCGTGTTTGTGGCAGCGGTTGCGTTGGCTGCGATTGCGCTTGGCTTTACTGTCGCGCATTGGCGCAGCCACGATGTGGCAGCCCCAGTGCTCGAGCGACGGTTGGCTTCCGTATCGGTTACGGGCCGCATCGTAGCGATCGAAGCGCGTGCCGAGGGCGAGCGCATCCTGCTCGACCGGCTTGCGATCGCGGGGCTCCCACCATCGCAAACGCCCGAACGCATCCGCGTGCGCCTCGACAATGTCGGCGACCTGCGGCCGGGCGACGAAATCCGCCTCGCGCGCGTGTCGCTGCTGCCCCCGCCGGGCCCGAGTGCGCCGGGCGCTTTCGATTTCGCACGCCAAGCCTGGTTCGACCAGCTCGGCGGTGTGGGCAGTGCGCGCGGGATGGCCGAGCTCATCGCGCGCGGCGAGATATCCGACTGGCGCTTGGCGATGAATGCGCTGCGCGCAAACGTCGTCGCGCGCATCCGCGCGGTGCTGCCCGATCCAGCGGGGGCGATCGCGATCGCCCTTATCGCGGGCGAGCAGGGGGCCGTGTCGGCCGATGCGCTCGCGTCATTCCGCGATTCAGGGCTCCAGCACATTCTGTCGATCTCGGGGCTGCATATCGGCATGGTCGCGGGCATTGTTTTCTTTGCCGTGCGGCTAGGGTTGGCACTGGTGCCGCGCGCCGCTCTTTATTGGAACACTAAAAAGATCGCCGCCGTTGCGGCCTTCCTCGCGATCAGCTTCTACGCGGCGTTTGCCGTGCAGAGCGTACCTACGCAGCGCTCGTGGCTGATGACGAGCGTGGTGTTGGCGGCGATTTTGATCGACCGCCAGGCGATCACGCTGCGGCTCGTTGCGTGGGCGGCCGGGCTCATTCTGTTGGTCATGCCCGAAGCGCTCGTCTCGGCGAGTTTCCAGATGTCGTTTGCGGCCGTGACGGCGTTGGTCGCGGCATGGGAGGCAGCGCGCGCGCCTTTTGCGCGCGCACGTGCCAATGGGGGCTGGGGTGCGAAAGCGCTGGTATGGCTCGCGGGCACGGTGATGACGTCGCTGGTGGCAGGCATGGCGAGTGCCCCGTTTGCGCTCTATCATTTCAATCGCTTCACCGTCTTCGGGCTGCTCGCCAATTTGCTGGCGGTACCGCTCACCGGCCTTTGGGTAATGCCGTGGGCGCTGGCGGCCGGCCTCTTGCTGCCGTTCGGCCTCGAGGCGTTTGCGCTGGTGCCGCTCGGTTGGGGGGTGGACGGGTTGCTCGCTATCGCCAAATGGGTCGCGGGGCTCGATGGGGCGGTCGCCTTGCTGCCGGCCATACCGGTTTGGGGTCTTGTTGCTGTGTCGGTGGGGCTCGTATGGTTGTGCCTGTGGCGCAGTGTGTGGCGCCTTGGCGGTGCGGTACCAATCGCGGTCGGTTTGGCTGGGCTCGCGACGATGGTGCCGCCCGACATTCTCGTGTCGGGCGACGGGCGGTTGATGGCCGTGCGCGACGCCGACGGGCGGCTCACGCTTTCGGTGCCGCGCGGCGACCGTTTTGCGCGCGACACCTGGCTGCGGCGCGACGGGCTCGAAGAAGCCGAAAGCTGGCCGCGCAACGGCGCCACCGCCGACGGCCGGCTCGAATGCCGGCCCAGCGACTGCGTCTATCGCGTCAATGGGACGAGTGTGGCGATCGTGCGCCAGGCGCGGGTGCTGCCGGTGGCGTGCCGGGATCGCGATTTGGTGATCGCGACCGTCAATCTGTTTGCGGTGTGTCGGGCGGCGGCGGGGCAGACGATCGACCGGGCCGATCTGCTGCGCGACGGGGCCCACGCGATTTGGATCGAGGCGAACGGAATCCGCATTGAAACCGTGCGGGCCGCACGCGGCGATCGGCCGTGGGTCCCGCCCGCCCGAGACACCACGCAGCCGAGGCTCGTTCCCGCCGTGCCTGGTGCAAGCCCGGACGCGGCGGGATTCTAGTTCGAGGTCAGTGGAAGCGGCGCATTAGGCCGACGAGCTTGCCCTGCACGCGCACGCGGTCGGGGCCGAAGATGCGCGTCTCGTAGGCTTTGTTGGCGGGCTCGAGCGCGATGGACGCGCCGCGGCGGCGGAAGCGCTTCAGCGTGACTTCCTGCTCGTCGATCAGCGCCACGACGATCTGGCCGTTGTCGGCCGTATCGACCTTCTGGATCAGCACCGTGTCGCCGTCGAGAATGCCGGCCTCGACCATCGAATCGCCGGCGACTTCGAGGGCGAAATGCTCGCCGCGGCTCAGCATCTGCGGCGGCACATCGACCGTGTTGGAATTGTCGCGCATCGCCTCGATCGGCAGACCTGCGGCAATGCGGCCGTAGAGCGGCAGCTTGACGACTTCGACGCCGACCGGAGCAAGCGTGTGCGCCGTGCGGAACTCGTTCTTGACGACTTGCGGGCGGAAGCCGCGCGCGGTTTCGCCGCCCGGACCGCCCGGATTGGCGACCAAAGCCGGGCCCGAGGCGGGCTTGAGGCCCTGGGCTTGCAGATTGTCCGGCAGACGTACGACTTCAAGCGCGCGCGCGCGATGCGGCAGGCGACGGATGAAACCGCGCTCCTCGAGGCCCGTAATCAGGCGGTGGATGCCTGATTTGGATTTGAGGCCGAGCGCGTCTTTCATCTCGTCGAACGACGGCGGCACGCCGACATCGGCCAAGCGCTGGTTGATGAGCAGCAGCAGCTCGTATTGTTTGCGGGTCAACATGGGGCAACACCTGTTTTTTTGGCGCGCACGTGCGTGCGGCACCGGATTGCAGCTGCGGCTGGTTTTTGGGCAGAACCGCAAGCGCTAGGCGCTTTCAGGGGCGGTATCCACAACATCCCGTAAACGAAGCCGCAACAGTCACGAACTGTTCTAGTTTGGTTCGAGCCTATCGTCAAGCTTTATCCACAGACGGGGGCGAGTTCCACGAATTGCACGCTGTCGCCTTGCTTGGCCGCAGGCGCGTGAGGGGGCCGCACGACGAGCCCGTCGGCGGTCGCGAGCAGGGCCAGCATCGAACTGTCCTGGCGCGCGAACGGGGTTGCGACAAGGTTGCCGTTTTCGTCTGCGGCAATCTTGGCGCGCAGATAGTCTTCGCGCATGTCGTTGGCCGCAAGATCGCAGCCGAGGATGGCGCGCCGCCGTTTGGGCAGCGGATTGGCCCGGCCCAGCATCGTCGCGAGGATCGGTCCCAGGAACAAAACGGCGCACACGAGCGACGACACCGGATTGCCGGGCAAGCCCAGCATCGGCACGTCGCCATAGCGCCCGAACATCAGCGGTTTGCCGGGGCGCATCGCGATTTGCCAGAAATCGAGGGCAAGCCCGCTTTGGCCCAAGGCCGCACGCACGAGATCGTGGTCGCCGACGGAAGCCCCGCCGGTCGTGACCAACAGATCGGCCCCGCGCGCACCTGCGGCCAACGCTTGCAAGGCTTCGGTTGTGTCGGGTGCGATCGGCAGCACACTCGCAATGCCGTCCGCCTGTTCGACGAATGCGGCAAGGGCCGCACTGTTCGACGAGACGATCTGGCCGGGCTGGGGCTCCGTGCCGGGCAGTACGATTTCGTCGCCGGTGGCGAGGATTGCAACGCGCGGCCGTCGCCGCACTTCAAGCCAGGCATGGTTCGTGGCGGCCGCAAGGCCGATCTGGCGCGGTCCCAACACGGTGCCGGCGGGAAGCAGATTCTGGCCGCGCTTGAAATCGAGCCCGGCCGGCCGCACGAAGCGCCCGACGGGCTCGCTCTGTTTGGCGCGGATCCGGTCGCCGTCGGCTTCGGCGTTTTCCTGGATGAGGATCGTATCCGCCCCCTCAGGCACGATCGCACCCGTGAAGATGCGCACGCATTCGCCTTGGCCAATGCGGCCTGGAAATGGATGCCCGGCCGGTGCGGTGCCGATCTGGCGCAAGCTTGCGGGTGCATTCGTGATGTCGGCTGCGCGCACGGCATAGCCGTCCATGGCCGAAACGGCGGCGGGCGGCTGCGTGAGTTTGGCGACGAGATCGACCGCCAATGTGCGGCCCGCACATTGCGCCAGCGATACGGTCTCGGCACCCACGGGGCCGAGGGCCGCCAGAATGCGCGCTTGGGCTTCCGCGACCGCCAGCATCAGGCTTGCTCGAACAGGCCGGACTTGCCGCCTTCTTTGCGCACGAGGCGGATCGCCTCGATGCGCATGCCGCGGTCGACCGATTTGCACATGTCGTAGACCGTGAGGGCCGCGACCGACACGGCCGTCAGCGCTTCCATCTCGACGCCGGTCTGGCCGGTGAGCCCGACCGTCGCTTCGATTTCGACGGCACTTGCCGCTTCGTCGATCGAAAGCTCGACTGAAACGCTGGACAAAGCGAGCGGGTGGCACAGCGGAATAAGCTCGTGAGTCTTCTTGGCAGCCATAATGCCGGCAAGCTGGGCGACCGCCAGAACGTCGCCCTTCTTGAAGCCGCGGCCCTGGATCAAGCGCAGCGTGTCCGGCGACACGCAGACACGCCCGCGCGCGGTGGCACGGCGTTGTGTGTGTTCCTTCGTGCCGACATCGACCATCACGGCATTGCCGGCGGCGTCGAAATGGGTGAGATCGCGGCTCATGCCGAGACCTGGGCGCGGGCGAGCAGGCTGCGCGTGGCGGCTTCCACGTCCGTCTGCAGCATCAGGCTTTCGCCGACGAGGAAGGCGGCAGCACCTGCCGCTTCAAGCCGCGCGATATCGCCCGGATTGCGAATACCGCTCTCGGCGACGAGCAGCCGGTCGCGTGGGACGAGCGGGGCGAGGGCCTCGAACGTCGCAAGATCGACGGCAAGCGTTTTGAGATTGCGGTTGTTAATGCCGATCAGCGTCTCGGCCCCGTTTGCCGCCCCCTTGGGCAACGCGAGGGCGCGCGCCATTTCGGCCGCATCGTGCACTTCGGCAAGCACGTCGAGCCCGAGATCGAGCGCTGTCTCGCACAGATCCTGCGCTTGGCAATCGTCGAGGGCAGCGAGAATCAGCAGCGCGCAATCGGCCCCGAGCGCACGCGTTTCGCGCAGCTGGTAGCCGTCGACGACAAAATCTTTGCGTAAGGTCGGCAAGGCGACGGCCGCGTGCGCCTGTTGGAGATACGCATCTCTGCCCTGGAAATAGGCTTCGTCGGTCAGCACGGAGAGGCACGTGGCCCCGCCATTGCGATAGGCCTCGGCCAAGCGTGCCGGATCGAAATCGGCGCGGATGAGACCCTTGGAGGGCGAGGCTTTTTTGATCTCGGCGATCAGCGCCACGTCGCCCGCTTGTGCACGCTTGCGCAAGCTCTTGGCAAAGCCGCGCACTCTGGGTGCGTGCGGAAGCTTTGCGGCAAGCGCTTCTTCGGGCACGGCCGCCCGGCGTGCTGCGACTTCGACGCGCTTGTCGGCAAGGATGCGGGAAAGAACGTCGCTCATGCGCCGGACCGATTGGTGATATCGACGAGTGCGTCGAGGGCGGCGAGCGCTTTGCCGCTGTCGATCGCGGAGGCTGCTTGGGCCACACCTTCGCGCAGATCGGCGGCGGCGGCGGCGATCACGAGTACGGCGGCCGCGTTCAGCAGCACGACGTCGCGTATCGGGCCTTTGGCCCCGCCCAAAAGGGCGCGCATTGTCGCGGCGTTTTCGGCCGGCGTGCCGCCTTTGAGGTCGGCGGCCTTGGCAAGCGGCAGGCCCGCTTGTTCGGGGCTAACTTCGAATTCGCGCACCGCACCGTCTTTGAATTCGGCCACATGGGTGGGGCCGGTCGTGGTGATTTCGTCGAGCCCGTCCGAGCCGTGCACGACCCAGGCGCGCTCCGAGCCGAGGCGGCCGAGCGTATGCGCAAGCGGGGCGACCCATTTGCGCGCGAACACGCCGACGAGCTGGCGCTTGACCCCGGCCGGATTCGACAGCGGCCCCAGCAGATTGAAGATCGTGCGCGTGCCCATCTCGACGCGTACGCCCGCGACGTGGCGCGTGGCCGAATGGTGGCGCGGCGCCATCATGAAGCCCACGCCCGCTTTCGAGATCGCGTATTCGACGAGCTTCAGATCGCACTCGATATTTACGCCGAGGGCTGTCAGTACGTCGGCCGCACCCGATTTGGACGTGAACGCGCGGTTGCCGTGTTTGGCGACCTTCTGGCCGCAGCCCGCGAGCACGAACGAGGCGGCCGTCGAAATGTTGAACGAGCCCGAGGCGTCGCCGCCCGTGCCCACCGCTTCGACCGCACCTTCGGGGGCGACGACCTTGAGGGCTTTGGCGCGCATCGTGCGCGCGGCCGCCGCGATCTCGTCGACGGTTTCGCCGCGCAAGCGCAGCGCCATCAGAAAAGCGCCCATCTGGGCGGGTGTCGCATTGCCCGACATGACGATTTCGAACGCGTCGCCGGCTTCGCTCTCGGTCAGCGCATGGCCGTCGGCCACACGCGCGATCAGCGCTTTGAGTTGCGTCATGTCGCCCGGCATTCGGCTGTCTCCCGCCCGTTCTTGGTGCGCCCTTGGAAAATCGATCCGGCGCTTATAGCAGCAACTTCATGCCCCTACAAAGGGCCGCGCGCCGCGTGGATGGCCTCGGTCAGCATCGAATCCGTGAGCCCCTGCGGATCGATCACGCGCTCGGTCGGGACCGTGAAGGACACGGTCGTGCCCTTGCCCGGAATGGAGGCGATCGCGAGCGTGCCGCCATGCATCTCGACGATGGCTTTGGTCAGCGGCAGGCCAAGACCGGTTCCTTCATGTTTGCGGCTCAAGCTGCTTTCGACCTGGCGGAACGGCTGCAGGGCGGTGGGGATGTCTTGCGGGCGCATGCCGATGCCGGTGTCGGTCACGCGCACGACGAGGCTGCCGTCGGACACGCGGGCACCCGACAGGCCCACGCTGCCGCCCGCCGGCGTGAACTTGATCGCGTTGGACAGAAGATTGAGCAGGATCTGCTTGAGCTTCACCCGGTCGGCCCAGATCGGCGGGAACTCGTCGAAATCGGCGATCGCAAGGGAGAGATTTCCGCGTTGCGCGCGGTCGTCGACGAGGCGCACGCACGCGTCGACGACTTCCGCCAGCGACACTTGCTCTTCGCGCAAGGTCGCCTGGCGCGCTTCGATCTTGGAGAGGTCGAGAATGTCGTTGATGAGCGTCAGCAGATGGCGGCCGGACTCGCGGATGTCGCGCGCGTATTCCTCGTAGCGCGCGTCGCCCAAGGGGCCGAAGAGCCGGTCGGTCATGATCTCTGAGAAGCCGATGATGGCGTTGAGCGGCGTGCGCAGCTCGTGGCTCATGTTGGCGAGGAATTGCGACTTCGAGCGGTCGGCAAGTTCGGCCTGTTCTTTGGCCAGGCGCAGCGCTTCCTGGGCCGCTTCGCGGTCGCTGATGTCGGTGAAGCTCGAGACCGAGCCGCCGTCCGAGAGCGGCTGCACGTCGATCTCGACCGTGCGCCCGTCGGCCATGTCGATCGTGAATTTGCTGGGCGTTTTCGCGCGCAGGGCGGCGAGCGTTCTTTCGACCAGATGCTCGGGCTTGTCGGTACGGAACGCGCCGCGTGCGATCGTCGCGCGCATCACCGTTTCGACCGCGGTGCCGGGGACGACGTCGCCTTCCTCGATGTTGCCGATCTCGAGATAGCGGCGGTTGTAGACGACGATACGCTGCTCGGCGTCGCACACGCACATGCCCTGCGCCATGTTTGCAAGTGCGAGTTCGAGTTGCGCTCGCAGCGTCGTGAGTGCCGCATCGGCCGCGATGCGGTCGGTGACGTCGAGCAGGATGCCGTCCCACAGGATCGAGCCGGCGGCCTCCAAGCGCGGGCGGGCGGTGACCTCGATCGAGAGTATCCGGCCGTCGGCATGGCGCGCGCGACCGATCCAGCTCACCGCCGACATGTCGCGCGCCGAGCTCTCGAACGCGTCCTTGAAGCGCTGCAGATCTTCGGCGAGCAGGATCGCGCGCAGCGAGCCGCCGCTGAGGCGCATCACGCGTTCGGCCGAAAAGCCGAACAGCTCCTCGAGGGCCGCGCCGATCCACACGATGTTCGTGCGCCCGTTGGGCAAGCGGCGGCGCTGGAACACCACGCCCGGGATATTGGCGACGAGCGACTGGTAGCGCTGGTCCGATTGGCGCAGGCTGCGCTCGCTTTCCTCGACGCGGCCCAAATGCCGCGACAAAGCGAGGATCAGGAAGACGACCGAGGCCAGCACCAGCACCGAAAACGGCACCGACACTTGCAGCGACTGGCGCCATTCCGCGAGGTAATCTTCGGGCGCCACGCCGCCATAAACGACCCAGCCGCGCCCGGGCACGGGCGTGAAGGCGAACAGCCGGTCGATGCCGTCGATGCTGGCCGAACGCTCGGTCAGCGTTTCGTTCTGGCTGAAGGCGCGCAAGGCGATCGGGAACGTGGCCGCCGACACAACCGATCCGCGGTCGGCGGCGGGCACGCGAACCACCAGATGGCTGCGCACGTCGACGATCGCGAAGATGCTGCGCCGGCCGCTGTCCAGGCGTTTGAAGATGCGTTCGAAGGCCATGCGCGGGATCTCCGCAACGATGAGGCCGTACTGGCCATTGTCGCGCCCGATCACGGGGGCCGAAATCGCGATGCAGCCCTGGCAGCTCGGCCCGTCGTCCACGGGCGGATCGACCACGCTCAGCAGCACGCCGTCGCCGACCGTGGCCATGAACGCGCGATGCGCAAACGAAGTGCCCGGCAGGGTCGCGTCGCTCGACGCGCGAACCAGACCGTTTTTGTCGATCGCCATGAGCCGGCCGATCGCGGGTTCGGCGGCCGCAAAGCGCATCAGCATTTCCGAGATGCGTGTCAAGTCGGCGCCCTGCTGCCAATATTCGATTTCCGCAAGATCGACGGCCGCCGCCAGCACGCCCAAATCGACTGCCGCCAGCGTGCGCGCGACCTGCTCGCCCAGTACGTTGGTGATGTTGCGGATTTCGCGCTCGGCCGCGCGCTCGGCTTGCTCGGCGTTGGCGCGCGCGTTGTAGACGAAATAGGCCATGAACGCGACGCTGATGCCGACGGCAAGGCCGATCAGTCCCCAACGAAAGCGCGAATAGCCGAGAGACAGCGGGCCGCGCCTAAGCGAACGGCCGTCGCTGTCGCTAGACAGCATTGTTGCGCCGCGCGGAGATCGACATGCGGCAGCTTCGCGCGTCGATCGTGGCACGTAGGCTGTCGGCCGACAGCACGCCTTCGAGCACGTGGCTCTCGCCCTGGAAAAACACGTTCGCGACGAACCTGCCGTTTGCTTCGACGTAGCTCGAGGCGCGGACCGGCGTGCGCGTCGGATTTTCGGAGTCCGTAAACTCCATTGCGAGTTCGCCGAGCTTCAGAGTGGCGCGTACGGCATAACGCCGCTCGCAGCGCGATTCAGGCCCTGTGCTGCGGAGGCCTTCGCCCACGAAGACGCCATCGGCCGCCGAAATCGCCCCGCCGCCGCCGCGCACGCTGCACGCGGCGAGCGCCAAAGCCATGCCGACGATGCCAAACCAGCGCCATGTCGGTACGCGCAAGCGCTTCATTTTGCTTGTTCCCTTGTTGAACGCCGGAGTCTCGCCTGTTGCGCTGTTTGGCGCAACTGCATCGAAGCTTTACCTTCCCGTAAGGGGATAGTTTATGCTCCGCTTTGGTGTCGTTGGGCCAGCGTCTTTTGAAGGAAAAATACTATGAATATCGGCGAAGTTGCGGCGGCAACCGGGATGACTGCCAAGTCGATCCGCTATTACGAATCGGTCGGGCTCGTGGCCCCGGCGGCGCGCGGCCAAAACAACTACCGCGCCTATGGGGCGCGTGAAATGGCCGAATTGCGCTTTGTGCACCGGGCGCGCTCGCTCGGCTTTTCCGTTAAGGACGTGGCCGATCTTCTGGCGCTGTGGCGCGACCGCAGCCGCGCAAGCCAGCAAGTCCATGCGATGGCGGTTTCTCATATGGCGGCAATCGAGCAAAAGATCGCCAGTCTCGAGGCCATGAAAGCGACGTTGCAGACGCTGCTGCGGCGCTGCCACAACGACGACCGGCCGGACTGCCCGATCCTCGACGATCTGGCGCGCTAGTCGGGCGCCGAATCGCGCTATAATTTACCGATGGCCCGCCGTCCTTCGCCTGCTGCAAGGGGATTTGCCCGCGATTTCGGAATCGCGGCCCTCGTTGCGATTCCGCTGATCGCGGCGAGTGCTGGCGCCTATATCTATTGGCAGGCGGCCACGCTTGCGCCGGACGCGCCCGAGCCCGTCACGGTCGCATTGGCGGGCGTGAGCGAAACGGGCGACGCCGAACCTGCGGCGGTACCGCGCACCCAAGTTCGCGCGCCGGCACCGGCCCCAGCAGCCGAAACCGTCGTGCCGTTTTTCGAGATCGTGCGCGTGGGCGCACCGGCCGCTCTGAGCCCGGTTGTGGCTGCACCTGCGCCAGCACCAGCACCTGCCGCCGCCGCCGCGCCGCGCGCCAGCGACGCCGGTTGGGAAGCTCGCGCCGTGCGTCCGCCGCAGATCCGCGCCGGTGCTTGGATTGCGATCGTGATTGACGATCTCGGTGTGGATGCGGCGCGCGCCGCACGTACGATGGCGTTGCCGGGCCCGCTGACGCTGTCGTTTCTGAGCTACGCGCCCGACCTTGCCGAGCAAGGGCGCCAGGGCCGTGCGGCGGGGCACGAGATTCTGCTGCATCTGCCAATGGAGCCGGAGGGGCGCGACAATCCGGGGCCGGGCGCTTTGTTCGTGCGCATGTCGGCCGACGACATCCGCGCCCGCACCGCAAATGCGCTCGACCGGTTGCCCAACGCGGTCGGCCTCAACAACCATATGGGCAGCCGCTTCACGCGCGATCCAGCAGCGCTCGCACCGGTGCTGCAGGAGATCGCCGCGCGCGGACTTTTGTTCTTGGACAGCCGCACGACCGGCAATTCGGCGGGCAGTGCGGTCGCACAGTCGTTCGGCGTGGCGCATGCGGTGCGCGACGTGTTTCTCGACAACGAGATCGAAGCGGGGGCCGTGCGCAAGCAGCTGGCCGAACTCGAGCGCGTCGCCAATCGGCGCGGCACTGCGGTCGCGATCGGCCATCCGCACGACGCGACGCTCGAAGCGCTCGCCGCCTGGATCCCGACCATGAATTCGCGCGGCCTGCAGCTGGTTCCGGTGTCGGCCGTCGTGCGCCAGCAGCGCCAAGCGCCCGCGAGCCCTAATCTTGCCCCTGTCGTCCTGGCACCAGTTGCCGCGCGCGAGACGGCGTCCACAATGCCGTCGCCGTCGCAGACACGGGCTGCGACCGTCACGCGCGCCATCCCCGAACCCGCAGCCGCAACCGGAGAACCGCCGTGGAAACGATATCCTACCGAGTGACCGGCATGACCTGCGGCGGCTGCGCACGCGCGATGACGCGTGCACTCACTGCTCAAGGTGCGACAGCGCCCGCCGAGATCGATCTGGCGCAAAGTCGCGTGACGGTCGCCGGCCTCGACGACCGCCAGGTGCAGGCGGCCGCTGAGGCGGCTGGCTTCGTCTATGTCGGACGGACGGCCTAGACCTAGCCGTTGCGCACGCGGCCGAGGAACTCGCCGACATTGCCGCGCAGATCGTTCGACTGTGCCGTGAGGCGGTCTGCGGTCTGCAGCACTTTGAGCGCGTTGTCGCCGGTCTGGGTTGCGGCTTTCGTGACGCCCGCAATGTTCGACGACACTTCGGACGTGCCGGCTGCCGCCTGCTGAACGTTGCGCGCGATTTCCTGCGTGGCGGCCCCTTGCTCTTCGACTGCTGAGGCGATGCCGGCGGAAATGCCGCTGATCTCTTCGATCGTCTTGGCGATGCGCGCCAGCGAGTCGACCGAATGTTTGGTCGCCTCTTGGATCGCTCCCACTTGGGCGGCGATGTCGCCGGTCGCTTTGGCGGTTTGGTTCGCAAGATTTTTGACCTCGGAGGCCACGACTGCAAAACCCTTGCCCGCTTCGCCCGCGCGTGCCGCCTCGATCGTTGCGTTGAGGGCCAGAAGATTGGTCTGGCCCGCGATCGCCTGGATGAGGTTGACGACCGAGCCGATCTTCTGTCCGGCGTCGGCGAGCTGCTTCACAAGCGCGTTGGTTTCCTGCGCCTGCGCCACGGCCTGGCGCGAGATCGTCGAAGCGTGGCTGACTTGGCGGCTGATCTCCTGGATCGAAGCCGAAAGCTCTTCGGCCGCGCTTGCGACCGTCTGCACGTTCGTCGAGGCTTCTTCGGCTGCGGCGGCAACGACGGTCGTCTGGCGCTGCGTTTCTTCGGCGGCCGCCGCCATCGTCTGGGCGGCGCCTTTCATTTCGTCGGCCGAGCTGCCGACACCGTCCACGACCTTCAGCACGCTACCTTCGAAATTGTCGGCAAGGCCGTTCAGCTTGGTCGTGAAGTTCGCTTTGCCCTCTTCGATATAGATCGAGATCGCGTAGTCCATGTCGAGCATGATCGCTTTGATGAGCGCCTTGGCGGCAACGGTGCCTTCCGCCGGCTTCTTGCGGTACATCTCGAAAAGCAGGCCCATCAGTTCGCCCATCGCGAGCGCGTAGCCCGCAATGTACCAGCGCGGCTCGAGTCCGATGCGCTCGTGCGTGCGCCCGATTCGCTGCACGCGCCCGACATAGGCGTCGTCGAAACTGCCGTGGAACATCGTAAGCCAGTGTTTTGCCTGCTCGGTGCGCGCATGATCCACACCCATCTGGCCGTGGAACATCAACATCAAGTTCGGATAGTTCTCGATATGGCCGTAGAACTTGGTCAGGACCTTCTGGATATTGGCCTCGATCGTCGGGCGGATGGCGCGCAGCGCAGCTGAGTCCGCCTCGCGGAAATCGATGAAACGCAGCCGTTCGTTCAGGTTTTCGTTTTGCATCGCCATGGGCGCTCCTCCATATTTTGTACATTTTTATTGATGTACAAAACGGAGCATGCGCCAAATCAATTAAGAGACCTTTAAGGTCCCGCTAGGGTCCCCGCGTAAAAACGTCGCAGTCTGTTTTTCTAGTTAATTGAGCCGTTCGACGACGCTGCGGTTGATCGTGACGCCGAATTTCTGGCGCAAGGCTTGGTTGTACTCTGTCGAAAGATCGCCGGCCATTTCGCGGGCGAGCTGCGCGCGTAGCGCCGCAAGGCCGGCCGGGTCGGCCGCCGGATCGGCCGCGACGACGTCGCCAGTGCGCACGACGAACTGGCCGTCGATGCCGGCGGCAAGGCCGGTCTGGCCGGGCTTGAGCGCGAACAAGCGTGCCGCGACCGCACTGGGAACGGACGCGTTGTCGCCGGTGCGCAGCACGGCCGGCACGGCTTCGACGCGCAGATTGAAGCGCAACGACGCCGCCTCGAGCGTTTCGCCCGCTGCCGTGGCAGCGACGATTTCGCGCGCGCGCGCAAGCGCACGTTCGGCCTGGCGCTCGGCCTTCCACACCGCGGCCACCTCTTCTTTGACGCTGTCGAAGGGGCGGCGCTGGGCCGGCGTGGCGCCGTCCACATGCAGAAGATAGAAGCCGCCGCCGCGCGTTTCGATCAATTGGCTTTCGCGGCCGACCAGCGTGTCGAAGGCCGCACGTACCGCTTCGGGCGCGCCCGCGAACAGCGCCACGGGTGCACCCTTGTCGTCGAGGCCGCGCGCATCGACGGCCGCGATCTTCACGACGGTGGCACCGGCATTGGCGGCGGCCTCGTCGAGTGCGCGGCCGCGCGTGACCTGGTCTTCGAGGCGATTGGCGATTTCGAAGGCTTTTTCGGCCGCCAAGCGTTGGCGCAGGGCGGGCTCGATTCGTGCGCGCACGCTTTCAAGCGTGGCTTGCGTGCCGGGCTCGATGCGCACGACCTGCAGCACATGCCAGCCGAACGGCGTGCGCACAGGCCCCACGACGGCACCGGATGCCGCCTCGAACACGGCCGCACCGATCGCGGGCAGCGTTTCGTTGCGCGCTACAAGGCCGAGCCCGATGCGGTCGGGCGACTGGCCCGGCGTTTCGGCGGCGACAGCATCGAAGCTCTTGCCGCCCGCGATCGCGGCGGCTGCCGCTTGGGCTGCTTCTTGGCTATCGAACAGCATCTGCTTGAGCTCGCGCTGTTCGGGCTGTTCGAATTCGCCGCGGCGCTGCTCGAACTCGTCGGCCAGCGCCTTGTCGTCGACCGTCACTTGCGCGGCGACGTCGTCGGCCGCCACGCGCACTACGGAAAGGGCGCGATATTCAGGCGCCGTGAAGCGCGCGCCGTTGGCTTCGTAGGTTTGCGCCAAGTCGGCGTCGGACGGCGTGCCGACATCCTCGAACGCGGCGTTGGCCACGAACACGCGGTCGCCGCCGCGCTTTTCGTTGCGGTGGCGATAGAGCGTTTCGGCCAGCGCAAGCGGGGCCTGCACGCCCGCTTCGACCGCCTCGCGCAGCTGGCTGCGCACAATGTCGGCGCGCACGAGCTCGATATAGCGCTGTTCGGTGAAGCCGTTGTCGAACAGCAGGCGCTGGAACAGGAAACGGTCGAACTGGCCGCCGGGGCCGCGGAAATTGGGGTCGCTCGCGATGCGCTGGCGCACGATCGCGTCGCTGGCCACGAGGCCCAAGCGTGCCGCCTCCGCATCGAGGGCGGCTTCGGCCGCGAGCCGGTCGACCGTCTGGTCGAGCAAACCGAACTGGCGAAGCATCGCCTCGTCGATCTCCACCCCGAAGGCGCGGCGCAGGCGCTCGCGCGCCTGGCGGTATTCGGCATCGACCTGCTGGATCGGGATCTTGCGCGATCCGACCGTGATGGCCGTGTCGTCGCCCGAGCGCAGGAACGCATAGTCGCCAATACCCCAGGCGGCGAAGCTGACGATCAACATGCCGAACAGCAGTTTGAAAATCGTGCCAGAGGCTTTTTCGCGGATGAATTGCAGCATGGGCGGGCAACAGGTCCAATATGAGGGGCAGCGGGAAAGCGGGGAAGAATAGGGCCGCACGATCCCCCCCGCAACCCTTGCGAAAACCACGCAAAACCCTTACCCAACCCGTCGCCCGACACGCCGTTCGTCCCTGTTGCGAGAGCCCCGCCGATGCCAGCCCCCCGAAAACTCGTTACCGGAAATTGGAAGATGAACGGCCGCAAGGCCGATGCGGTCGCCCTTGCGGCGGCGATCGCGGCGTTGCCGACGGCCGAGCGTGCCGAGATTCTCGTCTGCCCGCCCTTTGTCCATCTGGTTTCGGTTGCGGACGCTTTGTCCGGCAGTGCCGTGCAACTGGGCGCGCAGGATTGCCACGCAGCAGCGGCAGGTGCCCATACCGGCGACGTTGCCGCCGAGATGTTGGTGGAACTCGGCTGCCGCTATGCGATCGTCGGGCATTCCGAGCGGCGTGCCAATCACCGCGAGAGCGATGCCGACGTGAACGCCAAGATCGCCGCCGCGTGGCGCGCGGGCCTATGCGCGATCGCTTGCGTGGGCGAGACCTTGGCCGAGCGCGATGCCGGCACCACGCTTGAAATCGTTGGGCGCCAGCTGGCCGGATCGCTGCCGGATCAGGCGACCGCCGCCAACCTCGTGGTTGCCTACGAGCCCGTCTGGGCGATCGGCACGGGCCGCACGCCGACCACGGCACAGGTGGCCGAAGTCCACGCCGCAATCCGTGCGGCGTTGGTTTCGCGCTTTGCCGACGGGGCCGCGATGCGCATTCTCTACGGCGGCTCGGTCAACGACAAAAACGCCGCCGAGCTGATGGCGGTCGCCAATGTCGACGGCGCGCTCGTGGGCGGCGCATCGCTCAAACCCGACGCGTTTGCCGCGATCGTCGCGGCAGCAGGCTGACAGGAGGACGGAACATGGACCCGATCGACGCCGATCTCGATGCGATTTCCGCCGCCGTACAGACCTATCTCGACGGGCTCTACGAGGCCGATGCCGACAAACTCGAAAGCGTGTTTCATCCGACCTGCGTGCTTACGCATGTCACGCAAGAGGGCCTGCAGACGATCCCGCGCGACACGTGGCTCGCGGCCGTGCGTACGCGCCGCTCGTCCAAAGACCAAGGGCTTGGCCGCTACGACCGCATTCTGCTGCTCGACCGCATCGGGCCGACGATGGCGCTCGTGAAACTCAACTGCGCGATCCCGCCGCGGTTTTTCACCGACCTGCTGGCATTCCTCAAAATCGACGGGCGCTGGCAGGTGGCGCAGAAGGTCTTCGAGACCGAGTGGCGCACCTGACCGGCTAGCCCGGCAGGCGACCCGCATAAAGCGTTTCGAGTTTCGCAAAGCGCGGCCAAAAGGCGGCGGGTTCGTGCCCGGCAAGCCGGTCGCGCAGAATGTCGGTATGCGTGTGCCAGCCGGCCGATACGCCGAGCAGCATGCCGCGGCTCGCAACGCGCCGATGTTCGATCGTAAGGCGCGTGCCCGCACCCTCGGCTGCAAGTTCTAAGCGTATGCGCGAGGCATCGGCGGCGGTTCCCCAATCGACGACCAGCAGATGGGGCGCTTCGCTTGCGACCACGCGCCAGACGAGCGTTGTCGGGCCGCCCTGCGTTGCCGGGTTGGGCGGCACGTTGTCGGGTGTGGGCGTCAGTTTCGTGTTGTCGATCGCAAGTTCGACCGTAGCGCCAGGCCGCAGCTCCATGGCGCCAGCGCCGAGCCAGGTTGCGCGCAGATCGGACTGCGTTAGGTATGCCCAAACGCGTTCGACCGTTCCCGGCAGCAAGCGCGTGAGGCGCAGCATTTCCGGCTCGTCGTGCGTGACGCGCGCGTCGTGGCCGTCGGCTAGGTTGGGCTTCGTCATTTTTTTCTCCTGCGCTTCGGCGGCGGGCTCTCGGCGCGCAAAGCGGCTTCGAGCGCGTCGAGACTGCGGTTCCAGAACTGTTCGTAGTGGCGCAGCCATTCGAGGCCCGCATGCATGGGGCCGACATCGAGGCTGCAAAGATGCGTGCGACCTTGCACCGCGCGCCGCAGCAGGCCGGCGTTTTCGAGCACTTTGATGTGCTTGGAGGCGGCGGCGAGCGAAATTTCAAAGGGTTCGGCGAGTTCGCCCACGCTGCACGCACCCGCCGAAAGACGTTGCAGGATCGCGCGCCGCGTTGGGTCGGCGAGGGCGTGGAAAACCGCGTCGAGGGCGTCTTTATGTTCAACCATATTGTTGAATATAAAGACGACCCCGCAGATCGTCAACCATTTCGTTGAATATCTGCAGGGCTACCCTTAGGCGCACTCTATTTGAGGTCGAACACCAACAGCTCGCTTTCGCCCGCCACGCCCGTCAGCGTCACGCGCATCGCGTCGGTGACGGCTGCACCGTCGCCTTCGGCAAGCGTGGTGCCGTCGAGATCGACCGAGCCGCGCGCGACCTGCACCCAGGCCGCACGGCCTGCGGCGAGATCGAGTGCCACGCTTTTGCCGGCATCGAGCAGGCTTGCGTACATGCGGGCACCTGAATGCGTGGGCAGCGAACCGTCGCTCCCGTCCGGCGACACGACAAGGGCAAGTTTGTTGCGCTTGTCGGCGGGCGCAAACAGTTTCTGGCCATAGCGCGGCGTGTGGCCGTTGCGGTCGGGCAGCAGCCAGATCTGCAGGAAATGCACTGGTGCGGTTTTGTCGGCGTTGAACTCCGAATGCATAATGCCGGTACCCGCACTCATCGCCTGCACTTCGCCCGCTTTAAGCGTTTCGACATTGCCCATCGAATCCTTGTGCGCGAGTGCTCCCTCGAGCACGTAGGAGACGATTTCCATGTCGCGATGGCCGTGCGTGTCGAAGCCCGTCCCCGGCGCCACGCGGTCTTCGTTGATGACGCGCAAGCCCCGGAAGCCCATATGGTTCGGATCGTAGTAGCCGCCGAACGAGAAGCTGTGGCGGCTCTGCAGCCAGCCGAAATCGACGGGCCCGCGCTGGGCGGACGGCCGCACGACGATTTTGGGTGTCGCAAGCGGGGCGGTTTTGAGGGTCGCAGTCATGGCAAGCGCTCCTTTAGGCCCGTATTTCCCAGATGACCTATTGAACTTGGCCTGCACCGATTCCATTTGAGCTATAGGATTCAGCGTTTTCTTCATTGGACCGAGGGCAACGATGGCGCAGCCAAAGGGTGAAGCCGGATGCGA
>Ga0315907_10001849_pt1 | contig 27853 bp, 19 predicted proteins | sample LakEriMetagenome_3_FD_203525 | JGI IMG/M metagenome (GOLD analysis project Ga0315907, IMG submission 203525) | Freshwater fungal communities from buoy surface, Lake Erie, Ohio, United States - Buoy 12 MA123 | ecosystem: Environmental > Aquatic > Freshwater > Lake > Lake biofilm | place: USA...
GCATGGCACGTCCGTCGGATGACCCACTCGAAAGGGTCCACCAGACGCGCGAGAAGATTTTTCACCAGATGGAAAAGGTGATTGTTGGACAGCGCGAAGTGATCGATCAACTGCTTGTCTGCATCCTCAGTCGCGGCCACTGCCTTCTGGAAGGCGTGCCAGGACTCGCCAAGACCTTGATGATCAGCTCGTTGGCGAAAACGATGAGCCTTTCCTTCAGTCGCATCCAGTTCACCCCCGACTTGATGCCAGCCGACATCACCGGCACCGAGATCATCGAGGAAAACAAGACGACCGGGGGGAGGGAACGCCGCTTCCTGGAAGGGCCTCTGTTCGCCCACGTGATCTTGGCCGACGAAATCAACCGGACACCACCCAAGACGCAGGCAGCCCTGCTGGAAGCGATGCAGGAGCGGACCGTCACCGTCGGACGCAAGCAACACTCGCTCTCCGATCCTTTCTTTGTGCTGGCGACGCAAAACCCGATCGAACAGGAAGGAACCTATCCCCTGCCCGAGGCCCAGCAAGACCGCTTCATGCTCAAAGTGAACGTTGACTATCCGAAGTTCGACGAGGAATTCGAGGTGGCTCGCCGAACGACCTCGCTCGGGGGACAGTCGATTGAGCCGGTGGTATCGGGAGAAGAGATCCTGCAATTGCAGCAGGTGGTTCGTGGTGTCGAAGTCTCCGACAACGTCATCCGCTTCGCCCTGGCCATCGTGCGGCAAACTCGCGTCAGTCAGCCGGGGGCTCCCGAGTTTGTCACCGAGCAGGTGGGATGGGGTGCGGGCCCGCGAGCGGTTCAGTTTCTCATTCTGGGAGCCAAAGCCAAAGCCGCGATGCGAGGCAGCCCCTACGTCGATGTCTCTGATGTCCAGAGCTTGGCTAGGCCGGTGCTTCGGCACCGCATGGTGGTCAACTTTGCAGCCGAGAGCGATGGTGTGACCAGCGACGATATCGTCCAGAAGATTCTCGATTCCACCCCGACCGCTCAGGATGAATTGCTGCGCGATGCCCGATTCCAACGCATTTTTGCATCCTGACGCGATCCGGCGGATCAGCCGGATGGAACTGCGTGCGAGGCATCTGGTCGAAGGCTTTCTAGCCGGGATGCACCGCAGTCCCTATTTCGGTCAGTCGATCGAGTTCCTGCAGCACAGGCAGTACGTGCCTGGGGATGACCTGCGCCATATCGACTGGAAAGTCTGGGGACGCCAGGATCGGCTGTATATCAAGCAATACCAGGAAGACACCAATCTCCGCTGCAGCGTCCTGCTGGACACTTCGGAGAGCATGGGGTACGGGCGCGGCTCGCTCAATAAGATGGAGTATGCATCGACCATCGCCGCCTGTCTCTCCTACTTGGTGATTCGCCAGCAGGATGCGGCAGGCTTGGTGCTGTTCGATGACCAGATTCGAAGGCGCCTGCCTTGGCGGTCCCAACGCAAGCACCTGCAGGCGATTCTCGACTCCTTGCAGGATGTCCAGCCCGCCGGCCAAACCAGCTTGGAAAAAATGGTGAAGGAAGTTCGAGACGGATTCACCAAGCGTGGGCTGATGGTTCTCATCAGCGATTTTCTAGGAGTCCCAGCCGAATCGCTCAAGACGCTGAAAGGACTGGTCCAGGCGGGCCACGACCTTCTGATTTTCCATGTCCTGGATGACGACGAACTCGATTTTCCCTTTGAAGACCCCACCCGCTTCGAAGGCTTGGAGATCCCCGACGCCTTGGCGTGCAATCCGAAGGCACTGCGCGATGGATATCTCGAATCGCTGCAGCGATTTCTCGATGCGATCCGCAAGCAGGCGGGGAATCTACGAGCCGATTACAGGCTGGTGCGGACCAGCGAGCCGATCGATGCGGTTCTGACGGCTTTCCTTGCGGCCCGACTGGCCCACTTGAAGAAAGGCTGAGCAAGGGGAGAGATCATGCAGTTTGTCTTTCCATCGCTGGCCTGGGGATTTCTGTTGATGCTGGTCCCCCTGGCGATCCACCTGATCCAATGGACGCGCCACCGCCAAGTCCCCTGGGCGGCGATGGAATTCCTTTTGGAAAGCTACCGGAAGCATCAGCGGTGGGTCTGGATGAAGCAACTCCTGCTGCTTCTCAGTCGCATCGCGATCATGGCGACACTAGCAGCCATGTGCGCCCAGTGGATCAGCAACGCCCGATGGGCCAATCTCTTTGGCCAGTCGGTGACCCATCACCTGCTGCTAGTCGACGACTCCTTTTCCATGGCCGATACCCAGCAGGGCGCCTCCGCCTACCAGAAAGCGTGGGACGCCGTCGGAGTCCTGCTGAAGAATGCGGCAGCTGCTGGAGGCACCCATCACGCCACAGTCCTGAGGTACAGCCAAGCCCAATCGACCGGCGCAGCTCCACCGACCGGCGCAGCTCCATCGACCGGCGCAGCTCCATCGACCGGCGCAGCTCCATCGACCGGCGCAGCTCCATCGACCGGCGCAGCTCCACCGACCGGCGCAGCTCCATCGACCGGCGCAGCTCCATCGATCGATGCGCGAGCCGATGTTCTGGCTGCCAGCGTCGCGTCCGATCCCACTCCGCTTCTGGAAGCGATTCGTTCGACGCGTCCCACCGCCCTGGAACTCAGTCCCGTCGCTGGCCTGCAACTGCTCCAGCAGGTGCCTCGCATCGCGATCGATGAGCAGCGGATTGTCTATGTGGTCAGCGATTTCCGCCGCAAGGATTGGGGCTCCCCAGAAGCCATCCAGCCGGCCATCGCATCGCTCGCCGCCGAAGGGACTCGCATCGAACTGATCGATTGCGTCGACGAGGAACATCCAAACCTCTCGATCGAATCGGTCGTTGCCGATTCCGATATCCTCGCAGCGGGAATCCCGGCGAAAGTGAGAGTGCAAGTCCGCAATTCCGGCCCGTCGGTCGCCCGCGATATTCAGGTGCGGCTTCAGGCGATCGATTCCGCAGAAGCCGGATCCGCTCCTCGCTTGGCCGAACCCTACTCCGGTAAGGTGCAAGATGTTCCCCCGGAACTGATCGATCGGTTGGGGCCGGGGGAGTCGACGGCTTTGAGCTTTCAGGTGGTCTTCCCCTCCAGCGGCTACCATGGGCTCCATGCGATGCTGGCGACCGATGCCATCGAAACAGATAACCACGGCTATGCAGTCCTTGCGATGGACCAAGGGAAGCAGGTGCTGGTGATCGACGGCGACCCAAAACAGCAGAACGGATTTTTTCTCGAAGCGGCACTGGAGCCGGGGGGGCCGGCGAGGACAGGTCTGCGTACCGTGCGAAAGGAACCAGCGTGGTTGCGCGATGCGGCATCTGAGGACCTTGATCCCTACTCAGCGATTTTTCTTTTGGGTTGCCCCAGGCTGGATGTGGCGGCGGTGGCCAACGTCGAATCGTATTTGAATCGTGGTGGGGGAGTGGCGGTGGTTCTGGGAAGTGAAGAAGCGACGCTGCTCGACTACCAAGCGGCCGATCGCAACTGGTATCGCGATGGCGAAGGCTTTCTACCGGTGCGACCGCTGGACGCCTCGCCTCTGGATGGGGAACGGGCTCCCGGAGGTGCGGACATGAGCATCGAAGCCCATTCGATTTTTCAGTCCCTACTGGCTCTCAACTCCAATCCCCTCGGGATGGTGCGTGTCAGTCAGCGGGTGGCGATCGATACCCAAAAACCGCTGCCCGCTCAGGCTCGCATCATCGCCACCTCTCGCGACAAACAGCCCTTGCTAATCGACTCTCCGTTTGGTGCCGGACGGGTGCTGACCTACCTGGGAGGTTGGACCGACGCGTGGTCGAATTGGCCTCGCGATCCCACCTTCGTCATCACTTCCTTGAAAATGGCAGCCTACTTAGGATCGTTCCGCCAATCCGAATCCAGCCAGTCGATACTGGAGCCTTTGGCGTGGCGTGGCAACAGCCTGCAGTTCGCTCCCAACTACCAAGTGGTTTTTCCCGCCATCGGCGATGGGGGGCGTGTCGCCGTCGAAGGGGAAGCAAAGTCCAGCGGGGAAGGCCAGCTATCGATCGATATTCAGCCGGGCGACCCTTCTCTCAGCCCGTCCGTTGCCCTGGCCAGCACCCATCCTGGCATCGTCGAACTTTGGCTGCAGCCGTTAGAAGGAGAACCGCAAATGCGAAGCTTCGCAAAGCAGGTCAGCTCCAGCGAAGGCAGCACCCTGAAGGTCACCCCCGAAGAACTGCAAGAGGGACTTCGGCCAGTGGCCATTCAATACCGCAAAGCCGATGCCGTTCAGGCCAGCAGCGCCCTAGAAGCCTCGGCATCGCGACGAAGTTCCTGGTGGATCTTGCTGCTGGCACTGCTGGCGCTCGAGCAGTTCTTTGGCTGGTGGTCCAGCTACCACATCCCTAAACGCAGCGTGAAGGGAGCCACCTGATGACCCCACTCCCGCTGGGCCAGATCCAATCCCGCACCACACTTCAGTGGATGCGACTGGAGTCGTTCGATCAATGGTGGCACTGGATCGCCCTGGCGTTGGCAATCGCAGCGGCTCTTTCGTACCTGGTGTTCTGGTGGCGGCGAGACACCGCCGAACTTCCAAGACCACTTCGGTGGACGCTGCTGGTCCTACGATCAGCAGCATGGCTTGGTGTGCTCCTCTTTTTCCTCGACCTGCAGAAACGAAGCGAAGAGGAAATTCAGAAACCTTCTCGGGTTGCTGTGCTGGTCGACACGTCGCTCAGTATGAGCCTTCCGGCTGACTGGTCGACCGGTGGGGAGGGCGCATCGCGCGCCAACGAGGTAACCAAACTCCTGCAAGGCAGCGACTGGCTTCCATCGCTCAACCAGCAACACGAAGTCGCCATCTACCGGTTCGATGAATCCCCGAAACCTCTACCAGTCGCTCTTCTTCCCCGCGACAACGCGAACCGCAGCAAACAGCCTGCAGGCGGTTTGGAAAACGCTCCTGCTGTTTGGCAAGCTGCTTCCTGGGCCGCATGGATCGGTTCGCTTCTAATCACAGTCGGACTCCTCGTAATCGCGCTCACACTTCTGGCACGCGGTCGTTCGAGGGAATCCAGCCCCAGGCAAGCCGGCTGGCTACTGGCGGCGACACTGACTGCGATCAGCGGCCTGATCATCGCAGGCACCGGAATCCTGAGAGGCTCCCAATTCCCTCTCCGATCTTTGTGGCACTGGACGATGCCTGCCACGGAGGATTTGGCACAACCCAAGTCCTCCAAAGACCCATCCCAGTCGCAGGACTTGGCATCCATCGACTGGACTAGCGCGCTGGCCCCAGTCGGCACCCAATCCCGACTAGGAGATGCCATGCAGGCGATCCTCGATCAAGAACGTGGCAACCCTTTGGCAGCGATGATCCTGCTGACCGACGGCCAATCGAACGCAGGCATCAATCCCGAAGCCGCCGTGGCGGATGCTGCGTTGGCTGGCGTGCCGCTGCGCATCGTCGGCTTGGGCTCCAGCGATCTGCCCAACAACGTCCGACTGGTCGACGTCGATGCCCCCAAACGAGTCTTTCCGGGAGATCCTTTCCGATTGAGCGCGTTGCTTCAGTCGACAGGTTTTGCCGGCAAGACGGTCCAGGTTCAACTGCGCCGCTCCCGCAGTTCCGATTCCCCCGCCGACTCCGATTTCAGCATTGTCGACGAACTGCCGGTCGAACTGGCGGCTGCCGACTCTCTCACCCCAGTGCAGTTTGAAATCGAACCGCCAGAATTGGGAGAGTGGATCTACGAAGTCAAGTGCTTGCCACCGCCAGGAGACTCCAACCTCCAAGATGACCGACTCGATACCTCCGTCCGCGTGGTGGAACCTAAGAGCAAAGTGCTGACCATCGCCGGTGGTCCAACGAGAGAGTACCAGTTCGTCCGCAATCTGCTGTTCCGCGACAAGACCATCCAGTCCCATGTCTATCTGCAAACTGGATCTCCCGGCATGTCCCAGGAGGCCCAAGAACTGCTGGAAACCTTCCCAAACTCCCTCCAGCAACTCTCCGAATACGACTGCATCCTGGCGTTCGATACCGACTGGATGGCCCTTAGCACCGAACAACTGGAGGCTCTGGAGCAATGGGTCGCTGAGCAGGCTGGGGGCCTAGTGATGATCGCAGGTCCGGTCGCCACGCCTCGCTGGGCCGGCACGGAAGGCAATGGCGATCGCCGCGCTACCATCCTGCGAGGTTTGTGTCCGGTCGACCTGAACGCGCGAGGTCTTCGACTGCTATCGTTGGGACGGTTCGAAGCCGATACCGCATGGCCCCTGAAGATCACCGAAGATGGTGCTCGCACCGATTTCCTCCAGGTCCATGAAGATCCCCAGAAAGCTCAGAACGCCTGGAACCAGTTCCGTGGTGTCTACAGCTACTTCGCCAGCTTTGATCCCAAACCAGGAGCTCAGACGCTGGCCCTGTTCACCGACCCCGCCGCCGCTCAAGATGGCAAGCTCCCAGTTTTTCTAGCCAGCCAGTTTTTTGGCGCGGGTCGAGTGGTCTTTCAGGGGAGCGGAGAAATCTGGCGACTTCGCGAACAGGGCGAAGGGCTGTTTGATACCTATTACACCAAGCTGGTCAGGTGGGTGTCGCAAGGACGGCTTCTGAGGGATAGCAACCGTGGCATCCTGCTGCTGGATAAAGAGGAAGCGATGGTCGGGGAGACGGTGAGCGTGCGAGCGATCCTCAAGGATGCCCAACTGCAACCCTGGATCCAGCCTTCAGTCGAAGCGAGGCTGGCCGACCCCAACCAACGCACGCAGACCATTCGTTTATCCCCGATGCCCGACAGCACCCAGCCGGGTGTTTACCTAGGACAGTTTGTCATCCGACAGCCAGGCAATCATACCCTGCAGCTCTCCTTCGGCTCCATTTCCGAGCCCGTGGTGCTCAGCCAACAGGTTGCTGGCCGAGTCCCGGCGACGGAGGTGCAAAGCCCACAGCGAAACGATCCCCTTCTCGAACTCCTTGCGGATCGAAGCTCGGGCATCTTCTTCCGTGGTACCCAGCCAGCGATCGAATCGGCCGCATCAGGTCAAGCGAGCCTGATCGATGGGCTGAAATCACAAGACCAAACGCAGTTTCTTCCGGGGGCTCCTGACCCCAGTTTCCAAGAACGCTGGATGCTGCTCCTGATGGCCATGATCGCCGGCTGCCTGGGCCTGGAATGGTTGCTGCGAAGACTCCACCGACTTGCCTGAGCCGAAGGTTACCGGGAAGACAGAGACACACCGAATGCATCGATCGGAAAATGGCTAGATGAACGAAAAAGACCTTGCTCTCGAAGAAAAGACACCTGGCGAGCTGCTGGCGCCACTGGTGTTGCTACGCCGCAAGATCGCAAACTACATCACCTGGCAAACCCTAGCCGCAATCGGACTCTGGTCGATCTCGCTCTTCTGGCTGCTCGGTTGGCTCGACTACCTTCCCACGCGCTGGGGTGCCAATGAGTCGCCTCGCTGGGCTAGGCTGCTGATGCTGATCCTGTTCCTGGGAGGCATCGCCTACTTGGCATGGAGACTCGGCTGGAATCGTTGGCGAGTCGCTTGGTCGTTGCCCTCGCTGGCGCTGGCGATCGAAAGGCGATTCCCATCGCTGGGCAGCCTTCTAAGTACGGCAATCCAGATCGCTGGGGGCAAACCCGATCAGGAGCCTGCGATCTCCGATGCAGCCAAGGTGCGCGAGGATCTACCGGCTGTCGATCCCGCAATTCGTGAAGCGATGCGCCGCACCACCGTGGCTCGAGCCATGGAAGAAGCAAAGAACATCCAAGCTTCGGATGTACTTCGCTGGGAACCACTCCGCTGGCAGATTACCGCCCTTTCACTGATGACTGTCGCCAGCCTCTTCGCCGCCGCGTGGCGTCCCGCCTGGACGGGCCAGTGGATCCAGCGATTCATCGGTCTTGCCAATGTCCCTTGGCCCCGGCAGGTGCAGATGGCGATGGATGGAATCGAGCTGGAAGTTCCAAGATTTTCCAGCGAAACACAGCGCACCCGCTACTTAGTCCCTTTTCAGGGCAATTCCGTCGCGATCCCCAAAGGGCAGGGCGGGGTCCTCCGTCTATCGGTGCTTCCCGAATCGAAGAAAGCCCCCGAACAGTGCATGCTCCGCTATCGACTAGCCGATGGCAGTCGCGGCCGCACCATGCTCAAACGGATGCCTCCCCAAACCGGTCAAAGCCAAACATTCACACTCGAAGGCCCCCCGGTGAATGCCATCGACGCGTCGATCGATCTCAGCGCGTTCGCCGGGGACGGACGACTGTTGGGCTATCGCGTCGAGGTGCTCGATAGCCTCCTGGTGCAGCAGTTGCTTTTGGAAGTCACCTACCCTTCCTATCTCCAGAAATCAGGGACCAGCTTCCTCGCCGAAAACCTACGCTACCAGCCAGGCATGCGATTGCCTCAAGGAACCAAAGTCGATCTGGTGGGCACCGCCAATCGCGATCTCGATCGTGTGGAGTTTCTGATCACGGGACGATCTCCCGATCCCGCAGTCGCACAGCCCACTCAAGGAGTCGAAGAACCGATGGTGAAGATCGAGCAGGTGGTGGGGGAAGGAAAAACCTTCCGTATCCCGCTCGGTTCCATCGACCAGACGACGCGAGTCGACCTCAGGCTCTGGAGTCGCGAAGGGGTTTGCAGCGACCGAGTCCAGCAGTACGTCGTGGCAGCGATCGGCGACGCGGTACCACAGGCAGAACTCCAGCTGGATGGAATCGGAACGGCGATCACGGAGAATGCCATCCTGCCAATGAAGCTCAAGGCAGTCGATGACTACGGGATCCGCGATCAATGGATGGAAGTGGTGCAGAATGAAGATCCACTCTGGAAAGTCCCCGTCCCTCTCCCTCCCAACGGCCAACTCGATCAATCGCTCGATCTCCGTCAAACCGCTCAAGAAGGCTCCTTCCAAGCCAAGGTTGGCTCTTCAATCACCATGACACTCGCCGCAGAGGATCACTTCGACCTCGTTCCCCAGCAGAGCCACATCGGACGCGCTACACCAGTGCAACTGGCGGTGGTGACGCCCGAAGCCCTCCTGGTCATCTTGGAACGACGGGAGCTGGCGATGCGGTCGCGCCTAGAACTGATGCAAGGGGAATTGGAGCAGATGCAGGGGGTGCTGATCCGCATGCAGAACGCCACCGCTTCTCAGCCTGCAGCTCCCCAGCCTCCGACTCCCCAGCCGACAGACCAACCCGAAGACCAGTCCGACCCATCCGCCATGCAGTCCCTGAGACTGCAACAGGCAACCGCTCAGGCGGAAAAATCCTATGCGGAGCTGAGTGGCGTGGGGAAGGAAATCCAGGCCATCGCAAAGGAACTCCGCAACAACCGAATCGACAGCATCGACCGCCAGCAGCGTTTGGAAGAGAAAATCGGAAAGCCGATCGACGACCTGCTTGCCGGCCCCTTCCAGCGATTGAACACCCAGCTACAGCAACTGCGCAAAGGTGGAAGCGATGCCTGGATGGCGGCGGGAGCTGCGGATCAGGCGATGGCAGCTACCGATCAGATCCTTGCCGGACTAGCCGAAATCCTGAAGAACCTCGTCGACATCCAGGACTTCAATGAACTATTGGAAATGGTTCGAGGCATGGTGGACGAGCAGAAAGAGCTGCTGGATGCGACGAAGAAGGAACAGAAAAAACGGGTGATTGACCTGTTCAAATAAGACAGCACGTTTTGCCAGAGGGTTCTTCGGGGCATTTCGTGAGTCATTGTTTTGATTTCTCGCTCTACGTCCGCTGCAGCGGACGGACTCGCTCTTGCACTCGATGACCAGTGTCCCAACTTGTCTTTTCGAGGACGAGCACCATTTCAGTGAGGACGAGCACGAGTACGATTATTACCAGTCGCTTAGGCTTCGAAGACGCAATCATTCCTCATGAGCCTACTAGGGAAAGCAAACGTCTACCGTTGGTTTTTCTTCCCCGCAGTCGATCAAGGGCTCTCGGGTAGGGAGGAAGCTTCCTGGCGACTCGATTCACTGCATCAGGCTACGTTCGCACGTGAAAGGGTCGCCGGAGCTTGATTCCGTATCGTCAGGAATCTTCCCACTAGCAGCGGAGGGGCACCAGCCCTCCGTTCCCAAGTCGTTCAGGATTCGCGACGCAGTTGCGGGAGCGGAACATAGTATTTGCAGTACCGTTTGCCATCGGTGTACTGCGTGCCTCGCCCATCCTCGACCAGCACAGTGGCTCGCCGCGTAATCCGGTGGACGATCCCGTAAAGCCGCTTCCCTTCGATGGCGAATGAAACGCGGGACCCAATCTGGATCTGGTAATGCTGAATCGCTCGTTCGTGCTGCGTCGTCAGCTCATGCCGATGCTCGGTGTGACCGAAGATTGACGAGGTGATCGACTGGAATCGTTTGGCCGCGCAGTTGCTGTCGATCCAGACCAGCATCTCCAGCAGATGGATCAGTTCGTGCTCCACCACGCGCTGCATCGCTTCCAGACGTGTCCAGCACAACTTTCCACAGACTTTAACCTGCTCCCCCTCCTTTTGAAACGATTGATAGAGAAGGGCGGCCGACAGGGTGATTTCATACCGACTGCCACCGAACTGACCATCCTTGGAGGGAAGCATCCATCGAGTGGTCTTGCCCCCGGCGCTAGTCATCCGGCGACTCCACCGAAACTCGATTCCCCCGCGCCTTGCCAGCTCCAGGCAACCGCCATCAAAAAAGGCCGCGTCGTAAAGCTCCACCATCCTGCGAAGGTCCGACGACTGCACCGCCTGGAAGTTCGGCTGCTTCATCGCCGTCGACATGCGCAAGACCTCCTCTCCGATCGCATGGCGGTTGGCCTCCCAAACCGATGTTCCCTTGGCCATCGCAAGCCGGGTCAGGTCCAGCAGCCTCTGAGGCGTCATCGGCGTCGAAGAAGGTGGAAACATAGCGCCCAACCCTGGCCAAACAACCCAACCACTTTCCAAAGTGGTCTCACTCTTAGTCCCTACCGAATCAATTCTAACGCCTTGCGAGCATCCTTTGTCCCCATCCCCAAAAGCGGACAAACAGCGGTTATTGCAACGAAATGGCGACAAAGCAAGAAATCACTCTCGACATTGCAAAACCAGTTAGGAATCACAAACCTCCTAAATTACCCAGCACGAATTGGGAGGCTGAATCTTATGAAAAAGAGGAATAATCGCTTCAAGCGGCACAACCCACCCCACCGATCCTCCCCTCATCTCGGTGGACCGCTACCGTGCATTCGGCTTTTCCCATGGAGCGGACTCATTCGGTCACATACTCTCCTCGAGGCCATCATGAAGAGCACCTCCTCGCCAAGCGATCTTTGGAAAAAGATGTTGATAGGAAGCTGTTTGGCAGCACTTCTGCACGGGCCTGCCACGGCGCAATCGCCGTTGCTTGAAAAAGTCTTCAAGCCGCTCAAACGCAACGGGCACCCACCCGCAACGCGTTCCGATCCGGCAGTGGAAGAGTTGGCAAAGAACCTTGACTGGCTGGAACATCAGCTGGAGCAGTGGGGGAGTGTTGTCCCCAAAACACCGGATATTTGGGGAGATGCGAGGCTGACCAAGTACCGCCGCGAGGTGGAAGAGCAACTTCAAAAGCAGGTGTCAACTTTTGCATTTGGAAGGATCAGCGGAGTCCAGGAAACCCGCGATATCGCTTCATTGGAAAGCGACCTAAAGATCGGTGCAAATGAAACCACCCCGACGGGAGTGTTCGCCCCGATCCCCTTGGATCTCCCAACCGAGATGCAGGTCACTAACAAGGATGTCCAGGTTGAACAGATAACCCAACTCGATCAATTGAAGCGATACCTGGATCACTTGAACGAGCTTCGGAGGATCAACGAAGGGGATGACATCTCCGACACACCAGGATACTCCCTGAATTTAGTGCGGATACCAATCTCCATACTGCCAGGCCAACGAACAAGAGAGGGCTTCGGGGCAGAAGTGACGCTGAACGTCCAACCGGTATACGACGAACTGCTTTTGGCCAATACGTTTCGGGATCTTGTCATCAACGATGTCATCGATCAAATCGCTGTACCTGTTACCCAATTCATCAACCAAGACACCAAAAAAGCCCGGCAGGTAGTAAAACTCTTCGATTTAAGCATCAACACCGAGAAGTACTTGGAACAAATTCAGGACTTCGTATCGAGACGACCGCGTCTTTATGATGCAGACCAAGTTCAAGCCATCCAAAAGAGCCTCGGTACCTCGACAGGGTTCCACTTTTACAGGATTGACAATGGTGAGATCCGAGTTCCTCATGACTATTCCGAACTGAAGCAATTCTGTCATGAAATTGCACTGATCGAAGCAGTGCGGTCCAAACTCAGAGCGCAGGCTACCGAAAAGCAGGAGGTGTTAACCGCGGACAAGGAAACGATTCAGCGAGGACTGCAAGAACTTCGGGCAGCACCAGGTGCATCGGCTGAGAGTGCCCAGCAATTCAATTTTGGGCCCGACATCACATCCGCCCTTCAGAGGGTGGGAATCATGCCAACAATTTCCCTAGATCCCGTTCACCCCGAGAACAGGGACCACCCAACTAACGCTCTTCAAGATGCTCTAACGAAAACGTCGCAAGGTCTTCAGCAAGTGGAGGAAGACCTAAAAGCCTATGCAGACAAGGCGGAAGTCTCCGAGAAAGTGCTAACGTTTGCAGATGAGAATGGATTGATCGACTTCGCCCTCGATCTCAATCGCCTAGCCCTTACCGACCTGACGGTAACCCCCTCCAATTCCAGACGATCGACGCTGCCTTATCCACCAAGACATCTGATTCGGAACATCGGATTTGAAGAAATGGCTGCCATCCTCACCGACATTTTCACCGCCTTCGAACAAGACGTCATCAATCGAAAAATCGTCCATTTGACCGACGTCCAATCGTATCTGCGTGATGAACTGACAGCAGCCTACGAATTGCTGGCGCAAACTGACTTGGCCGAGATCTGGCTGGAAGCCGAAGCTTCGCAATCGCGACTGGCACGAGCGGTGAGGCTTCGCGACCACGGCGCAATCGAAACCGAGCGAAACCTGTTTATCTCTCATCTTTCTTCTGATTCGGGCAACGATGCACTGGTAACGAATGAGGGAGCCGTCGTCGAGTTCAAGGATCGCTTTCAGGTCGAAGATCGATCAACCCGTGCCCTCGCATGGGCGATCTTCATCGAATCGATGTTACTGAATGAGCGATTGAAGGAATCGATACGAAACACCCTTGGAGACGATCAGTGCGCCGAATCGATGACATTCTACGGGCCAAGCCCCAGTCCCGAAGCATGCGCCCAGTTCAGTCGATACGTTTCGGCGCGATGGCCTCTTCGGGTCTTCACGGTCGATCCCGTTGTCAGCGAACAGAACATCGACTCGACATCTCAGGTATTTCGCCAATCGCAGTTGCTGGTTGCGGCATCATTCGCTTCAGGGAAAGTCAATGCCAACTCGGCAACTCGAATGCTGCGAAAAATTCAACGCGACATGGCGACCATCGACCTCAATCGAACGGTTGTCGGATTTGCCCACGGCGACCAGACCTTCGGTTGGCGTTTTTACCCTCGTTTTCAAGTCGCCCCGGTGGAAGGAAATGCAAAAGTTCTTTTCCGGGACCTGATCGGTGGCGGCCCTACGGATGAGCAGCTTTTGAGAAGCCGGAAAATCGAGCCTGGGATGAGGGAATGCTTGGCGATCATCGTGATGCCTTCATTCGTTGGCCGCGCGACCATCGACAGCCGAAGCAGTTGGTTCCGCCTCGACAGTCCGAAGCATTCGGCACTCTCCCACCAGGAAACAGTACAGTACAGCCGTTCGATCGAGACGATGAAGTATCACGCCCAGGCATGTGTTCGATGCCCTGATCTGTATCGCGATGGCGAAGTCAGCCGGTTGCTGTCACGTGTGGAACAACTGAGTCAACAACTGCCGGCCCAGACCCTTTCTTTTGCGGTTCCCACCGAGAACAACCTCGGCGGATTTGAGATTCTATCCGCCGGCACTGGAGAACTGGCCCCCGAGCTGCTGGGATGGTACGGCGCTCCAGGATACAGCACCGAAAATGGAGCGCACTTCTTCTTGGCTGGCGATAACTTCAGTGTCCATGAGACGTCACTGATTGCAGGGAATCAGGTGATTCCTTCCTCTGCTATTCGCATGCTCAGCCGCCAAATCCTGGAAGTGAGGCTGCCCGAGAATCTGCCGTTCGTGACAGACAATCGGATGAATGAAAGCGACGAAGATACTTACGCTGGCTACATCGATCTCCACTTGGCCACTCCGTATGGCGTCAGCGGCCATCTGCTGATTCCGGTCCTCCAGTCGGCACCACCACCACCGCCTGTCGATAACAGTCCCATCTTGCAGGACAGCACCCCGGTCGTACACCTCTTTTACAAGGAAAAAGATGGAGTTTGCCAAATCGTTCAAATCGCCCCCTGCGACCTACCCATCGCTCAGATCACCACCAACGCAACGGGAGTCCCAGGAGGCGTACCTGCGACCATTACGATGAAAATGGAAAGCAAACAGGGCCCGCTGAAACCTGTGACGTTTGCACCGATCTCACCAGATCGAAGTGCATCCTACAACCTGCAGGGATCGGTGGTGATGGAGGCGGCGGCGCCGAAGGGATCTCTGTTTCATTCGCTGGAAGTGTATGGCAACTGGTTACTCCAATGCCCGGATGGAAACTGCGATCACCTGGAAGGTAGCCCCGTATCCGTCAGCTACACAGCAGAAATTGCCTTCGGAGACGCCTCTCCAATCAAGGCAAAAGGGAAATCTCATCTGATCTTGGTTTTCAAGAAAATCACCAAGTAACAGATGCGAGTCAGAGTGGATTCGGCATCCTCTGCGGTCCTTCGATCCAAAGCGCAGGGGATGCCGATACGCACATACCAGATCGCCCCCTTTTTCTCTACGGCTTGCAGTCGCTGTCGACGGCACCCATCGGTCGCCAAGCACTTCCGCATCAAGAAGTCTCGACCGGCTCCTGTTGCAGCCAGTCTTCCGCTCTTCTAGGCTAATGGGGTACGGGACTCCCTCTGGATCCGAGGATCGAGGAGGGCTTGTGCCGTCGGTTTGCCAACGCTCGCTTGCCATCAAGCGGCGTTTCCCACCTGAATCACCCCTCTCCCGCTCATTTCAGCAGAAAGAGAAGTGCCATGAGCCAGTTGAACCCGTCGCAGATTTCCTCCCCGCAGGAGCATGTTAGTCCATCCCGTCGCAGTTTCCTTCAGCAGTCGGCAGTCGCCGGTGCGGTCGCCTTGCCGCTGGCGATGCGATCGGTCCACGCAGGTGCTGACGACACGATCAAAGTCGGTCTGATCGGTTGCGGTGGACGCGGTATGGGCGCTGCCTCCAATGCCCTGGCTGCCGACCCAGGGGCCCGCCTAACGGCCATCGCCGACATGTTCGAAGACCGTCTGGAACTGGCGGAAAAAGCTCTCTCCCGCCAACTTGGCGATCGGTTTCAGATCGCCGATCGCAAATTCTTCGGCTTCGATGCTTACCAGAAGGTGATCGACTCAGGGGTCGACGTCGTCCTGCTGACCAGCCCACCTCATTTCCGGCCCCAGCACCTGGAGGCAGCGATCAAGGCAGGCAAGCACATCTTCTGCGAAAAGCCAATCGCCTGCGATCCCGCCGGTGTCCGTAAGGTTCTGGAACTCTCCAAGCAGGCTGAAGAAAAGAACCTCAACCTCGTCTCAGGGCTCTGCTGGCGCTACGACCTGGGTGTCAAAGCCACCATCGAAAAACTGCTCGACGGTGCCATCGGCGATATTGTCGCCATCCAAGAAAACTACCTCACCGGCACCCTTTGGCAGCGAGCCCGCCGGGATTCCTGGACCGACATGCACTACCAAATCTACAACTGGCTCTACTTCCGCTGGCTGTCCGGCGACCACATCAACGAGCAGTTCATCCACTCGCTCGACAAGTCGCTGTGGCTGCATCGCGATGAACCTCCCGCTCGTTGCTACGGCATGGGAGGACGACAGTGTCGCACGACAGCCGAATTCGGCGACGTCTACGATCACTTCTACGTCGTTTACGAATGGGCCGACGGCACCAAGACCTTTGCTGCGACGCGGCAGATGGAAGGCTGCTTCAACGAGACAGAAGATTACGTGATCGGCACCAAAGGCACCGCCAAGGTGCTGGCGCATGAGATCCAGGGCGCCAACCCCTGGAAGTACAAGTACGAAGGACCAGGCAATCAGCCAAACATGTACGATCTGGAACATGTCGCTCTCTTCAAAGCGATCCGCGATGGCAAGCCGATCAACAACGGGAAGTACATGTCCTATAGCACCATGATGGCGATCATGGGACGCGAAGCTTGCTACTCAGGACAGGCCATCACCTGGGACCAAGCGATGAATTCCAAAATGGATCTCACCCCGCCCGCCTACGAATTCGGGCCAGCTCCAGAAGTCAAAGTGCTTCAGCCAGGCTCCTACAAGTTTGCCTGACGAAATCAACCTGATCCTTGAAATCCCAAACCGGCCAACGTTCCCACCGAACGTAGGCCGGTTTTTTTAGGGTCCGACGGGGCTGATCCCCTGTAGATAGGTGGGTCTGTATGAACCACCAAGCGGCGAACCATCCGGCGATGGGAATGGGTGACGGCGAAGGGGATGGGTCGACCGAATGGACTTTCGATGGCGAACGATTTCGAAGAGCTTACAACCAGAGATCGACAAAGAAATTCGTGATCCGCTCCATCACCTGCAGTGGATCTCCCAGAACCATGTTGGCCAGCAACGCCCACATCAGTCCCAGCACAGCAACGATCGCGTAGAGAAATCTTTTCAGCGATAACACTTTGGATACAGCAGCAACCGCCATCGCGTCACCATTCTCCGAAGGCAAGCCTCCTTCGGTAGGTACGGCAGCGGTTGCAGGTAAAGCCCATTGCATCGCCAGTCGCGGAGCGGCGAGGGCTAGCCACAAAGTTCCTGCGATACCGACGACGATCAGACCGATGAGCACCCCCCAAATCGCGCTTTGGATGGGACCTGGGTCGATGAATCCGTCGAGCAGATTCTGCAGCACAGCAACCGCCGCGCAAAGAAAGACCTGCAAAGCGACTAGGCCAATCAGTCCTTTAGCAGCCGAATTGGCGACAGGCCCGTTTTCCATCTTCATGGTGTCCCACCTCAAGAAAAGTTGTTTGTTCGGCTCTGCAACCCAACACGAAACCTCGGCACGTTCGAGCGGAAAAGTCTTTATCGAACTCCAATTCCGTCGGCGGTTGCCCAGTAACCGCCTCGAGCATGATCGCATAGCAATTCGCTACCTCGCACCGATTCGTCGACGACTCCGTCGCAGTAGACCGTTTTCCCACCCACCCAGGTACGAACCGGCCAGCCAGTCAGTGTCTCCCCAGCCCATGGACTCCATTTGCACTTGGCCCACTGCTCTTCGTTTCGGATCGTCTTTTCCTTGCGAGGATCGACCAGCACCAGATCGGCATCGTACCCTTCGGCGATTCGCCCTTTGCCCACCAGCCCCCAAACTCTTGCCGGCGCATCGCACATCCAACTGGCAATCTGCGTGTAGCTGCACCTTCCTTGTGCGGCCTGATTGAGGATCAGCGCCAACACGTTTTCGACCGCCGGCAGGCCACTGGGAGATGCGGGGTAGGGTTGAGCCTTTTCTTCAAGCGTATGGGGGGCGTGATCGGTCGCGATGACCTGGATGTCGCCATCCAAGAGGCCCTGCCAGATCGCCGTCGCATCCTGTTTGGTCTTCAGCGACGGATTCATCTGCACCAGGGTTCCCAGTCGTTGGTAATCGTCGATGGAAAAGAAAAGATGGTGCGGGCAGGCTTCGGCGGTGATCCACGGCTTGGCGGGTGCAAACAGCGGCACTTCATTACCAGTGCTGACGTGAAGCACATGGAAGCGATGTCGATGCCGGACTGCCAGATCGATGGCGCGGCCAGTCGCGATCATCGCAGCGCGATGATCGCGGATCCGGCTGTGATCGGCGACCGTCAAATCGCTTCCCAGCGCCGCCTGATTGGCTCGCACGGTCGATTCGTCTTCGCAGTGCGCGCAGATCGGAAGCCTCGCCAGCGCAAAGATTCGCTCCAACGCCTCTTGCTCATCGACCAGCAGATCCCCGGTGCTGGAGCCGATGAAGATTTTGATCCCTGGGTAGCGACTAGCGCGGCAAAGTTCGTCGATATTGTTGCAGGTGGCGCCGATATAAAAACCGTAATTGACCGCGCTGACCTCCGCCGCTCGTCGGTACTTGGCATCGACCAGATCGCACGTGATCGCAGCCGGCTTGGTGTTGGGCATCTCCAAGTAGGAAGTGATCCCACCGGCCGCACAGGCGCGACTGGCCGTGGTGAGATCTTCCTTGTGCGTCAACCCCGGCTCGCGAAAATGCACCTGGTCGTCGATGACTCCAGGGAAAAGCAGCATCCCACGAGCCTCAATGGTTTCGTCGACAGGAAGGGACGATGCGGGATCGATCTGAGCGATCTTGCCCCCTTCTATCACGACATCCATCTTTTCCAGATGGTCCACCAACACCAATTCAGCTCCGCGTATCAGCGTGCGCATGATCTTCCTATCGGTCGCAGTGCGAAGGGAGGTTTCTGCAGGAGGAATCGGATCCTCCCAAAGTCGACGTTATTCTACCCCGCCGCAATCGCTCATGATTTCATCCGCCTCTTTTTTGGTGTACCATGACCCGCTGAGGCGTGGCGATAAATGCCACGGTAGCGATACACCCACCGCGATAAGAGCGAGGAGAGATTCATGGGCGCACCGGCCAGCTCGGGCGATTACGTAGCACCCCCGCAAGGAGATCTGCTGGGCCACCCCAAACCGCTCTGGATGCTTTTTTCGACTGAGTTCTGGGAGCGGTTCTGCTACTACGGGATGCGGGCCATCCTGGCGGTCTATGTCGCTCAAACCTTCTTCGGGCACCTCGCCGAGAAAGAAGCCAAAGCGGCCGCATCGCTCACCTACGGCGGATACACCTCCCTGGTCTATGCCACCGGCATGCTGGGCGGCTTCATCGCAGACCGGTTTCTTGGCTACCAGCGATCGATCCTCGTCGGCGGCCTGCTGATGGCCATCGGCATGTTCATGCTGCTGATCAATGACCTCGCGTGGTTTTTGGTCGGACTATCGGTAATCGTCGTTGGTAATGGACTTTTCAAGCCGAACATTTCTTCGATGGTCGGAAAGCTTTATGCTCCAGGTGACGCGAGGCGTGATTCAGGCTTCACCATCTTTTATATGGGAATCAACGCAGGCGCCTTCTTCGCCCCAATTGTCTGTTCGGCATGGATTGGCGCCACGTACGGGATGAAGTACGGATTCCTCGCTGCAGGCATCGGCATGATCCTCGGGATCATCATTTTTCACTTCTTTACCGAGATGCTCGGTTCGGTCGGCAAGGCACCCGCTGGAAGAGAAGGGTGGGGGCCATCGATCCAGGTCTTTCTCGGCTCCCTGGCTCTTGTTCCCGTCATCTACTTCCTGCTCAGCAAGAGCGACCTTTTGGGCTACGTCCTTGTCGGATTGATGGCCGCCTTGACCATCTACTTCATCTCCAGTGGAATGCGCAGCGGTGATCACGTGCAGATGCAGCGCTACATCGCCATGATGATCCTCTTTTTTGCCAACATTCTCTTTTGGGCGCTCTTCGAACAAGCCGGCTCTTCGCTGAATTTCTTGGCGGAAAAGAACGTCAACGCCCCCTTTCACTTCACGCTATTCCAAAGTTTCAATGCCCTTTTCATCGTGGCTCTCGCCCCCGTTTTTGCCATGCTCTGGCCGTGGCTGGACCGCCGCAACATGAACCCCTCGATTCCCCGCAAATTCGCCATCGCCCTGGTCACGGTGGGGCTTGGATTTTACGTCCTGGTCCTAGCGATCCGGCAACTGGGAGGCAACATCGACCCGGCCACCGCCAAGATTCACTGGACCGTTCTGGGACTCACCTACCTGATCCACACCGTGGCAGAGCTATGCTTATCGCCGATTGGACTTTCGATGGTCACCAAGCTGGCGGCCCCCAAGGAAGTCGGCCTTGCGATGGGAGGCTGGTTCCTTTCAACCGCTTTGGCCAACTACGCCGCTGGCGTGATCGCATCGATCGCGTCGGGTGGGGGCGGTCATGCGGAAGCTGCGGGTTCGTTGACTCAGTATGCGACCGTTTTCAATTACCTTTGGTGGACCAACCTGATCATCGGCGGGATCTTTTTCTTTCTTGCACCGCAGATCAACAAACTGATGCACGGCGTGAAATAAGCAGAGCCATTCCAACGGTTGGGGAACTCACCGCATGCGGCCTCTGGTAGTTGCCAGAGGCCGCCATCTTTTCTCTCACATCAACCAGGCACTTCCAGATCGAACCACATCGGGAGTCCAGCATGTCCAGCGATCCACGCATCGACCAATCCGCCAACGGGAGCCCCAAGGAGAGTTTTCGGCCGTATGTCCCGGACGAACAGGTCCTGCCGGAGCTGACTTGGTTTCCCCTGGTGATGGGATCGCTGCTTGGAATTATCTTCGGCGCCTCGTCCATGTACCTGGTGCTCAAGGTCGGCCTGACGGTCTCCGCATCGATTCCGGTCGCGGTGCTATCGATCACACTCTTTCGCAACATTTCTCGGCTCTTTGGTCTACGGCGCACGACGATCCTGGAGAACAACATCGTCCAAACAGCGGGGTCTGCGGGAGAGTCGCTGGCCTTTGGTGTCGGGCTGATCATGCCGGCGCTGTTGCTTCTGGGCTTCGATATCGACCTGGTTCGCGTGATGACGGTCAGCGTTTTTGGCGGCCTGCTGGGCATTCTGCTGATGATTCCCTTGCGCCAAGCATTCATCGTCAAACAGCATGGCACCTTGACCTTTCCGGAAGGGAAGGCGTGCGCCGAGGTGCTGCTGGCGGGGGAAAAAGGGGGATCGACCGCGACGATGGTTTTTTCGGGTTTCGGACTTGGATTCCTCTACCAAGTCGCGATGCAGGCCCTCAGGCTTTGGCGCGACTTCGCCTCGATGGCTCTCCATGGAACCGATGCTGCCGGCAAAGCGATCGGGCTCAAGGGGGCCTCGATCAGCATGGAACTGTCGCCATCGCTGCTGGGGGTCGGCTACATCATCGGCCCAAAGATCGCAAGCATCATGGTGGCCGGCGGAGTCCTGGCCTACCTAGTGCTCTGCCCGATGATCGTCTACTTCGGGCAGTCGCTTGAGCAACCTCTGGAGCCTGGAACCAAGCTAATACGCGACATGTCGGAAAACGACATTCGGGGCGCTTACATTCTCTACGTCGGGGCAGGGGCCGTCGCCGCAGGGGGAATCCTGAGCATGCTAAAGGCATTGCCGGTCATTCTGGGTGCCATCGGGACCAGCCTGAACGACATGACCCGCAGCAGCCGCTTGGCGATCACCAAGAGGCGCACCGAAACCGACCTATCGCTCCCCGCGGTACTGCTGGCCAGCCTCCTTCTGGTCGCAGGATTGATGGCGGTCCCACAGCTGGGACTCGGATTCACCGGGACCGGCATCGCGGCGGCCATCATGATCGTTCTCTTCGGCTTCCTGTTCGTCACCGTCTCCTCCCGACTGACCGGTGAAATCGGATCCTCCTCCAACCCGATCTCCGGCATGACGGTGGCGACACTGCTGCTGACCTGCCTGCTACTGCTGGGGCTGGAGCAACTGGGGATCGCGAAAATCGATAAACAGATCAAATTGACCGCGCTGACGATCGCCGGGGTGGTCTGCATCGCAGCATCCAACGGTGGCAGCACCGCTCAGGCACTCAAAGTAGGGCACATTTTGGGAGCGACGCCACGCGCCCAGCAGTGGGCCATTCTGGTCGGTGCCCTCACTTCCGCGCTGGCCGTTGGCCTAGTGCTCCTGGCGCTCAACGAAGCCAACTCCACCTACAGCCGCAAGGCCGTGGAACCGCTTGCGGGGGTGGTGATCGATCCGGCGGGCCTTCCCCGCGACCGCGTCCGCTCGGGGCCCTACGCTCAAGACGATTCGAAGCTCTACGCCGTGCTCAACGTGGGCCGCGCCGAAACAGACCGCGGCGTCCCGCCCGGACGGTACCTAGTCGACGATCAAGGAAAAATCACCTATCTGGTCGATCCCGCGATCAATGGCTTACTGCAGGTCGATGACCAGGGCAACGATGTCAGCACCAAAAAATTCGATGCACCCAAAACCGTGCTGATGCAACTGATCATCGACGGGATCCTCGATCGAAGGCTCCCCTGGAGCCTGGTGCTGATCGGAGTGCTGATCGCCGTGACATTGGAACTCAGCGGCGTCGCCAGCCTACCGTTTGCGGTAGGGGTCTACTTGCCCCTGGCTGCTTCGACTCCGATTTTCGCCGGCGGCCTGGTTCGCTGGCTGGTCGACAAGTGGCGAGGCAACCCATCCGCCGAAGATGACTCCAGCCCGGCAATCCTGCTCAGCTCTGGCTATATCGCGGGCGGTGCGATCGCTGCTGTCCTCATCTCGTTCCTTAACTTCGCACCGGAATGGCTAGCTGCAGTCGACTTTTCTGCCACCCCGGACGTGGCACCGACGCGGCGAAACCTAGTAGCGGGGCTTCTTCCTTCTTGGTGGTTCGCCACCTCATGGCCAGCCATGGCCGCCTTTTCCCTGCTGGCTCTGATCCTTTGGTTTGTTGGAGTGCAAGCCAAAAGGTTGGAAGATTGAGCAGCGATCGCGACTCGCTGGAATCACCCACCGAACTCTCGAATCGGTGGGTGGCGATACCCGACTGGCTCTTACGCTTGAAACAAAGGCCTTATCGCTTGGCAGGTGCCAGAAGCGACTCGACTTTCTCCTCCAGATCCGCTGCGAAATGCGTGCCGCTGGCGACCACCGTGCCGCTGGGATCGATCACCAGCGTGACCGGCAAGGAAAGCACCCCCAGCTTGACCGAGAGGTTACTTTCCATCCCACCCTCTTCGTAAAGGTGGATCCATGGATAGTTCTTCTCCTGCTTCAGAAAAGCGATGGCATCTTCCGCGCTTCGATCGACGTTGATACCAACGATCGAAAGCTGACGCCCCTTGGCGAACTTCGCCTGCAGTTGCCGCAATCGGTTCATATCGGCCTTGCAGGGGGAACACCAGGAGGCCCAGTAGTGGACGATGATCACCTGCTTGCCGAGTTCGGCCGAGTCGAAGGGTTTGCCATCGACCGTACGGCCGGTGATGCGCATCTTCTGCCCCGCCAACTTCAGCCGCTTGGTCGCCCCATCGGCCTTCTTCCCTTGCAGGGTGTCTGGAAAATCTTTCGCGGCGCGGGCATACCACTCCACCGCTTCATCGGACTGCCCGCTGAACTCTGCCGACAAACCAACCAGCAGCATCGCCTCCGGGGCCTCCGGCGACTTGGGGAATCGTTCGACGAAATCCTTGAGCCCCTTGAGATGGTTCTCTTCGATCTCTTGGAAGTTGGCGTCGGGCTTACTGATGGCCAGGACATGCTCCGCACGGATCCGGCCGAAAACTACGGCGCTCAACGCTTCCTTCGCCTTGGGCAGATCAGCCAGTCGTTCTTCCAGCTTGCTCAACCGCGCCGCCCCCTCCGGAAATTCTCCCGCCTGCGCGGCTGCCGAGACGGTTTCACCATACTGCCGAACCCACGTCTCCAACTCCTGATCGTTGCTGCTTGCACCGATCAGCTTTTCTAGAAGGTCCGCTCGCTCCCCATGCAACTTCTGTCGCTCCTCGCCACTCGTATCGGCCATGCGACTGTCGATTTTGTCCAGCTGCGTCAGAAGTGCCTGCACATCGGCGCTCATGCCAGACAGGTCCTGGCCACCGTCGGCTTGACGTCCCGGTGTGGCCGCAAGGAAGAAACCTCCCTCCTGCACCAGAGTACCGCCCGAGGCGAACTTAGGCAGATCGATCAACCTCCACCCCTGGCCTGTTTGAACCATCGAGCCGACATACACTTGCTCCGGCTTTCCTCCAGGATGATCGACGACGGCCACGGCATTTTCGTAAACGACTAGGTCGGAGGTCGAACCATCCGTTCCGGCCGGAAGAACCCCTGGACGATCCGCTGCAAAATTGGACCACTGGGTCTGGGCATCGATCGACTTTTGGCCAGTCAGGGACGCTTCCATCCCCTGACGTGTTGCGAGAAGGCGCTGGGCCAGCAAGGACTGACGCTCCTCCCCGAGGCCAAGTGTTGCGAGCAGATCGTCATCGAGCAGCAGCAGCTCCAAACGGCTTTGATCTCGATCGCGATAGACCCCCACTAGCTCCTGCGTCACTTCTTCAGCGGAGATCGCCTTCCACTGATCCAACGCTCCATCCTCATTGCGATCGACGCCCCAGCGAGTCCCTTGGGTGCCCAGCCATCGGAACTGGTCGACCTTCCCATTGAAGTCCGAATCGATGTCGCGATAGATCTCGATCCCGCCAGAAAAATAGGACCACAAATCGACGTTGCGATCCCCATTGGTATCCGCGAACCAGCGGAGCATTTGCCGATCAGGACCAAGGACCAGATACCCCTCAACGCCCGCACGTTTCTGTAGGCTTCCCTGGCATTGATCGGCTGGGAACGACTCCGGCTCAACCCCCTTTTGCTTGGGAGCCTGTGCCAGCGCCTTGACCAACTGGGGATCGGGATCGGCTGCCAGAGCGTAGCTGGAGGATCCGAGCAACATTGCTATCCACCATCCGGACCTTCGGCTCTTCATCCTGCAACTCCTTTTGCATAGATTCCCTCGCGCGGGCTTGTCCATCCGCACGCTCTCCATCGTCCAACCACCCCGTCCCGCTTCACTCTGTACCATTCCCCGCCGCACCGGAAAACATCAGCAAAACCGACGCGATCCTTCGGCTGCATCCTTTCCGCTGCATACGATCACAAAAAGGACAGCAATCAGCGGTTGACAGCCCAAGTTGATGGGCTAGGATTTCGAGTCTATCCGATCGGGTGGCCAGTCTCCTAGGGCAATCTTTTCGGCCTCGTTTAGGGCGGAAAAGTTCGCGTGAGAAGCGACTGATCACCATGGTTTTTCGGTGTGGTTTTGACCGTGGAACCGATCAGGATATGCCCTCGTCATAGTTTGGCGATGACTTGGGCACGTAGCTCAGTTGGTTAGAGCGCGTCGCTGATAACGACGAGGTCCGTGGTTCGAATCCACGCGTGCCCACTGGTTTGAACGGGAAAAAGTCGATTTCAACGGTGAGATCTGCCGATTTCCATTGCGGAACCATCGGTTTTCCAAAGGTGGTGTCCATTTGGGGCTGTAGCTCAGTTGGGAGAGCATCTGCTTTGCAAGCAGAGGGTCGTCGGTTCAAGTCCGTCCAGCTCCACTTACCCTGGCCAATTGGTCAGGGTTTTTTTATGCACCCTCCCTCCGAAAAGACAGCGTCGGGAAGAAGTTCCACCCAAGGTTTGAACGGACCCGGGCAACCACGCTGCGGTCCGGGGCAACCAACCCCAGTCCCGATGAAATGCCTTTCCATGGAACAGGAACCAGCAAACCCCCTGGCGACAACAGGTACCTCAGACCGATCGACCAAGGAAGGTTCAAAAGGGGACACCATCCGATCGGGACCAAGCAGCCCATTGGAATTGGCCCCAAAATCTCGTCCACAGATCCCTCCAACGCCCCTCCACATGGCTCAAACCATCGAGGGGTGATCAAACCAAGATCGGCTACCAACCCCAGCCGCTAACCTGCGATCGCAACTTCTAAGAAAGAGAGCCAAAGATTCGGCCCTCAAATTCCGATACAACCGCTCTCGACGTCAGTCGCTCCACCAACAGGCCGAACGACTGACCCGACGCAGCAACGATCGCCAGCGATGATTTCCCAACGTTTTCTTGGATGAAAACAACATCCGAGAAAAAACCGAGGAAAAAAATCGTGGGGGGCTTGCGAAGGCACCCGAAATCTGGATGATCTTGCACCTCTCGCTGACACATCGACGCAAGCCGACTGACCAGCGAGAAAAAAAGTTTCTGAATGGCCTTGACCGGAAACGGCACAGCCGACAGAATACTTGACCCGCCACGAAAACGGCCTCGCTTAGAAGTAAGCCCCGTTCGAAGTGACGGAAACCGATCTTTGACAATTTGGTTGGAATGGTAGATGGCATCTTACGACAGGTGCTACTGACCGAGAGAAATCTCGATTGGAAATGCCTGTCGATGATTGTTTGGGAATGGTGAGATTCGATTCCGAAAGGGATCGGAGTTCTCCGTTCTTCGAACGAGCGCGATGAATGGCGAGTCCCCGCGATTGCGAGAGCGATCGGTTAGATAGTGCAGCGAAAGCGAATCGATCTGGCAACTGCTGAGAAGCAGTGAGAAGGGGGACGGGATTGAAAGCGAGCCTGCTGGTGCAGAGACGATCGATTGGGAAACCAAGCGGGAGTCGAAGTAGGAGCGGAGGAGTTTGAGATTCCGTCGATCAAGTTACTAAGGGCGCACGGGGGATGTCTTGGCATCAAGAGGCGATGAAGGGCGTGGAAGTCTGCGAAAAGCTTGGGGGAGCCGGCACACAGGTTATGATCCCGAGATTCCCGAATTGACATACGCTGAATCCATAGGCGTATGTGGCCAACCCAGGGAAGTGAAACATCTAAGTACCTGGTGGAAAAGAAAGAAAAATCGATTCCGTAAGTAGCGGCGAGCGAAAGCGGAAGAGCCCAAACCGAGAGGGTTTCCTTCTCGGGGTTGTAGGGCCTCTCATATGGGAGTTACAAAGCGGCGATTAGCGGAACGACTTGGAAAGGTCGGCCATAGAGGGTGACAGCCCCTTACGCGAAAATCGAGCGCCTCCCGAGGGGTACCTGAGTAGGTCGAGTCACGTGAAACCTCGACTGAATCTACGGGGACCATCCCGTAAGGCTAAATACTCCTTGATGACCGATAGTGAACTCAGTACAGCGATGGAAAGGTGAGAAGAACCCCGAAAGGGGAGGAATGTGAACCTGAAACCGTGTGCTTACAAGCGGTCGGAGCACGATTGATCGTGTGACGGCGTGCCTTTTGCAAAATGATCCGGCGAGTTAGTGTTTGCAGCAGGTTAAGGCCTTACGGGCCGAAGCCAGAGGGAAACCGAGTCTGAATAGGGCGTTGGTTGCGGGCACTAGGCGCGAAACTGCGTGATCTACCCATGGACAGGTTGAAGCGTGGGTTAAACTGCGTGGAGGACCGAACTCATTTGGGTTGAAAACCGATGGGATGATCTGTGGGGAGGAGTGAAAGTCTAATCAAACGCAGAGATAGCTCGTTCTCTCCGAAATATATTGAGGTATAGCCTCGAGCCACTACGTAGCGGGGGTAGAGAGACTGAATCGGATGGGGGCCCTTCCCTGGGTACCTCACTGAACCAAACTCCGAATACCGTTACGACTATCTCGGGAGTCAGTCTGTGGGGGATAAGCTCCATGGTCAAGAGGGAAACAACCCAGACCGTCGGCTAAGGTCCCGAAGTTCTACTCAGTCACTAAGGAAGTTGATTTGCAGTGACAGCCAGGATGTTGGCTTAGAAGCAGCCACCATTTAAAAAGTGCGTAACAGCTTACTGGTCGAGCAAATCTGCGCCGATAATGAACGGGAGTAAGTAGAACACCGAAGCCGCGGGTCCGCAAGGACGGTAGGAGAGCGCTGTAAGGCAGATACAAGTCGTACCGGAAGGAGCGATGTCGGGCCTTACAGGTGATTATGCCGGAATGAGTAACGATTAAGCAGGTGAGAATCCTGCTCGCCGAACACCTAAGGTTTCCTGGGGAAGGTAAATCCGCCCAGGGTTAGCCGGTGCCTTAGTCGAGGCCGAAAGGCGTAGACGATGGATAGCAGGTTAATATTCCTGCGCTCTGCATGTGAAGTGAGGGAGGGACGGCGTCCGAAAAGTGAGCGGTACGAC
>Ga0315907_10001850_pt1 | contig 27851 bp, 20 predicted proteins | sample LakEriMetagenome_3_FD_203525 | JGI IMG/M metagenome (GOLD analysis project Ga0315907, IMG submission 203525) | Freshwater fungal communities from buoy surface, Lake Erie, Ohio, United States - Buoy 12 MA123 | ecosystem: Environmental > Aquatic > Freshwater > Lake > Lake biofilm | place: USA...
TCGCCTTCCAGATGAACGAACGACCACGTAAAACCCTCAATTGGAGAACCCCGAACGAGGTATGGAAAGGCATACTCGCCGGAAAGTCGTTTCAAGAAATTGTTGCACTTGGAACTTGAGAGCGCCAACTTCCATTGATCCAGCAATTAGATACGCTAAATTTCCCCGCTCCCGCGAAGGCGGGAGCCTAATATCGGAATCACCTGCGCTGAATAAAACTGGAGCCCCGCCCGGCGCAACCCTTGTGGTTATTCGCTGGAATGACGGTAATTCTGAGGTTTTTTGGAAGTTCCCGATGAGTTTCTGATTGATCCGAAGCATTCGCGCCACCGCGCCAAAGCACCACCATATCGCCACATCTACGCAAAGCAGAGAAATGCTCAAAGAAACAAGCATCCCTAAGATCCGTGCCGTTGTCGCTGCGGTTCAGCTACAAAATGTGAGCGACATTGAGTTCGAATCTTCACTGAACGAGTTACGCGAGCTCGCGAAGACGCTTGGTTATGAAGTGGTCGGCACATTTGTACAGAAGCGCGCAAGCTTTGATCGCGCGGCCTATTTTGGCGTTGGCAAGCGCAAGGAGATTCGCCGGTTTGTGGAAGGTGCCGAGGAAGATGCGCCGATCCTAGAGGAAGTCTTGGATGATCCGGACCCGATTCAACCCGAACTCGAACCCGCTGATCCAGAGACCCGCCAGGTGGATATGCTCCTGATCGATCACGACGTATCACCTTCACAAGCGCGCAACCTGGAAATTGCCGTCGGCTGCGAAGTCATGGATCGCACCATGGTGATCCTGGAAATTTTCCATCGCCACGCCAGTTCTCGCGCCGCACGCGCACAGGTTGAAATCGCCCGACTCGGATACATGGCACCGCGCTTGCGTGAGGCCGCCAAACTAGCCGGTGGGCAGGGCCGCCAGCGTAGCGGCACAGGCGGACGCGGTGCGGGGGAATCACAGAGCGCACTCGACAAACAAAAGATTCGTAACCGTATTTCTGAGCTGCAACTTGAAATTATCGCGATGGAAGCCGAGCGCAAGATCCAGCGTGCGCGTCGCCAAAGCAACCAGGGCGCGGGTGGCGGCGCGGGCATCGCGAGGGTTGCATTAGTTGGCTACACCAACGCAGGTAAGTCCACTTTGATGCGCGCTTTAACCGGTAGTGAGGTATTGGTGGCGAACAAGCTTTTCGCCACTCTCGACACCACGGTACGAACACTGCACCCCGAGACTGTGCCAAAGGTGTTGGTCAGTGATACGGTTGGCTTCATCAAAAACCTGCCGCACGATCTGGTTGCCTCGTTTAAGTCGACGCTGGAGGAGGCAGCCGAGTCATCACTACTGCTGCACGTCATCGACGCGAGTGATCCGGGATTCCTGCGGCAGCTTGAAGTCACCGACAAAGTGCTCGCCGAGATTGGCGCAGATACGGTACCGCGTATTCGCTTGTTTAACAAAATTGATATGGTTGGTCACGGCCAAGAGTATCAGGTGGCTGCGCAAGCCGCACAGGAAGCGCTGTTACGTGCTCAGTATCCGGACTGTGTTGTGATGAGTGCAAAACAGGCGGCCGATGTCGCAAGGATGCACGAAACGATCCGGAGTTTTTTCCAGAAGGACCTCGTCGAGGTCGAGCTTTTCCTGCCTTGGTCTGACCAAAGTCTACGCGGCAAGATTTTTGCGAATTGTGAAGTCCTCAGCGAAAACGCCGATGACCAGGGCGCGGTTCTGCAGGTGCGAGGAGAAGCCACGACCGTTGCGGGCTTACAAGCACAGCTAGGGCCGAGACCGACGACTGACAAACCAAAGAAGCGGGCGGCAAAGCGCAGTTGATCTCAACCATCCCCGCCCCTGCGGCTTCGATCGATCTCAACTGGTTCTGCCCATGACCCCTCCTGTCCTCAAGAGCCTTCAGCGCAATGCGCTTGCCAGAACCTGCACAACGTGTACTGCATCCCGCGCGGCACCATCCTTAATCTGATGGCGGCAACTTGTACCGTCGGCGACAATCAGTGTATCGGTCTGCGAAGCGCGAACGGCTGGCAACACCGACAACTCGCCCATCTTCATCGACACGTCCATATGTTCAGCCTCATACCCAAAGGCGCCCGCCATCCCGCAGCAACTCGATTCGATCGTATGCGTCTTGAGTTCGGGTATCCACGAAAGCACTTCCTCCACGTCACTCATGACACCAAACGCCTTTTGATGGCAATGACCGTGTAACAACGCTTGTTTGGATGGAATTGCATGCAACGTCAGATTCAACCGCCCTGCCCGTTTTTCGCGCACCAGAAATTCTTCGATCAAAAAAGCATTCGCCGCAAGTTTGCTGGTTTGTACACTAGGGAACATGGATTGGAATTCATCTCGTAACGTCAACAGGCACGATGGCTCAAGACCAACAATGGCAACACCGCGCTCAACATACGGCATTAAGGCATCAATGGTGCGGCGCGCTTCGCGCTTAGCTTCATCAACCATGCCCGTTGCCAGAAACGTTCTTCCGCAACAAAGCGGGTGTTGGTCATCCGCTGCGCGTACGATTTGAACCGCGTAACCAGCGGCATCGAGTACCTTGATCGCTGCAACGACGTTTTCAGCTTCAAAATGGGTGTTGAAGGTATCAGCGAACAGCACCACCTCTTTTCTGGCCTGCTTTGAACCTGCTGAACTACCCAATGAAGACGAGATATCTGTTGGCGTTGACCACCTTGGCAGGGAACGTGTTGCCGACAGCCCAACCAGTCTTTCACGCAGCCCTTTCAAGATCGGAGACGCTTCAAGCATGTTAGCCAACCACGCGATCTTCGAGACCGTCGGCGCGTAACGCGGCAAATACGCCACCAGCTTGTCACGCAGTGTATGACCGTGTTTGGCTTTGTAGTGGTGCAAAAACTCAACCTTCATCTTTGCCATATCCACACCAGTCGGGCACTCACGTTTGCAGCCTTTGCAACCGACACACAAATCCATCGCCTCTTTGACAGACGCGGAAGCGAAACCACCCTCAATCTGTTGTGAAAGGGCAAGGCGTAACGTATTGGCACGCCCTCTCGTCACATGCTGCTCATCCTTTGTCGCGCGATAGCTCGGGCACATTGTCCCGGCATCGAACTTGCGACAATGGCCGTTGTTATTGCACATCTCAACGGCCGCCGCCAAGCCACGATCACCAAAGTCAATCTTCCAATCGAGCGCGGTCGCAATCGGGGTGGTTTGGTAGTCCGGCTTGTAGCGAAACAGCGATCGATCATCTTGTTTGGATGGCGAAACGATTTTTCCCGGATTCATCAGGTTTTTCGGGTCGAACAGAGTCTTGATTTCACCTAACGCTGACGTCAGCCGTGAACCGAAGAATGGCGCGATCCACTCGCTGCGTACCAGACCATCGCCGTGTTCACCTGAATAGACGCCCTTGTATTCTTTAACAATTGCCGCCGCTTCTTCAGCAATAGCGCGCATCTTGCCGGCACCGTCTGTTTTCATATTTAAGATTGGCCGCACGTGTAACGTCCCGACACTGGCATGAGCGTACCAAGTTCCGCGCGTGCCGTATTTCTCAAACACTTCGGTCAACCGGCGTGTGTATTCCGCCAGGTGCGGCAATGGCACAGCGCAGTCCTCGATGAAACTCACTGGCTTGCCGTCGCCCTTCATCGACATCATGATGTTCAAACCGGCCTTACGTACTTCCCAAAGCTGCCTTTGCGCATTCGCATCAGTCATCTTCACGACGCAATTGGGAACCCCAAGATCAGCCATGAGTACATCGAGATCATCGAGGCGATGTTTGATTTCGGCTAAGTCTTCGCCGGCAAACTCGACCAGCAGGATGGCATCTGGCTCGCTGATTAACGCCGCATCAATCACGGGCCGGAAAGCGGGGTTGTTTCGTGCCAATTCGATCATGGTTCGATCGACCAACTCAACGGCGACCGGCCCGAGCGTTACGATGTGTTGCGTGAGATCCATCGCCTGATAAAAGGTCGGGAAACTCACGACACCCAATACTTTGTGTTTTGGCAATGGTGAAAGCTTGAGCTCCAGCGACTTGAAGTAAGCGAGTGTGCCTTCGGAGCCGACCAACAAGTGCGCGAGGTTTGGAAGCGCCGTGTTGTAGCGCATTGGATCTTGCGGATTGAAGATGTCGAGGTTGTAACCCGCGACTCGGCGCAGCAATGGCGGGAAGCGCGCGGCAATCTCATCATGTTCCCGATCGCAGATCCGTTTAACGCCGTCGACAATTTGTTTGAAGCGCGAGTTACCCGCGACCGATGGCGCGTCATCAAAACGCGCGCTGGTGCCGTCTGCAAGGAGGGCATCGATCGCCGCGACGTTGTGCACCATGTTGCCGTAGAAGATGGATCGCGATCCGCACGAATTGTTCCCCGCCATGCCCCCGATGGTCGCTTGCGCCGAGGTGGACACATCTACCGGAAACCACAGGCCCAAAGGCTTCAGTTGCGTATTCAAATCATCGAGCACCATTCCCGGCTCCACCACGGCTCGCCGATTGTCAACATCAACTGACAGTAGCCGATTGCAATGCCTTGAACTATCAATAACAAGTGCCGCGCCAACGGTTTGTCCGCACTGGGAAGTCCCGGCACCGCGTGGCAGTATGGGGATACCATGCATCGCAGTAACTTCGATTGCAACCTGTGCGGCGGCAATAGAGCGAGGCACAAACACACCTACTGGCGTAATCTGATAGATAGATGCGTCGGTAGCATATCTGCCGCAGCTGGCGGCGTCGAAGAGAACCTCGCCATCGCAGTGTTTTTTTAGCTCCTGCGCAAGTCGAGGAAATTCACCATTTTTCGCGTGTGGCTGGCGTGCATGAAACTGAATGATTGACATGGGTTAAGTACCCGTGGCGCAAATATCGAATAGCATAACGAAGAAACTTAGCGATCAGGGAGAAACCATCATGACCACAAGCAACGCACCGCACCGCGCAGGCCGCCACTTTTTACATATTCCGGGTCCAACCCCGGTACCAGATCGCATTCTGCGCGCGATTGACCAACAGGTCATTGATCACCGTGGTCCCGAATTTCAGGCGCTCGCCAAATCAGTGTTGAGCGGTATCAAAACGATTTTCAAAACCACACAGCCGGTGATCATTTACCCGGCTTCGGGTACGGGTGCGTGGGAAAGCGCGCTGGTCAATACCCTCTCTCCAGGAGACCACGTACTAATGGTTGAGACCGGTCAGTTTGCCTCCCTATGGCACAAGATGGCAACAAAACTCGGGCTGGTACCGCAACTGATCGAAACCGATTGGCGCTCCGGGGTGGACGCTAGCGTGATCGAAGCGAAATTGCTGGCCGATACCGCGCATACGATCAAAGCGGTATGCGTCGTCCATAGCGAAACTTCAACCGGCGTGCTGTCTAACATTGCTGCAGTGCGGCAAGCAATGAATCGCGCGAATCATCCCGCGCTACTGATGGTCGACACAATCTCCTCGCTGGCATCTGCAGACTTCCGTCACGATGAGTGGGGCATCGACGTCACCATCGGCGGCTCACAAAAGGGACTCATGCTGCCACCGGGCTTGTCCTTCACCGCCATCTCTGCAAAGGCGCTCGAAGCCAGCAAGACGGCGAAACTTCCGCGCGCGTTCTGGGCCTGGGATGAGATGTTGACTGCAAATGAAAGTGGCTTTTTCCCGTACACGCCCGCGACCAGCTTGCTCTATGGCCTGCAAGAGGCGATCAAGATGTTGCATGAAGAAGGACTCGACAACGTGTTCGCCCGTCACGTCCGCCACGGCGAAGCAGCACGACGCGCCGTTGCCGCATGGGGACTAACACTGCAATGTGCAAACCCGGCTGAATATTCCCCCGTGCTGACAACCGTCCAAGTGCCAGCCGGCTCAGATGCTGACTACCTGCGCGAGGTGGCGCTGAAGAATTTTGATCTGTCATTGGGCATGGGACTTGCGCGCCTCAAAGGCAAGGTATTCCGCATCGGTCACTTAGGCGATTGCAACGACCTCTCGTTAATGGCCGCGCTGTCCGGCGTTGAAATGAGTCTTGCGCTGGCGGGCATCCCGCACAAAAAAGGTGGCGTCGATGCAGCCATGGCATATCTCGTCGAGTGCGCGAGCAAACCTGCAGCGCAAGTCGGCGTCAAAATAGCCGCATAGGTTTCTGCTTCACCAATAATGTCCCAACATAGGGACTTCACATAACTGGAGGATTCATGAATCGTCGCGAGATACTCAAGGCGCTATCTGCTGTTGGTGCCGCATCAACGTTGCCCTTTGGCCAGAGCGTATTCGCGCAAGCTGGCTACCCTAACAAACCTGTTCGTTTGATCAACCCTTTCCCGGCTGGCGGCGGCACCGACGTGTTTGCGCGTCCCTATGCCGTCAAGATGGGTAATGCCTTAGGCCAGGCGATCATCGTTGAGAACATGGGTGGTGCCGGTGGTACGGTCGGCGCTGCGGCGGCAGCCAAAGCGACACCCGACGGCTACACATTCTTTGTCGGCGCGATCCATCATTCGATTGCCGAATCTTTGTACCTGAACAAGACATACAAGTTGGAGCAGGATTTTATTCCGTTGACCGTTCTTGCCTACGTGCCAAACGTACTCGTCGTCAATCCAAAGACCGGCTTCAAAACTGAAGCGGATCTGAAGAAGTTTGCAAAAGCCAATCCAGATAAACTCAACTTTGGCACTGCCGGTAGCGGGGCTTCACACCATCTCGCAGGAGAGCTGTATAAACGCAGCGCCGGTGTGGATATGGTGCACGTACCCTACAAGGGCATCGGACCGATGATGACCGATTTGCTGGGCGGAACCGTTGAGTTGTCCTTTGATGGCTTAGCCTCTTCATCCGCCCAAATCAAAGCGGGTAAGTTAACCCCGCTGGCAGTCACGTCCACCACACGCTCACCGTTGTTGCCGGATGTACCGACCATGATCGAATTGGGCTACAAGGACTTTGTGATGACAACTTGGTATGCTGTTTGGGCCATCAAGGGCACACCGCAACCGATCGTCGACCGCCTCTACAGCGAGTCGGTAAAGGTCCTGTCAGATCCGGAAATCAAGAAGGCATGGGAGGCTGCGGGCGCAACCGCAGGCGGACAATCGCCCAAAGAGTTTGCCACCTTCATCTCCAGCGAAATCGCCAAGTGGGGCAAGGTCGTCAAGGACGCCAACATCAAGATCGACGGTTAAGCCGCAGTCATTCGCAAGCACCAAACAAAACGCCGACCTGCTGGTCGGCGTTTTGTTTTGCAGCTTTATCTCGGGGCACCAATTCAAATAAGGAAACTCATTATTCGGCGCTCGTTTCCAGCGTTTTTCGCCTGGAAACGCCCGCCAATAAAAGACTTTACCGTTTGAATTAGTAGGTCAAATTCACTTGGAAAATTGCCGTCGTGCCGCTGATCTCATTACCGACGATCAGCAACGGTCTTCCATTTGGCGACTTCGCAGCAGGAATGAAGTGCAGCCCCTCGGGCCCGCGGTCGCCAGTGACGCCGTTTCTGGTGTTCAGGTAAGTCACATAGGTGGCTGCTGCGGGATTACTGATGTCATACACCATCACGCCGCCTACGCGCTCAAGTCCGATAAAGGCAATTGTCTTTTTTCCAAATTTTGCGACGACCACGCCTTCTGGTTCCGGCCCTTTGGATGCGCTACGACCGTCGAGGGTGTTGTTATCGTGGCTGGCATTGAAGTTGACATTCGGCAATGCTACGGTGCGACGCTCGAATTCGTCACCAGAATCGTAGACGCGATTGATATCGGTATTCCAAATGGTGAACGAACGCCCGCCAAACGAATTGAGCTCGTTACATTGGCCTGCGGCGTTCTTGCCGTCGCGCCCGCCATTTGGATTACGCGTGATACGCAAACGCCCAAGGTTGGAATCGAGAATGAGGTTTGCCGCATCCGGAAACACGTTGGGATCCAAGCCTGCCGTGCAGTGTTCGCGCACACGGGTTTCATCGCTGTAACCCGGCCAATCCGCACGTGCCTCACCTTCGTTAGCGGTTAACAAGTAACCCGTGTTGTTGATGGTCACATAAGCAATGCCATCCGGCTGGTACATGCCACGCACGGGATACGGCTGGATTTTGATTGACGGTGTGCCACTATTGGTATTCACGCCGCCGTCTTCGTCGCTCGCGTCAAGTCCGAATCCGGCCACGTTATGCTCCTTTAGCCCGAGTGCCTTTAGCGAGGTCACACGCGCCGACGCGATATCGATAATGGCAATGGCATTGTTCTCCTGCAGGGTTACATAGGCCGTGCGGCTATCGTCACTCACCGCAACGTACTCAGGCTCCAAGTCTTGTGCAGCCGACGCGTTCGGCCCGAAGATACGGATGCCCTGTACACGCAAGGCCGCCTCTTGGCCGTTAAAAGCGCGGAAGTCTGCCGTTGCTACTGTCGACGTGCCGCCACGTACGACGGTGATGATACTCACCGAGCCTTCCGGGTCAATTGATGTCGGCAAGTTATAGCTATTCGGCTCGCCTTCATTGGCCGTCAATATATAGCGACCATCCGGCGTGAAGGTGATCATGTCTGGTTGGGCGCCAACCGTGATCGTTTGCAGCAACCGCAAATCTGCCGCGTTGTATAAACCAACCGCACCGGGGCTGGTCTTGGGATTGGCTTCAATGGCAATAGCAACCAGACCATCAAACACCGCGACGCTGTTCACCGCACCGCCCGTGGTGGAAGGGGTGATCGTACCGATCTTGGTGGGCAATGCCGGGTTGGAGAGATTCAACACATCCACCGTACCGTTGGCACCGTTGACCACAAATAAACGCTGTGTCCCGCTATCGTAGGCGGTGATCTCAGCCGCGCCCAGCGCGCCGCCGTCATAGGTACCAATTTTGGATAGTGCGAAACCGACCGGTGTCGCCTCTTCAACAATTTCAGTACCGACCTTGTCGCTATTACAAGCGACAAGCGCTGCGGCAAACAGGCAACCCGCAATCGCCGCCTTTATCTTCTGCGGTTGAAAAACTTTCAGCATCACAAATCCTTGAATGGTTGGAATTTGTGACGATTATTGGGACGTTTCGTTAACCTTTTATGACAGCGCCTACAGATACAACAATACGACAGTTATTGCCCATAGCGAAACATGTCAGGCTTGCCCAGCGCAGGAATCAATTCGACGATACCACCGGCAAGAATCTCAACCGCCAATGCAGCGAGCAGCAACCCCATGATGCGCGTGGCGACGTTAACGGTGGTCATGCTCGTGTAGCCGCCAACTCGTGTGGCAATACGCAGCGCGATCCACATCACCACCACACCAAGATGTAGCTGAAACTTGCAATCGAGATACCAATAATTTCGAGAACGCGCTCACCCAGTAGCGCCGATACCAACAGCACAACAGCCACGGTCTGCGCCTCCACGCCGGCAATGACGTTGCTTTCTGGCGGCAAGTTGGATGCTGTCATGGCGACAAAAATCGGAATTCGGCATTCACGCGCATGGCGGACTCTGTTGGGTCGATTATTCTGAAAAACCCCGCTACCGACGGCTGCTTGCAGCCTACCTTTATGACCAAAAGCGAGCGCTGCTATTAACTTGTTCAACTCTTAGCGCAGGTGTGAGATGCGCACTTTGGTCTGCGGCGATTGTGGCACTGGTAATGGTGTGGGTTCAGCCGCAGAGAACACTTCAGTTGGGATCGCATCAGCAGTACTCGCATTCTCTCGCCCCACCGTGATGATATCGACCATCAGCAATTGCAAAATGCGCGAGATCATCGAGACGTATTCGCCTTCGTTTTCGCTGTGTTCTACCGTCAGTACGACGTCGCATACTTCAGCCAGGGGTGAGCGCTGGTGTGTGATGCCAAGCACATACGCGCCGCGCGCGCGTGCAGCGCTAGCGAGCGTGACTAATTCTGAAATCTTGCCGCTATTGGAAATCAAGATAATGCCGTCTTGCGGCTGAATGAGGCCCGTATAAGGTGCCATAAGCGCAGTATCGGTAACGGCTTGCGCGTCGTAGCCAAGCCTAACAAAACGCGTTTCGGCATCGCGACAAGTCACGCCTGAATGGCCGATACCGAAAAGTCGCAATCGCTTGGCTTGTCGAATCAGAATGGTTGCTTTATTCAGCGCGTCGCCCTGTAACTGCTGACGCATCTGTAGCACGGCAGAGGCGGTGTTGTCGAGTACTTTGATGGCTAATTGCTGTGCGCTATCGCTACGCTTAACAGTGCTGTGGCGTACGGGAATCGTGCCAGTGAGAGCAGCGGCCAGCGCGCGTTTGAATTCCGGAATCCCGTCGTAGCCAAAGGTACGGCAAAAGCGCATGATGGTGGGGTCCGACACGCCCGCGCGCTTGGCGAGTACGCCAGTGGCGTTTTGCACGAAGGCATTCGGCTCGGCGAGTAAGTAAGTTGCGACTTGTTTTGCGGCGCTTGGCAGATCGGGTAGTCGTTCACGAATCTGCGCCAAGAGATCATTCGATGGCCGCGTGCTCAATGCTTCATCAAGGATGGCGCGCACGCCGTAAAAAGCGGGGTTCTCGGCCGCGATGAGAAAAGTTGGAATGTCGCGCAGATAAGCCTCAAAGCGGCCTTTTGCCTCAAAGCGCGCGCGGAATGGCGAGTCTGCGATACGCCACGCCAATCGCGGCACGATACCACCGCCCACATATACGCCCCCAAGCGCGCCGTACGTGAGCGCGACGTTGCCCGCAAAGCCGCCGAGCATGCCTAAAAAAACATCGACCGTTTTCAGCGCGAACTCATCTCGCCCTGTGGCAGCGGCTTCGGTTATTTCGGCAGGCGTGATGTCAGACTCGACTGCCGCGAAGAATCGATAAATCAGCGCAATACCCGCGCCGGAGAGCAATCGTTCCGCAGATACATGACCAAATTTCGCCTCAGCCACAGCATGAATATCGCGCTCCACCGCATTCGTAGGTGCGAAACTCACGTGTCCGCCCTCGCTGCCCAGCGCCACCCAGCGCTGATCCATCGGCAATAGGCCCGAAACGCCCAGCCCCGTACCCGGGCCGACCAACCCTATCATCGCGCGGCTTTTCGCTCTCCCTAAGCCGACTTGCAAAAGCTGTGTGGGCTCCAATCGTGGAATCGCCATCGCCAGTGCGGTGAAGTCGTTCACCACCAGCAAGGTATCAAAGCCCAACACTAGACGAAGCTGCTCAATGGAAAACGACCAATGATGGTTAGTCATCTGCACAAAGTCACCATCGACGGGGTTCGCAATCGCAATCGCCGCATGGCGCACGTCCGCTCCGCCGGTTTGATTGAGATACGCCAAAATTGCATCCTCAAAACGCGCAAAATCCGCCACCGGCAGGGTCAAAGGCGACACCTGCTCGCCGGTCGCACGGACACGCACAAAGCGCGCATTGGTGCCACCGATATCGGCTAAGAGCGAAGTCGCGCGCATGGCTGAGGCAATGAGTGGCGAAAGCTTTCAAGCGAAATAGACATTCGGGCGACGCGCACTGTATGTTGGGAGCATGTAATTCTATTACATTTCAACAATAGCGCAATCGTTTCTGTAATGCAATTACAGCTTCGTCGCGGCACCTCTTTGGTAAAAAAGCCACATCGACATGCCTTACGCTGCGATGCAACAATGAAAAAGGCTATTTTTGTCAAAAATACATCAGCGCCATAACAATACTTGCTTCAAAGTTGTAAATCAATTACATTCTGCGCTTGTTAGATTCGTCACTAAACCACAACAATAATGCATCAAATCCGTCCCCGCCCGGAGAACCAATGAACACCAATACCTCAGTTTCGCGTACTTGCCAAACCAAAACATTAACCCTCGCCGTGCTTGCGACTATTGCCGGTAGCACCGCGCTGAGCGTCGCAGCACAAACCACGCCAACAGGCACAGCCGCCAGTGCAGATAAAAAGCCGCAGATTGAAACTATTACGGTGACCGCGCAAAAGCGCAAAGAAGACGCGCAAAAAACACCACTTGCCGTCACCAGCGTGAGCGGCGAGGAGATCGCCGAGCAAGGTGTGCGCAATGCGCGCGACTTGAACGGTCTCGTCCCAAACGTGGTGATTAATACGAATGCAACCGCAACAGAGTTCACCATCCGCGGTATCACCAGCACCAACAACACCGAAATCGGCAACCCTGCGGTGGGCTTCCACCTTGATGGCGTTTATCTGGCGCGGCCACAGTCAGCGGGCTTGGCTTTTTTTGACGTTGAGCGAGTAGAAGTCTTGCGCGGCCCGCAAGGAACATTGTGGGGCCGCAACGTGACGGCAGGTGCAATTAACGTGATCACCAATAAGCCGAAGGACAAACTGGAAGGCTCAGTAATGCTTGAAGTCGGCAACTATGATTCGCGGCGCTCCGAATTCATGATTAATGCGCCGGTCAATGACGTGTTTTCGATTCGCGCCGCACTGGCAACCGAAAAGCGCGATGGCTACTTAATCTCGCAAAACCCTGCCGTAGGTGCGACTAAAAATGCCGACGATGCTGATACAACTGCTGCGCGCATACACGCCTTGATTGAACCGAACAAAAATTTCTCCATATTGCTCACAGCCGACACGATGCGCGCGCGCGGTGTCGGCTACGGTACAGTCGCGTTGCCGCTGGCCAGTACCAGCGGCAACGCCGGTCGTACTACGACACCGTCGTTGCAACCTCGCTTGGCGAATGATGAAGACGGCTATAGCGCCGAAGTCAATTGGTCATTCGGCCCGACCGTATTGACCTACTTGGGTTCCAAACGAACAGGCTCTCGAGATGAGATCAATTTCTCCGCCCCCAATACGGCACGTACTGCGTATCGGGGTAGCCCTGAGCAGACTTCACACGAATTGCGTCTGTCCTCTGCCAACCAGAAAACACTAACCTGGGTAGTTGGCGCGTATACGATCAAAGAGTCTGATGACATATCGCTGACCGCCGAGAACATCAATGCTCTTGCTGGAGTCCCAGCAAGCTTGCGTGTTTCGCTGTCATTCTTGCAACCGCAGGTTTCGCAAAAAGCCAACGCCGTATTTGGTCAAGCAACTTTTGCCGCTACCGATAGCTTAAAGCTCACCGCAGGCTTACGTTCAACACGAGATGAATTGAGCAGGGTGGGGCGCAATCTGACTACCGTTACCCTACCCAACGGCACACCGGTCGCCCCCACCACAACCGCCCCCAACAACGCTTCAATTTCCTCGTCTAAAGTCAACTGGCGTGTTGCCGCAGACTACAGCATGGATAAAGACACCATGCTCTACGGCTCCATCGCAACGGGCTACAAGGCGGGCGGCTTTTTTGATGGCGTGCGCTCAGCAAATTTCGATAACACCTATAAACCAGAAAACGTTACTACCTATGAAGCGGGCCTGAAGATGCGTGCACTTGACGGGACACTGCGCACTAACATCGCCGTATTCCGCAGCGACTTCAAAGATCTACAGGTCTCATATCGTGGCCCTTCACCTAGCGGTATCGCTGGCTCATTCATCACGCTCACACAAAACGCCGCCGAAGCCACCATTAATGGCGCAGAAATTGAAAGTCGCTGGCTGTCTGCGATTGGCCGATTTGATCTCTCGCTGGCATTGCTGGATGCTAAGTACGACAGCTTCGATCCGCCAAACGCGAACCCGCGCGTCAACAACACCGGCAACTCGCTCATCAAGTCGCCAAGGGTAAGCGGCAATTTAGCTTACCAATACAACTGGCCATTCGCGGGCGGTGATTTGAATGCGCGCATCTCAATGTTCTTCACGGAAAAATACTACCTGCAGCCAACCAATATCGCGCTCACCACGCAGCCAGCCTACCAGCGTACCGATGTGAGCTTGACTTACATCGCCAACAAAGAAGCGTGGTACGTGCAAGCCTACGGCAAGAATCTTGAAAACAAAAACGTCATTGCAGGTATCGGTGGTCTAGCCGCACCAAATGCGTTCTTGGCCCCACCACGGACTTATGGCGTACGTGTTGGATTTAAGTTTTAAGCGATTACGGCAGGCGAGTGCAAGGTAGGTCTTTGATGTTGTTTCGCGGCACGGAGGTTGATCATCGGCATCCGCTGTCCGAAGCAAATTGGCTGGCGCTCAAAGCGCTTGCGCCCCTTTGCTAACGCCATGCCTCAGCAAGCTGCCGGTGATTTTGCAGCGCAGCGCGCGGCGATGGCAGTGCTCGGCGCGCGCGCCAAATGGCGGAGGCAGTAGCTTCACGGGCTTTTCATTGATGGTCGAGTCGACGTTCTCGCAGGCCAATTCGTTTAACCCATCGCATCAACTCGTGAAGCAGCTGCGATGTTGTTTTTGGCTGGTGGCGCTTACGCGGCGGGTAGCGCTGAAACGCATTGCAAAATGTGCCGCGTGCGGCGTATTCGATTCCGCGCGTCGATGGCTTGTGATGTGAATGCGTCGTCAAACGCCATGCTAAACGCATCCCCCGCCGTGACCTGCGCCCTGCCGTCCAAGCTGACGTTGTGGCATAAGATTGCCTATGGTGTCGGCGACTTTGGGGGCAATCTGTTTTGGACGACCACCAATCTTTACCTGCTTTATTACTACACCGATGTGCTGAAAATAAATCCGGCGATTGCCGGTGCCATCTACATGGTAAGCATGTTATGGGATGCCATCACCGACCCTATCATGGGCGTGATTGCCAGCCGCACGCGCTCGCGCTGGGGGCGCTATCGACCGTACCTTTTTTTTGCGGCCATTCCCACAGGCTTTAGCTATTTGCTGCTGTTCTATCCGTTGACTCCGGGAACTGCTTCAGCGGTTTGGTTTGCGTTGCTGTTTCATATGCTGTTTCGCACCAGCTTCACAGTGCTGGGCATTCCCTACGGCTCACTGATGGCAACACTCACCACCGATTCACGCGAGCGCTCTGAACTCGCCGCAGCACGGATGGTGTTTGCGACTATGGGGGCATTATTTGTCGCTGCTCTAACGTTGCCGCTAGTGGCAAAGGTAGGTGGCAGTGACCGGCAGTATGGTTTCCTTGTCGTCGCGGCGGGTTATGCAATTGTCGGCTCTGCGCTCTTCATGATCACGGCAGCATTCACCCGCGAGCGTGTCGCCGACCCACACGAAGTGCTGTTCAAGTGGCACGATGTCTGGCGGCTGCTCATGCGAAATTACGCGTTTCAGCGTTTAGCACTTGGAATCATTTTGTTTTCCATTGGCTCGACCATCGCCACTAAAACCCTAGTTTACGTTTTCAAGTACAACTACGATGCGCCAGATAAGGTCAGCGCTGGGCTTGGCGTGTATATCTTGATGGTGTCGGTGTTCACGCTGGTATGGATGTGGACGGGCAAACGATTCTCCAAACGGCAGGCATGGATGGTGGGGGCCAGCATCAACACCGTTGCGTGGGCGGCGATTTGGTTAATCGCGCCGAGCACCACTACGGGCTTGATTGCACTACTGGCGCTCGCAGGCATAGGTGCAGCAGCAATCCCCGTGACATTCTGGTCGATGATTCCCGATACGGTCGAATACAGTGAACTCACAACAGGTATTCGTGCCGAAGGATTTTGGTTTGGCATGGTCGCACTCGCGCAAAAGATTGCGCTCGGTGTTGGCGTGGGATTAGTTGGTGTAAGCCTCGATTGGGCGAGCTACGTTGCTGAGGGTGTGCAATCCGCAGCCACGCTGAAATCCATGCAACTTATCATGACCGTGCCGCCAATCGCGCTGGGCATCCTGAGCATAATTGTCATTGCAAAGTATCCAATCAATCACCAGTATCACGCACGTTTGGTGGACCTCATCGCTCGGCGACGCGCAACAAGACTGGCGCGCGAAGCCAACGCGACACTTAAGTAAGAGCATATGCTTATGCGCAGTGTGACCAGTAGCAACCTAGGCGCTAGCCAGCAGCCTGAATGGAATCGGCACGGCTACTTCATGATTCGAGGCTTTGCGCCGCCGAAAATCGGTCAGCTAACGGAGCGTAAAATTGTTGATTTGATTCGCGCTAATCCGCCCGCCTGCTCCTGCCGCATTCCGGCATACATCATCAACGATACACTGGCCTTACAGCCGGAAGCGAAGCCAGTTGCAGGGGCCACTAAAGCGGAACACCGTATGTCAAAGGCATTCAAACTCTGTACCCGCCGCATATTCGCGCGGCGCAAAACCGGCTAACGTGTTGGGTTGTAGCTTCACGCGCCCCAGCCATTGCAAAACCCTAACCTGCACATTCAGACCATGCTAGATCAACTCAACGCTGCACCTTTCAACCTCACTGATGACGACATCACATGGGTTAATAAAACCCGCGATTGCCTTTCGACTGAAGACAAGATCGCGCAAGTGTTTTGCTCGATGTCGTTGCGCGATGATCCTGCCGCCATCAAAGATATCGTGCGCCGAAAACCAGGCGGCGTTCTACGTTACATGGGGCCAGATTTGGAGGCAGCGTGGAAAGCGACGCGCATCGCAGTTGAGTCGAGCGAAATCCCGTTACTCATCGCGGGCGACCTAGAAGGCGGTGCCTACGGTCAACCTTACTTTTCGCCGGTGCTAAATCAGATTGGCGTAGCCGCCTGCAACGACAGCGCCATCAGTGCGGGCCTGGCTGGTGTACTCGCCCGCGAGGCGCGCGCGATGGGCTACAACTGGTCTTACACGCCGGTCGTAGATATCAACGCAAAGTTTCGCTCAGCGATCGTCGGCACGCGCTCGTATGGCTCGAATGTGGATACGATCATTCGCGAGGCCACCACACACATCGCAACGTTACAGCAAAATGGCATTGCTGCCACGGCCAAGCACTGGCCGGGTGAGGGCTATGATGACCGTGACCAACATTTAGTGACCACCATCAATCCACTTTCGTTTGAGGATTGGGATGCGACCTACGGCAGGGTCTATCGCAACATGTTTAACGCTGGCGTGATGGCGGTCATGTCAGCACACATCGCCTTGCCATCGTGGATCCGCAAAAAATTTCCACAAGCAGGCGTGGAAGCCTTCCGCCCCGGCTCGGTTTCCAAGTTATTGAATCACGATTTGCTGCGCCGAGAGCTGGGCTTTAACGGCGTTGTTGTTTCAGACGCGACACCAATGGCAGGCTTCACCAGCTGGGCGGATCGTGAAACCATGACGCCCGAAGTGATTGAAAACGGCTGCGATATGTTTTTATTCGGTCTCCCTGATCAGCGTGATTTGGCACTGCTGATGAAGGGTTTGCGCGAAGGCAGGCTCTCTGAGGCGCGCTTGGAAGAGGCGGTCACGCGCGTGTTGGCACTCAAAGCGGCATTGGGCTTACACAAAAAAACTATCGATCAATTACTGCCACCACTTGAAAAAGTCCGCGCCACGCTTAGATCTTCAGGCAATTTGGCGGTGACTGAAGCAGCAGCGAAAAAAACCATCACGCTGGTCAAAGATGTGAAATCAATCCTGCCGCTGCGCTTGGAAAAACATAAACGCGTTGTCGTCGTGACCGAAGGCATCAAGCCACTTTTGCCAGGTGGCGAGGCTCGTAACTTAGATACCGTGATTGATGGATTGAGAACGCGCGGATTTCAGGTGAGCCTCTACGATGTCAATCAGCCCCTGCCCTCACCTTCCGATACCGATCTCGTGCTGTACTTGATCGCTCAGGAGTCAATGTTCTCTCTATCTCACATCTACCTCAACTGGCGAGACTTGCATGGCGGACCGTTCCAGGCGCTTATGCGCTTTTGGTGCGACATCCCGACAGTCATGGTGTCATTCGGCCAAATGTACTACCTCTATGACGCGCCGCGCGTGCCTGCATACATCAACGCATACACCGCGCTGCCGACGGTGCAGGCAGCGCTCGTGCGCAAACTCACGGGCGAGGAACGCTTTGAGGGCACGAGTCCCGTTGATGCATTTTGTGGACTGGGGGATGCCCGCTACTAAGTACGTCGCCATGTGCTTCCAACGGAACTGGAGCGCAGTCAACAAATAATCAAATCGTGATGAAACGGCAAAGGGCACTGCCGTTGCGCTGACCCGCTCGCGGCGACGAGTAACCAAGTGGCAGAAGAAACAACACCCCTCAAGGAGTTCACTGCAAGTAATCGCTAAAGGAGCCTACTCGATGTATTCACAACTCGAATGCTCCCTGCTGACCTTCGGCCACCCCCGTCGGTGGCCTCACGCCTCGGTCTGCCTCTCAGCCTCGCTTCACGCCGCTACACATTCATCTTCGAAGCCTTGGCATGGAACCGCGCATTACCCAACGGCTGGCTTTGATCCAGCGCCAAGCGTATGTTGTCAACAGCAGCCCGATCCACATCGGCGCGGAAAGTGAGCGATAGGCCGCCTGCCAGTCTTTATCGGGACGCCATCAACCTGGATGGGGGCGGCGGGGCGTCATTGCCCGTAGCGAAACACGTCAGGCTTGCCCAGCGCAGGAATCAACTCGACGATACCACCGGCAAAAATCTCAACCGCCAATGCAGCGAGCAGCAATCCCATGATGCGCGTGGCGACGTTAACGGTGGTCATACTCATGTAGCCGCCAACTCGTGAGGCAATACGCAGCGCGATCCACGTCACCACCGCAATGGCGATGGCGATCATCACCACCACACCCAGATGCAGCAATGCTTTGCTCTGTGACGAATAGATCACCATTGTCGACATGGCTCCGGGGCCGGCCAGCAGCGGTATGCCCAACGGTACGACCGCAATGGAAGCTTTGGCCGTGGCCTCCTCGGCCTCTTCCGGTGTTTGTTTTACACGTGACGGAGTCGCTTGCATCATCGCCATGGCGTTCAGCATGATGAGAATGGCTCCCCCCACCTTGAAACTTGCAATCGAGATACCAAAAACCTCGAGAACGCGCTCACCCAATAGCGCCGATACCACCAGTACAACAGCCACGGTCTGTGCCGCCACGCGGGCAATGACGTTGCTTTCTGACGGCGAGTTGGATGCCGTCATGGCGACAAAAATCGGAATGATGCCGAGCGGATTGACGATCACCAGCAGCGCAACAAAAATCTTGACGTAAGACACCAAGGACGGCAACGAATCGAACATCGTCGCTTAATCCTTCGCCGAACCGGAAAGACTGCCGCGCATGGTCAACTGTTCCTGCAGATACTCATGTAATCCCTCGCAGCCCGCCTCGATCAAATCCAGCGCTGTTTCAAAATCGACCGGCTTGCCGTGATATGGGTCGGGGACTTCATACTCATCGGCCTCGCCACCATATTCAAGCAGTAGCTCAATCTTGTTCTGCAGTCTGGTCGGGCAGATTGATTTAAGATGACGCCGGTTCAGCTCGTCCATCGCAATGACGTAGTCAAACCGCTCAAAGTCGCTGGGACTAATCTCGCGCGCACGTAATGATGCAAGGTCGTAGCCACGTTTCTTCGCGTGTTCGATCGCCCTCGGATCAGGCGGCGAGCCCTCGTGATAACCGTGTGTAGCGGCAGAATCGATATCGACCTTGCCTGCGAGCGGGCTCGATTCCACCATCTTGCGAAACACGCCCTCCGCCGTTGGCGAACGACAAATATTGCCCATGCAAACAAACAACACTTTCATGCCGCACTACTTTCCGGCCCGCCAAGTACCAGCATCTTGTTGCGCAGGATACGCAACTCATCACGTAACTTGGCAGCCTTTTCAAATTCCAGATTACGCGCCGCCTCAAGCATTTCGCGCTCTATCCGTTTGATGGCGGTTTCCATTTGCTTTTCACTCAGTACGTCGTATTTCTTGCGGTCTTGCGCCGCCTTCTTCTCAACCCGCTTTTCATCGATGTCGTACACGCCGTCAATCATGTCCTTGATCCTTTTGTTGACGGACTTGGGCGTGATGCTGTTTTTCAGATTATGTGCAATCTGTTTGGCACGACGTCTGTTGGTTTCGTCAATGGCTTTTTTCATTGAATCCGTTTCACGATCACCATACAAAATCGCCATGCCATGCACGTGACGCGCCGCACGACCGATGGTCTGGATCAACGACCTAGCACCGCGCAAAAACCCTTCCTTGTCGGCATCCAGAATCGCCACGAGTGAAACTTCCGGAATGTCGAGTCCTTCACGCAATAAGTTGATACCCACCAGCACGTCGAACAGCCCGGCGCGCAGATCGCGAATAATCTCCACTCTTTCCACCGTATCAATATCCGAGTGCAGATAACGCACCTTAATGCCATGCTCGGACAGAAAATCTGTCAAATCTTCGGCCATACGCTTGGTTAGCGTGGTCACCAGCACGCGCTCACCCACCAAAACACGCTTATTAATTTCCGACAGCACGTCGTCGACTTGTGTGGACGCAGGACGCACCGAGAGTATTGGGTCCACCAGTCCGGTTGGACGCACCAACTGTTCAACCACTTGCGAGGTGTGTGCCTCCTCATAGTCAGCCGGTGTGGCGGAGACAAAAACCGTTTGCCGCATCATCGTTTCGAACTCATCAAAACGTAACGGGCGGTTGTCCATTGCCGATGGAAGCCGGAAGCCGTACCCAACCAAGTTCTCTTTTCTGGCGCGATCACCCTTATACATTCCGCCGACCTGCGGGATGGTCACATGACTCTCGTCGATGATCATCAATGCATCTTTGGACAGGTAATCGACCAAGGTCGGCGGCGGTGAGCCGGGCGGCCGACCGGTCAAATGGCGAGAGTAATTTTCAATCCCTTTGCAGAAACCGATTTCATTCAGCATTTCCAAGTCAAAGGTGGTTCGCTGTTGGATGCGCTGCGCCTCCAACAGCTTACCTTCTGACTGATAGTACTCAATACGCTCACGAAGCTCGGCTTTGATGCCTTCAATGGCACCGAGCGTACTGGCGCGGGTGGTGACGTAATGGCTCTTGGCATACACAGTGTAGCGCGGCACCGTCTGGATGATGTGTCCGGTCAGCGGATCGAATAACGACAACCCATCAATCTCATCGTCGAACATCGAAATACGTAACGCGTGTTCATTACTCTCCGCCGGATGGACGTCGAGTGTATCGCCGCGCACACGAAACGTCCCTCGCTTGAAATCGAGTTCTGATCGGCTGTACTGCATGGCGATCAACTGTCGAATCAGATCGTGCTGCGCCACCTTGTCACCGGTTCGCACCATCATCCGCATGTCGTAGTAGTCGGACGGATCACCAATACCGTAGATGCACGACACGGTTGCAATGATGATCGCGTCAGGCCGTTCGAGCAGTGACTTGGTGGCGGACAAACGCATCTGTTCGATATGTTCGTTGATCGACGAATCTTTTTCGATAAACAAATCACGTGACGGGACGTAGGCTTCCGGCTGGTAATAGTCATAGTACGAAACAAAATACTCAACCGCATTTTCCGGAAAGAACTCCTTCATCTCAGCGTACAGCTGCGCGGCGAGTGTCTTGTTTGGTGCCATGATCAGCGCGGGGCGGCCAAGTCTGGCGATGACGTTTGCCATCGTAAAGGTTTTTCCCGATCCGGTCACTCCCAGCAAAGTCTGAAAAGCGAGGCCGTCGTTGATGCCCTCGACCAGTTTGTCAATGGCCTGTGGTTGGTCCCCTGCGGGTGCAAACGGCTGGTTTAACTTGTACGGCGAATTAGGAAACGTAACGATAGGCATGGCGCAATTTTAGCAGTCGGCATGACGGTCCAGCCCGCACAATGAACGAGATTGCAAAAAGTCACTCAAAGTATTACCATATTTCTAACGAGTATTACTTGGAGAACACATGAGTACAACCATAACCGTAAAAGGTCAGGTAACCATTCCTAAACAAATCCGCGACTCGTTGGGACTGGTTCCCGGCAGCAAGGTTGAGTTCACTCTCAATGAGCGCGGCGAATACATCGTGTTGCCCGCCGGCCCACCCAAGAAAGGCGGCAAGGCTGGTAGCCACGGCAGCAACCTCGTCAAAAGTCGATTTGATGCAGTTCGGGGCACCGCCTCAATGAGTGGGATGTCGACCGATGAATACATGAATCTCATCCGAGGCTACGATCAAGACGCCGCAGACCCAGAGCTCAAGCGCAAGTGATCTTTGTTGATACCAACATACTGATCGACGTATTGGGCGATGACTCGACCTATCGAGAATGGTCGCAACGACAGCTTGACCGTGCATTGATCAATCATCAGCTCGCCATCAATCCGTTGGTCTATGCGGAGGTGTCCCCCGTCTATGCTTCGCAAGAAAGATTGGACGAGGTACTCGCCATCATGCAAGTCACTGTCGAGCCAATGTCGAGGCGCGCACTTTTTCTAGCAGGCAAGGCGCATCACGCCTATCGTCGGCGCGGCGGTGTTCAAACACGCACATTCCCGGATTTTTTGATCGGGGCACAGGCTGTGACGGCGGGCGCGGCACTCATCACGCGTGACACGTCTCGCTACCGAACCTACTTCCCAAACTTGACCGTAATTTCCCCTGCAGAAAAACACGAATGACAAAATCCGCCAAACCAACCGAGCTTCTAAAGCAACTCGAAGGTCTGAATGCCGCCCAGTTGAGACGCCTCCTCGTCGAACATCTCACTAAGCAGAAACTGGGCTTGTATTGGGAATCCAATGCCATCGCCCGAGATCTAGCGCTCAACGCTGACGTCGTGCTCCCACGACTGGTTCCTGAGTCGGGGTTTCGCCCAGCCGATATGCAGGCCGAACAACCACATAAAAATCTGATCATTGAAGGCGACAACTTCGACGCATTACGACTATTGCGCAACACGCACGCGGGGAAAATTCGAGTGATCTACATTGATCCGCCGTACAACACGGGCAATAAAGACTGGGTCTACAACGACCGTTATGTGGGGGCCAATGACCGCTGGCGTCACTCGCAGTGGCTGGAATTTCTCTACCAACGCCTAACGCTCGCGCGTGACCTACTCACTTCGGATGGCGTGATTCTGGTTTCGATCAATGATGAGAACCGATCGAGATTGGAACTGCTGATGGATGAAGTCTTCCCACGGCGAAGAATCGGAAGCTTGGTTTGGCGAACAAAGGACACCGGGAACGACGCTGGGCAGCGGTTCAGTCATGTGCACGAGCATGTCCTAATTTACGCAAACGAAAACTTCAAGTTCAACGGGCGCGCAACTGATCGCGCTAAGTTCCGAAACCCAGACAACGACACGCGAGGGGATTGGGCACCAAGACCGCTTACGAAAGCGCACTCGCTAACTGAGCGCGAAAATACCTATTACCCGATTCAGAACCCAAAAACTGGATATTGGTACCCTTGTGATCCCGATAGCGTCTGGCGGTTTGCGTCGGAGACCAAGGTTACCGACGGACAGATATTGCGATCAGAAACACTTGAAGAGATGATTCGGCAAGACCTGATTTATTTCCCGCCAGTTAAGGTTGAAGAATTGATGCTTTTTGCAACGAAGGAAGAGCTTCTAAAGGCCATTCGTGCAGGTGGTGGCCCGGTTCTCCCAAAAAAGAAAACTCAGCTTCTGAGAGAGGACCTGCCCGACATCGACGACTGGATCGGTCGAATCATTGCTCCTGGGCGCCCTTCTCGCAAGGACTTTTGGGATAGCAAGCCCGAAGCCGAGCGCATCGCGCCATTGGGTAGCTGGATTGCCGGGGTTAACGAGGAACTTGAGGACAATGATGATGACGACGAAAGTCCAGAGGCATTGAGAACCACTCGCGGCGGAGTGGCAACGGATGAGATCAAGGCTATTTTTGGGAGCCGACCATTCCAGCATCCGAAACCCCTGACCCTGTTACGGAACTTACTTCGTCAGGCCTCAAACAAGGACGATACGGTCCTCGACTTCTTCGCTGGGTCAGGCACAACGGGCCAAGCCGTCCTCGAACTCAACGCAGAAGATGGAGGCAACCGTCGATTTATTCTCTGCTCAAGCACCGAAGCGACCGAAAAAGAACCAGACAAAAATATTTGTCGCGATGTCTGCGCCGAAAGAATGCGAAGAGTCATACAGGGGTACTCGGGCGCAAGCGGCCGCAACTTATCAAGCGGAGGAGAGTTCGCTTACTTGAAGCTAGACAAAATCGAGGCAGCAGACCTTACATACGAAGCGGAACCCGCGCATGCCCACCAACTGCTTGCCATGGCACGTTTCGGCGCAGTAAATCCAAATCCGGAGGGAGCGGTGCAGCTGATCGGACACGCTGTGGGATGCGATGTACTCCTTGTGCCCGAGGTCACAGCAGACGCACTAGCCGTACTAATTGATTGGCCGCAAAAGCATGCCGTGGCACGCATCGCCGTCTATTCCGATCGACCACAAACGCTGGACGACAAACTACGGCAGGCGGGAGTTGAGGCCAACTGCTACGGCATACATGAGCTCTGGCAACGCAGCCAAGAGGCAACACAACAAGCGTTAAACGTGAGCGAAGAATGACTAGCGAGCAAATACCCCCACCCGCAACTACCCCGCCCGAGCAAACCTTGGTGCCAACGGCACAACTTCCGCTCACGATCAGCGCGCCGCAAGCGCTTGCACTGGAGCCGGAAAGCTTTCAACTTAGGCTCATCGCGAACATCACTCGAAAGTTACTCCTCGCAAGCCGGCCACCTTGTCTCTTACGTGCGCCGACAGGCTCGGGTAAAACATTCGTGATTTCTCGTGTGATTGAAGACGTGTGTGCGAGCCGACAAACCATTTGGCTGTGGTTTGTGCCATTTGTAAATTTGGTTCAACAGACTGAGGACGCCCTCTCCTCGAATTGCCCGAGCTTGGCCCCCGTCATGCTGAGTCATGGGCGAAACCAAGATCCACGAGCTGGCTTGGTACTTCTATCCACCGCACAAGGTGTTGGTCGGGCAAAAGACAGGCACGCTCAGTACGCAGCTGACGATGATGATTCAACACGCAGCCTGAACGCCTTCGTCGCGCGCGCACGGGCGCACGGATTGAGCATTGGTGTTGTCGTGGACGAGGCACATATCGGTCTTGATACCACCACAGAGTTCGGCCGTTTCGTGAACTGGCTAAATCCTGAATTTCTCATCATGGCGACGGCAACACCGAACGACGAACGATTGACCCGATTCTTAGCGGACAGCGGCCGAGCTGGCCTAGAGAACTTTGCCGCAAGCCGTGACGAGGTTGTGGCGGCTAGGTTGAACAAGCGATACATCGAAGCTGTAATTTATGACATCCGAGAGTCCATAAGAACCGTCACCGATTTACGGGCGACTGTTCTCAGGCAGGCTTGGGGCAGATCACAACGCATCAAGCGATTGCTACAAGGCGCTGATGTGCCGGTCGTCCCCCTACTACTCGTTCAGGTCGCGAATGGTGCAGAAACTGTTGAGCAAGCGGAGCGTGAACTGATCCAGCTATGCGGCGTGTCACCATCGGTTATCGCCAAGCACTCGTCTGACGACCCAGACCCGGTAATGATGGCGGCGATTTCAAATGACTCAACCAAAGAAGTCCTGATTTTCAAACAATCGGCTGGCACCGGTTTTGATGCACCACGGGCGTTTGTTCTTGCATCGACAAAGTTGGTCAACGACGCCGATTTTGCAATGCAGTTTATCGGTCGAGTCATGCGCGTACCGCACCAAGTCCGGGTTCGTTTTACGAAGCCAGCGGCAATTCCCGCCGAGCTTGATACTGCATACGTTTACCTGGCGGATGCCGAGGCGCAGGGGGGATTTGAAGCTGCGGTGCAAGCCACGTCCGCAGTCAAAAGTCAGCTGGAAGGCCAAACGGAAAAACTCGTTGCGCGCCGCACCCAGAGCGGCGCCTTAAGCTATACAAATAGGCCTACCAGCCAGCCACCGATGTTCTTTGATGGCCCAGTGCCAGCAGACGTGAACTACACCGAGGCCGCGAGCACACCCATGCCCGCTTCGCACGCGCCGGGGTCCGCGCAACCGCAACTGTTCGGCGACTTTGCTGATAACACTGCCACTGCAACCGACTTTGCCGGTCTAGACCAAGTTGATCGCGAACCTGCGGTAGGTCGGGTCGCGCTTTCTAAAGCGCTGCTTCCGGCATCAAGAGCAGACCTGCTGCAGTTGCTGCGAGAGCAGGGAATACAACCACACCAACGACGAGCGGATCTCGAAAGCCTGCCAACAGCATTCCTGACAGAGCAGCGGCCTGAGCTCGACAATATGACTGCAATTTCTCAAAGGGTCGCTGACGAATTGCCGCTCTCGGAAACCGTCATCAATAAGGCTGTGTCAGTTGCTTTCAATCGACTGACTGAAAAGGAAGTTCACACAGAATTAGTCAGCGGCGACCGCGATGAAGCGGACGTCAACATTGTCATGGACCGCAACGCGCTGGCAAGTGAGGCCGCAAAAGCGCTGCGGGTATTGAGTCAAATTGAGGACCAAGATATACGCTTGATTGTCAAGGCGATTGCCGCAAGGCTGACACCAGCGATTCGTGCAGAAGCTGCATTGTCTGGAATTGAAGTAGACGACCGAGCGCTACTCCGACTCGCGCGAGATGCAGCCCATTGGTGCATTCGCTCGGAATCGCAAACAATTTTAGAAAGTCTGCAAGATGCCATCGCGGAACATACGACCGTCGAGTCTGCGGACGCACTGCCCGACGTAATGTTGTTTCCGATGTCGATCGGTCTATTGCCTTCAAGAAAAAACATTTTTTCGGTCATGCCACCAAGTTCTGTTGATGTAGCCCGCCAAGAACAAGCATTGCTACTTGATGAGCGTCGGTTAATGGATGACCGAGTGTTGGTTATCATGGGCGAGACGACGAGGCTCGCAAAATTCGATCAGGCGGTTGCACTCAATGGTGAGGAGCGGCAATTTGCGGAGGCGCTGGATAGAGCGGATTTTGTAAACTGGTGGCACCGCAATCCCGATAGAAAGGCGTACAGCGTTCGAATTGTGCGCGCCGATCACCAGCACTACTTCTATCCAGATTTTGTGGTTGCCGTCACGATAGAGGAGTCTCGGACAATTCGGTTAATCGAGACCAAAGACAGTACAAAGGACGCCGCGAGAAAGTCGCGACGCGAGCCCAAGCACTATGGGAAGGTTATGTTTATCACGAAGGATGGGGGGCGATATTGTCTTGTCAAAGACGACGGTAGCTTGGGGCCGGCAGTGAACTTTGACGATCTAGCTGCGCTCCGCGATGCGCTAGGAAAATCAGCGAAACTCGCCGTCTGACGGGCATTTCCGAGCATTTTTGGCTGAAACTATCCGCCAGATGGCGAGTTTCAAAAATCAACCCGGACGCCTGCTTTGACGCTACGCCCAGGCAAAGGCGCGAGGTAACGAATGGTGTCAATCGACGCCGCGTTGAACGCCCGTTGATCACCAAGATTGGCACCGCGCACAAAAAATGTCGCTGATTTGCCCGCGCCGATCGCGAGGCTGTACATCACAGACGCGCTAATCAGGCTGTAGCCTTGAACCACCCCGCCCAACTCCGTTGGCGCGATACGACCTTGCTTTGCAGCGCGTTCAATATCCGCCGCCAGACGAAGTCCTCCACGTGCCAGGACCGTGCCGACGCCGAAGCGTAACGGCGCAATCCGTGGCAGCGGTTCGTTATTGGTTCGATCTGTGGCGCGTACGTAATCAAGTTTTGTCTTGATATCCCAAGTCCACCCCGCACGCTCCATGGCGCGCCACCCACCTTGAAACTCGATCCCCGAAAGCCGCGCTGAGGTGGCCTGGTAACGGTACTCTGGCAGGATTGCAGCAGCACAGCCCGATTCGACCGAGGTATTGTCACCACAATCACTCACCGCACGATTGCCTTCCGCGTCCCGATCGACCCCGGTGCGTCGCAACACGAGAAACCGGCTTGTTGAATTGCATCGAAATCTGACCCACCAATTGCATTGAATTTTGACCCACCTGAATTGGTACGAATTTACGCTTCTTCTGTGGATATTTTTGTGGATTTCCTTTCTCGCTTGATGCGTTGAG
>Ga0315907_10001853_pt1 | contig 27824 bp, 30 predicted proteins | sample LakEriMetagenome_3_FD_203525 | JGI IMG/M metagenome (GOLD analysis project Ga0315907, IMG submission 203525) | Freshwater fungal communities from buoy surface, Lake Erie, Ohio, United States - Buoy 12 MA123 | ecosystem: Environmental > Aquatic > Freshwater > Lake > Lake biofilm | place: USA...
GTGCTGGCGATCAAGGTTTAATGTTCGGTTACGCCTGCGATGACACAAAAGAGTTAATGCCACTACCAATATGGCTTGCACACGAATTAGCTGCTCAACTCTCTAAAGTGCGTAAGTCTGGTGCGTTGCCTTATCTACGCCCTGATGGAAAAACACAAGTAACAATCGAATACGAAGGTGATAAAGCAGTAGCGCTCAATACAGTCGTAATTTCATCTCAACATAGCGAAGAAGTTTCGGTAGAAAAGCAACTCACTCCAGAAATCATTGAGCAAGTAATTAACCCAATTCTTTCAAAAATTGATCTTCCTAAAAACGATTTACGAATTCTTATCAATCCAACAGGACGATTTGTAATCGGTGGTCCTATGGGCGATGCAGGTTTAACAGGTAGAAAGATTATTGTTGATACATATGGTGGTATGGCACGTCATGGAGGCGGAGCATTTAGCGGTAAAGACCCTTCAAAGGTTGATCGCTCTGCTGCATATGCGATGCGTTGGGTTGCAAAGAACGTGGTAGCTGCGGGTTTTGCAAGACGCTGTGAAGTTCAGGTTGCTTACGCAATCGGAAAAGCTCAGCCGGTTGGACTCTTTGTTGAAACTTTCGGAACTGAAACAGTTCCAGTCGGCAAAATTCAAGATGCAGTTCTTCAAGTTTTTGATTTACGTCCAGCAGCAATCATTAGAGATCTCGATTTGCTTCGTCCAATTTATTCTAAGACCAGCGCTTATGGCCACTTCGGTCGTGAATTAAAAGAATTTACGTGGGAGTCCACTAGTCGCGTAGATGCTTTACGCGCTGCCATTAAATAAATTCCAGTCAAATATATGCAAAGCGTCAAACCGCTTCGATTAAAACGAGAAACTTATCGTTTAGATCAAAGGGCTGACTCTCCCAATGTGGCCCATGTTTGGGTTGATTCGGGTTTATCTCATCTAGATGGGTTGTACACATATCGGATACCTAATGATCTTTTGACAGATGTTGCTGTTGGTTCACGGTTAAAAGTTCCATTTAATTCTCGAAGCTGCGAAGCAATAGTTGTTGAGTTGAGTACTTCTCAGGAATCTTTAGGCAATTTAAAAGTAATCGAGTCTTTGTTGGGTGAATACCCCGTCGCCAACAAATCCATGATTGCCTTTTATTCAGATATGGCGAAATTTTGGGCCGGTGATCCATATTCACTTATTAAATCTGGCATTCCTTCACGCGTCGCTGCAGTAGAAAAAACCATTAAACCTTATGAATTTGATGCAACCCAAAAAAATTCCCGTAATTCTAAGAAATTGGAATACGCGTATTTCATGCACAGTCCACATATTTCCGCTTATTCCGAACTTGCGGAATTAGCTATTGGACGATTAAAACAGGGTTCAGTTTTGCTCTTATTGCCTGATGTTAAAGACGTTTCACGCATGATTGCGCATTTAAAGAAACTCCAGATAACTTGTCCAGTTTTTCGACTTGATTCATCTCTCACTCGTTCAGAGCGTTATGCAAGTTATCTTCAAATCGCGAATTCCGAACAAGTACTTGTATTAGGTACACGGAGTGCTCTATTTGCTCCGATTAATGGTCTGGATTCAATCATTGTTGGATTTGAAAAATCAGAACAATTCTATGAACAGAAACATCCTTATTGGAATGTACGAGATAGTGTTTTCTTGCGATCAAATATCGAATCAACCAATCTCTATTTCACAGGGTATGTTCCATCGGCGGAAATGGCTTATCAGATTGAACAAAGGAGAGTTAAATTCGTAAGTCAAAAACACATTTTAAAAACATTGGCATATCCGCAAGCAAAAGGTGAACTACTTCCAGATCGAATTGTCTCCGAAATACGCAAATCTTTAAGCCAGGGAACAGTACTTTTTCTTGCACCGCGAAAAGGTTATGCAAATGCGCTGCTATGCGCCAAATGTAAGAATATTGCTTTATGTGAATGCGGTGGAAGATTATTGATGAGCAGCATGACTGCTGATCCAATTTGCTCTCTCTGTTCAACTGAAGATAAGAGTTGGAAGTGCAAATGGTGCTCAGGCACCAATAGGTATGCAGCAGCACGGGGGATAGATAGATTTCATGAAGAAATTGGAAGAGCTTTTCCAAATATGGCAATTCAACTATCAAATTCTCCAAATATCCTGGAAGAGATTTCACCCAAAACTAAAATACTAATAGCTACTCCTGGGGCAATTCCTGTGGCGATGGATGGATATTCATCAATTGTTATTCTGGAAGGGCAAAGATTCCTCGCAAGCGGATCTTCTACTTACGAAGAGATGGTGTACGAATCATTTTTTGATTCTGCGGCAAGGGTAAAAAAGAACGGAAACATTCTTGTGGTTTTGGATTCTTCCCATCCATTGATTTCATCAATCACGCGTTGGAATCCGAGCGTCCTAGTTAAGAAAATCCTGCGTGAAAACAATGATGCATTGCTCCCACCGTACGCTTCGTCGGCTCTTCTAAGAGTTCCGATAACTGATGCCGTAATGCTGAGAAATGGAATATTGAAAAGCATTAAGGATGGTCGGTTGCCTAGTTCTTCGAAGGTGTATCTCACAGAGAATGACTCCAAGAATGAGTCTAGATTGCTCATTAATGTACCCAGAGAAAATAGAGAAGATTTGGCGAATTTCGTCCTGGAACTTAGTCGTAAAAGAGCAATATCTAAGAAGAGTTTTATCAGCGTAGCTTTAGATCCTTACGTTCTTTTGGGTTAGTCCCATTGGTAGACTTCCACCATGTCTTTACAGCAGATCCGTTTATTTGGTGACCCAGTCTTGGTTTCGCCCGCTTCTCCTGTAGTTGATTTTGATAAAGAGCTCCGCAAACTTGTTGAGGATCTGACTGACACGATGATTGCTGCTCCGGGAGCGGGATTAGCAGCGCCTCAAATAGGTGTTCCTCTTCGAGTATTTGTCTGGGATGTTGATGAAGAATTAGGACATCTAATTAACCCATCCTTGGATTTAAGTGATGAAGAGCAAGATGGAGAAGAAGGTTGCCTATCGTTTCCTTCTCTTTCCTATCCAACGAAACGAGCGATGCGTGTTGTAGCTAAGGGTTGGAATATGCATGGGGAGCCGATAACGGTGGAAGGTTCAGAATTATTAGCTCGTGCGATTCAACACGAAACTGATCATTTAGATGGAATAGTTTTCATTGATCGGTTAGACGAGCAAACACGCAAAATAGCGATGAAGGACATCAGAGAATCTGATTGGTTCTCTGAATCTTTGGCTAAAGGGAATGCTCCAAAAGTAAAAATATCCCCACATAAGACATTCGGAAAAGGTTTATAGTGCGCGTTGTTGTGGCTGCTACAGCAGAGGTAGCAATCCCAACTCTCGAATGGCTCAAAGAATCTGAACACGATTTGATTCGAGTTATAACAACTCCAGACTCCAGAGTTGGTAGAGGAAAAATTCTTGCCGAATCGCCTGTAGCCCTATGGGCTGGTAAGAATCACATTCCTATTGAAAAGCCAATCACTTCAGCTGAAATCGCTACGGCTTTCGAGAATGCAGATGTAGTTATTGCTATTGCTTATGGGAAAATTTTAAGCGCCGAAGTTCTATCTATCCCCACATATGGATGCCTTAATCTCCATTTCTCCTTGCTACCGGCTTATCGTGGAGCGGCTCCCGTACAAAGAGCTTTACTCAATGGTGAAAGCGTTACGGGTATTTCTATTTTCAGAATTGATGAAAATTTAGACACGGGACCTATATACGTCCAGAAGAAGTACGAGATTAATGCAAACGCAAATAGTGCAGAGGTTCTTAGAGATCTTTCATATGTTGGCGCAGAGTCGTTTTTGCAAGTGTTAAAAGATATTAAAAATGGAATTAAACCCAAAATGCAGGAAACCTTTGGAATTAGTTTGGCACCGAAAATATCCAAAGAGGAAGCGCGAATCAATTGGGGTAAATCATCCGTATCGCTATCAAATTTAGTGAGAGCTTTTACTCCTAATCCTGGGGCATGGACTACTCATAAAGGTTCGGTGATAAAGATTGTTGAAATTGGTTCAGGTTCAATGCAGGAAAAATTGGCCCCAGGTTTTATTCACGTAGTAGACAAGAAGATGTTTGTGGGCACTGCAGATGAGCCGATTGAGATTTCTAAATTGGTTCCTGCCGGAAAAAAAGAGATGCTATCGGCAGATTGGTTAAATGGAGCACGTGTTGCTCCAGGAGATTTCTTTGAGTAATCCACCGGGTAAGAAATTCAGCGCACCTCGTCCAGATGCCCCTCGCTTATTAGCTTATGACGTACTACATGAAGTTAATCGTAACGGTGGCTATTCGAATTTATTGTTGCCAAAAGCTCTTGCACAATCATCGTTAGAAGATCGCGATAAGGGATTCGCCACAGAGTTGGTTTACGGAACTCTTCGTATGCAGGGAAGACATGATTGGATACTTTCGCAGGCTAGCGATAGACCTTGGAATGAAGTTGACCCCGCGCTAGTAGATGTTGCTCGCTTAGGGGCGCACCAGTTATTTGAAATGCGAGTACCAACGCACGCAGCTGTGTCTGCAACAGTCGAGCTTGGTCGAAAAATATTGGGAGAATCTAAGGCTTCATTCTTAAATGCAATTCTACGCAAAATTAGTCAAAAATCTCTCGATGATTACGTAACGGAAATCTCAAGTATCAAAGATGATTTCGAAAGATTAGAAATACTTCACTCTCACCCTCAATGGATTATTAGTGCGTATATGGATCAACTGGGTAATCTTGAAGAAGTCGAACAACTTTTAATCGCTAATAACATTGCACCCCGTCCAACATTGGTTTCTTGGCCTGGGTTAAGTTCACAGCAAGATTTGTTAGATATTGGCGCGACAGCAACTCATTTCTCACCTTACGGAGCAGTATTCGATGGTTCACCAGCATCGTTAGACCTGATTATTTCAAGAAAAGCAGGTGTTCAGGATGAAGGTTCTCAACTCGTTGCAGATGTGTTTTCTAAAATATCCCAAGATCAACAATCTTGGTTGGACTTGTGTGCAGGTCCTGGTGGAAAAGCCGCTCTTTTATCAGCACTAGCTAAGAGAGATTCTATTGATTTTGCTGCAAATGAAATCTCAGAGGTTAGAGCAAAATTAGTTAGTCAAGTGGTTCAAGGGGCAACGGTGACAACCGTTGATGCCCGGGAGATTGATTCACTCGGTAAAACTTTTGGCGCCATTCTGGCGGATGTGCCATGTACAGGTTTGGGAGCGTTGCGTCGTCGTCCAGAAGTTAGATGGCGTAGAACGGTAGCTGATTTGAAAGCATTGGTAATTTTGCAATCAGAGATAATTGACGCTGCCGTGAATGTTTTGGCTCCTGGTGGAATTTTTGGTTATGCAACGTGCAGCCCTCATCTTTCTGAATCACGCATTGCAGTATCAGAAACACTCCGACGTCATCCAGATCTTGAAGTTGTGGATGTTTCGCCATATTTGCATCCCGATCTTCGTTCCACAGGCGTAGATAGAGGGAGCATGACTTTGTGGACACACCGACACGGCACGGACGCCATGTTTCTAAGCGTCATGCGTAAGAAGAAATAGTATTCGTCCATGAAAAGCTCTGTCCGGATTCATCCGAGTATTTTAAATGCCGATCATTCGAAGATACTCTCTGAAATAGATCGCGTAGCTAAGGTTTCAGATTTTCTTCATTTAGATATTTTGGATGGAAAATTCGCGCCAAATACATCCTTTTCTTGGACTGAAGCTCAAAATATTATTTCGGGTTCATCCATACCCGTCGATGCCCATCTGATGGTTATTGATAGTGACGTGCAAGGACCGCGCTACGCGGAAGCAGGATGCACAAGCGTTACGGTGCATGTTGAATCGACTGCAGATATTAGGAAAACTATAAAAAATATCAAATCAAATGGAGCAAGAGCGAGCTTGGCTTTGAAGCCAGCTAGTCAGATTGAAACGTATGTAGATCATTTGGATGAAGTGGATATGTTTCTAATCATGACTGTTGAGCCAGGATTCGGTGGACAATCATTTATGCCGGAAATGATGGAGAAAGTTTCTAAAACTCGAGATTTGATTGGTGATAGACCCATTTGGTTGCAGGTAGATGGGGGCATTTCAAAGGAAACAATTGAAATTGCTCGGGCCGCTGGCGCTGACACCTTTGTTGCTGGAAGCGCTGTTTATAAGTCAGATAATCCTGCTGCAATGATCAATACTTTGCGTGCCCTTGCCGAGCACGCACAACCTAATTAGCAGATATGGAAAGGTATCCATCTAGTAAACTAGAGGTATGAAATCCTTTGAATCTTTGTGGAGTGAATTAGAGAACATCGCTATAACTCGACCTGAAGGTTCTGGAACTATCAAGGCGCTGGATGCCGGGCTTCATAGCATTGGAAAGAAGATCATTGAAGAGGCAGGCGAAGTATGGATGGCTGCCGAACATGAAGACAACGAAGCTTTGGCTATCGAAATTAGTCAATTGATTTATCATCTTCAAACTTTGATGTTAGCCCGCGGATTAACCCTTCAAGACATATACAAGAATCTTTAGGAGAGAAAATGTTACGTATCGCAATCCCTAATAAGGGTTCTTTAGCTGAGGATTCAATTGCTGTGTTAAAAGAAGCTGGTTACAAACAACGCACGGATAGTCGAGATTTGGTGCTTGTCGATATTGAAAATCAAGTGGAATTTTATTATTTACGTCCTAGAGATATAGCTCTATATGTTGGTTCGGGAGAACTGGAAGCTGGGATTACAGGACGTGATCTACTTATCGATTCAGAAGCAGAAGCAGTTGAAATTTTATCTCTTGGTTACGGTGGCTCTACTTTCCGTTTTGCGGCACCTTCAGGAAAAAATTGGAAAATTGGTGATATTGAAGGAAAGAGAGTTGCGAGTGCGTATCCAGGATTGGTTAATGCACATTTGAATTCACTTGGCATTAAATCAACCGTTGTACGTCTTGATGGCGCCGTTGAAAGCAGTGTTCGTCTCGGCGTTGCCGACCTTATCGCCGATGTTGTCAGCACCGGAAACACCTTGCGCCAAGCAGGGCTAGAGATTTTCGCAGAACCAATTCTGGTTAGTGAAGCTATTCTGATCACGCGAGATTCAGAGAAGAACAACCCTGCTCTTCAAATATTACTGCGACGTTTACAAGGAGTTATTACAGCTCGCTTGTATGTTCTGCTTGATTACGATGTCCCACGAGATAAAGCTGAAGCTGCATGCGCGATAACGCCAGGTTTAGAGTCTCCTACTATTTCACCTCTTCAGAACGAAAAATGGGTGGCAGTAAGAGCCATGGTTTTGAGAAAAGAAACCAATCGCGTAATGGATGAGTTATGGGATTTAGGAGCGCGCGGCATTCTTGTTACCGACATTCACGCTTGCAGACTTTAACCCTTATTTCTCAGGATTTAAATATTTTCTTTAATCACTAAGTTAAGGTCAGAATTAAGAGCGGACGAGTTAGTTGCGTTTCGTAATGATTCTGATGTAGCGCCTGAAACAAAGAATTCGATGGTGATTAACGGCGACGAGGCGCTTCGATAGATTCTTTCAACATTGCCACCCGTTTCTGCGATGCGCAAGGCAAGGTTCGCGATCGCTCCAGGGTTTAATTTTTGAGCCGAGGCAATAATGTGCACAAGGTTGTTTTTCTGTGCAAGAGATTCGATAGTTTCAGAACCAAAGGAAACTGCAATATCAACATTGAGTTTTTCGGCACATTGGTTTAGATCTTCTTCGACTGCTTGTGCATGCGCTGGATCAAGTTCTATCAGAACAGTAAGTATTAATCGGGAGCGGTTAACAACCTGCTCGATGTCTAATACGTTAATTGAAAACGGTTCTAGGGCGCTAAATAGAGCGCTGAAGATGCCGGGGGAGTCAACTCCAGATAAGAGGATTAACCCTGTAAAGCGTTCGTCGTTCTCAGATTTCTTATCCATGGAGATAGATTATCGCCAATTACATATGCGAAATCACTCTTGATAGTGCCTGAAAGAGCTACCTAGGCACTATCTTTTTGCTCTATGACCTCGCAATCAGTTCTGACTCTAGATGGAGTTAGTGTTATTCGAGACGGCAAACAGATACTCGGCCCGATTTCATTTCGTATAGCTACAGGAGAACGGTGGGTTGTACTCGGTCCTAATGGAGCTGGTAAATCAACTCTGCTTGGAGTGCTAGCGGCTCGAATCTTTCCGAGCAAAGGAAGCGCTTTTCTTTTAGATCAGCAAGTAGGTCGCGTAGATTTATCAGAATTACGAACACGTATTGGATTGGCATCGCCATCACTTGAAGCGATGGTTGAAACACATGAATTGGTACGAGATGTTGTTCTAACGGCTGCATACGCAATTATTGGACGCTGGAATGAAACATATGATTTGTGGGATGAATCAAGAGCGGTTGCGCTATTAACAACTTTCGGTGTGCGAGAACTAGGGGATCGACGTTATTCAACTTTAAGTTCAGGTGAAAAAAAGCGAGTCCTAATTGCACGGGCTCTGATGGCAGATCCAGAATTACTCTTACTTGACGAACCTGCGGCCGGTTTAGATGTTGGTGGGCGGGAAGATTTGCTTCACCGTTTCGCTCAATTCTCTAACGATCCGAGCGCACCAGCTAGTGTTTTAGTTACGCATCACATTGAAGAAATTCCAATAGGAACAACTCACGCTATCTTGCTCAAGGAAGGAAAAATAGCGGTGAGCGGCCCTGTTGAATCTGTAATCACAACTGAACACGTTAGCGCCGTATTCGGTTTACCGATACAAGTTACGTATGAGAGCTCACGATTCTTTGCCCGCGCTTAATCAATACCTAGATCCCCGTTGGAGAGATGTACTCCCTTCTTCAATGGATTTACTTGAAAAGCTCGAAAATAAAATTGATTTTTCCACGTGTGTGCCCGGCAAAGAGGTGATATTCAAAGCATTTAATTGCGATCCTAAAGAAGTATCCGTAGTTATATTTGGACAAGACCCATATCCGAATGAAGAGCACGCAATGGGTTTGGCTTTTAGCGTCAGTAAAGATGTGAAAAAAATCCCAGCGTCTTTAAGAAATATCTACACAGAAATGGTTAGCGATATTGGGTCCGCCCCAACAAACGGAGATCTAAGTTTTTTAAGTGATCAAGGAGTTATGTTACTAAATCGTGGTTTAACTCTAGATTTGAAGAGCAAAAAAGTGGAACCTTTGTGGTATCAATTCACCGAAGAAGTTGCACAAGTTTTGGGTAAATTAAGCGCAGTAGGAATATTTTGGGGAAATCAGGCACAAGAGTTGGCAAAGTATTTTCCTGAGAAGAAGAGAATAATCAATGTTCATCCAAGCCCACTATCGGCATACAAGGGATTTTTTGGAAGTAAACCATTTTCAGCAGTAAATGAAATTCTCTCATCCGAGAATAAAAGAACCATTAATTGGACAAAACAATAGCGCGGAGCTTTTCAGCCCCGCGCTATTGTTTTTAGTCTATTTATCCAATCCAGGAATTAATTGGAGAAGATAAGAAGTAGACCATGAAGAGTCCGCTTACAAGGAATAGAAGTGGGTGTACTTCTTTACTACGTCCTTGGACTACTCGGATGATTACGTGCGATACAAAACCCGCACCGATACCAACAGAGATGTTGTAGGTAAATGGCATCAAGATGATTGTAAGGAACGCTGGAAGACCAATACCCATGTCTTCCCATTCAATGTTCTTTACCTGTGACATCATCAAGAAACCAACGATGATCAAGGCAGGAGTTGCAGCTTCGTAAGGAATGATTGCAACTAATGGCGCTAGGAATGTTGTTAGCAAGAAAAGAATTCCTGTAACGATGGATGCTAAGCCTGTACGAGCGCCTTCTCCAACACCTGTAGCCGATTCGATGTAGCTTGTATTTGATGAAATACCAGCTGCTCCACCTGTTGCTGCAGCAATTGAGTCAACGATAAGAATCTTATTCGCACCCTCAACGTTGCCCTTTGAATCAGTTAATCCTGCTTGGTTACCAATTGCGGTCATCGTTCCCATTGTGTCGAAGAAGTCAGCTAACAAGAGAGTAAAGACAAGAAGAAGAGCGGCTAAGAAGCCTGTCTTTGGGTTAGTAAAGGCTCCGAAAATATCTTCGAAACCAAGACCTAGTGTGTCAAAGCGTGGAGTATCAGTGAAGTTAAGTGAACCATCAGCGCCCTTTGGGAGCGTTGGTGTATTCAAGCCCCAACCACGTGAGTTTGATTCAGTTGGGCTAATGAAACTGTTGCCAACCTTGAATTGACTTTCAACAATAACTGCAAGGATTGTTGAAGTAATAATTCCGATGAGGATCGATCCTTTGATCTTCTTCACCATGAGAATGATTGTGAGTAATAAACCAACTGTGAAAACAACTATTGGCCATCCAACTAGTTGGCCACCATCTCCGAGTTCTAATGGAACAGCTGATGGCTTTGAGTTAGTGCTTCCCCAGACGATATTTGGAGTACGGCGAACGAAGCCGCTATCTACAAGTCCGATGAGTGCGATAAATAGACCAATACCAACTGAGATTGCAACCTTTAAAGCTGTAGGAATAGCCTTGAAAACTGCAATTCTGAATCCGGTAAGAACCAAGATCAGAATCACAATACCTTCAAGTACTACGAGTCCCATCGCTTGCGCCCATGTTGCATTCTTTGCAATTGAAACTGCAACGAAAGTATTAAGACCAAGTCCTGTTGCTATTGCGAGCGGGAAGTTTGCAACCGCCCCCATAAGCATTGTTAATAATCCAGCGATTAGTGCGGTACCAGCAGCAACAATAATGATGGCGTTAGTTCTATCGCCTCCACCAATGAATGCTCCGGTGCTATCTGTTGTTGCCAGAATTAGTGGATTCAGTGCCACGATGTAAGCCATCGTGAAGAAAGTAACCACACCGCCGCGAATTTCTCGGCCGAGGGTTGAACCACGTTGAGTTATTTTGAAGTATTTATCGAGCATGACGAACCTTCCTGATTTTGTTATCGGGGGTGTTTGCGACCCCGTGTGAAATAACGGCTCACAGACCGGAGGAAGATGGGGAAATCGTATCTAGGAGTTGCTGGTGATTCGTGAAACGACACCTAAGGAAATTGCGATTGATTGGCCAATAAAGAGCGCAAAAAGGGCTGTTCCAAGGCCAACGGTGCCTCCCAGGAGGCTTCCAAGTATCAGCACTGAGCCTTCAATGCCTAAACGAACTCGACCAACACGGACGCCGCTTCTATTGTGAATCGCTGTCATTAAGCCATCACGTGGACCTGGACCAAGTGCGCATGTGATGTAGAGCGCTGAACCAATTCCCACTAGAGCTATTCCAAGAAAATCCATCAAGATTCCAATTAAATAATTATTTGCAAGAGGAAAGATGTTCACACCTAATTGAATTGCACTTGCGATTATTACGATATTTGCAATTGTCCCAAAACCTGGTTTTTCGCGCAGAGGGATCCACAGCAGCAGAACTAAAGTGCTGATAGCAAAGGTGGATACACCTATTGAAATATCTAATTTATTGGCAACTCCTTGAGCGAGCACGGTCCATGGAGCATTTCCGGTATTGCTTTGAACCAATAATGAATCGCCTAGACCAAAAATGAATAATCCGAAAAATAGTATTCCTGTCCGAGGAATCGATAAATCCCAACGATGTTTAGCAGCCCACGAAGTTTGGGGGATAGTTCGATGAGGACGTAGAAAATCTGAAAAAATGTTGCGGGATGCTTCTGAACTCATCTGTGCAGTCTACGCGATACAATTTCTGCGTGAGGTACATATTGTGTTAATTGGCCTAGGAACAGTAATTAATGTCCTGGCAATTATTGCTGGTTCCGTCGTAGGCGTTCTTGCAGGCTCTCGTTTGAATGTTAAAACCCGAGAATTAATCACCGATGTACTCGGTTTGATAACTATTTTGGCGGCAGCTAGCGCTGTCATTCCCATGTTTACGGTGGAATATTCGCAATCTCTACCGAAAGGTTGGACTCTTCTTAGCATCTTGGGTTCATTGCTCATAGGCGGAATAGTTGGTTCTGCTCTCAAGATAGAATTACGTCTTGAGAAATTAGGAGAGAATCTTCGTAAAAAATTCGGAGCCAATCAAGAAGGGACTTTCGTCGAAGGATTCGTCTCTTCTTCATTGCTCTTTGTAATCGGTCCACTAGCAATCTTGGGAAGTATTAGCGATGGTATGGGTACCGGCATTGATCAACTATCTTTAAAGTCGATTCTCGACTTTTTTGCTGCCATAGCCTTTGCCGCTTCTTTGGGTTGGGGAGTGGCAGCGTCATCTATTCCGGTAGGAATTTATCAAGGTGTTTGGACAGTTATAGGTTTTGCACTCGGCAGCATATTGGCTCAATACCAAATTGATGCCATGACCATCGTTGGCGGCTTAATGCTTCTATCTATTGGTTTACGGTTGTTGCGCATCAAGGAAGTAGCCGTCGGAAACCTTCTTCCAGCTCTAGCGATTGCGCCACTCTTTGTTTATATGCTCAACAGCTTTTTAGTTTAAAATGAGCTTGCATCAATAACAAATCGATATTTCACATCACTAGCAACGGTGCGATTGTAAGCGGTGTTTGCGTAATCCGCTTTGATAACCTCAACATCACTAACAATGTTTTTATCCCCGCAAAAATTCAACATTTCTTGCAACTCTGAAACGCCGCCAATCATTGATCCTGTCATAGAGCGACGTCCCTCTAGCATCACACCGGCATGTACAGCGTAAGGTTTTCCAGGGAGTCCAATGATCACCAAAGTGCCATCAAGTTTTAAGGTTTGTAGATATTCATTTATATCTAATTCCGCACTGACTGTATTGAGAATAATGTCAAAGGATTTCTTCAATGAGGACAGAGCGCCTTCATCCTTGGTACACACAAAATGATGAGCTCCCATTTTTAGAGCATCTGATTTTTTCTCGGCAGAATGTGAAAGAACAGTAACTTCTGCCCCCATTGCAACTGCGAATTTAACACCCATGTGGCCTAACCCGCCGAGTCCCATTACTGCAACTTTAGTTTTTGGTCCAACATTAAAGTGTTTAATTGGTGAGTACAGAGTAATTCCAGCGCATAGAAGTGGAGCCACTCCTTCCAAGGGCAAATTCTTTGGAATATGCACAGCGTAATCTTCATTTATTACAAAATTGTTTGAATATCCACCACGGGTTTGCTCGCCACTTTTTCTCTCAAGACTGTTGTATGTGCCGGTCATTCCCTCTAAACAATACTGTTGCAAACCTTGATTGCAGTTTTCACAGTTACGACATGAATCTACGAATACTCCGACTCCAATGAGATCTCCATTTTTGAATTTTGTTACAGATGCACCGACTGAAGTAACCACGCCGGCGATTTCATGGCCTGGGACTAATGGATAGTAAACAGAACCCCACTCGCCTCGAGCAGTATGAATATCTGAGTGACATATGCCAGTAAATTTCACATCTAGAGCAACATCATGGGCGCCGAGTTCACGGCGATCGAATTCAAAAGATCTTAAGGGTGATGTTGCGCTATCTACAGCTAGTCCGCGTGATTTCATGAATTTCCTTCGTTAGGTAAATGGGAGTGGATCGGTTGAAACGTGTGCAGCTTTAGATGATCGTGCTGTTACTTCTCTCATGTGATGACGTCTGCAGAGTACTTCGTATGCAATTTCTTGGCCGGGAGCTACATCGCCGACCACAACTTGTTCACCTTGTGTGACCATGGTTCCGTCAACTGTTCGTGCGTTGTGTGTTGCACGTGCGCCACACCAGCAAAGGGCTTCTACTTGCAAGGTGTTAACTCGATCAGCTAATTCGACGAGCCGCGCTGAGCCGGGAAAGAGTTTCGTTCTAAAATCGGAGAGAATTCCAAAGGCGTAAACGTCTATACCTAAACCATCGACAATCTTGGCTAATTGTTCGATTTGTTGGGGTACATAAAATTGTGCTTCATCACAAATTATGTAATCAATGCGATTTCCTTGGGACAATTTGTCAACGACGTATTTGTGCAAATCAAGTTCAGGTGAAACTTCGATCGCAGGACTTTGTAAACCTAGGCGAGATGAGATCACACCGGATCCAGCGCGATCTTGTGATGTGAATATCAACCCTGTTCGTCCGCGACTCTGATGGTTATGGGCGGTTTGCAGGGCTAGCGTTGATTTTCCGCTATCCATTGTTCCGCAGTAGTAAATGAGTTCGGCCACGGGGTTATCTTGCCATTGTCGAGGAATTTATGCAGGTTTAAAACAGTACTTAAACTAGAGATTGATACCTTGATCGCGTAAGGCTTGCGTAAGCCTTGGAATCAATGCAAGAGAAATATCTACGGAAATGTGTGATGCATCTCGGTATGCAACAACACCATCTTTCACTGCGGGACAAACGTTAGAGCAGAGCCAAGGGTTTGGATCAATCACCTTAAATCCTGGTATTGATAAATTCTTACTTCGTTCCGAGGTATTACATTCCGTAATTGAATAGTTAGATAAACATGCTGGAATGTCGCGGGTAGGGTGCGGAGTGTCGGTTATATAGATCAAATGAGGAGATGAATTCTTAACTTGGTTCAGTAGTTTTCGTTGTCCTTCATTCCACCATTGGGTGCGATCATTGAATTGCGGGGGTTGAGCGAAATATTGGAAGCTGCTCATGATTAACACATCTGGTTCTATATCTTGAATTCGTTTTATCGTATTTTCTCGCCACTGGACACATCGCGACATCTTGAACCCACCCTGATCCCTGCGAACCGTTTCTACTGAAGGACAAGCTGATTTGGTGAGAGATATTAATTTATATCCCGATCTGTTCGCGATTTCGATAAGCGCAGGAAACCACTGAGCCGCATGAGAATCACCATAGAGAACCATGGTCTTGTCCGAATCTAGTTTTCCGTATTCACATTTACCTGATTTTGTTTGTGCGTAGTTTGCGTGGCATCCATCGTCGTAAATCTGTGGACGGGCTTTGATCTGTGCTAATGAAACAGCCCCCTTGATTCCTGAAATATCTATCTTGTCGCTATTAGTAAACATAATCACTGCGCCCATGAATACAGATATTCCCGTAACGTAGGCAGCTTTTTTGTACACCAAAAGTGGGAGAATTTTCTTGTTTCGATATGGTTCTTCAATAAATCGATGAGTTAAATCCGCTAACAAAATAGTCGCAGCTATTGCCAATAATCGCTCATAAACCTCTAAAGGCCTTGCAAAGTATGTGCTCGGAAGAACCAACAATGGCCAATGCCATAAGTAAAGAGGATAAGAAATCTCTCCAAGCCATTGAGAGATACGACTGTTGGCTACGTCGTTTAGAAATGGTGGCCATGAATTAATAGTTGCAATAAGCAAAACAGTGCCAATTACTGGCAACGCTGCGTTGAGTCCTGGAAATGGCGTGCTCTCATTGAACAAAAATGCACTAATAATCAGTAAGACAAAACCGATAAGTCCAATGAATTTTCTAGTTTTAAATGGCGGAACAAGAACTAGCAAAGCACCGAGACCGAGTTCCCAAGCTCTTGTTGGCAAGGAGTAAAAAGCCCAAATAGGTGAATTTTCTGTTTGGTAGATTGAAAAAATGAAAGAAGCTAAAGTAATAGTTGCTACTAGGTATGTGAGCACCATTCGGTTTTTCAAATACTTTGACAGGGTGAAAAATAGCAGGATCAACAGAGGCCAGACTAAATAAAACTGCTCTTCGACAGCTAAAGACCAATAGTGAATTACAGGTGATGGAGTGGCGTCCAAATTTTGATAATCAGCCTGCCACCATGCAAAGAGATAGTTTGAAACATACAAACTTGCAGCTATCACATCTCGCCCCAGTGAAGTTCGCATAGTGGCCGGAATCAACATCCAGGAAACCACTGCAGTTATTGCTAGGACGAAAAAAGAGGTTGGAAGCAATCTTTTGAAACGTCTGGAGTAAAACTCTTTGAAATTGATGGTGCCACTGCGATCTATTTCCCGGAGTAAAAGGCCGGTTATGAGGAAACCGCTTATTACGTAGAAAATATCTACGCCTATAAAACCACCGCTTACCCATTTCGCATGAAAAAGAGTTACTAGTATCGCAGCTAGGGCCCTTAGCCCCTGAATCTGTGTGATTTTTACTGTTGAATTATTCTGCATTAAATCATTTTCAAAGATCGAATATTCATCTCAGGAAATTCAGACAATATTTTTTCTCTGCCTTTTAACGATTTTATCTCTAATAAAAAAACAAGTTTAGAAACTGTTGCCCCTGTTTTTTCCACTAATTTTATTGCTGCACTAGCAGTGCCTCCGGTAGCAAGAACATCATCTACTATCAAAACTTTCGTATCGGGTGCGCATGAATCTTTATGTATCTCCAGAGTGTCGGAGCCATATTCGAGCCCATAGTTTTCTTGGTATGTATCAGAAGGTAATTTTCCAACCTTTCTAATTGGAATGAATCCAATGTTGATGTGATTAGATAGAGCCGAAGCAAAGATAAATCCTCTTGCTTCCATTCCGGCCACATAATCAAGACCAATTTCATCTTTGGACATCTCTTCGATGATTGTTTTAAATGCTTTTGAATTTCCTAGAAGCGGTGTTATGTCGTGAAAGAGTATTCCGGGTAGCGGAAAATCTGGGATCTGCCTGATGAGGGATAGGGCATCGTCTAGTTTCACGATGCTGATAGTTTCATATTTTTGTGTCCGAACGGGGACTTGAACCCCGAAGCCCTTGCGGGCACTAGCACCTCAAGCTAGCGCGTCTGCCAATTCCGCCACCCGGACGAGTAAGAACCCAACGATAGCAATGGCTCCGAAGGGAAGCAAAAGAGAATTTTCTGCGAGAGACTACGCATATGACCAAGAGTGAATTATCAGATGCTGAGCGCGCAGAATTGCATTCGGATGCAATTTCGATTTGCCAAACTTTGATTCGTATTCCAAGTGTTAATTATGGCGACGGCAAAGGTGATGAAGCGGCCGTTGCCGCAAAAGTTGTTGAATTATTGCTTGAAGCAGGTATTGATTCTGAAATATTCGAATCTGCCCCAGGGCGTTGCAACGTTATTGCTCACATTAAGGGTGTCGATGAAAAGCGTCCTGGTTTAGTAGTTCATGGACATTTAGATGTTGTGCCAGCTAATGCTGATGATTGGAGTGTGGATCCATTCTCCGCCGAAATTAAGGATGGAATGATTTGGGGTCGTGGCGCGGTTGATATGAAAAATATGGATGCAATGATTATTGCGATTTTTCGTATGTGGGCCAAAAAGGGAATCAAACCTCCACGCAACATTGTTCTGGCATTTTTCGCCGATGAAGAAGCAGGTTCTTTATTCGGTTCACGATGGATGGTTGCCAAGCATCCTGAAGTTTTTAAAGGATGCTCAGAAGCTATCTCTGAAGTGGGTGGATTTTCGGTAACTGTCGCGGGAGATAAACGTTTGTATTTTATTGAAGCTGCCCAAAAGGGTATTCATTGGATGCGATTGAGTGCATCGGGCCGCGCAGGTCATGGATCGATGATGAATCCTGAAAATGCACTAACCAGATTAAGTGAAGCTGTTTCAAAAGTTGGGAATTATGAATGGCCGCAACGTTATACAAAGACTGTTAAAGTCTTGTTTAATAAAATAGCTGAAGTTACTGGCAAGAAATATGATGAAAAAGATCTTCGCCCGTTACTAGAAGAAATTGGACCCATGGCCCGGATGATCGGAGCCACTCTTCAAAATACCGCAAATCCCACAATGCTTGAGGCTGGATATAAGGCGAACGTAATTCCTCAATCCGCCAGTGCTGTAATTGACGGGCGGTTTTTGCCAGGTTTGGAAAACGAACTTAACCAGACGATCAAAGAAATTATTGGTCCAGATATCACAGTAGAAACAATCACTCACGATATTGCTTTGGAAATAGATTTCGAAGGCGATTTAGTTGAATCTATGAATCGTTCGATTCTAGCTTTTGATCCAGAGGGTATTCCCGTGCCTTACCTAATGAGTGGCGGTACAGATAATAAAGCGCTAAGTGAGTTAGGCATTATTGGTTATGGTTTTTCCCCGCTTCAATTGCCAGCAGACTTGGATTTCATGGCTTTATTCCATGGAGTAGATGAACGTGTACCAGTTGATGGAATCAAATTTGGCGTAAACGTTCTCGAGGAATTTTTAAGAAATTCTTGAAATCTCGTTAAGAGCAGTTCGAACAACTTCTGGCAGAGTTACTTCTTCACTTGATAATGCACCACGAAGTTGAGCACCTGTTCGCGCTCCCAAAATAACGCTCGTAACATGCTCGGCATCCCTAACCCAAGCAAGTGAAACTTCAAGCGGGGAGTATCCAAGACCTTCAGCAGCAACGCATACAGCTTCTACTATCTGCGTTTGTTTATCTGAAAGATAAGGCTCGACAAATGACGCGAAGTGAGGAGTAGCAGCTCGAGAATCGCTCGGGATACCTTTTCGATATTTACCGGTTAAAACTCCACGTCCAAGAGGAGACCACGCGAGGAAACCTACGTTTAAGTTTTGAACTGCATCAAGAATATCTTCTTCAACCTTGCGATTTAAGAGTGAATACTCATTTTGAATTGTTGTTATAGGTGCTTTATTTGCAATCACTTCTTGCCGAGTAATGGCATGTGCACCTTGCCATCCTGAGAAATTAGAGACTCCTACATAGCGCGCTTTTCCACTGGAATAGGCGTAGTCCAATGCTGACAAGGTGTCATCAAGTGGTGTTAGAGCATCCCATGTGTGGATTTGCCATAGATCCAAATAATCCGTATTCAAACGTTGTAAGGATGCATCTAATTGTGCGATTAGTGCAGATCGTGAGTTATCAACTTTTCTTATTCCTTGCGGAAAACTCAATCCTGCCTTTGACGCGATTACAACTTCATTTCTTTCAAATAGTGTTCCGATTAAACCGCCGATGACACGTTCGCTGTCACCATCGCCATATACAGCGGCTGTGTCTATGAAATTACCTCCTGCATCCAAGAATGCGCGGCATTGATCTGCGGCTTCATGTTCGTCTGTATCTCGTCCCCAGGTCATTGTCCCTAGTCCGATACGAGAGAGCATTAGTCCGCTCTTACCTGCGCGCCTCATTTGCATGGCACGACCTTAGCAAGTGTGCATTCCCAAATCCCGATAACCTTGCTGTGTGACCACAGTGATTTTGCTTAGACATGCCCATTCGATAGCCAATGAAAAGGGTGTGTTAGCGGGTCGTGCCTCTGGTATCTCTTTGAGTAAAAAAGGAGAAGTTCAGGCACAAGAATTAAAAGTACGTTTAGGATCCTTGAATTTTAAAGAAATTCGAATAAGTCCGCTAGAGAGATGTTTATTCACTCTTCAACCATGGTTGAACGAAAGAGGTATTTCGGAGAGAAAGATTGTCTTCGATAAGGGTTTTTCGGAGGTTGATTATGGAACTTGGACCGGAAAGAAACTTTCCTTACTTTCATTGAAGAAAGAATGGCGAGTTGTTCAGAAGAGTCCGAGCAAAATGGTTTTTCCAGATGGTGAGTCCTTATCGGAAGTTCAAAAGAGAGCCATGAAATCCCTCATGAAAACTGTTGAGATGGCTGAAGGTGGAGTTGCGCTTATCGTGAGTCATGGCGACGTAATTAAATCAATTATTGCGCAATGCCTTGGTCTAGAACTAGATAAGTTTCAAAAAATTGTTATTGATCCGGCATCTATTTCTGTCCTTGATTACAACAGAAAAAATTTCCGTTTGCTACATCTCAATGATTCCTCAACGAATTTCGATTATCTATCTAAAAAATCTCGCTCAGTTAAAACTCTTGTTGGCGGGGGATCGGGACGAGCATGAGCCCAATCGTTTACGAATTCAATCCAGTTGAGCGTTTTGTAGCGGGTACGGTTGGAGCCCCTGGAGAGCGAACTTTCTTCATTCAGGCTCGCACAGGTTCCAGAGTTGTTTCCGTAGTAGTTGATAAATCTCAAGTGATAGCTCTAGGTGAACGTACGAAAATAATGCTAAGGGAGATTAAGAAAACCGATGCGACTATTTATGTTAAAGCCCTGGAAGTAGATGATGCTCCTTTAGAACAACCTATCTTCGAAGAGTTTCGGGCAGGCGTTATTGCTATGGCATGGGATGCCGAAAATTCACTGATTGTCTATGAATTAAGAGAAATGACTTCCTCGGATGATAAAGAAGAGGATGAATTAGTCTTTGATGAGATTGATCTAATTTCCGATCTTTTGCGAGTTCATGTCTCTCCATCTCAAGCAGCAGCTTTTGCTAAAAGGTGTCTCTCGCTGGCTAATGCTGGTCGCACGCCTTGTCCATTTTGTGGAATACCTATTGATCCAACGGGACATTTATGTCCCCGCTCTAATGGATATCGCAGATGAGTGAAATCTTAGATGTTTTAACAAAAGGCACTTTGATTGTTACGGGACGGCTTATTGATGCATCAAATGCAACTTTATTGGCTGAATGCTCTTATGAAGACATAAAAGTGAAGTGCATTTATAAGCCAATCGCAGGAGAACGTCCTCTATGGGATTTTCCGGACGGGAATTTAGCTAGTAGAGAGTTTGCTGCATTTCTTATAAGCAAGCACGCCAAATTTAACGTTGTGCCACTTACTATTTTGCGCGAAGGGCCTTTTGGTTTGGGGATGGTTCAAGAATGGATAGATATAGACACTTCAGTTGATCTCGCATCATTTTTTAGTAGTGATGATGCACGTTTACGTAAAATGGCGCTTTTTGACGCAGTTATTAACAACACCGATCGAAAAATTGGCCACTTATTACCACACGTCGATGGCACTGTTTATGGGTGCGATCATGGAGTTACTTTTCATCAAGAAAACAAGTTGAGAACTGTTTTATGGCAATGGGCCGGAAGCGCTATTTCAGAGGTTGAAGAAGAAGCATTGGTCTTGTTGTTATCTGAGATTAAATCTAATCGGTTAGATAATCTCAGTGATCTAATAACCGAATCTGAAATAAGTGCGTTAATCCTTAGGATTGAAGATTTGTTGACTACAAAATCATTTCCTCTTCCAAGCCAGGAATGGCCCGCAATACCTTGGCCAGCGTTTTAGATCATTCTTTATTCAATGTGTAATAGTATTCGCGTATGAAGTCGTGGCCAGAGGTTTATATACCTACCATTGATTCAAAGTTTGATACCCCGAACCTTCAGCTCTTCAATTCACATTCTCGCAAAATTGAGAAATTACCATCAAAGAAAACTTTTCGGATGTACGTCTGCGGTATTACGCCTTATGACTCAACTCATCTAGGACATGCGGCAACATATTTGTCTTTCGATTTAATCAATCGCTATCTCAGGGCCATGAAATCCGAAGTTTTATTCGTTGAAAACATTACCGATATCGACGACCCATTGCTTGTAAGAGCTGCTCGCGATGGGATCAATTGGCAGGATTTAGCGGATTCACAAATAGAACTCTTCCGCAGCGACATGACCTCCCTGAGGGTTTTACCTCCGAAGTTTTATATAGGAGCAGTTGAAGCTATCGGTTTGGTAACAACCAAAATCGAAGAACTAAAAAGCGCCGGAGCGATTTATTCAGTAGAAAATGATCTTTACTTTCGCGTTCATAGCGATCCGGATTTTGGTTCGAGGTCGCACCTTTCGGTAGATGATTGTTTGAAGACATTTGCCGAACGAGGGGGAGATCCGGAACGGGTTGGGAAAGAAAATCCTCTGGATTCATTAGTGTGGCTGAGTAAGAGAGAAAATGAACCAGGTTGGCCGAGTATCCATGGCGAAGGTAGGCCGGGTTGGCACATTGAATGTTGTGCAATAGCTCTTGGTTATTTGCAACCAGATCCCCAAGATGAATACCTAATTGATATTCAGGGTGGGGGAAATGATTTGATTTTTCCACACCATGAAATGAGTGCCGCTCAAGCTCGAGTTTCCACCGGAAAAGATTTCGCACGTATGTATGTTCATACCGGAATGATCGGTCTCAACGGTGAAAAAATGAGTAAAAGTTTGGGAAATTTGGTCTTCGTCTCCTCATTAATGCAATCTGGCGTTAACCCGATGGTTATTCGTTGCGCACTGCTGATGCAGAATTACGCGGAAGATCGCATGTGGAGTGATGATCTTCTCGCTCAAGCACAAAAATTTATTGTTGATCTCACGCTGCACCTTTCACAGAGTGAGTGCGCACCTACTCAAGATGTTATTCAGAATATTCTCAACGCTTTGTCGAATAATTTGGATACTGAAACTGTTTTCACAATTCTGCAGCAGTGGATTAAGGATTGCCAAAACGGTGGTATTGGCGGTAAACCAGGTGAGCTATCTCGTGCATTAGATGCTCTTCTTGGACTGGCAATCTGAGAATGAAAGATTTCTATAGCGCTGTATTTTTCGACATGGATGGTTTGTTTGTTGATTCAGAACCACAGTGGTTGATTGCAGAAACAGAGTTGATGGCTGAATACGGTTACAAGTGGACTTCTAATGATCAGAATTATTGTTTAGGTGGCCCTTTAACACGTGTTGGTCAATATATGTATGAAAAATCTGGGTTGGTGAAATCTCCTGAATTCTTCACTTCATCAGTGATTCAAATAATGTCCGTAAAGTTAAGCGCAGGAGCACCAGTTTTACCCGGAGCGTTGGAGTTACTCTCTGATTTGAAGAAAAACAATATCCCAACCGCCCTCGTTTCAGCTAGTCCAAGGGTTCTTGTTGATTCCGTTCTAAAAAGCATTCCTGAACATTCCTTTAGTTTTTCACTCTCTGCCGATGATGTTACAAACCCAAAACCGGATCCAGAAGCTTATTTATTGGCAGCGGATAAACTCAACGTAGATATTAAAAACTGTTTAATTCTGGAAGATTCGCTCACGGGCGTTCAAGCCGCCACTTCTAGTGGCGCATACACAATTGCGGTTCCTCATTTTGTGAAAGTTGAACCTAGGGTTCGGCTAAGAGTGATTTCTTCTTTGCGAGAATTAAGTTTTGCCCAGCTTTTCGCTAGTTATGCGCTGGACAAATAGATTTAAAGGAACACCAGTCACATAGTTTGGATTTGCGGGGCATCCATGTGTCAGTCTCAATCGCTTTTCTTATTGAATCCGCAATCTTCATCAGACTCTTTTCGGTCGCGACTAGTTCTTGCTCAGTAGGAGTGTTTTTTAGGACGCTGGAGTCTCCTAAATAGATCAGTTGAAGCAATTTAGGAATTACGTTTTTCTCTTTCCAATACAAGAGTGCATAAACCCTGAGTTGAAATAAAGCTTTTTCTTCCCATCCAGGTTTTGGTGATTTTCCTGTCTTGTAATCAATAATGCGTACTTCTCCAGTTGGCGCCACGTCTAGGCGATCTACGTAACCATGTAAATAGATATCGTCGGCTAAATCTTGCTCGAGATGAAATTCTCGATGTGTGGGTTCGAAAATAGTTGGGTTTTCTAAATCAAAGTAAGTTTTCAGTAGCGATGTGGCCCGGTCAAGCCATTCTTTTTCGCTTGTGATCATTGAGGCCAATTCAGGTTTGGTTTCCAGCTGTAGTTGCCATCTAGAAGGAAGTAGATCCGTAGCTGTTTGTACGGTTCGAAGTGCGGCTGGAGATTCGAAGAGGTCATGAAGAACTGTATGAACAAGTGTGCCTCGTTCAGCATCCAAACTGGGAGATTCAGGTAATTGATCAATAATTCGGTATTTGTAGAGGAGCGGGCAATTGGCAAAATCATTTACCCTGCTGGGGGATAGTCGCAATTGGCTCATTACCGCGAAGATACTCTGAATTTTTAGTAACCGCACGCATAAGATAGCCCCATGTCTAATGATGGGTATTTCTCCGAAGGTGATCGAATTCAATTAACAGATCCCAAAGGAAAGATGTACACATTTACAATTACAGTAGGTAAGGAATGGCACACACATAAAGGTTGGATCGTTCATAACGATTTAATTGGGCTACCTGAAGGAAGCGTAGTAAGCACCAGTGCTGGGTTGAAGTTCACAGCTTTTAAACCTTTGTTGGGAGATTTCGTACTCTCCATGCCACGTGGTGCGACGATTGTTTATCCAAAAGATGCTGCCATGATAATCGGAGTAGCTGATGTATTTCCGGGCGCTAAGGTCATTGAAGCGGGTGTGGGTAGCGGTGCTTTATCAATATCTTTGCTCAGAGCAATTGGTAAAGATGGCAAATTATGTAGTTTTGAAAGACGCGAGGATTTTGCAGAAATAGCACGAGAAAATGTCAAAACTTATTTCGGAAGCATTCCTTCTCAATGGCAACTAGAAGTGGGATCTGTCCAGGAGTCTTCAACAGACGAAAAATATGATCGCGTAATTTTAGACATGCTCGCTCCATGGGAATGTGTCGCATTTGCTGCCGAAGTTCTCAGACCAGGTGGTGTTTTCTTAGCGTACGTAGCGACAACAACTCAACTATCTGCAACTGCGGAAGCATTAAAAGAAGATGGTCGATTTACCGAGCCTCTTAGTTCGGAAACTATTGTGCGAGATTGGCATCATGAAGGATTGGCTGTTAGACCGATGCAAAGAATGATTGGTCATACAGGATTTCTCATTGTAAGCAGACGAATGGCTCCAGGCGTTGAAGTTTTAGCGCGTAGGCGTCGTCCTTCAAAAGGTGCATACGGTGTCGCGGAAGAGTGAACGTTTAGTTAATTTGGTCATTGCACTTCTTGCTACAAGGAGAAGTTTGACCAAAAGTGAAATTTTTCGAACCATAGATGGTTATGACGGTAGTGAAGAGTCTATGGAACGTATGTTTGAAAGAGATAAGGATGAGCTCCGCTCGTTGGGAATAGAAATAGAAGTTTCGGGCCTAGATCCACTCTTTGACGATGAATTAGGTTACAGAATTAGACCTGAGAACTTTGCTATGGATGCTAAAGGATATTCAGCTATTGAGATTGCTTATATGTCTCTAGGAGCTCAATTATGGAAAGACGCTTCATTAAACGAACCATCACAGCGAGCTTTGAGAAAGCTATCAAGTTTGAGTTCATCAATTAACATTGCTGATATTTCCGCTATTGCGCCTTTAACATTTAGTGCGCCTAGTTTTTTGGATGAAGTTATAACTGCCATCTCTGAGAAAAAAAGTATTTCATTTTCTTATGTAGATACTGAGATGTCCATTAAAGAACGCAGAGTTAACGTATATTCCTATTTTTCTAATCAGGGTTTTTGGTATTTCAATGGCTTAGATGTTGATAAAAATGAGAACCGAACCTTTAGATGTGATCGCATAGTGGGGGATATATCTATAGCGAGGAAATCACAAAATTATGAGATTCCTTCGGATTGGCGGGAGCAGATAATGTTCATGGATACGCCTTCGAATCATTCAGTGACCTTACGGATTCGAATTGGTCGCGGCGCTCAGCTGAGGAATATTGCTCGACTAATCAAATCTGAAGAAGAGCATGATGTTTTAGAGATCAATTTTCAATCTGAAAGCGAGATGCTTGCCCTTATTTTGTGGCACCTAGATGATGTGGAAGTCATTTCACCAGAGCCCCTTAAATTGAAAATAATTGAATCACTGAAATCTTTGGCGGCCCTTCATGGTTAAGAAATTTACTCAAAATCAAGTGGAACGACTATTAGATCTAGTGCCTTATTTATCAACGAACCAAGGTGTGTCTTTAGAGAAAATTGCTTCTGATTTTCAAACTGATAAATCTACGGTTATAGATGATTTAAACACTTTATGGATGTGTGGCTTGCCTGGATACACCCCCTTGGAACTTATCGACTTATCTTTCGATACAGGTTTCGTTTCAATTAGAAACGCGGAAGTACTTAGCAAGCCTCGAAAACTATCGAGTTTAGAACTTGCAACGGTGATCGTAGGATTGAGCATTTTGTTGGAATCTATCCCATCATCTAGCCCGCATTTTGAAGCGATTACTGATTTATTGTCACGCTTATCTACCTCTTCAAATGTGCCTGTTCCAATGTCAATTAGTTCAAATGTTAACTCTGAAGTACGTTCTATTCTCGAGCAAGGTCTGAAGAGCAAACATAACATTTCCATTTTGTATCATTCATTCGCAAAAGATATTGAATCAACCAGAGAAATCCAGCCGATCGGATTTCAGTTTATTGATGGCTATGAGTATCTTGATTCCTTCTGCTACACATCGAAAGATTTTCGCTTGTTCCGTTTGGATCGAATAAGAGAAGCTACCGTGACTGGTTTGTCAGAGAGTGTTTCGCATCTATCTGAGAAAAACGAAGTTCTGCGTCAATTCTTTTTCACAGTATCTTCAAATTCTCGCAAGGTGTCAGAGATTTTTCATGTGAAAATACCACCAGAAAATTCTGATTCCAAAGAATTTGAATCAACAGCATTTAACGATGAGTGGATAATCCGCACATTTTGCAGCTTAAATTCTGCAGCCACGTTAACTCAGCCCACTGATCTTCGAAGCGAGGTAGCGAAGCGGGCCAATCGAGCCTTAGCGCTCTACCTTTAACCCGTTAAGGTAGGCATTCAAGGACGATTTGAGATAAAGTTTGCAGGAGAGTTTCCTGTGTAGAAAGAGAGAAATCATGTTTTTGCGCGAACCTAGCCACATTCTTATCCTCTTGCTCGTTGTTTTAGTTCTTTTCGGCGCAAAGCGTTTACCTGATTCTGCTCGTTCGCTAGGCAAGAGCATGCGTATTTTCAAGAGTGAATTAAAAGAGATGAAGCAGGACGACAAGAAGCCAGATAACGACGAGTCCACTGAGAAGTAGTTAAGTGTCGACCTCTCCAGGTGGTCGCATGCCTTTGCTTGACCATCTACGCGAGTTGCGCAAAAGGATTATGCGCTCCGCAATTGCAATCCTTGTCTTCTCTACTGTCGGCTGGTTTTTCTACAACGACATAATCATTCAGTTATCTAGCCCTGTTTGTGATTTACGAGCAGCTCAAGAATCTGGAAATGAATACTGTGGAGCTCTGTATATCAGTGGAGTCCTTGGACCACTTAATTTACAAATCAAGGTTGCTCTTCTCACCGGAGTTATAGTTGCTGCACCAGCATGGCTTTATCAACTGTGGGCCTTTATCGCACCTGGTTTGCATAAAAAGGAAAAACGTAACTCCATTTTCTTTATAGTAGCTGCAACACCTTTCTTCTCGGCTGGGGCATTTCTTGGGTATTCAATATTGCCGGCTGCTGTCAAGATTCTTTTTGGTTTCACTCCAGAAGCACTTAATAACCTTGTTAAGTTCGATGACTATTTGGATTTTGTTCTTCGTATAATTCTTCTTTTTGGTTTGGCCTTTGAATTGCCAGTTTTTTTGATTAGTTTGAATCTGATCGGCTTTTTACGAGGTCAAACAATTCTGAAACCGTGGCGAATTTGGGTATTTTCTATTGTTTTGTTTGTTGCCGCCTTTACACCTACAGCGGATCCATTAACAATGGGATTCCTGGCAGTTCCCCTCATAGCTTTGTATTTTGCTTCCGGTGTTTTCGCTCTACTCAATGATAAACGTAGAGATAAAAAGAACCTCGATCGTGTCTAATTCCTTGTGGGCCATAGTTATAAATCCAACTTCCGGACGAGGCAGGGGAGCTGAAGTTGGCAAATTGGTTACTGGATATTTTTCAAGAAATGATCTTAAGTATCAAATAATCACGGGTATTTCTGCTGAAGGCGTGAGCCGCGATTTACATAACTTCTTGAAAGCTCATCCTGATTGCAAAGGTGTGATTTCTGTAGGCGGAGATGGTTTAGCTCACCTGGTATTGCAATTAGTTGTTCCGCTAAAAATTGCTTTCGCTGTGA
>Ga0315907_10001854_pt1 | contig 27822 bp, 26 predicted proteins | sample LakEriMetagenome_3_FD_203525 | JGI IMG/M metagenome (GOLD analysis project Ga0315907, IMG submission 203525) | Freshwater fungal communities from buoy surface, Lake Erie, Ohio, United States - Buoy 12 MA123 | ecosystem: Environmental > Aquatic > Freshwater > Lake > Lake biofilm | place: USA...
CAGCGTTTCAGGCCCCCAGACCCAGCCAGGTGCGAACGGTCAGGAAGGCTTCCCACACCAGGTGCCCGAAGGCCCAGGTGAAGGCCAGGGCCCCCGAGCCCACCACCGCCGAGGCCAGCAGGGCCAGGCCGTCGCGGAACATCCAGCCCAGGCTGAGCAGCACCAGGCTGATGCTGGGCAGCACGTTGCCGAAGGGCAGCGGCAGGAAGATCACCAGGCCCATCAGCGCGATCCACAGCCCCCACCACGGGCCGGTGCGGGGGTGGCACAGCGCCGTCCAGCGGGTGCGCAGGCAGCGGCCTGCGGTGGCGTACATCCAGGCCAAGCCGTGCAGGCAGCGGCGCGACCAGGTCTCGTTCAGGCTCAACTGGCCCAGGCGATCGGACAGCCCCGTTCCCAGGCCGGTGCCGCCACGCGTCAACGCCCCCCAGCGCCAGGCCATGGCTAGGATGGCGAAGCTCAGGGCCGTGCCCACCCCGTACACCGGCAGCACGCACAGCACCGACAGCACCAGCAGCAGGACGGCAGGAGAGGCCTCGCCGTGCAGGTCCAGCAGGTCTGACAGGCTCAAGCGGTCGCCCGACTGCGCCGCATGGCGAAAAGGGTCGGGCCTGATCACGCCCGCCCCCTGGCGGCGCCGCGCCCCAGCCAGACGTGCACGCCCAGGGCCGGCAGGCCGCATTCCCGCCATGGAGCCTGTCTCATGCGTGCACCGGGTGGTGAGTGACGAGAACTTGCGGCAGCAGTGCAGCCGACAGCCAAGTCTCAAGGGATGAGGAATTACCGTGTTCCATGCCGCAGTCTTGTGCAGAAACAGAGACATTGCTCGATTCAGGGCCGCCCGAGCCGAGTCCAGGGGCACCTGCGAGGTGCACGGGTCATGGAACCCCTGGTTTCACAAGGAGAGGACAACCAGCCGCCCTCGAGCGCCGGCCGATGGCCGGCCTTAGGCGGCGACGCGAAAGCCGATATTCGACGCCGAGCTGTCGGGCGTGTTGGCGCTGCGACCGGTCACGCGATAGCGGTTGCAGTAGCTTCGGTGGCACAGGAAGGAGCCGCCGCGCATCGAGCGCCTGCCGGTGACGCGTTGCTGTACTGGGTTCTGATCAGAAGTGTCCTGGTGGTAGGTCGGGCTGAACCAGTCGGCGCACCACTCCCACACATTGCCGGCAGCCTGGTACAGGCCGAAGCCGTTGGGCTCGAAACACGCGGCGGCCACTGGCCCGGGACTCCAGCCTGGCGCCGGCGCGGCCGGGAATTCGCCCCGCCAGATGTTGCACACGCCTTCGCCGTCGCCTTCGAGCGTGTCGCCCCAAGGGTAGCACCGGCCCTCAAGGCCGCCTCGGGCCGCGTATTCCCACTCGGCCTCCGTGGGCAGGCGCAGGCCGGACCAGTCGCAGTAGGCCGCGGCGTCGCGCCAGGACACATGGACGACCGGATGATCCAGCCGATCGTGCACGCCCGAGCCCGGGCCTTGCGGACGCTGCCAGCACGCGTCCTCCACCGCAAGCCACCAGGGCAGGTCACGGGGCACCTGCCGGATACCAGTCCGCCGCTCGGGGCTGAGTTGCAACCAGAACACGAACGAGGCGCCCGTCTCCTCAGCGTCGGTGATGTATCCCGTAGCGCGGACGAAGTCGCCAAACTGCGCGTTGGTCACCGTCGTGACGGCGATGCGAAACGGCGAAACCTGCACCAGGCGACCCGGGCCTTCACCATCCTCGGCAAAGCCCTCGGCGCTGTCCGTGCCCATGCGAAAGACGCCACCGGGCAGGCTCAGCAGTCCGGTCTGCGCGGGCGACCGCGCTGGCACCGCGGTGCCGGGGGAATCCGACCGGTGGCGGGGCCGGTTGGCCGCGGAAGGCGTGCAGCAGGCGCGCTCTGCCACGTTCAAGTGGGCTGTTGACCCAGTACCTGCAGCTTCACTCGTCTTCCCAGAAGGCCCGGGTGACCCCCTGGCTGCGCATCAACGCCACGATCTTGTCGCGTGGCAGCACACCGCAGCGCTGAGCCCAGGCATCGTACTGCGCAGCCATGTCGCGCACTCGCTCGGGCTGCTGTGCGGCAAGGTCGTTCAGCTCGGTGCGGTCTGCCTCCATGTCGTACAACTCCCAGGGCCCGGGGTACTTGCGCACGAGCTTCCAGCGGCCGATGCGCACCGCGCAGTTGCCTTCGTGCTCCCAGAACATGGGCGGCCGCTCGGGCTGGTCCCGCGCCATGGCGGGCTTGAGCGAATGACCCTCCAGCGGCGCGATGGCTTGGCCCTCCCACCGGTCGGGATAGGGCAGGCCGGTGACGTCCAGCAGCGTGGCCATGATGTCGGGCAGGTAGCCGGGCGTGTGGCGGATGGCGCCTTGATCCTGAATGCCGCGGGGCCAGTGCATGATCAGCGGCGTCGAGATGCCTCCCTCGTGGATCCAGTGCTTGTACAGACGAAACGGCGTGTTGGAAAGGTTGGCCCAGGCCGGGCCGTAGCTTTGGTAGGTGTTCTCCGGCCCCGGCATGACCGTCGGGTTGTTCCCGATGTGCACGGGCTCGCCCTGGCGTGTGTTCGCGCGCGCGATCATCAGCTTGTCCACCAGTTCCTCCAGCGACACGCCCTCGGGGATGTCCTCGGCGCAGGCGCCGTTGTCGGCCAGGAAGATGATGAGCGTGTTGTCCAGCCGACCGGTCTCCTCCAGTGCCTGGACGATACGGCCTATGCCTTGGTCCATGCGGTCGATCTGCGCGGCATAGACCTCCATGCAGCGCAGCAGCCAGCCCTTCTGCTCGGCCTCGGTCCAGGGCGGCTGGGAGGGGTCGCGCCCGCTGAGCTTCCAGAAATCCTTCAGCAACCCAGACTGCACAAGCCGGTCCAGGCGCTCCTCGCGCAGCTGGTCCCAGCCGGCGTCGAACCGGCCACTGTACCGGGCGATGTCCTCGTCTTGCGCATGCAGCGGCCAGTGTGGCGCGGTGTAGGCCACGTACTCGAAGAAGGGCTTGTCGGGATGCTGCGCGTGGTGCTCGCGGATGTAGGCTGCGGCCTGGTCGCTGATGGCGTCGGTGTAGAAGAAGCCCTCCTGGCGGGCCTCGTGCTCGACATTGGTGTTGCCGCGGGTCAGCGTGTTGGGGTCGTAGAAGCTCCCCGCGCCGATGATGGTGCCGTAGAAGGCGTCGAAGCCCCGCTGCAGGGGCCAGGAGTCCGTGGGCTCGCGCAGGTTGCTCGAGACGTGCCACTTGCCGCTCATGTAGGTGCGGTAGCCGCCCGCCTTCAGGGCCTGGGCGATGGTGACGCAGCGGTGGTTCAGGTTGCCCGCGTAGCCCTCGGGGCCGGAGTCGTAGGTCAGGATGCCGATGCCAGTCTGGTGCGGGTGCAGGCCGGTCAGCAGCGACGCGCGCGAGGGGCTGCAGCGCGCGGTGTTGTAGAACTGCGAGAAGCGCAGCCCGCGCGCGGCCAGGCGGTCCAGCACGGGGGTGTGGACCTCGCCGCCGTAGCAGCCCAGGTCCGAGTAGCCCATGTCGTCGTTGAGGATCAGCACGATGTCGGGGCGCAGGTTCATGGTCGGGACTCCTCCTGGTGTACGGGCTTCGGTCATCAGTTCAGCCGCCGGCCGCTTTGCCGGTCGAACAAGTGGGCGTTACCTGGCGCGAACTGAAGGTGCACGGCCTGGCCCTCGCCCAGCGCGGCACCGTCGTCGCACTTCATCTTCAGCGCCTGCCCTTGGGACACCAGGTTGACGATCCGGCTGTCGCCCAGTTCCTCGATCAACTCCACCCGCGCGGGCAGCCCACTCTCGGCCAGACGCAGGTCTGCAGGGCGCACGCCCAACGTGACGTCGCAGGGCTCGGGGGCAGACGCGGCGATCTCGACCGCGGGGGCATCGCCCAGACGGACTGACGAGCCCTGCCAGCGCGCCGGGATCAGGTTCATCGCAGGCGTGCCGATGAAGCCGGCGACGCTGACATGGGCCGGGCGCCCGAAGATCTCGCGCGGCGGGGCCACCTGCACGATGCGGCCGTCCATGAAGACGGCCACGCGGTCGGCCAGGGTCATCGCCTCCTCCTGGTCGTGCGTCACGTATACGGTGGTGACCCCGAGGGCGCGCTGCAGCCGCTTGAGTTCCACGCGCGTTTCCAGCCGCAGCTTGGCGTCCAGGTTGGACAGCGGCTCGTCCAGCAGGAACAGCCGGGGCTGGCGCACGATGGCGCGGGCCAGGGCCACGCGCTGCTGCTGGCCGCCCGACAACTGTCCCGGGCGGCGCTCCAGCAAGTGGGCGATGCTCACGCGCTGGGCGGCCTCACGCACGGCCTGCCCAATGGCTGCGGCGCTCTGGCCGATCATCTTCAGCGGGAAGCCGATGTTCTGCGCCACCGTCATGTGGGGGTACAGCGCATAGCTCTGGAACACCATGGCCACATCGCGTTCGCCCGGCTCACGGTGCGTGACGTCCTCCCCGTCCAGGACCACCTGCCCCGCGTTGACCGCCTCCAGCCCAGCCAGGATGCGCAACGTGGTCGTCTTGCCCGAACCCGAAGGCCCCAGCAGCACGAAGAACTCGCCCGCGGCGATGTCCAGGTCCACGCCGTGCAGCACCGTGGTGGCGCCGTGCCGCTTGACCACTGCGCGTATGGACACCGCGCCCTTGCTCGTCATGTCAGTCACCTACCTGCGCCCTCCGCCCTTGACCGCACCCACGGTCAGCCCCTTGACGATGTGACGCTGCGCGAACAGCCCGATGGCGATGACCGGGGCCATGGCCACCATCGCCGCCGCGGCCAGCCGGGCCCACTGCGTCTGCTCCACCGAGATGAAGTTGAACATCGCCACCGTCACCGGCCTGACGTCATTGCCACCCAGCACCACGGCGAACAGGAACTCGTTCCAGGCATTGAGGAACACGAAGATCGTCGTCACCGCGATGCCACCGCTGACTTGGGGCAGGATCACGTGCCACAGCGCGCGAAACCGTCCGGCACGGTCCAGCAGCGCGGCCTCCTCCATCTCGTAGGGAACGTCCTCGAAGTACGACACCATGAGCCAGATTGCAAATGGCAGAGAAAAGGTCAGGTCGATCAGCACCAGACCCCAATAGGAGTTGAGCCCGCCCACTTTCTGCAGCGCCAGGTAGTATGGAATGATCAACCCCACCGGAGGCAGCATCTGCGTGGCCAGCACATAGAAGCCGCTGGCGCGCTTGAGGGGGTAGCGCAGCCGCGCCAGGGCATAGGCGGCAGGCACCGCGAACACCATGGTCAGCACTGTGGCCGAGCCCGCCACGACGATGCTGGACCACAGGTTGGGCAGGATGGAATTCGGGCCCGACAAGACAGCGCGGTAGTTGGCCAGCGTGGGCTCGAAAATGAACAGCGGCGGGTAGGCCAGCACATCGCGCTCGGTCTTGAACGAGGTCAGCAGCGCCCACAGCACGGGAAAAGCCCACACCGACAGCAGCAGTCCCGCCACAACGTACAGGCCCGCCTGTCGTCCCGGGGCGCCGGTTCTGACCGTGTTCACCGCCCAGCCCTCATCCCGGCACCCGACGCCGCTTGAACAGCAGCCAGGAAATGAACAGCGTGATGGCCAGCAGCACCACCGCCAGCGCGGCGCCGTAACCGAGGTTCAACTCGGTGAACGAGGTGCGGTAGGCGTACAGGTTCAGGATCTCGGTGGCCGAGCCGGGCCCGCCACCGGTGGCGGCAAAGATGGCAGCGAAGGCCGACAGCGCCGTCATGGTGCGCAGGATCACCACCATCACCACGGCCGGGCGGATCAGGGGCAGCGTGATGTGCCTGAAGCGCTGCCAAGCGCCGGCGCGGTCCAGGCGCGCGGCCTCGTATATGTCAGGCGGCAGCGTGGCCAACGTGGCCAGCAACACCAGGAAGGCGAAGGGCGTCCACTGCCACGTGTGGATGGCGATGACCGAGATCAGCGCGAGCTGCGGGTCACCCAGCCAGTTGTGGCTGCCCAGGCCCAGCGAGCGCGTGACCAGGTCGACCAGCCCGACGTCAGGAGCCAGAACCAGGGTGCGCCAGAACAGCCCCACGACCACCGGCGCCAGCACGATGGGCAGGATGGCCGCCAGGCGCAGCAGCCCCTGGCCCCTGGGGATCTGCAGCACCAGCAGGGCCAGTGACAGTCCCACGATCACCTGCAGCACCACGGTGGAGCCGGTGTAGACCAAGGTCAGGACCAGCGAGTTCCAGAAGCGCGGGTCACCCCCCATCTTGGCGTAGTTGCCGAGCCCTGCAAACCCCGACAGCCAGGGCATGCCCATGTCCAGCCGCTGCAGACTGGTCCACACCAGGTACACCAGCGGTGCGGTGGTGATGAGCAGCAGCAGCAGGAAGGCGGGGCCGAACAGGGCGAGGGCGAAGCGCCGCTCCCGCTGTTCGGGTCTGAGCGATGGGGCAGTCAAGGAAGCTCGTGACCTGGGGGTTCTGCGGGTAAGGTCTCGCATGGCCCGAACCGGCGGGGCGTCGCGGGACGAGGCGACGCCGCGCCGGGCGTGGTCAGGACCTCAGCAGCTGCGTGATGCGCGCCTGCGCCTCGTCCAGCGCTTCCTTGGACCGCTTCTGCCCCACGAGTGCGGCCTGGATGCTGGTGGCCATGGCCTCGCCGATGGCGGGCCACTGCGGCACGCGCGGTCGCCAGTCAACGTCTGTGTCCTGCTCCAGCGACTGCAGCGCGGCCGGGATGAAGTTATGCCCGGCATCGCCCATCGCTGCCGCGAACTCGGCCGACCTCCACTGGCTCAGGCGGTTGATGCCTGAGCGCTTGCCCGGTCCGGCGAACTTCCATGACGTCCGGGCCTGCGTCTCGGCGCAGGTGGCCCAGGTGATGAACAGCCAGGTCGCACGCTTGGCCCTCTCGGACAGCGTGGCATTGATGGGAAAGCCCCAGTTCCAGATCGAGGTCACGCCCCGGCCAGACGGACCCTTGGGCCAGCGCGCATAGCCGATCTTGCCCACGACCTTGGACTTCTCGGGGTTCGTGATGACGGCCGCAGAGGAGTGAGCGTCCAGGTAGCAGCCGATGGTGCCCTGGGAGAAGGCGTCGGCGATATCCGGCCAGTTCCAGTTGCGCACCGCGGGCGGCGCGTACTGAGTCAGCGCGTTCACGTACCAGTCCAGCGCCTGCACGGCCTGGGGCGAGTTCACCACCAGGTTGCCGCCCTGGAACCAGCTGCCGCCAAAGCCGCGCAGGATGGACGGGTAGATGTACATGTTCTGGCCGGCCCCTGCGAAACCTCGCATGGCCAGGCCGAACATGCGGTTGTTGGGGTCGTGCAGCGCCTTGGCATTGGCCAGCAGCTGGTCGTAGGTCTCAGCCGGCCTGAGCCCCTTGGCGTCGTACAGGTCCTTGCGGTAGACCTGCACCGTGACCTCTCCATCGAAAGGGATGCCGTAGGGCTTGCCGTCCACGCTGTCGGCATCCCGCCACGCCTTGAGGATGTCGTTGTAGTTGAACCAAGCCGCGTCAGTGAGCGCGGGGTCGGCCAGGTACCTGTCCAGCGGCTCCACCCACCGGTTGGCGACGTACAGCGGGTAGTACATCGGGTCGGCCGCGTGCGTAGCGTAGGTCGCAGTCTTGGACGACAGGTCCAGCATCGCCTTCTGGCGGATCTGGCCCGGCGGCACCTTCTCCACGCGCACCCGGATGCCGGTCAGGGCCTCGAACTGCGGGAGCAGTCCGATCAGGTTCTCGAAGTAGCCTGCAGGTATCACCGCGGCGGAGATCTGTTCACCTTCGGCCTGGCGCCAATTGATCTTGGCGGCACGGTAAGGCGCCAGGTCGTCGGCCTGCGCCAGGGCGGCAGGCGCAACGGCCGCAAGCGCACCAGCCGAGGCCGCTGCCTGCAGCAGGGTGCGGCGCGTGGTGTCGGGCCCCTCAGCCGGGGCTGCAGCGTGGATCGAATCCCTCATGACTGTCTCCTCACGATGTAATCGATAACATTGGGCAATCTACCACCCTGATCAGCGCCCGTGAGCGCTGTTATCTGAGGGATTTCCCTGGTGACAGCGACCAGATTACCCTCGGCACAGAAGGGATGATGTAATCGATTCCAGATGAATGCCTTGCCCAAGATCCGTCCTGCCGCGCGTGATGTTGCCCGCTTGGCGGGCGTGTCGACGGCCACCGTGTCGCGCGCGCTGAACAGCCCGGCCCAGGTGGATCCGGCCACGCGACAACGGGTGGTGGAGGCCGCGGAGAAGTTGCGCTACGTGCCCCACGGAGCCGCGCGCAGCCTGCGCAGCCACCGCAGCAAGATGGTGGGCGCCGTCGTGCCTTCGTTCGACTACGCGCTGTATGCGCGCACCACCAGCGCGCTGCAGCGGCGCCTGGGAGAGCACGGCTACTCGCTGGTGCTGGCCGAGCATCACTACGACCTGGAGGCCGAGACCCGTGTAGCCGAACAACTGGTGCAGCATGGTGTGGATGCCTTCGTCTTCGTGGGGCTGGACCACGAGCAGCGCCTGTTCACGCTGCTGGAGGACTATGGCCGGCCCTACGTCCTGACCTGGGGCGTGGACCCGATGGGCCGGCACCCCAGCGTCGGCTTCGACAACCGGGCCGCCACGCACGCCATCACGCGCCACCTGATGGACCTGGGGCATCGACGCATTGGGCTGCTCAGCGCGCCGGTGCTGGGCAACGACCGCGCACGGGCCCGGGGCGACGGGGTGCGGGCTGCGCTGGCAGAACAAGGCCTCGCCCTGGAGGCCGACTGCGCGCAGTACGCCCCGATCTCCCTGGCCGCGGCCGAGGAAGCGATGAACCGGCTCCTGGCCCTGCCCGCGCCCCCCACCGCAGTGGTGGCGACCAACGACGTCTTCGCCGTGGGTGCGATGGTGGCCTGCCGCAAGGCCGGTGTGCGCATTCCCCAGGACATGTCCATCAGCGGGGTGGACAACACCGACCTCGGGGCCACGCAGACGCCCGGCCTGACCAGCATCCGCACGCCCATCACCGAGGTGGGGCGGGCCGCAGCAGACCAGCTCGTGGCGAGGCTGGAGGGCCGGGCCTTCAGCGCGCTGCAGATCTACCCGATCGAGATCGTGCACCGGGGCAGCACGGGCAAGCCCACCACCCGGACATCTGACGCGCTCATCGAGCCTGCGCGCTCGGCTTGAGTTCAGGCACCGAACAAGCCCTGATGGCCGGGGCGGTCAGTGTCGCGGCAGCGCTTGATCCGATCCCGAGTCACGCTCGTCGGCGGATGCTTGGACAACGAGCCCAGCCGCTCCGCGTGGCGCGGCGAGCAAGCTGTTGCAGGATCACGCCCGCCCCCTGGCGGCGCCGCGCCCCAGCCAGACGTGCACGCCCAGGGCCAGTCCCAGCAGAACGAGCATGCCCAGGCCCCAGAACACCCACACCAGCGGCACCAGCCAGCCCACCACCTGCCCGGCCATCGGCAGCCCCGCGCTCAGCGAACCCAGCAGGCCCAGCACCCACAGCACCGCCTCCTGGGCCCAGCGCACCACCTGCGGGTCCACCCACAGCGCGATCCAGTCCGGCACCGGCCACCGCGCCGCCGCCTGCGCCCAGTCAACGGCGCCGCCAGAGGCCAGCACCTGCGCGGCCCATTGGGTGAGGGCGGCCGTCAGCGCTGCACCCCCCGTCCACAGCAGCGCCAGCAGGGCGCATCCCAGCCAGAGAGCCAGCTTCATGTGTCCCCCTGGCAAGGCCGCAAAGAGACCAGGGCAGAGGCCAGAACAAGGGCGCGGGCAGGGCCACGGCGCAGCGAGGAGGTGTGCATGGGCAAGGCGCTTAAGAGCGTGAACGTTGCACAGTCTTGTGCAGACAGAGAGACTCTGCAGACGTCAGGGCTCTGCGGCCTGGGGCCGGCGGGATTTGAAGCCTGGTCTGGCCCGGGAACCTGGGGGGTGGTCGCATACTGCGCACTCAGCAACGTGGCCAGCGCCTGAGCGTGCTGCCCACCCCGAATGGACTTTGATGGGTGACATCTTGCGCAAGGCCTGGAATCAGTTGAACGCAACCCCGCCCCAGGGCCGGGGTGTCGCAGGGCCGTTGGCGTACCGCGCCGCGCAGCCCGAGGACGCCGCAGCCTGCGTGGCGCTGCGCGGGCAGACCCGGGAGAACGCGGTGTCACCCGAACGCCTGCGGGCCTTGGGCATCACCGTGCAGACCTGGGGCGAGGACATCCGCCGCGAGGAACTGCCGGGCCACATCTGCAGCAGCGAGGGCCGGACGGTGGGCTACTGCTTCGGGTCGCGCAGCGAGGGCGAGATCGTCGTGCTGGCCCTGTTGCCGGCCTTCGAGGGGCGGGGCATCGGCAAGGAGCTGCTGGGCCGCATGTCACGCGACCTCGCGGCCCTGGGACATCAGCGCCTGTTCCTCGGGTGCTCCGCGGACCCGACCAGCCGCTCCTACGGTTTTTACCGGCATCTGGGCTGGCGCTCCACAGGCAAGTTGGATGGGCGCGGCGACGAGATACTGGAACGCTTTCCCAGACCCTGAAGACGGGGCCCACATTGCCTGATCCGCTTCCCATGAACGACGACCCCCACGCCCGCGTCCAACGCAGTTTTGACGCCCAAGGGCTGATGGCCACCCTGGGCGCGCGCCTGCAGCATGTGCAGCCAGGTGAGGTCCGCATTGCGCTGCCCTTCTCAGCACATCTGTCGCAGCAGATGGGCTTTCTGCACGCTGGCGCCATCACCAGCATCGTGGACAGTGCCTGCGGGTACGCGGCGCTGACGCAGGCACCGGCCGGCATGGAGGTGGTGACCGCCGAGTTCAAGATCAACCTGATGCGCCCGGGCATCGGCGATCACTTCCTGGCCATCGGCAAAGTGCAGAGCGCCGGGCGGCTGCTGACGGTGTGCACGGGCGAAGTGCGGGCCTACCAGAACCCGTCGTGGACGGGCTCGCCGGAGAGCCCCCACAAGCTCATCGCGCTGATGCAGGCCACCATCGTGAACGTGGCTGCCTGAACGCCCAGACCCCATGACCCAAGCCCTATGACCCCTGTCCCGGCACGAACACGCCCGCCTGGCGCTTGGAGACGCGCCTGCGCCCAGGTGCTGGCTGTCGCCTGGCTGCTGCCCTGGGGGGTGGCGGTGGGTGCCGCCACCGCCGATCGCTTCACGCAGACGGTGCCCCTGACCAAGGGGCTGGTGGCGGTGGTGGCTGAAGGGGACCTGGAGGCGCGCTCGATGGGCAGCTACACGGTGCGCGCCTACTTCGACGCCGAGGCCCGCGCCGGCAACGAAAACACCTTCTACGCCGCCGGCCTGGTGCGTCCGCGGGATGGCACGGTCCGCTCCGTCAGCACGCTCGCCTTGCCCGGCCGCCCGCGTCCGCTGCTGATGGTGGTGATGCAGTCCGCCGGCAGCGGCGGGTACCTGTCAGCGGAAGCGTTTGCGGTGGAGCCGCGCGCGGTGCGGCTGCTGGCCAGCGTGCGCGACCTGGCCCCGGCCGAAGACCCCGCCACGCACCTGCGCCGGCGCCTGGGGGACCCGGCGAGCGCCACCCGGCAGTTCCTGCTGGCCTACCAGCCCCTGGCCTCGGCCGGCGTGCCCAAGCCGGCGCAACTGCCGGCGCTGCGGCCGCACCTGGATGCCACCTTGCGGCCGCTGCTGGAGCAGGTGTCCACGCAGCAGGCCGCGTCGACCTGCGAGGGCCCACCGGCGATCCAGGGCGACCTCATCACCTCGCTGTTCGAGGGGCCCAACGAGTTCCGGGTGATGGACTGCCGCCTCCGCCCAGGCGCCGCCACCTGCCCCGTGCGCTTCACCTACCGCGGCACGCCCGAGGGCGTGCACTGGACCGACGAGATCGAACTGCGGCTGCAGGCCGACCGCTGGCGGGTGCAGGACGTCGTGCAAGGTGCGCCGTGGTCGGGAAAATCGCGGTTGAGCAGCCGGCTGGCAGAGGCCTCCAGGGTGCTGAGCCTGTGCCGCTGAGCTGCCCTGCCCGAGCCGACCTGCCTTTCAGCAACACATCGGAAACCCGGGCCGGCGATGCTCGGGCCCCCACCCTCCACAATCACTCTGCTATGGCCCGACTCCAGCGCCCCACACGCAGTTGCCCACCACCCCGGGGCCCAGTCTCCAGCCGGCACCCCACCCAGCACACCAGGCCGCCTTCGCGCAGCGCATTGGCCCTGCTGCTGGTGACGCTGGGGGCCGGCGGGCCGGGCTGGGCCCAGACGCCCACGCCCGCACCTGCACCTGCACCCGGCGCACCCGCCGACGCCGCGGCACCACCTCCGGCGCAAACTCAGCCCACCAGCCCGGCCACTCCAGCCGAAGCACCCCAGCAGCGCATCGAGGTCACCGGCGGCCGCGCGGACGACACCACCCAGCGGCAACGCTCCACGGCCGCCAAGATCGTCATCGGGCGCGAGGAGATCGACAAGTTCGGCGACGCCACGCTGGGAGAGGTGCTGCGCCGCCTGCCGGGCGTGACCACGCCCGGGGCGCCGGGGCGGGGCGGACCGCCGCGCCTGCGCGGGCTGGGCGGGGGCTACACGCAGCTGCTGATCGACGGCCAGCGGGTGCCGCCGGGCTTTTCTTTGGAATCGCTCACGCCCGAACAAGTGGAGCGCATCGAGATCCTGCGCGCGCCCACGGCCGAGACGGGCGCGCGGGCCATTGCCGGCACCCTCAACATCATCACGCGCGAGGGCTTCCGCCGCCGGCTGAACGACCTGCGCGTGGGGGTGGGCCTGGAAAACGGCACCGTCTCCCCGGGCATCAACTGGACGCATAACAATGCCAAGGGCCCGCTGACCTACAACGTCTCGGGCTCGGTCTTCCGCGGCCACCGCAAGGACGAGAGCACCTCGCAGACGCGCGACGAGGACGTGGCCAGCGGCGCCACACTGCGCGAGCAGATCGAGTCCGCCTTCAGCAACAACCGGCGCACGGGCGCGAACCTCTCCGGGCGCCTGTCCTGGCGTCTGAGCGAGGGCGGCGACTCTCTCGCGCTCATGCCCACGCTCTTCCACACCGTGGCCGACAACCGGCGCACCTTCTCGCTGGTGCAGCCCATCGGCAGCACGCCACCGGACTACGACAGCGGCGCCTCCCACACCGACAGCGCCTTCACCAACGGGCGCCTGAACCTGATGTGGCGCCAGCGCCTGGGCGGCTCGCGCCTGGAGCTCAACGGCGGCCTGGGGGCCTGGCGCGCGCGCGGCGACACGCAGCGCCAGGAGTTCACGGTGGCCGGCCGCAGCACCCCGGTGCGCACCATCGTCGACACCTCGCGTACGCGCCAGCAGTCGGTCAACCTCAACGGCAAGCTGTCCACGCTGCTGGGCAGCCCGCCCGCAACCGGCCCCTCTACCGGCCCGGGCAGCGCCACCGTGGGCGAGCACAACCTGGTCACCGGCATCGAGCTTGAAGCCCTGCGCCGCACCGAGACCCGCAGCACCCTGCAAGACGGCACGCCGCTGCTCACCGACTTTGGCGACAACCTGCAAGCTTCGTCCACCCGCCTGGCGCTCTACGCCCAGGACGAGTGGGCGCTCAACCCGCGCTGGGCGGTGCATGCCGGCCTGCGCTGGGAGGGCATCGCCACGCAAGGCGACGCCGCCGACGGCTCGGCCCGGCCGGAGAACCGCAGCAGCGTGGCCACCCCGCTGCTGCACGCGGTATGGAAGCCCGACCCCAAGGGCCGTGACCAGGTGCGCATGAGCCTGACGCGCAGCTACAAGTCGCCCGACCTGGGCAACCTGATCGCGCGGCCGTCCATCAGCACGCGCTACCCGGCCGCAGGCGCCAACACGCCCACCGCGCCCGACCGGGCCGGCAACCCCGACCTGCGGCCCGAAGTGGCGCTGGGCCTGGACGTGGCCATGGAGCGGTACCTGGAAGCCGGCGGCGTACTGAGCGCCAACCTGTTCAGCCGGCGCATCAGCGACCTGATGCGCAGCGTGACCACGCTGGAGACGGTGTCCTGGAGCCCGGTGCAGCGCTACGTGGCCCGTACGCAGAACATCGGCGACGCCCTCACCCAGGGCATTGAACTGGAGGCCAAGTTCCGGCTCGACCAGATGGTCACGGGGGCGCCCCGGGTGGAGATGCGCAGCAACCTCAGCCTGTTCCGCTCGAAGGTGGAGGGCGTGCCCGGCCCGGACAACCGGCTGGACAGCCAGGCGAAGGCCACGGCCAACCTGGGCGCCGACTACCGCATCCGCGGCACGCCGCTCACCCTGGGCGGCAACGTCAACTGGGTGCCGGGCTACCGCACGCAGTTGAGTGACGAACAGGTGACCACCACGCCGGGCAAGCGGGTGTGGGACGCCTTCGCGCTGTGGACCTTCAGCCCCACCGTGGGCCTGCGCGTGCTGGGCAGCAACCTGTCCCCGCGCGACTACACCTCCACCAACACCCTGGAACTGGGCACCTTGCGGGAGGCGGCGGTGAACACCTCGCCATCCTTCACCAACTGGCAGGTGCGGCTGGAGCTGAAGCTGTAGGTCGCATCGGGCGTGCCGCCGCCCGCGCCGTTCGGGCTGAGCTCGTCGAAGCCCTCTGGCAATCCCAGTGGCAGGGGGCTCAGCCGGGTTTGGCCAGGCCCAGCTTCTCCACCAGAGCCTTCTCGCGCCGGAAGGTCTCTTCGGCAAAGCGCGTGTACTGCGCCGGGTCCATGTGCATCAGCTGCTGGTCGTACTTGGCCAGCACCTCCACGTGGCTGGGCATTTCCATGGCCTGCTTGAAGGCGTCGTGGATGCGCTTGACCAGGGCCGGATCCATCCCCTTGGGGCCGCCCAGGCCGTAGGGCGAGGCCTGCACCAGCGGGATGCCCAGCTCCTTGAGCGTGGGCACGTCGGGGAACTTGGCCAGGCGCTTCTCGCCCCAGGTGTTGAGCACGCGCAGCCGGCCCGAAGCCACGTGCGGCGCAAAGCCGGTGGAGTCCGCCGCGGCCATGATCTGCCCGCCCAGGATGGACTGCATCATGTCGGCGCTGCCCTTGAACGGGATGTGGTTCAACTCGATGCCCACGCGCTGCGCGATGTCCTCCATGGTCAGGTGCGGGCTGGTCAGCACGCCCGTGGAGCCATAGCTGAGCTTGCCGGGGTTGGCCTTGGCCCAGGCCACGAAGTCGGCCCAGGTCTTGATGGGCGACTCGGTGGGCACCACCACGCCGAAGGCGTAGCCGGTGATGCCCAGGATGTAGCTGATGTCCTTGATCGGATCCCAGCTGATCTTGGTGGTGTAGGGCAGGCGGAACACGCCCAGCGGGATCTGCGCCAGGGTGTAGCCGTCGGGCTTGGCCTGCTGCAGCGCCTGCGCAGGCAGCGTGCCGCCGGCGCCCGGGCGGTTCTCGATCACCACCGGCTGGCCCAGCAGCTTGGAGGCGTTCTCCGCCAGGGCGCGCATCGTCAGGTCCGTGGGGCCGCCGGGGGGAAAGGCGATCATCAGCTTGATGGACTGGGCCGGCCACGCTGCCTGGGCGCGCAAGCCCGAAGCGAGGCTGGCGGCGGCGCCCGCGATGAGCAGGGTTCTTCTTTGCATGGCAATCTCCTGTGGGACTGCAGAGGGCTCAGTATCGTGAAACCAGGCAGGCCGCGCGTCGGGATTGGCCCGATGTCGGCAGGGCCTGGCAGCGGACACACTGCGGCGCACCACCGACATCCTGGCGCGCGCCCTGGCGCCCGAGCTGCAGCGCGTGTTCGGCCAGCCCTTCGTCATCGACAACAAGCCCGATGCCGGCGGCAACACGCCGGCCGAGTTCAGCAGGCTGATCGAGGCCGAGCCGAGGAAATGGGCCCAGGTGGTGAAGGCTTCAGGCGCGAAGGTGGATTGAAGACCGGCGGAGCTGCAGCAGCGTCACCGCTCGTCCTGTCTCACTCCATCCACACCACGCGCCGGCCCGCGCTGGTCCACTCCTCGTAGCGGGCGGCGAAATCATGCTCGATGCGGTTGCGCTTGACCTTGAAGGTGGGCGTGATCAGGTCGTTGTCCACGGTCCAGGCGCGCGTGGCCAGCACCAGGCAGTCCAGACGTTCGTGCGGGTCCAGGCCGGCGTTCACCGTGGTCAGGTGCGCGGTCAGCGAAGCTTCCAGCTCGGCGCGGCCGGCGGCACCCGCGGCGCGGGCGACCGCCTCGGCGTTGAGCATCAGCAGCGCCAGCGGCTGGCCCAGGTTGGCGCCCGTCACGCAGCAGGCTTCCACCGCCGCGTGCATGACCAGGCGGTCTTCGATCGGCGCGGGGGCCACGTACTTGCCCTTGCTGGTCTTGAACAGGTCCTTCACACGGCCGGTGATGCGCAGGTTGCCCTGTGCATCCATCTCGCCCTTGTCGCCGGTGTGCAGCCAGCCGTCGGCAGTGAAGGTCTGGGCGGTGAGTTCCGACTCGCGGTAGTAGCCCAGCATCAGGCACGGCGCCTTCATCTGGATCTCGCCCGTGGCGGGGTCGAGTCGGCTGTGTATGCCGTCGTAGGGAAGACCCACCGTGCCCGGCTGCGGGTGGCCGGGCAGCGTGGCGTGGCTGATGCCGCAGTTCTCGGTCATCCCGTAGACCTCCACCACCTCCAGGCCCAGCGTGGCGTACCAGCGCAGCAGGTCGGGCGGCATCGGTGCAGCCCCCCCGGCGGCGAACTGGCACTGGTCCAGGCCCAGGGCCGAGAGGATCTTCTTCTTCACGATGCCGCGCAGGATGGGAATCTTCAGCAGCCGCTCCAGCTTGGCCTGCGGCATCTTGGCGTTCACGCCCTGGCGGAACTTCACCCACAGGCGCGGCACCGAGAAGAACGCGGTGGGCCGCGCGCGCTGCAGGTCGGCCGTGAAGGTGTCCAGGCTCTCGGCAAAGAAGATGCGCATGCCCGTGGCCAGCAGGCCGTGCTCCACCAGCGTGCGCTCGGCCACATGGGCCAGCGGCAGGTAGCTGAGCATGCGCGAGTCCTGGTTGACCATGGGCAGCCGCTTCAGCCCCGACTCCACACCCCAGGCAAAGGTGGCGAAGCTGTGCATCACACCCTTGGGTGTGCCCGTGGTGCCCGAGGTGTACATGATGGTGGACAGCTCGTCACCGTCGCGCACAGGCTGGCCGGCCAGCGGCGCCGTGGCCGCGCAGATGTCATCCCAGCCGGGATAGCTGCGCTTGGCGTCCTCGGGCGACAGCGGGTGGCTGATGCAGGGCAGGCCCGCAGGCACGCCGGGCTTCATGCCCTCCCAGCCGTCAAGCTTACCGACGAACAGCAGCTTGGCACCGCTGTGCTCCAGGATCTGCGCGATCGTGCCAGGTGCCAGCGTCGGATACAGGGGCACCGAGACCCCGCCCGCCAGCCAGATGGCGAAGTCGCTCATCAACCAGTGGGCCGTGTTCTTGGACATGAGGGCCACGCGGTCGCCAGGCTGAATGCCCTGAGACTGCAGGTGCGCGGCCATGCGCCGCGACTGGTCCATGAGCTGCGCCCAGGTGAAGTCGCGCACCACACCGCCGCCCATGGGCTGGGTGAGGACGACGCGATCCGGGGCCGTGGCTTCCCAGTGGTACAGGCGCTGCAGCGCCAGCTTGTCAGCTGCGATGTCGATCTTCATGGCGTGCGGGCGCCGCAAGCGGCGCGGTCGGGTGAGATGGAACGGGTTGGAATGGAATGGGGTCGGACAGGGCGCAGACTAGCCCGGATGGCACGCCCCGTGGATGATGGTTTCCCCGACTTGGGGCCTTGACAGTGGCCGGTGTCGGCCTGGATCGCCGCCCGCACGCGGACCCGAACGGGGTGTGCCAGCGAACCGACTGCCGCAGAAAAGGTGAACGACCGGCGGCTCTAGCCCGCCCCGGCGTCGTCGGCCCGCTCGATGGCCACCTCGGCCGCGTCCATCACGTCGTCGGGGTCGCGCCCGATCTGGGGCGCGTACTGCTGCACGGCCTCGCCCAGCTTGCCCGGGTTGTTCATGATGGTCCACACGATGGCCGAGACCGCACTGAGCTCGCGCGGCTCGGGCGCGGCGGGCAGCTGCCCTGTGCGGAGCACCTCCAGGTGGCGGCGCACGCAGTTCACGGCCTCGGGTGACAGCATCCAGGCTTCGCACAGGCGGGCGCCGAGTTCGTCGTGGCCGAGGCCGAAGCCTGCGCGCTCCAGGATGGCCAGGTCCGTGTCATCGGGCGCGGCGCGCAGCATGGAGCGGTAGTGGTCGGGCGCGTGGCGGAACAGCACCGCCTTGCCGCACTCCTCGAACAAGCCGGCCGCGTGGGCAGCGTAAGGCTCCAGCCGCATCTTCTGCGCCAGGAACTTCATGAGGGTGCCGCGCCTGGCGCCGCGCTTCCACACCAGGTCGAGCTCGACGATGGGCGGGAAGGCGGCGCGCATGCTCACCTCGTAGGTGATGGCCGCCACCTCGCGGATGCCCAGGAAGGTGAGGGCCTGCTGCACGCTGTTGACGCGTCCGCGCACGCCCGTCACGGCCGAACTCACGGCCTTCATGACGGCTGCAGCCAGCGCCATGTCGGACTCCACCAGGGAGGCCAACGCCTTGAGATCGACCTCCTCAACCTGCAGCAGGCGCGACAGGCGCACCAGCGCCGCCGGCATGGCCGGGATGTCCAGTTGTGTGGGTGCGGAACTCTTCAGATTGGTCATGATGCGCCGAGTATGCCCGGGCCGGCCCGCCCTCCGGGTGTGCTTCCACAAACCGTCGCGCCGTAATGCACAAAAAGTCAGGCCCCTTGACGGGGCCTGGGCACCACCGCCACGCGCACCCGGAAAACCGTGGTGGCGTGGAGGGCGCTGTTGATAGTGCGTCTCCTCGATCCCCCGCCTGTTGCACGGCCGCCTGTCCTGGCGACGGCCAACGCGAGTGTCGCGAATGTAAGGACGCGTTCAGGCGGTGGCATCGGGACATACCCGTGCAAGGTCTCGACCACTCAGCCCCTCAACCGATCACCCGCTCACCCGCACTGCTGGCTGCCGCGCGCTCCCGACGGGGTCCTGGGGTTGCTCAGGTACTGGCCAGGATCCAGCCCGCGGCCCGCTCCGCGATCATCAGCGTGGGTGAATTGGTGTTGCCACTGGTGATGGTGGGCATGACGCTGGCGTCGGCCACGTGCAGGCCGCGCATGCCGCGCACCGCCAGCCGGGGGTCCACCACCGACATCGGGTCGTCGGGGCGGCCCATGCGGCAGGTGCCCACGGGGTGGAAGATGGTGGTGCCGATATCACCGGCCAGGCGCGCCAGGTCGTCGTCGCTCTCGAACTGCGCTCCCGGCTTGAGTTCCTGCGGCCGATACCGCGCCAGCGCCGGCTGGCCAACGATGCGGCGCGTCAGGCGCAGCGACTGCGCCGCCACCAGGCGGTCTTCGGGCGTGCTCAGGTAGCGCGGCTCGATCAGCGGGGCGGCCCGGGGGTCGGCGCTGGCGATGCGCACCTGGCCGCGTGCGGTGGGATTCAAGTTGCACACGCTGGCGGTGAAGGCGTTGAAGCGGTCCAGCGGTTCACCGAAGGCCGGCAGCGACAGGGGCTGCACGTGGTACTGCACGTTGGCCCAGGCGCGGTCGGCCGACGAGCGGGCAAAGGCCCCCAGTTGCGAGGGCGACATGCTCATCGGCCCGGTGCGCTTGAGCAGGTACTCCAGGCCGATCAAGGCCTTGCCGAAGGCCGAGGCCGCCATGGTGTTGAGTGTCTTCACCCCCTGCACGCCATAGACGGCGCGGATCTGCAGGTGGTCCTGCAGGTTCTGGCCCACGCCAGGCAGTTCATGCAGCGGCGCGATGCCGTGCGCCTGCAGCAAGGGCGCCGGGCCCACGCCCGACAGCTGCAGGATCTGCGGCGTGCCCAGGGCGCCCGCCGCCATCACCACGCCGCGGCGGGCTCGGGCGCCTCGGGGGGCGCCGTTGGTGGGCAGCAGTTCCACGCCTTCGCACTGCCACTGCCCGTCGGAAGCGCGGCCCAGCATCAGGCGCTGCACTTGGGCGCCGGTCCAGACCTGCAGGTTGGGACGCTGGATCACCGGGCGCAGGAAAGCCTTGGAGGCGTTCCAGCGCAGGCCGCTGCGCTGGTTCACCTCGAAATAGCCCACGCCCTCGTTGTGGCCGGTGTTGAAGTCCTCCGTGGCTGGGATACCGCACTCCTGCGCCGCCTGCGAGAACGCGTCCAGGATGTCCCAGCGCACGCGCGGCCGCTCGATGCGCCACTCGCCCTCGCTGCCATGCATCTCGCTGGCGCCGCGCCAGTGGTCCTCGTGCGACTTGAACACCGGCAGGCAGTGCGCCCAGCCCCAGGCCGGGTCGCCCGTGAGTTCGGACCAGGCGTCGTAATCACGCGACTGACCTCGCATGTAGATCATGCCGTTGATGCTGGAACTGCCGCCCAGCACCTTGCCACGGGGGTAGCGCAGACGCCGGCCGTTCAGCCCCGGGTCGGGTTCGGTGGAATACAGCCAGTCGGTACGCGGGTTGCCGATGCAGTACAGATACCCCACCGGGATGTGGATCCAGACATAGTCGTCCTGCCCCCCAGCCTCGATCAGCAGGACGCGGCGCTTCGGGTCGGCACTGAGCCGGTTGGCCAACAGACAGCCGGCCGTGCCGGCCCCCACCACGATGTGGTCGTATACGGGAAAATCGTCGCTGTCCAAGGCAGGCTCCGGCTCGTTTCGGCTCGCTTCGGCTGGATCGTACTTCACGCAGCACCTGGGTGACGACCCGCCTTGCGCATGCTCAGAACCAGCAGTCTGGCCCGCTGGCAAGCTTGAAGAAAGCGGAGTTGCGGGAAGCAAAACCTGGGATGCGCTGCAGGCGGATACGGGTTTTCACGGGGGGCAGGAAAACAACACTCCTGTACATCGGGCTTTGTGGTCTGGTATTGCGACCCTTGATAATCCGCGACTCGTGTATGGACGCCGCGCCTGTAGCTGAATGGTTCCGCTGGGTAGAAGCTCCACATGTTGTCTGAGTTCGAGAGATAAAGGGCTTTTCCCGTGGGAAACAAACTGTACGTAGGTAACCTGGCTTATTCGGTGCGCGACGAATCACTGATGCAGGCTTTTGGTCAATTTGGCAGCGTCACGTCGGCCAAAGTCATGATGGACCGGGACACCGGTCGCTCCAAGGGTTTCGGCTTTGTGGAGATGGGCTCTGATGCGGAAGCACAAGCCGCCATCAATGGCATGAACGGCCAGCCCCTGGAGGGCCGGGCCATCGTGGTGAACGAGGCGCGGCCGCGTGAAGAGCGTCCGGGCGGCTTCGGCGGCGGCGGCGGTAGCCGTGGCGGCTACGGCGGCGGCGGTGGTGGTGGTTACGGCGGCGGCGGCGGTGGCAGTTACGGCGGCGGCGGCGGTGGCAGTTACGGCGGTGGCGGTGGTGGTGGCGGTGGCGGCGGTGGCCGCAGCCCCTACGGCGGTGGCGGCGGCGCAGGCCGCGGCGGCTACGGTGGCGGTGGTGGCACCGGCGGCGGTGGCCGTGGTGGCTATGGCGGCGGTGGCGGTGGCGGCGGCGGTGGTTACGGCGGCGGCGGTGGCCGTGGCGGCGACCGCGGTGGCTACGGCACCAGCGAGCGCAGCGGCGACGGTGACAGCGCCGGCCGCGGCTCCTACGGCCGAGGCAACTACGGTGGTGACCGCAGCGATCGCGGCGGCTACTGAACTCCCGCACCAGCCGGGCTTTGCCCGGCTAGCGTCCCTTGTTCGCTGAAGGGACGCCTGTGATGCAGGCCCGACCGGTGCTCAGTACCGCTCGGGCCTCAGTACTTCTACCTGGCCAAAGTACAGCCCGACGCTGAAATGCGGGGCGTACGCAGCCATCACCTGATGGGCAATCGCGTCGGCCACCTGAGGCTCGCAGATCACCTTGAGTTCGATCGTCCGGTCGGCTTCCCAATCCCCATCGCGCACGCCTTCCAGGCCGGCGCCATGCACCTCGGCCACGGTCCAGAACTGACCCCCGTGCTGCCGCACCTCGCGCACCAACGGCTTTTCCAGCGCGGCCTCGGCCACGATCACCAGCAGGGTGCGCGGATGCTTGTGCAGGGCAGTCATGAGGTGAGCCTTCGGGCAAGTTCAAGGTAGAGCGGAATGCCGATCACCAGGTTGAAGGGGAATGCGATGCCCAGGGCCACGGTGATGGACAGCGCTGCGTTGGCCTGCGGCACCGCAATGCGCATGGCCGTGGGTGCGGCGATGTAACTGGCACTGGCCGCCAGCGTGGCCATCAGGGCCACGCCGCCGGTGGACAACTCCAGGGCCAGGCCCACGCCCGCGCCCAGCAGCGCCAGCAGCGGGGGCGCCAGCAGGCCCACGACCAGCACCGCGGGGCCGAAGCGGCGAACCTCGCCCAGGCGGGAGCCCGCCACAAGCCCCAGTTCCAGCAGGAACAGGGCCAGCACGCCCTTGAACGGCTCCACGAACACCGCCCGCAGCGGCTCCGTGCCGGCCACGCCGGCCACCGCTCCAATGGCCAGCCCGCCCAGCAGCAGCAGCACGCTCTTGCCGAACAGCACGTCGTGCGCCAGTTCACCCCACCGGCCCTTGCGTGCCATGGCGTCCGGGGCCTGCGCGGCGCGCATGGACCAGCGCGCCAGCAGGATGCCCGCGACGATGCCCGGCGCCTCCATCACGGCCACCCACAGGGCGGCGTGGGTTTCGTAGGCCACCCCTGCGCGCTGCAACGCAGACGTGGCGACTGCAAACGTGACCACGCTGACCGAGCCGAAATGCGCCGCCACGCTGGCCGCATCGGCCGGCTGCAGGCGCAGGGCGCGCAACGCCGGGAACAGCAGCAGGGGAATGGTGAAACCCAGCGCGGCACAGGCCAGCACCTGCGGCGCCAGCGTCTCCAACGGCTGGCGGCTGAGTTCCACCCCACCCTTCAGGCCGATGGCCAGCAGCAGGTAGATCGACAGCGTCTCGTACAGCGCCTCGGGCAGCCGCAGGTCGCTGCGCACCAGCCGGGCGAACACGCCCAGCGCGAAGAACAGCACCACTGCATCAAACGCCATGGCGGCATCCTGCCAGCGCCCTGGAAAGCCGGCTTCGGTGGGGACATGAGGTGCGCCACCGGCACAAGCCGGGGCGACCCCGCAGCACAGCGGTGCAGGGCACGCCCAGCTCAGCGCTCCCCACGCCGGTGCTTGCGGCCGCGCCCGGCGAACAGGCGATCGAACAGGGCATCAGGCAGCGCGCGCAGCAAGGGTACGACAAGGGCCATCTGCCAGGGGATCACCCGGCGGCTGGCGCCGGCCTGGATGGCGCGCCAGGCGCGGTCGGCAAAGGTGTCGGCATCCAGCAGGAAGGGCATGGGGTAGCGGTTGCGCGCCGTCAGCGGCGTGGCCACATACCCCGGCAGCAAGGTCACCACGCGTACACCATGCGGGCGACACTCACCGCGCAGGCTCTCGCAGTAGGCCACGGCCGCGGCTTTGCTGGCGCAGTAGGCGCCATGGCCGGGCATGCCGCGCACCGCCGCCACGCTGGCAATGCCCACCAGGGTGCCGCGGCGGCGCTGGCGCATCGCCGCCAGGAACGGGTGGAAGGTGGCGGCCAGGCCCACGTTGTTGACGGCCAGGGTGTCGCGCAGCACGTCCAGGTCGGCGCGCTCGGCCGTGTCCATGCCCACGCTGATGCCGGCGTTGGCGATCACCACGTCGGGCAGGCCCATGCGCTGCAGGCACACCTGGGCCGCCACACACATCGCATCCGGGTCGGCCACGTCAGCACCCAGCACGCACACGCGGTCCGGCCCCAGCCCCTGGTCCCGGGCCCAGGCCTCGATCAGCTCGGTGCGGCGGGCCAGCAAGGCCAGGCGCCAGCCTTCTCGGGCATAGCGCGCGGCCAGCGCCTGGCCTATGCCGCTGGAAGCACCGGTGATGAACACCAACGGGGGCTGGGCGACGGGAGGGGTCATGGCGGGGTCATGGCGGCGTCAGGGTGGACTCATTGGGGAATCGCGGCAGGCTGAATGGTCGCGGCACCTTGCTGAACGCTGCGCAACGCCGTTCAAGCGTGTTCACGGGTGCTCAAGGTCGCGCCGACGTGACGCCCGCTCCGCGCGGTGCGAAAACGCCTCGTGTAGGCCCGGTGAGCTCCAGCACACCGGTGTCCTCGCGGTAGTCCAGGGTGGTGGCCTCGAGTTCGTCGTCGCCCAGCCGCACCCGCACCGGCTGCTCGCTGCGCACGCGGCGCTCCTTCGGGTACAGCAGCAGGCGCTCGCCTTCCAGCACCGCTGGCCGGCCCGCAGCAGAGCGGGTCTGGACCCGCGCGCTGCCGATGAGCTGCACTTCGGTGGTGTCGTCATCGGCCAGGGCCCGCTGCGCGGTGGCCACGGTCTCCTGTCCCTCGGGCGAATAGGCCCGCAGCGTCGCGCCCTCGATCTCCAAGCGGCCCGCGGCCGGCAGGTGGCGCAACTCCCGGCCCTCGATCTGCACGCGCAGCCGCCCATCGGCGGCAAAGCGCTGCACCATGAAGCCAGTCATGGTGTAGTCGGGCTCCACCCGGGTGGCCGCAGCAGGCCGCGGCTCCAGGGGCTGCGGGGCGTTGCGCACCAGCCACCAGGAGCCCACGGCCAGCACCAGCATCAGGATGAGGGGCAGCGCGGCGGTCAACGCATCGCGCAGCCGGTCCGGCCACGGCAGCGGGGCGGCGGCTCCCGCAGCCCTCTCGGCCACCGGGCCCAGCGAGATGGGCACTTCCGGCAGGTCGGGCAGGGTCAGCTCGATGCCGCGTGCGGTCTTCGGGCTCAAGACAGGCTCACTTCGCGTCCAGGGTGCCCAGGTGCTCGGCCAGCAGCCCGGCGTAACGGCCGGCGGCCACGAGCAGCAGGTCGCAGAACTCGCGCGCGGCCCCATGGCCCCCGCAGGCCGCCGTCACATGGTGCACCACGGCGCGCACTTCCACATGCGCCTGCGCAGGCGCGCACGCAAAACCGGCGCGCGTCAGCAGCGGCAGGTCGGGCCAGTCGTCGCCCATGGCCGCCACCTCGGGCCAGTCCAGGCCCAGGCCTTGCAACACCGCCTGCGCTGCCGCCGCCTTGTTGCCGGCGCCGTAGACGGCATGTTCGATGCCCAGATCGGCCACGCGGCGCCGTACGGCCGCCGAGTCGCGCCCGGTGATGACGATAGGGATGATGCCGGCGCGCGCCAACAGCTTGATGCCGTGGCCGTCCAGCGTGGCGAAAGCCTTCACCGTCTCGCCCTGCTCACCGATGTAGATGCGCCCGTCGGTCAGCACGCCGTCCACGTCGAAGATCGCGGCCTTCATGCCGAAGTCCGGGCCCTGGGCCTGCAGCAGCAAGGCCGGGGGGAAGTTCAGGCGGGGTGTCATGACGGCAACGTGGGGCGGCGGGGTCAGGGCAAGGCTCAGATGACCTTGGCGCGCATCAGGTCGTTGCTGTTGAGCGCGCCAGTGATGCGGCCGGCTTCGTCCACGACGATCACGCTGGTGATGCGGTGCTGCTCCATCAGGCCCGCGGCGTCCACCGCCAGGGCGTCCTCGCGCACGAGACGGGGGCTGCGGTGCATCACCTCCTGCGCCGTCAGCGGCAGCAGGTCGACGCCGCGCTCGATCAGGCGGCGCAGGTCGCCATCGGTGAAGATGCCCAGCACCTGGCCGTCAGCATCGGCCACCGCGGTGAAGCCCAGGCCCTTGGCGCTCATCTCCCGCAGCATCTGGCTCATGGAGGCGGTGGGGGCCACCAGGGGCAGGGCGTCGCCGCTGCGCATCAGGTCGCGCACGTGCATCAGCAGCTTGCGCCCCAGACTGCCGCCAGGGTGCGAGCGCGCGAAGTCTGCCTCGACGAAGCCGCGGGCGTCCAGCAAGGCGACGGCCAGTGCGTCCCCCAGGGCCATCTGTGCGGTGGTGCTGGCCGTGGGCGCCAGGTTCAGCGGGCAGGCCTCCTGATCCACCGCGCTGGACAGCACGATGTCCGCATGGCGCGCCAGCGCGGACTGCGGCTTTCCGGTCATGGCCACCAGCGTCACCGACAGGCGGCGCAGCGCGGGCAGCAAGGCGGCCAGTTCGTCGCTCTCGCCGCTGTTGGAGATGGCCAGCACCACATCGCCGGCCGTGACCATGCCCAGGTCCCCGTGGCTGGCCTCGGCCGGGTGAACGAAGAACGAGGGCGTGCCGGTGGAGGCCAGCGTGGCGGCGATCTTGCGCCCCACGTGGCCGCTCTTGCCCATGCCCATGACGATGGTGCGGCCGCGGCAGGCCAGCATGGCCTGCACCGCGCGTACGAAACCCTCGCCCTGGCGCGAGCCCAGCGCCTGCAGCGCACGGGCCTCGATGTCGAAGGTCTGGGCCGCGAGCGCCAGCGCACGTGCGCCATCGAAACCCTGGGGGGGCATCGGCATGGCGGGGGTGTCGGGCGTGGGGCTGTGGGGCACGGTGGGGCGTTCGGTCAAGGAGCCGCGAGCGTGGGCCACAACCGCCCGCCACCCGCCCTCCGATAGGATCGGATGATTCTATTGAGCCGGCACAGCCGGCCCCTGCTGCGCCCGCATGGCCTCCACCCTCGAACTCGTGTTGCTCTACCTCGTCGCCGCGGTGGCCGGTGTGACCTTGTTCCGTTCACTGAAGTTGCCGCCCATGCTGGGCTACCTGGTGGTGGGTGTGCTGATCGGGCCCAACGCACTGGCACTGGCCAAGGACAGCGAGGGCGTGCGCTACCTGGCGGAGTTCGGGGTGGTGTTCCTGATGTTCGTTCTGGGGCTGGAGTTCAACCTGCCCAAGCTGCGCAGCATGCGCACGCTGGTCTTCGGCCTGGGGCTGTCGCAGGTAGGCCTGACGATGGTGGGGGCCGTGGCCGGCCACTTCCTGCTGCTGTGGCTGTTCTCCTTCACCACCCGGCCCTGGGAGCTGGACTGGCAGGGCGCGGTGGTGCTGGGCGGAGCGATCGCCATGTCCAGCACGGCCATCATCGTCAAGCTGATGGCCGAGCGGCTGGAGCTCGACAGCGAGCACGGCAAGCGGGTGCTGGGCATCCTGCTGTTCCAGGACCTGGCCGTGGTGCCGCTGCTGGTGATCATTCCGGCGCTGGGATCGAGCCCCGAGCAGATGGCCACGTCGCTCGGCCTGGCGCTGCTCAAGGCCGTGGCGCTGCTGACCGTGCTGCTGGTGGGCGGGCAGAAAGTCATGCGGTGGTGGCTCACACTGGTGGCGCGGCGCAAGAGCGATGAGTTGTTCATGCTCAACCTGCTGCTCATCACCCTGGGCCTGGCCTACCTCACTGAGCACGCGGGCCTGTCCTTGGCCCTGGGTGCCTTCGTGGCCGGCATGCTGGTGGCCGAGACTGAATACAAGCACCAGGTGGAGACCGACATCCGGCCCTTCCACGACGTGCTGCTGGGCCTGTTCTTCATCACCATCGGCATGAAGCTGGACTGGCGCCCGGTGCTGGACCAATGGTTCATCGTGCTGCTTCTGACCACCGGGCCCATCGTCGCGAAGTTCGTGCTCATAGCCGCGCTGGCGCGGCTGTTCCGTGCCCCGCCCGGCACCGCCCTGCGCAGCGGCCTGTACCTGGCACAGGCGGGGGAATTCGGCTTCGTGTTGTTGACGCTGGGCGCAGACCACAACCTGGTGGCGCCGCAGTGGGTGAGCCCGGTGCTGGCGGCCATGGTGCTGTCCATGCTGGCTGCGCCCTTCATCGTGATGTTCAGCGACCGCATCGTCAGCCGCCTCAGCGCCAACGACTGGCTGATGCAATCGGTGGCGCTGACCTCCATCGCCAAGAAGTCCATGTCCACCGAGGCGCACGTCATCATCTGCGGCTTCGGGCGCAGCGGGCAGAACCTGGCGCGGTTGCTGGAGCCCGAGCGCATTCCCTACATGGCGCTGGATCTGGACCCCGACCGCGTGCGCCAGGCCGCCGCCGCCGGCCAGAGCGTGGTGTTCGGCGACGCCGCACGGCTGCAGAGCCTGATGGCCGCCGGCCTGG